>FPIC01002096.1_pt1 | contig 13070 bp, 14 predicted proteins | sample 1504481 | NCBI WGS metagenome assembly FPIC01 (sample SAMEA4475357, study PRJEB15587) | soil metagenome | biome: Soil; feature: Field | place: India | collected 2015-03-11 | depth 0 m
TTGCATTAGATAATGTACTTATTCTTGGAGGAGGCGATCTCTGCTATATAGTTTCAGGGTTTTTTATTTAGTTCTCTGTTCTTTGTCACATGATACGACCCTTCCTTGCGGCTCTTGTGCCTTCGTTGGTTGCATACGCGCTTACTAAAATAGACGTTGCTCCCCTAGTGGTTTTCATAGTGATTGCAACAATTGTCGGCACTGTGTTTAAGAAGGGCCCACTGGCACAGGCGTTGCTGATCTTTGCCATAAACGCCGGCATGTGGCTCGCATTCATCGGCGTGGCCCTTGCAGGTGCGGGCAACGTTGTCGTGGTAGGCAACGATTTCTACACGGTGTTGTTATTGATTGTACTAACATATCTAGCGCTGTCTCTTGGATACGCCGCGGTGTATAAGTTGCTGGGAAAATGGTTTTAAATCGAGGGTTTTAACTACACGAGGATTTGTGACTGCCGAGGGCGAGCCCGAACGGTGGAGACGCCGGGCCGGCAAGCAACATTCTCAAAAACCGGTGAACTATCCATCCTCATCGTAGATGAATTAGCCTATGTTTCACTAATTGTCAAATGCCAAGAAGCTAGTAGTTGTGAAGTCGGGGAAAGGGCCTCTAGGGCGTGGTGTTGAGGATTTTTTCCTCGATGATTTGCCCGTCTCTCATCCTGGCGTAGCGGTCGCAGTATGTCAACAGCTCCATGTTGTGGGTTACCATTACGATGGTGATGCCCAGCTCTTTTTTCAGCTTGACGAAGGTGTCCATGACCACCTTCGCAGTGGCGCTGTCTAGGTTGCCGGTGGGCTCGTCTGCAAGGAGGATCCTAGGCCGGGCCACGATTGCCCTGGCGATGGCTACTCTCTGCTGCTCGCCGCCGGAGAGCTGGGTGGGCTTCTTCTTCGGGTCGATGTGGCCTAGGCCCACCATCCTGAGCGCCTCCAGCGCCATTTCCCTCCTCTTGTCGCGTGGCACGCCCCGGAGGATGAGGGGAAGCTCCACGTTTTCCAACACCGTCATCCTCGGGATGAGGTAGAAGAACTGGAAGACGAAGCCGACGTTCTTGTTGCGAAACTCAGCCAGCTGGTCGTCTGACAAGTCGTTTAGCCGAACCCCAGCCACATATACCTCGCCGCTGGTGGGCTTGTCGACGCCGCCGATTATATGTAGGAGCGTCGACTTGCCAGAACCCGAGGGGCCTATTAGGCACTGGAAAGCCCCCCTTGGCACCTCCAGCGAGACGCCGCGCAGGGCTTGGTACTGGCCGTAGAACTTAACCACGTCTTTAACCACTATCTCTGGTCCCCCGCCCTTCTCCTCGGCCCCCAGCGCCGTCATGACCTCTTGGCTCTCCGCCTCATGTACAAAACGGCGACAACAGCCGCCGCAACCACCATCGCAACCCCCGCCCCGACTATCGTGCCGCCTTGCCCTGGCTGACTTGATCCGCCCTGAATCGGCGTTCCCTGACGGATAGTACCGAAGAGTCGCGTCCCGTTGGAGACTGTCACAGTGACCGTGTACGGGATTGTGTAGAAGTTACCGTACTGATCCGTGTAGGATATGACGAGGGGTATTTGGTACTGGCCCGGCGCAGTGGCGTTGAAGCTCAGGGGTATGTTGGCCGTCTGCTGGGGGTCGAGCTGGCCGGCGAAGTATATAGGCGCCGTGACCGGCCTAATGCCCCGCGGCGGGCTGGCCTCAACCTGGAGGTTGGTCACTGGGGCGAAGCCCTTGTTCACCACCGTCACGGAGATGTAGAAAGTCCTGCGGGCCTCCGGGAACTGCGGCACGACGGTTACGGAGGTGACGTTGACCGCTGGGCTTTGTAAGGCTTGTAGGTAGAAGGTGCCCTGGGACGAGCCGGTGGTGCCGAGCTCTGTGGTGTAGATTATGTTGTAGGTAAAGGCCATGGCGCCGCTGTAGGTGGCGGGGACTATGAAGGATATGGGGAGCTGGACGCTTTCAAGCGGCGCCACCCTCCCTAGCTGGAAGGTGTAGGTGGAGGCCACCACGTTCGACGTGGCGGGGGAGATTGTGACCACCGCCTTCTGCACAGCCACGTCGCCGCTGTTTATCACGGTAACGACAACTGTGCGGTTTCCGCCAGACTTAACCAAAGACGGATTCGGTATTACTGTGAATATGCTTGCCGAAGTGACCGGAAGGGTGATGGTGTACTGATCTGTCCCGGCGCTGTGATACACCGTCACAGTGAAGGTGACAGGTTGGCTCGACAAAGGCGTCACCAGGAGGCTGGCAGTTGCCTTGTCTACCCCGCCGAAGTAGTAGGGCTGTGGCTTGTCGACGGCGGCGTTCGCTACAGCGACTGAGACGTTGAAGGCGCCCGGCGCCGAGACGGATAGCGTTACGTTATTGGCCACGCCGGCCATCAGCCTTGGGGGCCTTACCTCCACCTTGGCCAAGCCGCCTATGGTCTGCTGGGTAGCTGCCGACGCCGAGATCTGCTCCGTCTTGGCCACGCCGGTGACTTGGTATGTCACTTGTGCAGTGAAGGTCACAACTGAGGAGACGGGGTAGACCTCCAGCACGGCGTAGCCCCTCCCCCGGCTTATGGGTATAGTTATGCTTGACTGCGGCATGACTGCGCCTGCCGCCGCGATTACAGCCGTGCCGTCAGCCTCAACGGGGAGCTGTATGGTGACGTTCACCTTGTTGTACTTGTTAAGCGACAAGGCGGTGGGCGATACGTACATAACCGAAGGCGGGGCGGGAGCCGCGGCGATAGGCACTGTGTACGTCAGCGCCACCGGGTTGCCCAGCCAGTCCCGGGACTGCACAGACACCAACAACGAGGCGGAGGGCGAGTCGGCGATGACGACCAGCGGCACTTCTGCATAGGTCCCGTTTACGGAGAACTGGCCGGAGGGGGAAAGAACCCTAACCCCCTGGCCCTGCACCGTTGCGGTGGAGGCCGTGGAGTAGGGGCTTTTGAAAACTAGCGTTATCCTGCTGGGCATGCCCAGGTATGCCGTGCCCCTTGCTGAGACGTCGTACGTCGGGTACGGCGGGACGTAGAGCGAGACGTACTCAACATTGGTGACGCCGTCTGTCAGAGAGCCGCCCACTGCCTTATACCTGGCGTTGAATATGGCGTTTGCGGGGCACGTGACGTTCAGCGCGTAGGCTAGTACCTTGAGGTTTGCCGACACCACTCCTGGGCCGGCGGAGGGGAGCCTAACGTCCTCAAGAGGGGCCACGTAGCCGCACTTAGGGTCTAGGGAGATGGTAACGTCGACGTATTGGCTTGACACATAAAAGGAGAGGGTCACAACCCCAACGTCTCCGGGGAACTTAGGTACTTGGCTCCACTTGGCGCCAAGCCAGAGGTAGTCCACAGAAGAAGCGAGTCCGACCACTGCTTGGGCGTAGGCGAGTACCGCCGCAAAGGCGATGACCGCCAGTGATATGTTCCGAATCATAGGCCGCGTGGATTGGTTATTTAAAAGCTGTACTCACTTGAAGTGAGGATTGTTTATAACCTAGGCGGTTGCGGGTTCTATGCTACCTGAAATTCTGCGGCTGGCGTGGCAGGCTTTGTGGGAAAGGAAGGGCCGCACCATAGGGGCTGTGGTGGGGGTGGTCATCGCCTTCACCGCTTTGAGCTACGCCCTTCTGCTAGGCCAGACGTTTAAAGACAACGTTGCTCATTACTTCACTTCCAACTTCCAGATGAACGTGCTCTACGTGATGGGGTCTCAGTTCACAGATGCAGATGTCAGCACCATATCAACAATAAGCGGGGTGGAGCTGGCTGTGCCCATAACCTCGGCGAGGGGTGCAGTGAGGGTGCCCGGCACTTCGGGCCAGACCCCCGTGACCGTCTACGGCGTGCCCCCCTCTCTTATTTCCCAAGTTCTGCCCCCCACGTCGCTGTACGACGGGGAGCTGATTGTAGGGTCAAACCTCGCCATGGTGGGGTACTACGTGGCCTTTGACCGTTCTACTGGCCAGCAGAGGGTCGCAGTCGGGTCACCGCTATCCCTCGCTATCGGCAGGAGGTCAACCACTGTGGTAGCCTCGGGCATAATGGCCACTGGTGCCTTGGGCTTTGTAGACACTACGCGGGGGGTGGTGATGGACATAAACACCTTCCGCCAGCTTACCGGCATCACCACCTACAATCTCGTGATGGTGTACCTAAAGGACGTATCCCAGATAGACGCCGTTTCAAACGAAATCAAGGCCAACTTCCCCAACGTAGACGTGGTGTCGCCCCAGGCCATCCTCCAGACAATAAACAGCTTCCTAACCGCCTTCCAGCTCTTCCTCGGCCTCATCGCCGGGGTCAGCACCGTGATCACCGCCCTTTGGCTATACGACACCATGTCCATCAGCGTCGTGCAGAGGACAAAGGAGATAGGGATACTGAGAGCCCTGGGCTTTAGGAAGATGGACGTAATGGCCATGTTCCTCGCCGAAGCCTTCATAATAGCGGCTATAGGAGTATTAGTAGGTCTCCTCCTCATAATTCCACTGTCCCAGATGGGGCTACCGCTGTTAGGGGGAATGCAACAACAGTCCATGTCGGCTGGCGGCGCCTTTAGGCCGCCCCAAGGGGGCTTTAACATATCGTCGCTTGTGCTAGACCCCGTGGTCTTGGCCGCTACCGCGGCGCTCGTGGTGGCGATAAACCTAGTCGGTGCCCTCCTCCCAGCCTACAGGGCAGGGAGACTCGACGTCGTGTCGGCGCTTAGGTACGAATAGGTAGGCTGTGCGGATAATACTAGACATAGTCATATCTGTCCTGGCGCTATACGTAGCGTATAAGGTATTCATGGCTTGGAGATCTCTTTCGGACATGAGGCTGTCCCTCTACTCTTTCGGCATGGCTATGCTTGCCGCGTCGCTGATCGCCGAGGCTGTTGTGGATATGTTTTTGAGCAACTTACTGGGGGAGGCGCCTATGCGGGCTGTGCGGAGGATGGAAGCGGCGTTGAGGCTGACAATTCAGATTTTAAGCCTCGCAGCTTTAGTACCAGTGGCGATAGCGGTTACGCCAACTGCGGCGTATGCGGTTCTCCCAATAGGTCTGATTCTAGCCCCGCTAAACGCCGTGTTGTCATTCTACATCGCAGGCGTCACCTTTGTCAAGTCGCTAGATAGGGGGTCGCCGCCTTATATCTCGCTTGCCTTCTTTTTCTACGGCTTGTCCACTACGGCCCCTATACTCTCGTTGTTTGATCTCCTAGCTAGGCTACTCACAGCGGTTTTTCTTGCGCTGAGCGTGTATCATGCCCAAGCCACGGCGAAGTAAGCTCGAAATAGTGGCAGACATACTCGCTGTTTTGGAAAGAGGTTGCAAAAAGCCGACACACATCGCTACCGAGGCCAACCTGGCCTACGATAGAATGGCTAAGATCTTGGAAGCGCTGAAAGCGCGAGGCCTCGTCGTGGAGAAGAGCGCCGAGTTCTGCATTACTCACGACGGATTGAAGTTCCTCGAGGAGTACAAGAAATGGAAGAGACTCCTCGACACCTTGGGCATATAACAGGCCAGAGAGCTGAGTAGCAAAGTTTGGTCTCCCCTTCGACGTCCCGGCGTCGTCTTCTTAGTTGTCGGGGGCTTGTAAAAACTTAGCGCAATGCTCTATTAACTAGTGCCGGACAGGGACAGTGTGCCGATTTATGCCTAGAAAGGAGGTCTCTGTGTAGGTAGCCGCCGGAGCAGTGGTTGACTAATCACCCTCGTCGATTCCCTCCTCTGCAGGTTGAGCCGCGGCAGGCTCGGCGGCGTATAGATCTCGCCGCATAGCCTCGAGGAGCTCATCTTTCCTGCCCAGTAGCCCGGCGTAGGTTGCTACTCGGACACCCCTCTTCTCAGCACGCTGAAGCACAGCCTCTATCTTCTCGCGCCAGGCGAGATCTCTCAGCAAGTGATGGGCGAGGACGAGGGTGTGGGGACCGATGTCTATAATCTCGGTAAGGCGTTGCAAAGCTCGTTCCAGCTCCCAGCCGAGGTATGTTGGGGGTCCCCCTACCACAACAACCGTGGGCTTGACCTCCTCTAGGAAGGCAACTGGCTCCGGCTCTACCGGCCCCTCCACGTCTGGGACAAAGACCAGCCTCTCCTCGCCGTCAGACACCGCGAAGGCGATTACCCTACCCGTCTTCGACCCGGCGGGGCCGTGCCACAGCGGCGGAGATGCCCTTATGACAGTGCCCCCTATCCGCCACTCCCCGCCGTCGGCGTACACCGCCTTGGCGCCGGCTTCTTGAAGCGCCTTTGCGAGGCCGTAGTGCCTCCTTCGCTGGGACCAGTTCAAGTCGGCTGGACTCTTCATCAATACCTTCTTCCCGCCGTAGACCTTTTTGTAGGTCTCCCCGTCAGTGGCCATGTAGACGCTGGGGTACCACGGGGTGAAGTGGTCCCGGTGGTAGTGGCTCACGGTGATTATGTCCGCCTGCTGGGCCAGCCGAACGATCTCGCCCCTGACGGATCGCGCCCTCTCCAGCTCCCGCGGGTGGGGCGGCAGGCCGAAGCGCCTGGGGGCGAGGGAGACCCCCGCGTCGAAGAGGATGCGCACGTCGCGGGTCTCGACGTAGAGACACATCGACCTCACGCCCAGCGACTCCTCGCCTACTGGGAGGATCTCCACATATTTTAGTGATATTTAAGAAAAGCTGGTTGCGAGCACGAACAACAGGGCGATGGCGGGTACGGCTGTGCTGTACATCACGGCAGCTGTGTAGGCGGTGAGCTTGCCGGCGACAGCCGGCGGGTAGATGGAGGCGTAGAACTGGACAGCGGAGCGGGGGAACTCATACACCGTCATGTAAACCACCCTCCCGAGCAGAAGGGCGAGGAGGGTCTCGAGAGGGCTTAGCCTCCCGCCGTGGTAGAGGGGGGCCGCCGCCATTATACCGTAGGTGGGCCTAACAGACGATATAGACGCCACGGCGATGGCCTCTGGCGAGAGAGGGAGCCAATCGAGCATTAACCGAAGGCCGAGGAGGTCAAGAGCGATGAACAACGCCTCGAAGGTTAGGTAGCTCGCGGCCACGGCGGCGGCGCGCCTTAGCGGGTTTATAGAGGAGACGCGCCTTATCTCGGCGGCCATGTCCGGCCACGTATTCCTCAACTTGAGGGATATGGCAAGACCGAGGAGTGAGGAGAGGTAGACCAGCGCCAGGTACGCCGCGCCTAGCAGCCCCAAGGCCCCCAGCGCAATGGGTATCACTCCGATGCGGAGGTGCAGGAGGACAACCCTAATGGGCCACGTGGCAAAGGTGAACTGGATCAAGTGGCCGAAGCCGAGGTCGCCCCTCTTGTAAGCCTCCGCCAAGATCACGTGCGGAGTCCTCGCCTCAACAGCCGCCAACGCCACAAGCGAAGCCGGAACTCCTGTCCTCTTCGAGATGGGGGCCGCCAGCTTTTCTATCCTCCAGAGAAGCCGCGACGCGACGTAGAGGCCTACCAATACCGAGAAGAAAACCGTAGCGGCCCTCAATGCCGCATCAGCCGCGAGGCGCCACGCCGCTTCGGAGAAAGGCAACACGGAAGACCCATCCGCGCGGGCTAAATAAACATAGCGACGGCGACCTCCGGAGCGCCCCTTTTATGACAACGGCACACGGCGACAGCACGGCGTCACGTACCTACGAGCGCAAGGCGCCTCTCGGCTACCTTAGCCACTGCCCTCCACACGCCACAGGGTTTCACAGCTGGGCGCGGTCTAGGACTCGCCCCCCTCTATCCCGCGGTGGCTTGTCTTCATGTCGTATGAGGACAGGTGTAGTTCAAGCCTCTGCCGGACACGCCTCAGGTCGCCGTATTCAGCTCCCTGAGTGCTTGATAAGTGGAGGAGCCACAAGATCTAACCAAGGCGGGGCGAAGAAGAGACAGAGACCCATCCGGGAAGCACGACAGATGTGCTGCGCTACGCATGTGGGACGGCCTCCTCATTTTCCGCCGGGGGCTGGGATTTTTATGAATGCTCCGGTTGCGTTTTCTATAGGCGTGGATGAGGTGGGCGTGGGGGCGGCGATGTTGGCCTTGGCTGTTCTGAATTCTCGGCTTATCACGATGGCGTATGGGCCTGTGGCGTTTCTCAGATAGACCCCGTCTTTTCCAAACACCACGAATTGGCTAAGCGCGGCTGGGTTCTTCCAAGGACTCGCAACGGCGCCGCTTGGGCTCGCCAAGTAGGGCTTTAGAGTGGTGGCGTTTAGCAACAAGAAGTTGGTCCAAGCAGCCTCACCCGTCCGCATATCCACCACGACGAGTATATGCTCAATCAACAACATCAGCGGCCTGAAGCCGCAGGTGCGCGTGTCGAGCGCGACTTGGGCTAGGAATACTGCGTATCTCCCATCACTCGCCACGCAGACGCTCTCCACGACGTTTCCCAACTTAGTGACGCGGCCAACCACGCAGCTAGACATCTGAAGCTCGTATTGACACGGCCCGTAGACGAAGCCCGTGGCGTTAACCTCAGTTGCGACACCCGCATACCCACACTTCGGCGAAAGGGCGTAGTCCACAGGCTCCCACAAATGGCAGAGGGCTTCGGATACTTGGATCAACAGCCAGATGTACGGCCACGGGTAGAAGAAGATGAGAACCACCGCGATTAGGCCGAGAATCTCTAAGAGATCCCTATGCGCCACTTAGAAACTCTAAGGACTCCTTTTAAGGATTACGCGGAGAGCCGCTTAACTCTTACAGTGCCGGCAAGTACAAGAGATAAGGGCGCCGGCTCATTCTGCGATGCTTGGTCTGCGGCGTCTTGCAACAGCCTGTGGGGGCCTTAAACTGTTTTAACTGCGGTATTCCCGCATCGTGTGTGCACGGGGTTTGAAGACTGCGGGGCGTTTTTCGTCGAGGCGTCCGGCGATGTGTCCCACGTGGGGAAATTCCTGTGGAGCCCCGCCGACAAGCCGTGGAAAGCGATGGAAGAGATTAGGAGTGGGGACTGCGTCCTTCACTACGTCACTGAGAAGGCCGGCGTCAAGGGGTTTGTGGGGGTTTCCAAGGCGGCCGAGCCGGCGAAACAGGTCGACAAGGCTGAAAGCGAGAGGCTTTTCCAAAGCCTCGGCGTGGAGCCGAGCTACTACAGCCAGTGGCTTTCGAAGTACGATAAGTTCTACTTCGTCCCCCTAAAGGGCTTCCGACGTTTTGACAAGCCGCTGGGGCTGGAGGAGGTGGTGGCTATGGGCATAAGCGTCTTTGAGGTAGTGCCGCAGAACTACATTAGGAAGACGCCTTATGGGAAGAGGATTTTAGAGGCGGCGTGTAGGCAAAGCGGTCCGCGCAGTTGCGGAGGTGTGGACGCGGCGCCTAGTGTCGAGCTGGAGAAATTCGTGGCTCTGCTAATGCTGGCGGGGAAAAACGTCTTGTTTGTGGGGGCGCCGGGGGTGGGGAAGACGCTCCTGGCGCGTAGGGCGGCGTGCTTCTTCACGGAGTGCCCCCCGGTGGTTGAGGCGGGGCGGGAGGACTTGGCCTACGAGGACTTGGCCATCCGCTACGCGGTGGGGCCCGACGGCAGAGTGGAGAGGCGGCTGGGCTCCCTTGCAAGAGCCGTTGCCGAGAGCTGGGCATCGCTGAGGAGAGGCGGGGGGCCGTGTCATTTCATAATAGACGAGATAAACCGCGCCAACATAGACGTGGTGATGGGCCGCTTCTTCACCGTCCTGGACATGGAGCACAGGTCTGTGGAGATTCCGGAGCTGGAGGAGGCCGGTGTCGACCCACCGCGTGTGCCGCTGTCTTTTAGGGTATTCGCCACGATGAACGTCGTCGATAGGGGCCAGCTGTTTAGGATGAGCTTCGCCCTTCTGCGGAGGTTTGCCTACGTATACGTACTGCCGCCTCACAAGAAGATAGAGCCAGAGAAGTCGCCGCGGGAGACGGCGAAGGAGCTAGGCTTATACCGCCCATATGCGGAGGCGGCTTACAAGGCCCTCACCTTGAAAAGCTACTTAGAAAACGACGTGGCGACTCTTATCAGACTCCCAATCCCCCAGCCAGAGAAGATAGCGGAAGAGGCTGATAGGCTCGGGATACTGCACCTCGTGGACCATTTGTTAGAGAGCGCGGACAAAATCGGCTTGGAGGTAGGCCCCTCTATGATCGTCGACGTGTTGAAGGCTGTGGCCGTCTACGCCTCTGCCCCGCCGAGCCTAAAGCCCAGAGAGGAAGTCTTTGTAGACTACGTTGTCTCCTCGCTGGTGCTTCCATACTTCGCCGCGGCAATTCCGAGAATAAGACAGAAGGCGCTGTATACGTCAAAGGCCTTTGAAGAGGCCAGGGAGCTGAACGAGGTGGCGTCTAAAATTAGGGAGTGGCTCGGGGAGAGGTCGGCTTCTTATCACGTGGCGAGAGGGCTTCTCTATGAGCTACCGGCTAAGGTGTGAGTGGAGGGAGGGCGAGGTCTTCAGCCTAGGGGAAAGGGCCCGGGAGTGCGGCGTCGCCGAGGAGACGTTAAGGAGCGTCATTCTCCATCTTAGGGCGGCGCTTGGGGAGTACAGGCGGCTACCGGGGGGCTTGCGGGTGGACACGCCCCGGCCCGACGTGAGGGGGGAGAAGGCCTTTGGGGGGTTCTGGGTAGGGGTGTACGAGTGGGGCGGGGTCACCGTAGTTGTGAAGCCGCGGGTTGAAAAATACGGCGAAATGCTGGAGCGGGTGCGGAGGCTCTTCGGCGACGTTTCGTGGCTCTACCTGGCGACTTCTGGGATGTATGCGGCGGATATCCGCTTGGCGATCTGGGGCGAGGCCGCGCTTCTCCTCGGCGAGCTGTGGCACCTCGCCAGCCGGGAGCCGAGGTTTTTGGCCGTGCGGGTGACGGGGAGGGGAGGGCGTATCGGCGTCGGCCCACGGGGGGTGTACCTATACGGCAGGAGGCGGGTTAGAAACACGGCGCTTGCAAACGCAGTAGTGCTGGGCCTAAGGCGCGTCGCCGAGGCTGTTCAAAACGCGGAGGGGCTCGTGGATGAGCTCCCACAAGGCGTGAGGGGGGTTGTGCGCGAGTACCTCGCCTCCGTTGCCCGCGGCGTGGAGGCAGTAGCCGGCGAGGCTGAGTTCGCCGCGTCTTGGGCAGACGGCGAGGGTGTAGGCCCCTACTGGCACGTGGCGGCTAAGGCAGTAAGGGGCCACGCGGCAACCCGCGGAGGGGCGCCGGGCCGCTTCGTCATGATACCAAGCACCAAGCTCTACGAGCTTTATGTGTATTCCCTATTCGCAGAGGCGCTCGGCGCCTTGCACAGAGAATGCGGTAGGTTCTGCCTCGAGGCGGGCGGGGTTAAGCTGTACTTCAACGCGGCCCCTCTTTCAAGACTCGTGAAGAAAATGTCGCGGCGGAGGCCGAGGCCGGACGTAGCCGTTGAGTCTGGTAAGTTGGTGGCAGTGGTCGAGGCCAAGTACAGAGAACTCTCTAGGCTGGACCTACCCGACGCCCTTAGGCTGGCCGGCTACCTCGCCGACGTGGCGCAGAACGGGGCGTTGAAGGCTGTGGTGGCCGCCTTAGCCTTGTCCGACAAGGCCAGGAGGTCCATAAGGGCGAGTATCGGCAACGGCGTAGAAGCCGCCGTGTACTACGCCGTGGTCAACCCAGATGGAGATCCTGCCGACGAGGTGAGAAGGGCCTTAGATTTTTTAAGGTCGGAGCCGTAGGGGATGCACCACGGCGGCGCCTCGTTGTAGAAGATCTCCACCGCCCTCCTCACCAGCTCTGCGTAGTCTCCCAGCTTGCCCTCGTAGGCTCGCCGACAGAAGCCCGCCTCTTCTGGGTCGACTTCCCACTGCCTTAAATAACAGCTGGCTACGGCGACGGCGCCTAGGACTCTGGCGTTCAGTCCCGCACACCGGGTTAGCCAGGCGCCGAGCGATGTGAGCCTCGCCTTTTCCCTCCCCTCCCAAGACTTGCTGTGGCCAACAGTCAAGACTCCGAGGCGCCTCAAGTCGTTGTAGAGCAATGCGATTAAGTTTCCGAAGAACCTTTTCTCGACGCCTTGGCCGCTTAGAACTTCTTTGATGACTTTCTCGACCTCCTCCTTCCCAACCTCCTCCATCTGTAACACCCTTTCCATAACCGAGCCGTAGATCATAAGCGCTTTGTCTGCGCTTCCTAGCTTTTCCACGGCTTTCAAATTGCTGGGGTCGTATCTCACAGACTCTACCTGCTCACCTGTTAAAAATACGTGTCGCGCCACTGCCTTCAGCAATCCGGACAGGCAAAGCACATTATTTGCCGCCTATTAATACTACTACGCGGCCCCACGTTTAGATGTAGATCGTTAGGTTTATTATTCAGTATACTCGCGGTTACATGGCTGTTAAGGAGAAGATCAGAGAGCTGGAGGCGCAGGAGAATATGGAAAGGGTAATTAAGGAGCTGGAGGCGTTGCCCGTGGGAGCGCCTAGGGGCTTCGCCTCGGCCTCGGTTAGGGAAGATCGTGATAGTGGTTGACGCCTCCGCGCTGGCGGCGTTTATACTAGGAGCCGGGTTGAGAGAGACTAGCGCAGTATATCAAGCGCTCAGTCTCTGTAGACGTGGTCGCTAAGGAGGTGGCGAACACGATTTGGAAAGCCCACGTTAGGGGATTAGTGACTGCGGACGTGGCGGAAAGGCTTTTCCACATCCTCTCTTCGCTACTGGAGAAAAACGTGAGGCTCGAGCCAGAGAGCGCATACCTGCCTGATGCGTTTCACATAGCTGTTGCCCACAGAATTACGGTGTACGACGCCTTATACGTCGCCGTTGCTCAGAAAAAGGGGGCCGCCCTTCTGACGCTAGATGCCCAGCAAGGAGAAATGGCCAAAAAGCTAGGAGTAGATGTCGTCACCCCTTGAGGGATATCAACACTTTCTTAGAAGCTCTACTCTCTGCCTCCCGCCCTCCTGTACCAACCTGACGTAGCCGTATTTGGCTAATTTGTGGAGGTGCCGGTGCAGCGTCGTCTTCGGCACGCCTAGGGCGTTCTGTAGTTGCGTCCTCTCGGCAGAGCCTCCCATGTTTGCCAGAGCTTGCAACACGACGCGGTCCACGTCGGTGAGCTCTCCGCAGTCTCCGCCGCTCGGCCTCCTCTTGAAGAGGAAGTAGACGCCGGCCGCCACGGCG
>FPIC01098615.1_pt1 | contig 13054 bp, 9 predicted proteins | sample 1504481 | NCBI WGS metagenome assembly FPIC01 (sample SAMEA4475357, study PRJEB15587) | soil metagenome | biome: Soil; feature: Field | place: India | collected 2015-03-11 | depth 0 m
CTGTCTGCACAAGACAGAGGTTTTTTTGTTTATATACCCTTTCTATATTGGGGCAGTGTAAGCCTGTAATACCCTTTTTTAAGTAAATAAATACAAGTGGTAACTATATGAAAAAAGCCTGCCTATCTAACTAAGGCAGGCTTTTTTCAAACCTGATTTTATATTTTTATAAATAGGTAAATTAATTTAGTTTACCTAAAATCTTAAAAAACCAGCTTTGGTTTGATTTAATAAATACATTTAATACTGATTCTGCCTGTTCTGCAAATTTCAGCAAATCATTGGTTACCTTTTTAAACTCTGTAGCTTCCTGGTCACTTCCTTCAGCCTCCCGTACCTCTTTCAGAATTTTAATAATAGGTTCCAGCTCCCTGCGCTTACGTTCTTTAGCTACCTGTACTGCAAGGTGCATAGCATCCTTCTCAGATTTAAAGTATTCCTTACGGTCACCAGGCACAAGCACTTTCTCGGCAATACCCCAGTCCAGCAGCGCGCGCAGGTTCATGTTGGCGTTGCCTCTCGATATTTTTAGCTCTTCCATAATATCTTCTGTAGAAAGAGGCTTTGTGGAAATCATAAGTAAACCATGAATTTGTGCCATAGTGCGGTTTACACCCCAGCTTGACCCAAGGCTCCCCCATGCTTGTAAATATTTTTCCTTTGCTTCCTGGTATTTCATCCTGTAAATGTATGTATAAGATTTCGTGCTTTCAAATGTTATTGAAAGTTTCAGATTTGTTGCTAAAACTATCTGTTAATAACTTTTCTGCCGTTTATCCTTTATTAACCATGTTTTGTATATCTTATATAGCTTTTTGCGCGGAGTATAACTTACTTAAGTTACTAAAATTACGAACCGTATGTTATACAATTACTTCAAACTTGCCATGCGCAATCTGCTGCGTTATAAGGTATATGCAGGTATAAATATTATCGGTATTTCTGTAGGTATGGCTTGCTGTTTTCTGATAGTGCTCTTTATCAGAAATGAACTTACTTACGATCGTTTTCATACTAAGGCAGACCGTATTTACAGGGTACTATACGAAAACAGAACTTCTGAAAGTGGTGCCTTTGCCCGCACACCTCCACCTCTTGTGCCTGCTATTGCACGCTACTTTCCTGAAGTAGAAAGTACAGTACGTTTATTTGGGCGCAGTGCCAGTATAGAAAGCAAGGACGGCAGCGAGGTGCGTAAGTTTAACGAAGATCGTTTTTTCTTTGCTGATAGTACCCTTTTTGATGTATTTAGTATCCAATTGGTGAAAGGCACAGAGGCTGTTTTATCCAAACCCTTTTCTTTGTTAATAAATGAAGAAATGGCCGAAAAATATTTTGGAAGCACAGATCCTATCGGGAAAATACTGGTACTGGATGGTGTAACGCCTTTCACCGTGGCTGGAATTTTTAAAGATTTTCCTTCCAACTCGCACTTGCACCTTAATTTTATAGCTCCTTTTGAAAGTATGTTTGCCATAGAAGGAGAGGCCGCAAAAAAGAACCTGGAACAAAATTGGGTAATAAGCCACCTGTACTCCTATGTACTTTTAAAGCCAGGAGCTAATGCCCAGTCCATAAATGATGGTATACCCAGGCTGCTGGATGAGCATGTAAAAGCAAGCTACCGCGAAGTGATTAATTTTAAACTACAGCCTCTAACCGAAATTCATTTAACTTCAGATATACAGCTAGAGCAAGCACCAGGTGGTAATATGTTGTATGTTTATTTGTTTAGTGGGATAGCTTTTATAATAGTACTTATTGCCTGTATTAATTTCATTAATCTTTCTATTGCTTCCTCACTACGCAGAACACGCGAGGTAGGAGTACGCAAAGTATTGGGTGCCTCCCGTTTCGGGCTCATCAAACAATTTATGGGTGAAAGTTTTCTAATAAGCTTTATTGCTTTTTTGCTTTCGCTGTTATTAGTAGTACAGGGACTACCTGTGATGAACAATTTTACCGATCGTACCCTTACGCTTAATATACTGGCTAATTGGGATGTTATAGCCATATTGCTGGTGCTTTTTATTAGCACTGCATTGATAGCGGGCAGCTACCCTGCCTTTTACGCTAGTCGTTTTGAGGCTGTAGATAGCTTAAAGGGAAAGTTAAAGTCCAGTGCTTCTGGTAGAAGCTGGCTGCGCAAAGGGCTAATTACATTCCAGTTTGCTGCATCGATTATTCTTATTTCTGGTAGCCTGGTTGTATTTTATCAACTACGGTATTTACAAAATAAAAGCCTTGGGTTTGATAAAGAACTGATGGTATCTATACCACTCCGTAATGAAAACATTAACCAGATCTTCAGAGGGCTAACGCCGGAGGAACGTGGCCGTATGAATACTTTTGAAGAAACACTTCTTACCAATCCAAGAATTGAAGCTACTACTTTATCGTTTTTGTTACCAGGGCAAGGAGCTGTATCTGATGTAGCTATACCAGAGGGGCGAACACAGAAAGATAATATGTACACACCCTTTCTGGCGGTAGATTATGATTTCATTGAATCATATGGCCTGGATATACTATACGGTAGAGGGTTTTCTAAAGAATATGGTACAGACCACCTGGATGCATTTGTGCTTAATGAAAGCGCTGCCCGTTCATTTGGCTGGGAACCAGAAGAGGCTGTAGGTAAAAAGCTTACCTTCTGGAAAGAAGGCCGTGTGGTAGGTGTGGTTAAAGACTTTCATTACGCCAGCCTGCGTGAGCCGATCCGTCCATTAATTATGGGTATACAGCCTTCCCTGTTTTCCATATTTTCAGTACGCATACGAGCCGAAGAAGTACCCCAGACCCTGGCATTCATAGAAAGTACCTGGAAGCAGTTTTTCCCCGAGAAAGCATTTACCTACACCTTCCTTAATGAGGAACTGGAAAATCTCTACCGATCAGATCAGCGGCTGGGGCAGATCATTAATGCTTTTGCCCTGCTGGCTGTTTTTATTTCCTGTATGGGTTTGTTTGGACTGGTTTCTTATGCGGCAGAGCAACGTGCTAAAGAAATAGGTATCAGAAAGGTGCTGGGCGCTTCTGTAAATAGTATAGTGATGCTGCTTTCTAAAGAGTTTTTACTATTTATAGCTGTAGCAATGCTTGTTGCCTGGCCTATTGCCTGGTATGCACTGGATAAGTGGTTACAAAACTTTGCTTACCGTATTGACCTGGTTAATAATCTATGGGTTTTTCTTGTTGCTGGAATTGCTGCTCTTTTTATAGCATTGATTACCCTAAATTTGAAGGCTATACGCGCAGCCCTGGTAAACCCTGCACGTGTGCTGCGTACCGAGTAAAGTTATTATCAGATTGAGTTGAAAACAATATAGAACTAACTTTGATAGTATAATTTTAAGATAATATTTTTATTAATTAACCAATATCTTATCTTACCCTGCCCTTTTATCTACATATAACATGTAATAGGGCAGGGTTTTTGTTGTTTGATTTTGGGGTCATTAACCGGTAGGCTAATAACCTCTCTTCTTCCTTACATGGCTATTCAATTTAATTTTGCTATGCCTGTGTCTGCAGTGCTATTTAGTTTATAATTCAGTATGGTTAGTAATATAACAGGTGCCAAAAGTTGCCTGTTGTGTAATGCAATTATTTAATATTTTATTTTTATAGTATGAAAATAACTCTACTCAGGCGTCTTTTGATTGTAAAATGTTTTGCAGTGTTAATGGCTATGCTTGCAGGCGTTGGTACTGCTAATGCTCAGTTGCCTGGTGATCTTGATATAGGCTTTGACCCAGGTGAAAGTGCTAATAATATGATATTAAGAGCTGTAGAACAGCCCGATGGCAAGATTATTATTGTGGGTCATTTTTCTAGTTATAAGGGAGTTCCGCGAAACCGCATTGCTCGTTTGCATTCTGATGGTTCCCTTGATATGAGCTTTGACCCAGGCTCGGGCGTTATCGGGTATAATGATTATATAGGCAGGGCAGTACTAGTACCAGGCAGTGGTAAGATTTTAATTAGTGGAGACTTTACCAGCTTTAATGGAGTACCACGTAACAGAATTGCACGTCTTCATCCGGATGGGTCTTTGGATACTACATTTGACCCTGGAGCAGGGGCAGATAGACATATAAATGCTATAGCTGTTCAGGCAGATGGCAGGATTTTGATAGGTGGTTATTTTAGTAACTATAATGGTGTGCCTCGAAACTATCTGGCCCGGCTTAACACCGATGGTTCCTTAGATACAAGTTTTGACCCTGGTCTCGGTCCGGAAAATGGTGTGTTCAACATTGCTGCCCTTTCTAATGGAAAAATTCTTATTTCAGGTGGGTTTACTTCATACAGGAGGATATCAAGAAATAAAATAGCTCAACTTCATGCTGACGGGACTTTGGATGAAAGCTTTGATCCTGGAACGGGTGCAGGTGGTGGTGACTGGAGTATGGATCAAAGGGCTGTAAATGACATTACAGTGCTTACTCTATTGGCTAATGGGAAAGTGATGATTGGGGGAGATTTTTCAAGTTACAATGGCGTAATGCGGAATCAGATTGCCAGGCTTCATCCTGATGGTTCCCTGGACCTGGACTTTGATCCTGGAAATGGTGCTGGGTTTCGGGTTAACGCAATAGCAGAACAGCCTAATGGGAACCTAATAATTGCAGGCTATATAAATTGGGAAAATGTAGTACGTCATCATATCGCACAGGTAGATGATAAAGGCAACCTGGATCAAAACTTTACTTCTGGCAGCGGCTCTAATACTTTTATTACTTCTGCTATCTTACTAAAAGAAAACAACAGTATACTGGTTACGGGTAACTTCACGACTTTTCATGGAGAGGAGAGAAAGTATATTGCCAGGCTTAAAGGTACTTTTATAGCTCCTGTTAAAGTAATTCCAACCATTACATTTAAAAACCTTACCAAAACCTATAGCCCTGAGCCGTTTTATATAAAAGCTGTCTCTAATTCAACAGGTGAGTTTAGTTACGAGGTATCTGAAAAGAATACAGCTCAATTTCCTGGAGATGTATTAGTAGCCAGCAACGGCCAGGTATTTATGCTTAAGGCCGGTAAAGTAAAACTAAAGGTTAAAATAGCAGAAAATGCTAACTTTCTGGCAGGTGAGAAGGAAATGGAGCTTACCATCGATAAAGCGAAAGCAGTAATTACTTTTGGCAGTCTTGATCAATTGCATAACGGTTTACATAAGCCAGTAACCGTTACAACAGAACCTATTGGTTTAGACATAACCCTTAACTATAATGGCTTGCCTATGGCACCTGTAAATCCAGGCAGTTACAAAATAAAGGCAATTGTACAAAATGACAACTATGAAGGTGAGGCTGCTGCCGTTTTGGAAGTACGAACACTACATGGTGCAGAAAATAAAAACATAGCAGCTATTTACCCTAATCCCACACAGGGTAAATCTTTGCTGGAAATACTACCAGGTACTGAAGCAGAGGTAACAGTTACTGATATGGCAGGTATGATTCTGTTACAGGAAAACGTTTCTAAATTCAAAGAACTAAGCCTGGAAGGGCACAAGCCGGGGGTGTACCTGGTTAAAGTGCAAGCTGCCGGAGAAGTGCCTGTTGTATTTAGGCTTATCAAAAAGTAAGTGTTTCTGGATATAAATGTAAAAAGCCGCAATTATTAGCGGCTTTTTACATTTATATGGTGAGCCTATAGAGGGCCTATAAATTCCAGAATGAGCTTATTTACAGTGTCAGGCTCTTCGTGATGTAACCAGTGAGTAGCCCTGTTTAGAAAGAGTAGTTTGCCGGATGGGCATAGTGCTATACTTTCTGTAGCCATTTCTTTATTTAAAAACCTGTCGTTTTTACCCCAAAGTAATAAGGTAGGAGTAGAGATGGGCTGTGGATGCTTTAATTCCTGCTGGCTGTGCCGGGCAGCCCTGTACCAATTGAGCATAGCGGTAAGGCTACCTGGTTGCCTCCACGCGGTGCGATAGCGTGCCAGGTCTTTTTCGGTAAAAGTACCCCTGCGAGAAGAAGCCACTATTGAATTGCTTAACATATGGTATGAGGTACCCTTTATAAGAAATTCAGGTAAAAAAGGTAGCTGGAAAAAGCCTGCATACCAGCTTTTCAGCATCTGGCGGATACTTTTCTTTAAAGTTTTCCTCATGATGGCGGGATGAGGAATATTCATTACCACTAATTTCTCCAGTAATGAAGGGTGCTTTATTGCAAAGTGCCAGGCAACAACACCGCCCCAGTCATGTCCCACAAGGGTTGCTTTTTGCCTGCCCAAGGCTTGTATCAACTGCACTATATCTTCTACATGCCTGCTGCTTGTATATGCTTTAATGCCTGCAGGCTTACTACTTAGGTTATAGCCCCGCAGGTCGGGTGCCACCACCCGGTAACCCAATGCTGCAAAAAAAGGAATTTGTTTATGCCACCCATACCAGAACTCAGGAAAGCCATGCATAAAAAGCAATAGAGGTCCCTCCGGTGGTCCTGCTTCAATAACGTGTAAATCAACTTCTTTTAATTGATAATATCGAGCTGTAAAATCCATGGCATAAAGGTTTTTATCTACTACCTTAAACAAAACAAAGTGGTTACAGAGGGTAGATCTTTGTATATGCTGTTGTAATTAGAGAAAGTAACTTTAAATAAATATGACAAAATGTTAAAATTTATTTACTTGTAGTTATTCCTCATTTACTTAAACTAATCAACATATTCAATTATGAAAAAGCTAATACTTTGTTTAGCTGTGGCAGTTTGTATCGTACAGGGTTGTAGTTCAGCTTCAGACACCAGGCTGTCTGCCAGTGATAGCCAATCTTCTGTATACTCTTACCTGGATAGTGAAGGTAAAGATGATGAGCTGAGTGGTGGTGCGCGGCTTATCCCGATTACCACTCCAAAAGGCAACTTTAAGGTATGGACCAAACGGGTAGGTAATAACCCAAAAATGAAAGTGTTGCTTCTGCATGGTGGGCCAGGTGGCACCCATGAGGCATTTGAATGCTTTGATAGCTACCTGCCTAAAGAAGGCATTGAGTATTATTATTATGACCAATTGGGCTCACATTATAGCGATAAGCCTAATGACCTGGACTTATGGGAAACTAGCCGCTTTGTAGAAGAAGTTGAGCAGGTACGAAAAGCGCTTGGGCTTGATAAGGATAACTTTTATATACTAGGCCACTCTTGGGGAGGCATATTAGCTATGGAGTATGCTTTAAAATACCAGGAAAACCTGAAGGGCATGATCATTTCCAATATGATGGCCAGTATACCCGATTACAACCGTTATGCAGAAGAAGTACTAGGTCCGCAAATGGATCCGAAGGTACTGGCTGAACTTAAGCAGCTGGAGGCAAATAACGATTTTGAAAACCCACGGTATATGGAACTGCTCTTACCAAATTTTTATACCAAGCACTTTTTGCGTATGCCTGCCGAACAATGGCCTGATCCTGTAAACCGGTTTCTGAACCACCTTAACCAAAGCGTATATGTATCGATGCAGGGTTACAGTGAGTTTGGTATTACCGGTAATGCCAGGTTAAAAGAATGGGATCGTAAAGCAGATTTACCTACACTATCTATACCTGTACTAACTATAGGAGGGCAGTATGATACCATGGACCCTAAACATATGGAATGGATGGCAAAGCAGGTGCAGAAAGGCCGTTATCTGTATTGCTCTACAGGAAGCCATTGCTCTATGTACGATGACCAGAAAACTTACTTTAATGGATTGGTTAAGTTTATAAAGGATGTAGATGCGGGTGTGTTCAACAAAAAGGGCTGATGTTAACAGTAGGTATTTCAGGTGAAGCCTCTTTTGAGCTTTTACCTGAAATATTGTTGCGTACAGAGGGGTGCTGAGGCCTTTTAGAGGCTTGGGCTTAGCAGGAGTTTGTTTATTTACCTTAGCCTGAGGCAGTGCATGTTGTAAGGTAAACTCAGGTATCGTAAGCCTGTAATTAAGCCCAATGAAGGGTAGCTTGTACTTTTGATATTTTTTTTAGGCCTAGAGGGGTTGGCTTCCGTAATTAAAAATAAAAAGAATTTGCAGCAAGTTAGCTTTACAGGTATGATCATAATTATGGGGGTTTCGGGGTGTGGAAAAACTACCGTTGGCCGGCAGTTGGCAGAACGCCTCAATGTGCCCTTTTTTGATGCAGACGATTATCACTCCCCAGGCAATGTAGCTAAAATGGTACAGGCTATTCCCCTTAATGACGCTGACCGCGAACCATGGCTACATACATTAAAAGAGCATATTGCACAATGGAGTGCGGACGGTGGAGCTGTACTGGCCTGCTCTGCCCTAAAAGAAAAGTACAGGCAGATACTATTGAAAGATGCAAAGGCTCCTATACACTGGGTTTGGTTGCATGGTACGTATGAGCTACTCTTGGAACGGTTAAAACAGCGTAGAAATCATTTTATGTCTGCACGTATGCTTGACTCTCAATTGCACGACCTGGAGCCTCCTACGTATGCCCTGAAGCTGAACATTGCAGATTCTCCAGCTATACTCACTGAAAAAATTATAAAACACTATACCCTATGAGTGCTTCAGCAGAATTTGGTATTATCGGAATGGGAGTTATGGGCAAAAGCCTTGCCCTGAACCTGGCCTCTAAACAAATAGATATTTCTATTTTTAACCGACATGTAGCCGGTCTGGAGGAAGGAGTAGCCCGTAAAATTGCCGAAGAAAATCCAGAGGCTAAGATTTTAGGTTTTGATGATTTACAGGATTTTGTACAATCTCTGAAACGGCCCCGTAAAATACTGATCATGATCCTGGCAGGCGCCCCGGTAGACGGGCAGATTGAAAGCCTGTTGCCATATCTTGAAGAGGGTGATGTGTTGATAGATGGAGGAAACTCTCATTACCACGATACGGCCCGTAGGGTAAAAGCATTGGAGGTAAAAAATATTCATTTTGTAGGTTGTGGCATTTCGGGTGGCGAAGAAGGAGCGCTTAAAGGTCCATCACTTATGCCAGGAGGTTCTAAAGAAGGGTACTCGGTTGTAGCACCTTATTTTGAGCATCTTGCTGCCCGCGATAAGCGAGGCCGGCCTTGTACTGCTTATGTTGGTGCAGACGGTGCAGGACATTTCGTAAAAATGGTGCACAACGGTATTGAGTATGCTGAAATGCAGATATTGGCAGAAACGTATGCATTACTGCGCACTTACCTGGAAATGCCGCCTGCAGACATAGTTGCATTGTTGCAAAGCTGGCAGCAGGAGGGGCTCGATAGTTATCTGCTTGAGATTACTATAGACATTTTAAAGTTTAAAGAAGGTAACAGTTTGCTGCTTGATAAAATATTAGATAAAGCCAGGCAGAAAGGTACTGGAAGCTGGTCGGTAACGGCAGCCCTGGAGCATGGAGCGCCCTTTGGTGTAATTACAGAATCGGTAATGGCCCGGGCTCTGTCTGCAATGAAGGCAGAGCGGGTGCAGGCTGCTCAGTTGTATAACAGGGAACCAGTTGTATACAAGGGAGAAAGGGATCAATTTTCAAGCGCTTTACGAAGTGCCTACCAGGCAGCCCGTATCATTAACCACCATGTAGGTTTTAACATGATGCAAAAGGTATCAGAAGATTATAACTGGAATATCGACTTTAGTGAAGTAGCGCGTATCTGGACCAATGGTTGTATTATCCGTTCGCAGTTAATGGAAGAGTTGGTGGAGGTATACAAAGAGGAAAAAAACCTGTTAATGGCTCCCAAGCTGGTTGCCAAGGTAAAAGAATACCAGAAAGACTTTGCCTGGATTGTAGCCCAGGGGCTGCAAGGTGGAATTGCCTTACCTGTATTTTCTACTGCGTTAAACTACTTGCTTGGCTATACTACAGCTAACTCTCCGGCTAATTTGATACAGGCGCAGCGAGATTATTTTGGTGCTCATACCTATCAACGTGTTGATGACCCAACGGAACAGTATTATCATACAAACTGGCTTGGCCTGTAAAAGAATTTAATCTATAAAAAAGGCAATGGCTGTTAAAACAGCCATTGCCTTTTTTATAACACCTGGATTAGTTAAGACTGTCAAGCCAGGCTTCTGCCAGGCTACGATCATTAAAGTTTTGTTTAGGCATGCCTGTGCCCTTAGAAACTCCATCGAGTTGTAATTCTGCTACTTTGTCGGCTTGAAGCTCGGCTACATATTTTACCCCGTATTCGGTAATAAGTGCCTGTGCTTCTTCGTGTATTTTGCGTACAGTGCCCGGGTGGATTTTCATTTCTGTAGCATCGGTCAGCAATGTAAAGCCTGGTGTTAGCTGTGTTAATGCCTTTTTCCAGTGGGGAAGGTAATCGGCTACTTGTTCTGGATTTCTCCAGAAACCAATGATTTTTAAATAAGCTCTGTTTTTTTCTTTGGAAACATGCAGTTCATACTGCGGAGTGGTAGCAATTGTTTGTAGAGGTGTACTCATACAGGGTTGGTTAAATGAACAAATAATGAATTTTCGTGTCTTTACTTCGAAACTAATAAAAATGTTGCACTGTAATGTTTTGCTCTTGAGTGTAAGAAGTAAGGTTTAATTTGAATTTGTTTTATTAAGTGTATTTAATTAGGGTGTTACTTTTTTAAGGAAAAAAGTAAAATAGGGGTTTTCTCTTAATCTGGCAGAAGGGTAAAAATGCAAAAAGTACCAGAATATTCCTTTTTGGCCTCATTATAGATAACTATTAATGGGGTGTTTTGTTAAAAAGTAGTTTAAGGGAGTAATGCAAGGAAATGTGTAGAACTATACCATTTTCCGTAAAGGAACAAATAAATATTCCAGGCCATTTGCCTTAACCTCGAGCACAAGTGCAAGCTGCTCACCCAGTTTACCTTTAGGTAATCCTTTTTGTTTGTACCAGATCAGGTAATGCTCTGGCAAGTCAATTAATTTACGGCCTTTGTATTTGCCATAGGGCATTTCAGTTCTTACCAGGTCAAGAAGTATTTTATTCTGCATGTTTTCCATCCCTTAAAGGTAAAGGTAAAACAGGGAATGTATGGTGCAGAACAGCAAAAAAAAGCACAGGCCATAAGGGCCTGTGCTCATAAGTATTTATTTGTTTATTTATTAAGGTCTGCCACTTTGGCCGCCGCGTCTTTGGCCTCCCTGGCCAGGTGTATTTTGCTGTGGTGCATCTTGTTGAGCGCTCCGTGCTGCACCTTTAAAATGACGCAGGTTGTAGGTAAAAGTAAGCATAAAATAACGGGTAAGTACCTGTGTGCGGCTATCTTCAATAAAAGTATCGCCTACGGTACGGTTTACGCTAATATTCTGACCTAGTATATCAAAGGCACTCAGGCGAAGTTCGCCAGCCCTGTTTTTAAGAAATTTATAGCCAATGCCCGCATTCCACAGCCAGATACTCTGGTTAAAGCCCTGGCCAAGGCCGGTATACATGTTGTGGTTCAGGTCAGAGTTAATTACAAGGCCTTTCCAGGGCAGCCAGTTAAGGCGAACCGAAGAGTTTTGCAGATAAAAATTACTATAGTTTTGCTGCAGTGTGTTTTCTACAATGTTGTAGTTGGTTGTATAAGAAACTGTAAAATCAAGCTTTTCGCTGATATTGCTTCCCAACACCAGGCCTGCGTTAAAGTTATAGTTGTTGGATATGTTCTGCACTCCGTTGATTAAGCCAGGGTTGCGGTTATACGATACACCTCCATTAAAATTAAGGTTACTCTTAAGGCGCTGTACAGGCAAACCATAGGTAATAAAGCTTTGTCCAGACCAGGCTGCCGATAAGTTTTCCGGGCGGTTAAGCCGTGATCCACTTTGCAATACAATACCATCGGCCAGTACGGTATCTGCAGCAGCTACCAGGGTAGAGTTACCGATATAATTATCAGTGTAATTCAGGTTCAGGAATGCAAAGAAGGTACGGCCCTTTTCCGGAGTGGTCAGGTTAAAACGGGTAATATACCTATGTGTATACTCTTGCTTTAATTCTGGGTTACCGGCTGTTAGCAGAAGCGGGTTGGTATTATTAATTACGTTTTGTAACTGGTTAATAGATGGTGCATTGGTACTGGTGCGGTAAAACATGCGTACGTTGCTGTTTTTGCTAAATGTATATTGGAGCATAGCCATCGGCAGGAGGTTGCTGAACGGACGTTCTACCTGTAACTCCCTGGGGTAGGTCTGTTCGCTGGAAAGCAAAACATGCTGATAGTTAAGCCCTGCCATAAGGTTTAATTTTTCGGTTCGCATACGGTAGCTTACTCCTCCCCGCTGTGTAGTAAGGAGGTTGTCAAAGCGGTTTGAAAGTAGCAGGTCAGGTTGTGTATATTCTCCGGATCCAGGTTCTGCCTGGTTGGTAATTCGCTCAGAAGAATTACGGTTTACAGATGGAGAGTAATTAAACTGTAACATGCCGGTTTTTCCTACTGGTTCTGTATAATTAACACTTGATGAAAGGGTTAGCCCTTGCGAGTTGTTGGTAGTTAATTGATCAATAACGGCAATAGAATCTGGTGCATAAAATTCGTTGTACGAGTACAGTGTGTTATACCCTTCGCGGTTATTATACTGTGTGCCCAGGTTTACAGAAAGAGAACGGCGGTCTTTCTTAAAACGGTGACGGTATAGAAGATCATTATTCAGGTTTAGACCCAGATTGGTGCTGTTCACATCGGTCTGGGTAAAGCGCTGCAGTCGTACGCCCTCAGGTGTAGAAAGCGAAGACAGCACTTCCTGTAGTACTGTAGAGCCGTTGTCCTGCAGAGCAATGCGAGGGGTTAATATAATGGAGTTGGCCGAATCAATAGTGTATTCTACCCTAAGGTTTACACGGTGGTTGTAGTTATTGCTTACCGATTGACCGTTCTCATTGTATAACTGGCTTTCACGACTTTCTGACGACTGGCTTGAGTGCCTGGGTAGCCAGGTTTCGCTCAGGATCTGTCCATTGTTAAGGTTGCGGGTATTGTTGAAGAAATAGCTACCATTAATATTAAGTGAGTTGCCCCACTTTTCGGAGTAGTTAAGGCCTATTGAATTGGTAGTGCTGATGCCCCCTTGTTGCCCTACCAGGAAATTAGAAGGGTCACTTCCGCCA
>FPIC01015373.1_pt1 | contig 13024 bp, 12 predicted proteins | sample 1504481 | NCBI WGS metagenome assembly FPIC01 (sample SAMEA4475357, study PRJEB15587) | soil metagenome | biome: Soil; feature: Field | place: India | collected 2015-03-11 | depth 0 m
CCCCTTGTGGGTGCCCCTACACGGTCATATCCCATTGAAACCCTCCATAGTCGGAGCTTGCCTTAGGCCTTATCGTCCCCTGTTGGTAATCGGGAAAGCACCACCTGCCTTCATCAACCCTCTTTTGGCCGGGCCTGTTGTGACCGGCTATACTGGAGTTGGAGGGAAGATCCATCCGATGCACGAATTGGCCATCACCCAGGGGATCCTCTCCGTGGTCCTGGAAGCCGCAGAGGCGGCGGGGGCGCGGCGGGTGCTCGCCGTCGATCTGATCGTCGGCGCCCTCACCGGCTACGTCGACGATTCCATCCGCTTCTACTTCGATCTGCTCAGCCGAGGGACGCTGGCGGAGGGCGCCGCCCTGCGGATCCGGCGGGAGCCCGGAGAGGGGTGCTGCCAGGCGTGCGGGGCGCGGTTCCCGGTGGAACCCCCCTTGACCCCTGTCTGCCCGCTCTGCGGCAGCCCCCAGATTCAAGTGGAGGGCGGGACCCGTTGCCTGGTGGAGCGCATCGAGGTCGAAGATGGGAACGAACATCCCGGTGGTGAAGGCGATCCTTCAGGCCAATGAGGCGGTGGCCGCCGAGAACCGGGCGGCCTTCGACGCCGCCGGCCTCCTGGTCGTGAACCTGATGTCCGCCCCCGGGGCCGGCAAAACCAGCCTGATCCTCACCACGCTCGAGCGCCTCCCCGATGCGCTACGGGTGGGGGTGATCGAAGGGGACATCGCTTCGACCCTGGATGCGGAGCGGATCGCGGCCCGCGGGATCCCAGTGGTCCAGATCAACACCGGCGGCGCCTGCCACCTGGACGCCCCGATGATCCGCTCGGCGCTCGCCCATTTGCCGCTGGCAGCGCTGGATCTGCTCTTCATCGAGAATGTGGGAAATCTGATCTGCCCAGCGGAATTCGACCTGGGCGCTCACCTCAACGTGGTGATCGCCAGCGTCCCCGAAGGCCATGACAAGCCTTATAAATACCCGGGGATGTTCCAAAAGGCCGACGCCATTGTGCTCAACAAGGCCGATCTCCTGGAGCTTCTGGACTTCGATCTCGCCGCCTTCCGACACGGCCTGGAGATCTTGCGGCCGGATCCGCGGCTTTTTATCGTTTCCTGCCGGACCGGTCAGGGCGTCGACGCATGGGTCCAGTGGCTGATGGAGCAACGAAGGGCCCGATCCCCTTCGGCGAACGCAACATGACCACGGAGAAGCGACGGCTGCGGGTGGAAATTCAAGGAGCGGTCCAGGGGGTGGGGTTTCGACCCTACATCTACCGGCTGGCGGTTGAGCTTGGCCTTGCGGGCTGGGTGCTCAACGACACCCGGGGGGTGTTCATCGAGGTGGAAGGCCCCGCCTCCCGTCTGGAGCGCTTCCTGGAACGCCTCCCTCGGGAGGCCCCTCCCCGTGCGCGGATCCACTCGCTGGAGGCCCACTGGTTGGATCCCGCCGGTTATAATTGCTTTGAAATCCGCCACAGTGAGGGGGAGGGCGAGAAAACCGCTCTGGTCCTACCGGACATCGCCACCTGCCCCCGCTGTCTGGCGGAGGTGCAGGATCCGAACGATCGACGCTACCGGTACCCGTTCACCAACTGCACCGATTGCGGCCCCCGCTTCACGATCCTCGAAGCCTTGCCCTACGATCGCCCGAACACCACGATGCGTCGCTTCCGGATGTGCCCGGCCTGTCAGGCCGAGTACGAGGATCCGCTGGATCGCCGGTTCCACGCCCAGCCCAACGCCTGCCCCCGCTGCGGCCCCACCCTGGCCTTTTACGCCCGGGGGGATGGTCCTCCGAACCCTACGGAGGACCATCCGGATTTCCCGCCACGCGTTGAGGAATACATACGGATCGCGCTGGGGGATGCGGCGTTGCGGCATGCCGCCGAGGCCTTGCGGGCCGGCCGGATCGTGGCCGTGAAGGGGTTGGGCGGATTCCATCTGATGGTCGACGCCCGGAACGAGGCGGCGATCGATCGGCTGCGAGCCCGCAAGCCCCGCCGGGACAAGCCCTTTGCCTTGATGGCCCGGGACCTCGATCAGGTCCGCGCGATGTGCTTCCTCTCTCCGGAGGCGGAAGCCATACTGAAGGGGCCCGAGGCCCCAATCGTCCTCCTTCCCCGCCGGCCGGACGCCCCGGTGGCTCCGAACGTCGCTCCGAATAACCCCTATCTGGGGGTGATGCTGCCCTACACCCCGCTCCACCACCTGTTGCTGCAGGAGCTGGATTTCCCGGTGGTGGCCACCAGCGGGAACCTGACGGATGAGCCGATCTGCACCGACGAGTGGGAAGCCTTCCGTCGGTTGTCCCGGGTGGCCGATGCCTTCCTGATTCACAACCGGCCGATCGCCCGTCACGTCGACGACAGTGTGATGATCCTTATGGGTGGCGAGCCCCGCCTGCTGCGGCGGGCCCGGGGCTTCGCTCCGCTGCCGATTTTGTTGAACCGCTCCCTTCCGACCATCCTGGCGGTGGGCGGCCATCTGAAGAACACTGTCGCCCTCAGCGTCGGGCGCCAGGTTTTCCTGAGCCAGCACATCGGGGATCTGGACACGGCGGAGGCGCTGGCGGCCTTCGAGCGGGTGATCTTCGATTTCCTCCGCCTCTATGAGGCCGAGCCGGTGGCCATCGCCCACGATATGCACCCAGACTACGCCTCCACCGTCTGGGCGCACCGCGCCGCCGCAGGGGATCTTCCGCAGCCGCTCAGCCGGCGGGCGCCTTTGCCTCTCATCCCCGTCCAACATCACCACGCCCATTTGGTCGCATGTCTCGCGGACAACGGCGTGGAAGGGCCGGCGCTGGGGGTCACATGGGATGGCACGGGATACGGACCGGACGGGACGATCTGGGGCGGGGAGTTCTTGCTGGGGGATGCCCATGGGTTCCGACGGGTCGCTTCTCTCCGACCGTTCCGCCTGCCCGGGGGGGACGCCGCGATCCTCGCGCCCCGACGGGCGGCCTTCGCGTTGTTGTGGGAGCTGAAAGGGGATGCAGTCTTAGAATGGGAACACCTCGCCCCGGTGCGGGCGTTGCGGCCTAGGGAGCGAGAGATGCTGGCCCAAATGATGGCCCGAGGGGTGAACGCCCCTTGGACTTCCAGCATAGGACGGCTGTTCGATGCCGTCGCCGCGCTGCTGGACCTCCGCCAGGAGATCACCTTTGAATGTCAGGCCGCGATGGCGTTGGAGTTCATCGCGGATCCGCGGGAGGCCGGCGCGTACCCGCTTCCCCTCTCTCCCCAATCGGAGGAGGATGGGCTGCTGGGGGTCTTGGACTGGGCCCCGTTGCTGGAGGCCGTGCTGGAGGACCTGCGCCGGGGGGAGGATCGGACGAGGATCGCCGCCCGGTTCCATAACGCCCTGGTCCAGGCGATGGTGGGGGTCGCGCGAGCGATCGGGGAAAGCCGCGTGGTCTTGAGTGGGGGCTGCTTCCAGAACCGCCTGCTCACCGAACGGGCCGCCCAGCGCCTGGCGGAGGAAGGGTTCACCGTTCTCCTCCATCGCCAAGTTCCCCCCAACGATGGGGGGATCAGCCTGGGGCAGATCCTCATCGCCGCGGCTCATCTTGATCGCCTGTCCTGATCCAAGAAAGGAGGCTCTCGATGTGCCTGGGGGTTCCGGGGAAAGTGGTGGAAGTGAACGATATGACGGCCTTGGTGGACTTCTGGGGGGTACGCAAGCCGGTGATGCTCCATACGGTGGACGAGCCGGTGGCCCCCGGCGATTACGTCCTGGTCCATGTGGGCTTCGCCATCCGGCGCATCCCTCCGGAGGAGGTCGAAGAAACCCTGGCCTTTTATGAGGCGCTCTTGCGGGCGGCGGAGGAGGACCTGATGGCCGCGGAGGTACAGGGTGAGATCCGATCCTCGGAGGAAGCCCCATGATCCCAACGCGCCTTCCGAAGCCCTCCGAGCGTCTGGAGTTCCGCGACCCGGAGCGGGTGCAGGCCTTCCGGCGCGTCCTCGAGCGGCTGTGCGCGGACCTCGAGGAGCCGATCTCGATCATGCACGTCTGCGGCACCCACGAACAGAGCATCGCCCGTTTCGGGATTCGGAGCCTCCTTCCGCCGAACCTCCACGTCATCATGGGGCCGGGGTGCCCGGTGTGCGTGACCGACATGCCGGAGGTGGACGAGGCCGTCTACCTCGCGGAGCAGGGGGTGGTCCTGCTCACCTTCGGGGATATGTTCCGGGTTCCGGGGACCCTCAAGTCCCTGGCGGAAGCCAAAGCGGAGGGGGCGGACGTCCGCGTGATCTACAGCCCGTGGGAGGCCTTGCAGATCGCCCGGGAGACCGATCGGGAGGTGGTCTTCTTCGCCACCGGGTTTGAGACCACCGCGGTGGCCACGGCGGCGGTGATCCTCTCCGGCCCGCCGAAGAATTTCTCGGTGCTTTCCGCTCACAAGTACATCCCCCCCGTGATGGAGATCGTGGCCGAGATGCCCCACACCCGCGTCCAAGGGTTCCTGGCCGCCGGCCACGCCGCGACCATCACCGGATGGAAGGTCTTCGAGCGCTTTGTGAAGCGCCATGGCATCCCGGTGGTGGTCGCCGGGTTCGAGCCCCTGGATATCCTCAGCGCGCTGGTTCAGCTGGTGGAGCTGATCCGGCGGGGCGAGAAGCGGGTGGTGAACGCCTACCCCCGCTGTGTCACACCGGAGGGCAACCGCAACGCCCAGCGGCTGCTCTGGGAGGTGTTCGAGACGGAGAGCGGGGTCTGGCGGGGGATCGCCTACGTGCCCAACGGCAACCTCCGCCTGCGCCCAAAATACGCTTGGGTCGACGCTCGGGTCCGCTTCGACATCCGCCTCTCGGAATGGCTGCGCGATGCCCCGCCTCGCCTCACCCAGGAATGCCTTTGCGGGAACATCATGGCCGGCATCGCTACCCCTTATGATTGCCGGCTCTTCGGCAAAGAATGCACCCCGGAAACCCCGGTGGGCGCTTGCATGGTCAGCAGCGAAGGCGCATGCCGGATATGGTATGAATACGGAGGACACATCACGGGCCCCTCAGCCTCCGGAGGTGGTTTGGGATGAAAGCGGAGACCGTCGAGCTTTATCACATCCGGATGCGGCGGGAGGATGCGGTCGGGATCATCCAGTTGGACCGGCCGGAGCGCTTCAACGCCCTGGACGTGATGATGGCCCGAGATCTGCGGAAGGCCGCCCTTCAATTCGCCCGGGATCCGGAGATCCGTTGCGTCATCCTGGCTGGAACCGATCGGGTGTTCTGCAGCGGGGCGGACCTCAAATACATCCGGGAGCGGGAGCACCCGGAGGATTTCTCCTACCTCCAACCGGAGTCCCGCGAGATCGAGGGCGGCTACGGGCGCAGCTTCAAGGAGATCCTGGAATACCTCCACAGCACAATCTCAGAGATCCGTCGCGCCCCCAAGCCGTTCATCGCCGCCGTCAAGGGGATCGCCGCCGCGGGGGGGCTGGGCCTGGCGATGGCCTGCGATCTGGTCTTCGCCTCCGATCGGGCCAGCTTCGAGTGGGCGTATTCAAAGACCAGCCTCACTGGCGCGGAAAGCACCACGTTTATTCTCCCCCGGCTCATCGGCCTGAGGCGGACGATGGAGATGGTCTTTCTGAACCCCCGCCTCAGCGCCCAGCAGGCCCTGGAGTGGGGCCTCATCAACGGGATCTTCCCCTTTGAAACCTTTGATCAGGAGGTGGAGGCGATCGCCCAGCGGCTGGCCCGCGGGCCCACCCGGGCGTGGGCGATCACTAAGGCCCTCGTCAACGAAGCCCTTGGGATCGATCGCCTGGATGTCCATATGGCGAAAGAGTTGCGCCATCTGGTGGAGATCGCCGAGACACCGGATTTCGCGGAGGGCCTGGCCGCTTTCTTCGAGAAGCGGGAACCTCAGTTCCGAGGAGCGTAACCGTGATGGCGACCGTGGAGCCCATGGGATCTTGTCCAGTCCCGCCTCTTTCCTATCGCACAGTGCTGCTGGGGCACGGAAGCGGAGGGCGGCTGATGCACGAACTCATCGAGAAGGTGTTCCGCCCCCTCCTCTTGCCGCCGGAAACCCGCGTCCTGAACGACGCCGCCGTCCTGAACGTGGACGGGCTGCGGCTGGCCTTCACCACCGACTCCTTCGTGGTCGATCCCATCGTGTTTCCGGGCGGCGACATCGGCCGGCTGGCCGTCAACGGGACGATCAACGACCTGGCTGTCAGCGGGGCACGCCCCTTGGTTTTGAGCGCCGCCTTCATCCTGGAGGAAGGGTTGCCCATCGACACCCTGTGCCAGATTGTGGACTCCATGCGTCGGGCCGCTGAGGAAGCCGGGGTTCCCATCGTGACCGGGGATACGAAGGTGGTGAACCGGGGGAAGGCGGATAAACTCTTCATCACCACCACCGGCATCGGGGTGGTGGAATACGAGGGCACCCTGTCCGCCGATCAGGCGCGGCCCGGGGATCTGGTGTTGCTCAACGGCCCCATCGCCGCCCACGGGATCGCCGTGATGCTGGCCCGCGCCCAGATCGAGTTCGAGCGGCCTGTCCGCTCGGACACCGCCCCTCTCCACACCCTGGTGGCCGCCATGTTGCGGGCCAGCCCCCGCATCCGCTGTATGCGCGACGCGACGCGGGGTGGCCTGGCCAGCGCTTTGAACGAGATCGCGATGAGCTCCGGCGTCGGCATCCACATCGACGAGGACCGCATCCCGATCCAAGACGAGGTGAAAGGCGCCTGCGAGATCCTGGGGCTGGATCCTCTCCACGTGGCCAATGAGGGGAAGCTGGTGGCCGTGGTGGCCCGCGAGGACGCCGAACGGGTCTTGGAGGCCATGCGGGCGCATCCCCTCGGACAGGAAGCGGCGATCATCGGGGAGGTGGTGGAAGACCCTCGACATCTCGTTTTGCTCCGCACCCGGATCGGCGGTTTCCGGGTCGTCAGCATGCTGGCCGGCGAGCAGCTCCCTCGGATCTGTTAAAGGGATCTGGGATCCCCTCCCGCTGCTCTAACCCGAGAAGGGGTCCGCAACGTCAGCTTCGGATTGTGAAATCTATCACTATTTGAATCGACCACTTTGTGGTATGGTTGACCTTGAGAATATCCATGGGAACGCGGATCCGTCGCAGGGGTTGGGAGCGATTGCCCCTCCAATGTAGATGCATTACGATATCTCAAAAAGGCAGGCGTGGCTTCCTAAGGGCATGGATCCCGCGGCAAATCTGAATGGCTGAGGCCATCCCCTCGATCGCTGTCTGGATCAGGGGACGATGGCGTGGATGGGTAAATACCTGAACGGCTGCCATTGTTGCAGCGCCCCGATCCTTGCATGTCAGTACCCCCTGCCCTTCAGGAGGTTCCCATGGAGCTCCAGGAGCCAGTCCGCCCAGCCCCAGGCCAGGTCTGGCGGATGGAGAAGGCGCAGCTCCAAGCGCTGCTCGACGCTTTACAGCGCCGGGGCTACATCGTGATCGGCCCGCGCATCCAGGACGGCGCCATCGTGTACGATGAGATCCAACGCCTCGCGGATCTCCCCATCGGCTGGACCGATGAGCAAGAAAAAGGCCACTACCGGCTGAAGCCTCGGAGGGATGAGGCCTTCTTCGGTTACGCCGTTGGCCCTCATTCCTGGAAGCGCTTCCTGCATCCCCCTGTCCTCTCCTTGGGTCGGGCGCGCCGCAACGGCCAAGGATTTGAATGGATCCCCACCGCCGATCCCCCACCCCGCTACGCCTTCCTCGGCGTTCGAGCGTGTGAGCTCCACGCCATCACCATCCTGGACCGGGTGTTCACGGCCGGCCCCTATGTGGATCCGATTTATCAGGCCCGTCGCGAGGCGATTTTCTTGATCGCCGTCCAATGCACGGTGGCCGGGGGCACATGCTTTTGTGCCTCCATGGGCACCGGACCCAAAGCGCCGCCCGGTGCCGACCTCATCCTCACCGAGCTCCCCGACGTCTTCGTGGTCGAGATCGGAACCGAGCGCGGCGCCCAGCTCATGGCGGAGATCCCCTGCGCGCCCGCTGCGGAGGCGGATCGCTCCGCCGTGGAGGCCGCTCTGGAGGAGACCGCCCGCTCCATAGGCCGGAAGCTGGACACCACTGACCTCCCGGGCCTCCTGTACCGTAACCTGGAGCATCCGCGCTGGGAGGAGGTGGCTCAACGCTGCCTCACATGCGGGAACTGCACGATGGTCTGCCCCACCTGCTTTTGCTTCACGGTGGAGGACATCAGCGACCTGGCGGGAACCCAGGCGGAGCGGGTGCGCCGGTGGGACTCCTGCTTCACCACCGCCTTCACCTACACCGCCGGACGTCCGATCCGTCAGAGCGCCAAGGCGCGCTATCGCCAATGGCTCACCCACAAGCTGGCCTCCTGGTGGGATCAGTTCGGAACCTCCGGTTGCGTGGGTTGCGGACGTTGCATCACGTGGTGCCCCGTGGGCATCGACCTGACGGAGGAGGTCGCGGCGATCCGGCAGACGGATGGCGAGAGGAGGTAAACGATGTCAAAGGCCGAGATCCTGGAAGCGCTGCGTCAGCATCCCTTCACCCACGATATGGAAGAGGCCTGGAAGGAGAGCCTGGCGGAGATCGCCCGGATGCAGACATACGCCCCGGACACCTTGCTCCTGCGGGAGGGCCGGGCCGCCGATGCATTTTTCCTGATCATCGACGGCCTGGTGGCGATCGAAATGTTTGTCCCGGAGCGGGGTTCCCTGCGGCTGCAGACGGTGAGCGCCGGGGAGATCGTCGGATGGTCCTGGGCGCTTCCCCCTTATCGCTGGGAGTTCGATGCCCGAGCGCTCACGGAGACCAAAGCCCTGGTCCTGGACGCCGCCCAATTGCGGGACCGGATGAACCGGGACTGCGCCCTGGCCGCTTGGATCCTGAGCCGGTTGTTGGCCGTGGTGGCCGGGCGGCTCAAGGCGACCCGTCTACAGCTCCTCGACCTTTATGCTCCCGCGCCGAGGAGGGCCTCATGATCTCCCAGGCGATCGCTCCCTCGGCTTCTGACCTGTTCCTCCCTCGCCCTTTCCAGGTCACCGGCGTCCGCCGGGAGACCTCGGACACCATCACCCTGCGTCTACGCCCTCCGGACGGGAGCGCCTTTTCCTTCCGGCCCGGCCAGTTCAACATGCTGTATCTCTTCGGCATCGGCGAGGTTCCCATTTCCATCAGCGGCGTTCATCCTCGAACCCGTGATCTGGAGCACACGGTGCGGGCCGTCGGGTACGTCACCCGAGCCTTAGCCCGTCTCCGCAAGGGGCACATCGTGGGGGTTCGGGGGCCGTTCGGGCATGGCTGGCCTCTGGAGGAAGCCCGAGGGCAAGACATCCTGATCCTGGCCGGAGGCATCGGGCTCGCCCCGTTGCGCCCTGCCTTACAATATCTGCTGGCCCATCGCTCGGATTACGAACAAATCGTTCTCCTCTACGGATCCCGAACCCCGGCGGATTTGCTCTATCAATTGGAGCTGGAGCGGTGGCGCGGGCGCCTGGACCTGCATGTCTTCGTGACCGTCGATCGCGGCGATGAGGCCTGGCGGGGACATATCGGCGTGGTCACCACCCTGTTGCCCCTGGCGGAACGGCTCCTCGATCTGCGGCGCGCCTTCGTCCTGATGTGTGGCCCCGAGGTGATGATGCGGGTCGCCGCCCGGGAGCTGGAGGACCGGGGGGTCCCGCCGGAGCGCATTTTCCTTTCACTGGAACGAAACATGAAATGTGCAGTGGGTTTTTGTGGCCACTGCCAGTTCGGCCCGCTCTTCATCTGCCGGGACGGACCGGTGTTTCCCCTTCCCCGCGTCCGTCCGTTGCTGGAGGTGCGCGAGCTTTAAGTAGCTCTTTGCGCCGATTGGAAATCGGCCTCTTGAGACGCTTCGCACCGGACGTCGGCCTTCGCCGACGTAAGGCCTGGTCGGCGAAGGCCAACCATCAGCCGTAGGCCCAAAGAGGACGATTTCAATCGGCGTTCCTCGGGCGCTTGATGCCGGACGTTCGTCGATGTGGACACGGGAAATCCCGGTCGGCGTAGGCCGACTGTTGGCCGTAGGCCCAGCAAGGGCGATTTCAATCGACTGGAGGCGTAAATGCCCAAGCGTCGCAAACCCAAGCTGGCTGTCTGGAAGTTCGCCTCGTGCGACGGCTGCCAGTTAACGCTTCTGGACTGCGAGGATGAGCTGCTGGCGCTGGCCGGGGAGGTGGAAATCGCTTACTTCCTGGAGGCCTCGCGGGCCGTGGTGCGGGGGCCCTACGATCTCTCCTTAGTGGAAGGAAGCATTTCCACCCCCGAACAAATCGAGCAAATCCATGAGATCCGACGTCAGAGCCGTTTCCTGGTCGCCATCGGGGCCTGCGCCACAGCGGGTGGGATCCAGGCCCTGCGGAACTTCGCGGATGTGCGCGGCTTCCTGGATCTGGTCTATGCCCGCCCGGAATACATTAAAACGCTTGAGAAATCCCTCCCCGCCTCCGCCTATGTGCCGGTGGATTTCGAGCTACGGGGTTGCCCCATCGGCAAGGGACCCTTGTTGGAGCTCCTCAGCGCCTTTCTCAACGGACGGCGGCCCAATATCCCCAATCACAGCGTGTGCATCGAGTGCAAACGCCAGGGGATCGTTTGCGTGATGGTCGCTCAGGGGATCCCTTGCTTAGGCCCGGTCACCCAGGCGGGTTGCGGCGCCCTATGCCCAGCCTACCGGCGGGGATGCTACGGTTGTTTCGGCCCCATGGAGACCCCCAACCCAACGAGTCTGGGGGACTGGTTTCTGGCCCGCGGGATGGCTTCCGCGGACCTGGTTCGCTTGTTCCGCACCTTCAATGCGTATGCCCCCGCTTTTAAGGAGGCAGGAGAACGTTATGCAGAAGCCACGGACGTTGACCGTTCGGGTTGACGCGCTGGCGCGGGTGGAAGGGGAAGGCGCCCTGCACGTGCGGGTACGCAACGGCCAGGTGCACGAATTGCGCCTGGAGATCTACGAGCCCCCCCGGTTCTTCGAGGCGTTCCTGCGCGGGCGTCGCTTGGAGGAAGCACCGGACATCACCGCTCGGATCTGCGGGATCTGCCCGGTGGCCTATCAGATGAGCGCCTGCAACGCCATCGAGAGCCTTTTGGGGCTTTCGATCCCAGGCCCCCTTCGGGATCTCCGGCTCTTGCTGTACTATGGCGAGTGGATCGAGAGCCACGCCCTCCATGTGTTCCTCCTGCATCTGCCCGACTTCCTCGGTTATGAGAGCGCCCTGCACATGGCCCGGGATTATCCCGAATGGGTGCAGAAGGGGCTGCAGATCAAAAAGGCGGGGAACGCCTTGATGGCCCGGATCGGCGGCCGCGAGATCCATCCCATTAACGTCCGGATCGGGGGATTCTATTCCGTGCCCTCCCGCAAAGCCATGCTGGAACACAGGGAGGAGATCGCCCGCGCCCGCGATTCCATCGTGGAAGCCCTCCGCTGGATGGCCGGGTTGGAGTTCCCGGATTTTGAGGAGGACTACGAATTCGTTGCCCTTTATCATCCCGAGGAATATGCGATCTTAGAAGGTCAAATCCGCTCCAGCAAAGGGATCCTCATCCCCGTGTCCGCCTTCGAAGAGGTCTTTGAGGAACTCCAGGTTCCCCACAGCAACGCCCTGCATTCGATCGTCCGGGGACGCGGCAGTTATATGGTGGGCCCTCTGGCCCGCTTTAACTTGAATTTCGCTCAGCTCGCGCCGCTCGCCCAGGAGGTGGCGGCCTCCATCGGCCTGACCCCGCCGGTTCGCAATCCCTTCCGGAGCCTCCTCGTTCGGGGGATCGAGATCTTGCACGCCTGCGAGGAAGCCCTGCGTCTGATCGAGCGTTACGAGCCGCCGGATCGCCCGTGGGAGCCGGTGGAGGTACGGCCGGGGATCGGGTATGGGGCCAGCGAGGCTCCCCGGGGGATCCTTTACCATCGCTATCGGATCAACGCCGACGGCCTGATTGAGGAGGCGAAGATCGTCCCTCCCACCGCTCAGAACCAGCGGCGCATCGAGGATGACCTGAGGAAGATGGTTCCCCGCTGGCTTTCCTTGCCGAAGGACCAAATCACATGGCGCTGCGAGCAGGCGATCCGGAATTATGATCCGTGCATTTCCTGTGCGACCCATTTCTTGAGGCTGGAGCTTCAGGAGCTGGGATGAAGGATGGAAAACCCGTGGTGCTCATCGGCCTCGGCAACCGGATGCGGCGGGACGATGGAGTGGGGCTCTGGGTGGCGCAACACCTTGAGGCCCATGGTTGGCCGTCGCTGAAGGTGTTCCCCTTAGGGGTTCCGGATCCCGTCGCGCTGGCCCAGGCGTGGGCAGGGGCGGAGATCGCCTGGATTGTGGATGCGGCGGTCGCGGAGGTCCCTCCGGGGATGATTCTCCGGATCCGGGGGGAGGACCTCCCGACCGATCCGCGGGAACGTTGGCTGTCCACCCATGGGCTTGCCCTACGGGAAGCGATCGCTTTCGCCCGCATGCTGGAGCCCTCCCCTTCCCGGATGGTGGTGTATGGGATCGTCGGTCGGGATTTCCGTTACGGTGAAGGGTTAACTCCCGACGTGGAAGCGAGCGCCCGTCGTCTGATCCGTCGTCTGGAACGGATGATCCTCCGGGTTTGTAACCATTCAGCCGGGTCGCGTTCCGTTAAGAGTGCGGAAAAGCCCTGCCCTCCTTGACTCCCCCTCTCCATAGCGATTGGGGCCGTGGAGGGGAATGAGAAATATTGGGAACTGACGGCGCGCGGCTCGGTTTCCTAGGCCCCATTGGAGCTGGATAGTTACCCGGGTTTTATCAATGGGTTAACTCCTGGGCAGGTGTGTGCAAAGGGCAATTGTCTATGCGAAGTGGCGGGGTCTTGCCGTCTCAGGTCACTTGGGCGTATAGTTCTCACGAATCGTCCCACCGCTCAGAGGGTGGCTGAAAAATATGCAGAAAGCCCTGTAACGATTCCGCCCTTCTCACGCCACGTCAAATATGGATATCCAGGGTTTCCTTCTGGGGGCTTTGGGGGCAGCGCTGCGCGCCTTCGGCGCGCGGCGCTGCCCCCAAA
>FPIC01019441.1_pt1 | contig 12926 bp, 16 predicted proteins | sample 1504481 | NCBI WGS metagenome assembly FPIC01 (sample SAMEA4475357, study PRJEB15587) | soil metagenome | biome: Soil; feature: Field | place: India | collected 2015-03-11 | depth 0 m
AAGCGGCTCGGCGGGTAGCGTGTTGCTGGCGACCTTGCTTGTGGCGGTAGCGGCGCTTGCGGCTATATTGTACGGGGCTGGGGGGAGGAAACGGTAGTTTTTTAACACGCCGCACTTTTTTGACCCCCCTTTCTGTGCGAAATTTTTTAAATACCACGCGGGGAAGGGTGCCATGGAGGCGGATTACGATGTGATTATTGTGGGGGCGGGGATAGCGGGTCTCTCGGCGGCTTTGTACGCGGCCAGGCAGAGGCTCAAGACTCTAGTCATTAGCAAGGATCTCGGCGGTCAGCTGAACATGACGACTCTCATCGAGAACTACCCGGCGATCGCCAAGATCTCCGGCCCCGAGCTTGCCAAGCGCGTTGAACAACAGGCTAGGGCCTTCGGCGCAGAGGCCATCTTCGACGAGGTGAAGACGGTGGAGAAGCAGGGCGACGTCTTCGTGGTGAAGACGGAGGGGGGCGACGAGTACAAGGCGTTGGCAGTAGTCCTGGCCTTCGGCAAGACGCCGAAGGAGCTGAACGTCCCAGGGGAGGCCAAGTTCAAGAACAAGGGCGTCTCCTACTGCACCATTTGCGACGCGCCGTTTTTCAAGGGCCAAGACGTGGCGCTGGTGAGCTGGGGGGACTTGGCCAGGGAGCCCGTAACTATCTTGTCCTCCGTCTCGAACAAATTCTACTGGATTTTCCCAGGGGATAAGCCTATACACGACGAAGAGTTTATAGAACAAGCCAAGAGGCTTGGCAAAGCCGTTTTTATGCCTAACAGCGAGGTGGTGGAGATAAAGGGCGACGCCAAGGTTAAAGCCGTGGTGGTCAAGAACAGGAAGACGGGCGAGATCCAAGAGCTACCCGTATCGGCAGTATTTATTGAAGTAGGCTACGTCACGAAAAGCGACTTCGTAAAACATCTTGTCGATTTGAATGAGAGAGGCGAGATAATAGCAGATTGGGAAGGAAGGACAAAAACACCAGGCGTCTTCGCCGCTGGCGACATCGTTGCCTATCCCTACAAACAGGCGGTAATATCGGCCGCCATGGGCGTCGCCGCCGCCCTCTCAGCCACGGCGTACGTAATGAAGCTGAAGGGCAAGCCCGTACACAGCCTAGTGGACTGGAGGGCCGAGAAAAAATAAGGGTTTCTAAACGCGCCTCCTAAACAAAAGGAGGAGCGCCGCCGCCACTGCCGCCGCGCCGGCGGCCAGCGCCACTAGGGACAGAACGGGAGATCCCTTCCGCGTTTCGGCGGTCAATAGGCGGGGGACGTACCCCTCGCCTGGGACGAACAACACGGCGACGCCGCACAGCTCCTTCTCCCGTAAATATTTCTCAACAGCCTCGATGGTCTTTTCGTCTGGCCGGCGCACGTAGTAGGCCAGGTCCCCGAACTGCCCAAACATCGTAACGGTAGTTAGGCCGTGTGTGGGGGCGCCTAGGCCAGGTATTGAGTCGACAGTTCTGTTTGTCACGAGGGCTCTGACTCTTGGGAGGTCTATGACCAGGATGGATATGTTATACTGGTCTGCAACTCTCTCCAAGTCTTTGAGCACGCCGAGCTTCCCACTCAGCCTAACGAAGGCGTATACAGAGCCGTTGTTGACCTTGTCGCTGGGGATCTTCACCGTGTCCACGCCGCCCACCTCTATAACCTCGACGCCGACCCCTCTCAACACGTCCTCCACAGCCCGCACCTTGTCGCTTAGCAGAGACTGGCTGAGCGCAACAAGCGAGTTCCACTGATCTAGAGTCGCCCTGTCCTCAGACTCTATGCCGAGCATCTCCCTAGCCTTCTTGCGGATTGGGCTGTCGTACTTCTGGACGAACCCCTCCTCGACGAGCCACTTGCCCAGGTTAGGGGCGTAGTCAAACGGCGCCGTGAATATATACGCAGGCCCGCAGGTGGTGTTAACCTCGACGACGTACTTCGACATGTTCACATACAGCACCCCCGCCTGCACGGCAACGGCCAGCGCAACGGCGAGCAAGACAATAGGCCTCACCATCTCCACCCCACTACTCCCAAGGCTTTATTAATCATATCAGCGCTACGGAAGTTATCACATCCGTAATACCGCTGTCCATCCCATGCAGTGAAGTACCAACACCTGCCTGAATCCATGCCGTAGCCTACGCCAGCCACAGCGATGCCGCTTCCATAGTAATACCACACAACTCCTCCGCTATCGCCCTCAGCCAAGGTCTGGAATCACACCAAGGAGGACCGCTGGCCACTACCCATCCCCGGCCCGAGTCTGCTCGAAAGCCGTTTAGGTTTCCACAGTTAGTGTAGTTCTACCAGTCTTGCACAAGGCGTCCCCTATCATGCCACTCAGTTCTGAGTCTGTGTAGTATTTCAAAATTGTGTATCTAGCCCCCGCAGGTAGGCTTATTACATAGCTACTGATAATTGATTTATCGCTAATATCTATGGCATATGCGTCAAGAAATACGGAAATCTTGTCCGCCCTCGAAGTTCCGATGTATGTGTCGGATCCTTTAGTGGGCTGGTATATACTCACCCCCACTCTTGACTAGATGCAGTGAGCCGCCGATATGTAGCCCCACGGTTGATTAGGCGGTGAAAATAGCGCGACTGGATAGCCAAGGCTACAATCGAGCTGAAGAGCTCAAACAGCCCCCACCTCGCCTCGTACTGAACACCTGCGAAAAGGGGTCTGAACTTCTGAATCTGGATAAGTTGCGGACATTATTAACACCGCTAAGGCTGCCAGCGCTAAGCCGAAGACCACCTTACGCTCCATAATGACAAGGAGTTGCAGTCTTTTTTTCGTTAGTTCTTTGTCGATTTGTTATTCGACTCTAGCATATTTGTCAGCATACCCGACGCCGTAGTGTGTTGCTGCACAGCCTCGGCTATCTTTCCGGATCCCCCGGTATTTCGTCGCCTGCGGCGCGGTGGCCTGTTTTAAAGACGCGGCCTTTGAGAGGTGGGAGTTGGCTTAGAGAGACCACGTCGACTAACACGTAGGTATCTACGTCGCTTGGCACGTTTTCTATACAGCCGCCTGGAGGAGATCCTTCGGGACATACAATCGCGTTGGTTGCGACGCCCAGCTTCTCTGGCACTATTAACAACGTTGGCACAGGCCAGGGCGTCGGTATATTCCCTTTTGTGTGTTTCAATTACCACTTTTCAACCCCTCTTAAAACCCCTCTCTACAGAAACAGCAAGGCGGGTAGAGTCTGCTTTTGAAATTTTACGAAACTGCGCCGATTGCCGCCTGGCTTGTACCTTTGATGAACATCGTAGAGCTAGGCCCAGAGGGCGGCGTGGGATGTCCAGGCCGTGTATTTAAGACGCAATAGGCGTGGTGAGAAAAAGTAAATGTATTAACAACGTGCAGTGGTGCGGAGATGTATAAACACCGCGGGGAGATATACCTCAACGCCCATGCCTTCTAGGTAGTTCTTATAGTAAAGCCTGTGCTTTCATACGGCACCGAACACCTCAAATCGGCTTGCACTATTCCCAACTGGCTTAAATACATAGACGTCTCATAAGAAACGTCAAACGAAGTAGCCGCGGTGGCGGCAATAGTGCACAAGGAGCCACCTGTATAAGCACAAGCAATAAGGGTTGCGGGTACTGCAAACGGCGTAGTTGAAAACAGTGTATTAGCTTCACTTACGATTTGATATACACCTATGGCAATGTAAGAACTTGCCCCGCTCTGAATCGTGAATTTAGGCGGTCCTCCACTCCACTCGGGTGTATTGTAGTAAGTTACGACCCGGCCTATTTCATATGAGTTGATTCTAAATTCAGGCCAGAATCTATACTGTCCGTTGCCCACCTGCTCTGCGTAGGGCGCTGACCAGACGCCTGTAGCTGTGTCGACTTTATACTGGTACGTAATTACGTATTTTCTCAACGTCCAGTTGTACACATAGGCCACGTAGTAGATGTCGTATGTCACCTGCCAATATACACCCCGCGGCCCTACGGTCGCCCACGCCCCTGTAGGACTACTACTATCATAAGTTGGCAATGTAGTAGAGGTGCCTCTTAGCATGTCTCTACACTCTGAATAAGCGGGGGTCTCCTTATTCGATCTAAATAGACAATTTGCTTGCATTAACGTAGTACTACTGCCTAGGTTTACTGTAAATCCTTGTGTTAGTAGATATGTCTTCCCCTCTTTAGATAAGACGGCGCCTATGGGAAGAGTCAGCCTCAGGCCTGTGTCTTGACCTACTTTTATCTCTGAATATACGGACACAGATTTGGCGTTGTATACATCGTTGGCGCCTAGGTATACGATCATGCTTGGGATTAGCGTGTCTTGGCTCTTCGTGCTCGACACAAGCCTCCACTCATAACATGTATATACCGGGTTGGAAAATGGGTCTTTTATCACGGGACAGCCCTGTTCAATTAAGCTGGGTGGCGAGGTAGAGGCTTGGACTTCATATGTGCTCCGCGTGTGTGGCTTTGTTGAGTTTTTTGGCTTGGGCACCAATGTTTTGGCTTGTGGCTTGAATTCTACTTCTACCCTTATCTTGTTTGGCTTTCCAGGCTTTAGGGGGGCTGAGATTATCATTCTCTCTGCCGCTATGTGTGTCTCGTTGTGGTCTACGAGGCGCCCGATTTCAATAATAACTCCCAGCTCAACGTCGGTTGGGTTGTAGCCGAGTTCTTTGGCTATTTGAGCTAGTTTGGCGTGGTAGGCGCCCAGCACCACTTTGCCGTAGCCCCTCTCCGCCCGTCTTGTGCGTATCTCTCCGTCCATCTCCACAATTGCGAAGTCGTAGTCGCGGTCTGACCTCCTCCCCCCTTCTAAGATTACTACTTCTATCTCGTCTTGCCCGTCTCCGCTTTGCACTACTATTTTGCCCCACGGAGTTCTCTGCGCAACAGCGTCTACCCACGTTTGCAATACCACAATCGCGGCGGCAAATAATAGAACTCCCAACAAAACGTTTCTCAGCATGGTACAGCTTATGAGCCGCTATTTTTTTTCTGTTAGGCTGGAGTCGAATTCATATTTGCCTTTTTAGAAATGAGTTGATGCGAGAAAATCTTATAACTGACTGAATGTGTCTCGTTGTGACGATGCTTATCAAGTACTCCCCGTTGTAGAGTATTTTAGGAAAAAATAGGTAACTGGCAGGATTTCATAACTCAACGCGCGCTTTACTAAACTATTAGTGGGTTTGTCTGAAAACTCGTTGGACGCCACCGAGACTATCTTGCCTACTTAAGTATTGAAGAGAAGCATAAGAGGTTTCTTTATATGCTGAGGTCAAATGGCATGGGGTTACCTGGGGGCGAAATTCCAAGGGTCTTTGTCCGCGTGCTTTATAGTGGTAATATGATTAAACAGCACAGGGGGATTTCGGCCATGGCCTCAAGTGATGTTATATTCTAAAAGCACTTAAAAGCTTGTCTATGTTAGATCTGCCACTGTCAAGTGAGATTTATGAGTACCAAGTTATGATTGATATTAATAACATACAGCCATATTATACTCAACGAGAGAGCATCCCAATACGCATAAGCGGCATGGTACAGCCGTCAAGGCGACCTCTTGGGCCCACGCTCGGCGTGGCGATCGCAAGCACAGCGGCGACGCCGGCAAGCTGGGAGAGCCCCCCTCAAGGCCATGATGAGGGTAACCAATGGCGAGTATCACTGAAAGGAGAAAGATAGTGACAAATGCATAACCCGCATTTATTAGCTAGCCGAACTTGAGCCCCTCAAGGCGCCGGCTCGGGAGTGCGCGGCACGACGGGGGAAACGCCGTGTGCCTCGGCGGGTTAGACTGCGAGGGCTTCTACTAAGTCGCTTATGTCGTAGTTTTCAAGGCGCCAGAGCATTTGCAAGATCCTCTTCCTGGCGTCTTCTGGCAACACGTCGCGGGTCAGTGTGTTGAACTTCTCCTCCAGCTCGGCGTCTGTCATGGGGTTTTTCGGATGCCCCTTTGCGTAGTCGACGCGCTCGGTGTACTTGGCGCCTCCCCTCGTGTAGACGGTTATCACGGTGGGGAAGGCCTGTGGGTACAGCTTGTCCAGCTCCGGGTCTAGGTTCACCTCCATCTTCTTCATCAGAGAGAGGACAGCTGGGTTGCGAAGGTCCTTGTAGTGTTCAATTTTTATGGGGCCCCAGACGAGGGCCGCCGCCGTTATCCACATCAACGAGTGGTCGGCGGTCTCCCTTGTGTGTGGGTCCCACTTCTCTGGGTCCTTAGGGCCTATGATGGTGTACGCCGCCTCGTATGTGTCGATTCTGATCTTTTCTATCTCCTCGAGCCTAACCCTCTCCCTAAGCCTCAGCGCGGCCTCGACGGCGGTCTGGGCGTGGTACTCGACGGGGTAGGGCTTTATGTATGTGTCGAGTATCCTCCGGGGCGGCCTGCCCTCCTCCAGCGGCTTGAGGACTGAGAAGTCGAAGTCCCCCTGGAGTAGTTGCTTGAAGAAGGCCATCTCCCCCTCGAAGGGCTTATAGGGCCCCGTAAAGCCCTCCTGCGCCAGCAGGGCGGCGAAGACCGCGTTTCTGCTGGAGTTGGCGGCGGCCGCGCCTTTCCACATGGAGAGCTCGCCTACCCTCGTCTGGCGCATCGCGGCGTGGGGCACTGCGTAGATGGCTAGGGCGTGTTGCGTCTTTGTTGTATCTAGGCCAAGGAGCTTGGCCGCCGCCAGCGCGCTGCCTATGCCCAAGAAGTTGACGTGGTCCCACCCCCTCTTCCGCAGAGTCCCCCCGTCGCAGAAAGTGACAGAGGCCTCGTAGCCGATTGCGATGGCCGTAATTAAGTCAGTGCCCCTGGCCCCGACGTAGTCCCCAACGGCGAGGGCGGCGCCTATCAAGTCGCTGGGGTGTAGGGGCTCCTTGCTGAGATATGTGTCGTTGAAGTCGTGGTAGCGAATCATGAGCCCGTTGACGAAAGTAGCCCAGTCGGGCGTGACTTGGTAGCGTGTGCCGACAATCCTGGCGCCTTTGGCTGTGGGGAATTTGGACGCGGCCCTCCTGGCTATGGCGACAGGCTCCGCGGTGTATGCGGCGAAGGCCACAGCAAGCGAGTCTATAATCCTCCGCTTGACCTCGTGCCGCGTCTCGGGGGGCACCCTAGAGAAGTCTATGGACTGGGCGTACTCGGCTAGGGTTTTAGTTACCCTGTCCATGCCTCAGCGCATTTCCCGATTTATAAATATTGTCAATGTATTTTGAAATTTCTGAGTCTATCTTCTCGTAGTCGTAGTATCTTATCAGCTCGTACAGCTCTTTACGCGTAAACATTTTGTCAAGCCACGACGCCTGTGTCCCCTCGGCGAGTATTGTCTTGTACACCTCCCTAATGGCGTACATAGCTACCCTCAGCGCCGTCACTGGGAAGATTACGAACTTGTAGCCGAACTCCTCCAGCTTTCTCGCCGGTATTAGAGGCGACACGCCGAACTCGGTCATGTTGGCGAGGAGGGGCGCCCTTACCCTCTTGGCAAACTCGGCGAACTCCTCCTCGGTGCGGAGGGCCTCGGGGAATATGACGTCCGCCCCCGCCTCTAGGTACAGCTTAGCCCGCTCGACGGCGTCTTCGAAGCCCGTCACGCCCACGGCATCGGTGCGGGCAATAATGACGAAGTCGGGGTTGCGCCGGGCCTCCACCGCGGCGCGTATTTTCTTCGCCATTTCGTCTGGCGGTATCACAGCCTTGCCGGCTAGGTGGCCGCACTTCTTGGGCAGTACCTGGTCCTCCAGCTGGACCCCCGCCGCACCCACGGCCTCGAACTCCCTCACCGCGCGCATCACGTTGAGAGCCTCGCCGTATCCCGTATCTATGTCGACGACCACTGGTATATCCACGGCGTCTACGATGTACTTAACGGCCCTCACCATTTCGTCCATGGTGATCAGCCCCAGGTCGGGGAGGGCCATAGAAGCCGTGACGGCCGCCCCCGATACGTACACCGCCTTGAAGCCTAGGCTCTGGGCCATGAGGGCGGTCAACGCGTTGAAGACGCCGGGCACCAACACGATGCCCGGCCTCCCCAGCTCCTCCCTCAACAACCTGGCGCCCTCGGCCCTATCTTTCCTAAACAACATATGTGAGAGGTGACACCTCTTTTTATGTTCAGCCGGCTAAAGACACGTCACCAGTCGTGGCTCAGCGGCCTCATCACTTTTGACCAAGTCGATAGAAGTAAAAATAACTGATGAGTTAATATAGTAGGTCGGTGTAGGTATAGTGCTTACCAAGCCGTGTCTTCTGCTATTTGCGTGTCCAGGGGACAAGGGGGACACCGTAGTCTACTGGAGGGGGGAGGCGCGCGCCGCGAGGAAGGACGACCCCATCGTTAAGCTCTACGGCGCTCTAGACACCGCCATTGCGGCGTCGCACAAGGCGGCGAACGTCCTCCCCAGGCCGCAGTCGCGGGTTATGAGGCTGATCGCCTTCTCGCTGATGGAGCTCGGCTTCTACCTAGCCACGGGGAGGGCGGAGTACCTTGACACAGCCACTGCGCTGTACAAGAGGGCGTTGAAGAAGGCGTATTCCACAGCCCCGGAGGAGCCGCTGAGGAGCTGGATCGCCTGCGCCTCGCCGGAGTGCTCCGCCGTGGACGAAGCCAGGGTGTGGATCCGCTGGGTGGAGAGGAGGGCCACATCGCTGGAGGGGACCGAGGTGGTGGTAAAGCTGTTGAACCAGCTGTCCAACCTCGCCTTTGAAGTCATGAGGACTCTCCCACACATAGAGTATAGGCACAGACCCGTTGTGTGAAAATTTATAAGGTGCTGAGTTGTTAGATAACACCCTGGGCAACACCCCTGTAGGGGGGCGAATGAGCCTGGTGGGTTACCCCGGCCATATGTTTATATACCCCCCTCTACCTAGGGGCTATGCCCAAGGAGGTGTTCCTTCTGGCCCTCTGGAGGCAGTTCGGCGAGAAGGCCGAGGAGGTGCGGGTGAAGCGGTATCAGGACTATGTGAAGCTGAAGGCTAGGCTGGCTGGCTATCTCTATACAATCAAGTTGCCCCCAGACAAGGCTGAGCAGGTCTTGGCCGAGCTTAAAGCCAAGAATATAAGGGTTGAAGAGGTCTAGAAAATTTTTAAACAGCTCCTTCTCCCCCCTTTCATGGAGTACATATACGGCGCCCTGTTGTTGCACTACGCAAAACAGGAGATAAACGAGGAGAACTTGGCAAAGGTGTTGCAAGCCGCCGGCATCTCGCCTGACGAGGTTAGGATAAAGACGCTGGTCGCAGCGCTGAAGGAGGTAAACATAGAGGAGGCAATTAAGTCCGCGGCCTTCGCCCCCGTGGCGGCCGCGCCGGTAGCCGCGCCAGCAGCTGCCGCGTCTACTGCCGCTGCTGCTCAGGCACCTGCCGCGGAGAAGAAAGAGGAGGAGGAGAAGAAGGGGCCAAGCGAGGAGGAAATCGCCGGTTCGCTGGCTTCACTGTTTTAGCGGCTTTATAAGTCTCGATAAAATGTTATCCAGTTCTTTTACATCTTTGTAATAAATCCTAAAAATCTGGTTATTGGTCTTAAATTCTATAAATTTTCTGTTTTCGTTTAGTCGGTAGTCGGTTACCTCAATGGGCGCCTTCAGCCCAAGGCTCTTGTCTACGACAATTCCCGTCTCGTAGACTTTAAGATGTCTAACAATCCTGGGGGTTGTAATTGGTCTAAACATCGCCGTTGTTATGGCGGCGAATATGCTGAAAATAGCCACGTACCCCAGAAACCTACCTGCCTCTGGTCCTATATACGGCTTAAGAGACGCCTCTATAAACGGAGGTAGGACGGGGAATAAAACCATGGCGACGAATAGGGACAGTGGTAGTATCATAAAATTAATAAACGACTTTCTAGCCAGATTTTTATATTCATTAAGAAGCTCCTTATCTTTTTCCAATGTCTTATTTATATCTTTTTCATCTATCTCCAGCAGTGGACGCCCCTTCGCAATTTCTTGCGCAGACGCCAAGTTTTTCCTGTAAGACCGCAGACCTGCGAATATGGCTATTCCGAAAAACACGATGAAGTAGAGAATTAACGCCTGTAAGTAGAACTGTGGGAATAGGGCAAGGACTGCCGAGAATACAAGTATTGACAAGACGCTTATTACCACCCGCCTCATAGCGCTACATCATGAGCTGGTTTAAATACTTAAGAGAGACCGGGTGACGTGGTTAAAATTACGGCCTTGTGCTCCGAGCTCCCAGGCCCCTTGGAGCCTAGCCATGGATTTGGCTTGTTGATAGACGACGCCCTTCTTTTCGATAGCTGTAGTGTGGAGGCCGCCGTGCAGTTTGTGCGCCGTAGCTCCGTAAGGCCCAGGTTAGGCGTGGTCGGGGTTGCGGGCAACGAGCACCACATCGGAGGGTTCAAGGTCTTCAACGTGCCTGTAGTGGAGCCGCGTTTTGACATGGGTATAAGCCTAGGCGGGAGGAGGTATGAAGTTCTGCACGAGGGGCGGGAGAACTTGCTGTACACAGACGGCGTAGTGGTGTCGCCCTGTGGCCTGTTCGCTATCCCATACCACAAGCTCTCGCAGAGAGGCGTGAAGGCGAGGTGTGTGGTGGGAGGCCTCGGCGGCAGTAGCTACAACCCCTACCTCCTCCACAGAGTAGTGGCTGAGCTTAAGCTCCTAGGCGTTAGGTGCGTAGTCGCCTTACACACAGCGCCTCAGCTAGTGAAAGAACTAGAGAGGCGGCTTAACGTGTACAAGCTCGGCGCCGGCTCCACAATAGAGGTATGAATCTGGGCGAGGGGCCTCGCCGACGGAGGCGGCGGCCGCGCGTTGCAGATCCGATGCATCGGCTAGGGGCAGCGGCGGGTAAGGCGACTTGTCATAAGGTAGATCCCGACGGCACGTGTGAGGCCTGTGCCACACCCAGGCTAGTAGAATGAATATAAACCCCAGTTTGTTAAGAGCCATGCATAGGGACAAGGCAGTTGGGGCAGTCCTCATGGCCGTCGGAATTGTCGGTATTTTGCTCTACGGCTGGTTGGTATTCCTCTCGCCTTGGCAGATGCTTATACTACAACTCACCGCCTTCGTCGCAGTAGCCGCCGTGCTGGTCATTCTAGCATGGGTAGGCTACGCCCTAGCCACAACGCCTCCACCCAAGCCCATAGAAGAGATTGAGAAAGAAGTGCAGAAAGCGCTGGAGGAAATAGAGAAACAAATGAAGGAGGAGGCCCAACAAACCACGCAGAGCTAGACTTGCACATTCCTTCTTTTCCCGCTCAGAATTGCCAAGACGGTAGAAACAGTATTAGCGTTGTAACCATAAGGGAGGGGTACACTATAGTTCCAGATACTACCAGCTTATCTGTGGACACGCAGCGTGAAGGGTGTAGCACGCCACATAGTATAAGTAGCCGGCTAGTCCAATTGGCGCGGTTAGGCCGAAGTACCCGAACCATATAGCCACTATTTCAAACATCGATACGATAATGGCAATAATCAAGGCCTGGGCTGCCGCCGGCTCGAGTGTGTAAACTCCGAGAGCCATGGCGAGGCCTGGGTAAAACGTCGAATACAGCGCCTTCTCCCCCACGATTACGCTTATTCCTTCGTCGTCTTTCCCCTTGGCGATGAAGATGAGGCCAACTATGGACTCAGGTATCACGGTTGCGATGGGCACTAGTATAACCGACAGCGCAAGCTTGTCGAGCCCTGCAGCAGCTCCCAGCTCTTTAATCCCGCTCACCATCCACTCGGCGCCGAAGACCATCGCCGCTAGGGCGGCCACTGTCTGCAACGCCGGGTTCCTAAGCCACAGGGAGGGGGCCTCTTTCTCTATCTTCTCCTCTCTCAGCATAAACTTGGCGTAGAGGAAGTATGTACCCAGCAACAAAACGCCGTAGAGTTGTCCATATAAGCCGTATTTCTCGGGGTGCAGGAAGAGAATTGGCAACAGCGGAATTGTGAAGACAAGCAGGGGTACGGCGACTATGCGATGGACGTGGGGGATCTTATACCTCCTCTTGCCGAAGAGCCAAGCCACAAGAGCTGTTAGGATAACAGCCGGGTATATCACAGTAGAGGCCATAAAGGGCTGAGCCACTATGGAGCCCCAGGCTATGTGGGCCTCGCCCCTAAGTAGGGCTATTGTGAAAATAGCCAGCTCGGGGCTTGATGTAATAATAGGTGCGAAGATCGCCGCCACCCCCGTCGCCGCCCTCTGGTAACGCCAAGAGATGTAGTGAACCAACTGCTCAATAAGCAGGCCTGCAAGAAGTGTGAGGACGATACCTGCAACGACCCCAGCAGGTCCAATAGAGGGCACTAACGATACCTCGGCCATGGGGCCGCGACACACGACCGTTTATAAATATTGGCACGCTTAGATATCAGCAGTTTGCCATGTAAGCCTTATTTCGATTTGAGTAATTTTATGAACTCTCTCATCCATGCTGGGTTGTCGAGCCAAGCTCTTGCAGTTACTAAGTTGCCGTCTACGACGACTTCTTGATCTACCCATATGCCGCCGTTGTTCTCCGCCTCGGGCCCCACGGCGATGTGGCTGGTCACCTCTCTGCCCTTGACAACCCGAGCGGTCGCTGGCGCGTAGCATATGGCGGCCACGGGCGTATTGCGCTCGAAGATATGCCTCACGACCCTCTTGACGTCCCCAGACGCCACAACCCTCACATATTCTGGCACCCTCCTGCCCGGTATCACGAGGCCATCGTACTCCTCGGGCTTGACCTCGGCCAAGGTCTTGGTGACCCATCTGAAGAGGTAGCTTCTCGCCGTACTTTTTTCTAAAATTTTTACAAAAGATCTTCGAGAGCTGTTGTCTCGGCTAAGGTTCAATGGGACCGGTCGGCAACTAAGGCGCGCGGTCACCTGCGAATCGGGGCTACTATCTGTGCCAGGTTCATTGTAAAAGCGAAAAGTTTAAAAAGACGCGCTATGTACGTAAAGCGGGGGCCGGTAGTCTAGCGGAAGGATGCCCG
>FPIC01051532.1_pt1 | contig 12922 bp, 7 predicted proteins | sample 1504481 | NCBI WGS metagenome assembly FPIC01 (sample SAMEA4475357, study PRJEB15587) | soil metagenome | biome: Soil; feature: Field | place: India | collected 2015-03-11 | depth 0 m
GTAGGGGCACCCCTTGTGGGTGCCCCGTAGAGGTTGGGAGGACGGACCGTGGAAACCCATGAACATTCCTGGCTTCCCATTCCGATCACCGTGAGCCTCATCATCCTGGGATGGGTGATCGTCCGGCTCATCCCTCCGGAAGGTCCGGAGATCGCCTTTCAGATCTTGGGATCCCCGCTGGGGTTTCGATGGACCCCGACCGTTTGGGTTGGCCTTTTCAGCGCGGCGCTGGCCGCCACCGGGACGGAATCGCTCCTCCAATCCCATCCGCGTTTCCGGGAGGAAGCCCCCTGGCGCCAGATCGGCCGTCTGATCACCCCGATGTGGGTGGCGGTGGGCGGGCTGACGTTCACCTTGCAACTCCCGCCCAGCCCGCTTTGGTTGATCGGGCTGGGGCTGGGCGGGTTCGCGCTGGCTCTGGCGATGTTGGGCGAACGCTACCGCCTGGAGGCCACGGGGATTTCGAAGCTGGTGACCCCCTTCCTGACCCAGGCCTTAATTTATCTGGTCACTCTGGCGGCGATTGTATGGATCCTTCAAAGCGGGTTCCGGACGCTGCTCCTGATGCTCATCAGCGGGATCCTGGCAACCGGCCTCGCCCTGGCCCGCTTGGTCGAAGCCGAGATCCCGGAGCGCCGCCGGTGGCTGTATGCTGCCTTGATCGGGTGGAGCATGGCAACGGTGGCGGCGGCTTTCCGCTACTGGCCCCTTTCACCGGTCACGCTGGGGTTATGGTGGATGATTCTCGCCTATGAGCTGGTGGAAATGAGCCTCTGGTTCCTTCAGGGGCGCGCCCTCTCCCCCCGCGTGGCGGTGGAGTTCGGAAGCCTCGGGCTGCTGGTCGCCTTGCTCGCCCGCTGGGTGGCGGGATGAGCGGGGGCCCGGCGGATCTCTTCCCCCAACAATGAGATGGTTGAAGCACAGGGGCCTGGCGCGGTCAGGCGGACCGGAGCGCATGATGGAGGATCAGATACATCGCGTGGGACCAGAGGAGGGGCTTGGCCACCGGTCCCCAGCGCGCCTCCCATTCGCCATAGCGCTCGGGGGCGAGGAGGTGCCTAGACACCTGTTCGGGCAGATGCCCCTCCGCATCGGCCTGGGCCTCCACCCAGTCCAGGAGCTCCCGCGCCCGATGGGTTTCGGCGACCTCCGTATAATACCAACCCAGCCATGCAGCCAACAACACCCACTCTCCCCCACCGTAATAGGTATCCGCCCGGTAACGATGGACCCCGCCCCTCGGGCAACGCAGCTCCCGCTCGATGGAGGCCACCGTAGCCCGCATGAGGGGATCCTCCGGGGCGAGCAGGCGATAGGGGGTGGCCACCCCCACGAGGCTGGCATCGATCCGATAGGCGGGGTCGGAAGGGGGTGGGATGTATTTGACCAGGCGCCCTTCCTGCACCCCGTGGGTCAACACGAAACGACGCACCTGCTCCGCCACCTCTATAAGGGCGTGGCCCTTGGCTCCCAGCAACGTCCCCGCAGCGCGCAGGCCGGCGTAGATCGCCGCCAAGGTATACGGATGTTGATAATGCGGGTGCTCCTCCCACAAGTCGTAACAGGGCCGGGACCAGAGAGCGCTCAGGTAGCGAGCGGTCAGGGCAACGGCCGCCTGCCCATCCGACGTCAGCGAGACCCCAGTGCGCTGAACGTGCTCGTTCAGCGCCCACAGCCAGGTTCCGAAGCCGTCCAGCTGGAAATTGGGCCATCCCTCGGGCCCCTCTTCCCCCTCTACGGTGTAACGGGTGTGGAGGTAATCCTGGCCCAGCGGTTCGCCGCGGGCCGCCTTCTCGATCGCCCGCTCGGCCTTGTGGGCGTGGCGCAGGATCGTGCGGGTGGCCCAATCGTGGAAGCTCCGCGCGCTCCCATGCTGGCCCGCCAGGTCCATGGCGTAGGCGATGAAGGCCCCGTCGCGGAACCACGAATACCGGTAAACAGGGAAATGGGGGGATGCGACGTACGCCCCCGTGGGGGCTTGATGGGCTGTGATCACGCGAACGCTGTGTTGAACGAGATCCGTCATCTGGGTTTACCTCTCGAGATAAGCTGGTTGGGGCTTGGAGAGCTTAGGGGGTACGCCTTCAGCGTACCCCCTAAGCTCTCCTCCCTGCGAGGGAAACGAAGCGCTCCAGCGCCTGAGGACCCGCCCGCTGGGGAAGGCGAAATACCTTTGTCCCTTACTTAACTTACCGCATGCACATGGCCCGCATCCGACCGCGGGCTGCCCTCCCCTGCTGTCGTTGAGACTGCATTCCTTCAGAAATTGATAACGATGTCTTGAGAAGTATTGGCGCCCAGCGTCCCGTAAAGCGTCACGCGGCCTGTGGCGGCATCGTAGCTCCAGCTTAGGTTGGTGCCCGTGACGCTGGTCGGCTGGGCATCGGTCTGGATGTAGATCTCTACTGCAAGAGCCGTCGGCGTGTTGTTGTCTAAATCAACCAAACGCTGGTTTGTCCCCTTAATGACCTTGATGTAGAGCGTGCCGTTCTTTAATCGGATCCGCGAGCCCAGGTAATTCCAACTGCTGGGAAGCTTAGGGGCGACTTTAAGGGTTTTAGCCTCTGCGTTGTATTCGTAATCCACGAAGGCCAACAGATTATCCACGATCTTGCCATTGGACTCCCAGACGTTGGGCCATGCGGTTTCCATGGCGAACTCGCTGTCTTGCTTGTTCTCATCGACCTGCTCCGCCCCCAGCCCCAGGTTTCCGAGGTAGCGGATCACGTAATCCAGATAGGCCTTGGCTGTATCGATCCGCGCCGTGCCCGACACGGTGTCGGACCACTCCAAGTAATACTCGCTGAGCCAGTCCGTGGGCATCATCCACGGGCCGCCGTCGTAGTAGCTATCGCCGTGGTCGCGGTAATCAGCACCGTAGCGCTCCTCCTGGTCAGCTCGGTAGCGCACGACACCGCCGTAGGCCATCTTGGTTTCGCTGAAATCGGTGAGGGCGGTCTCCAATTCATTTAAGGTGTTGACAACCGCGGTCTCCGTAATGGCCTTGACCCGGAAGGGCACAACCAGGCCCAACATGGAGATGTCTGCTGAAACATCTCGATTGAGCTCCAGGCCGGAGTCCTGGCACCAGCCCACCTTCTTCACATAACGGCCATGATCGTAGCGAGCGGTGGTGGCGTTATACAGGCTGTTATCAATCCCCCACTCGAAATCGGCTTTGCGGCTGTTGAACAGGTCCCGGGTTGCCGTATCTCCCGCCCTGTCCATGAACAACGCCCCATCGCGCAGGCCAGCCACGATATTTGCATTGGAATAGAGGAAGTAACCCCACTTGTCCTCCCAGATGTTCTGGCTGTACATGAGCTTAAGGTTGGGGTCATAGTTCAAGCAGACGTGCGGGTTCTCCTCAGAGGCAACGGTGCCAGCTTCTTTGACCAAGTCCTTGTAAGCGGTGATGAAACCGGAGTCGCCGGTCAGCAAATAATGGTGCCAAGCACCCCATGGGATAATCGCCGTCTCATCCACCTGAGGGTTCCACCACTCCGGCTCGCCGTCCATGGTGTACTTCTGATACCAGAACCTGTAGTACACGCCATCGTTGCCATAGTCGTTGCCGGGCGTGTCTCGCTTGGCCACGTTCCACAGCCAGTCGTAAACTTTGGCCGCCACGTCCCGCAGGCCGGCCCGGTCCAGGGTCACGGCACCGTAGACGGCATCCCGCGGCCAGACGTAGAAGTAGTTCCCGTTGTAACTGCCGGCCCCCATGCCACCTTTCTCGGCGTCAAAGTAGAGATAAGCAGTGAGTAAGCTGCGCTTGTAAACCGTGTTATAGGTGGCATCCGGCGATTCGAAAGTCGTAGCGTTCGCCAGCAGGTTCGTCCAGTAGCTCTCAGTGGTGCTCTGTACGCTGTCCAGGTTGGCGCTCCGGAACCAGTTCATAGCTGGTTTGATGTGGCTGGTGTAGAGGTTCTGGTTCACGGTGGGCTTGGTCGCCCCCACCAAGAGCACGTCCACGCTTGCGCTACCCCCGGCGGCGATGCTCAGGTCCCTGGCCAGGTAAGCGGCGTCAGTGATCTGATAAGTCTTGCGCCCGCTGGAGCTGGCCTTAAAAGCCAGGCCGAAATCCATCGTTCGGGTGCGGCCGCTGCTGGCGTCGCCAGGGTCGTGGTAAAAGAGGATGTCGTCGGTGGCGTTGTAGCTCACACTATCTTGAGCGTCGGCGCCGTTGATGTTCATATCCAGGAAGTAAATAAAGGTGGCGTTTTGGTTGCTGGTTCCGGTGTTCCGGATGCTAAAGCGCTGGATCAAGAGGCCTCGAATGGGCTCATTATCCGTTGAGACGGGGAAAGCGATGTTTTTGGGAATGAAGGCAGTGTTCACCACCTGCAAGGGCAACGTCTTGTGGGTGGCGGTGAACACGAGCGTCACAGTGTCCGGGATGTAGCTCTGCGCATATGTCCACCAGTTCGGATCGTTGAGCCAGTAATAGGCCACACCGACCTTCAAGCCAGCTACAGCTTTATAGATGTTCAGTTGATTCCCTGTGGGCCTCATGCCGCTCCAAATGCCTATGGGGACCATGAACTCGAAGAGGCTGCCTCGGGCATCAAATTGGGCGAAGGAGTAGTTATTGCCGGTGATGCCCTCCACCTGGTAATAGTCGTTGGTCGGGGCGTTGGTGCCAATGGACCAGTCTCGGCCCTCCCAGCGATCAATGGTGCCGTCGTTGTTGTCGTCCCAGGCGAAGGTGAAGTTGATCTCGGTGTCGCCGCTGAAGGGGCCAATGGTAGCCTCGTAGTCCTCATAGGGATTAGAGGAGCCGTTGGGCACGAACCAAGTGTCGGTGATGTTCTGCCAGTTGTTTGTACCCCAGTGGACAAGGCCGGGCAGCCCAACTTTGAAGGTGATGTAGTAGTTGTCTGGGACGCGATCGATCTGGACGTTGAAGGTCCAGACATAGGCCTTGCGCACCTCCAGGTAATCCAGGTTGATGGCGGTTGAGTTCTCCGAAGTGAACCAGAGAACCACGTGGTGCAGGCCCGGCTTCAGGCGCACGGTGAGGATGCCATCCCCCCAGGTATCCCAGTCGGCCAGGGGCTTCATCGTGACGCGGCCGGCGTACTGGCCGTCGATGTAGACGTTGCGCGTGGCGGTGGCCCCGGTGGCATTGGCGTAGCGGAAGCGCAGGTAGTAATCATCTTCGGTGGGCGCATAGATCACAAAAGAGACGCCGTCGTTGATGCTCTCGAAACCGTCCACAAAGCCGGTGCCGGAGTAGCCGATATGGTTGTTGTTGACGCTCACGTTAGTCTTGACCGCTGCCTCGGCCTCGTAGCGACTGTTGGATGGCTCCGAAAAGGTCCGTCGGATGTAAATTACATCCCAGTATTTAAGGCTGGGGACGGTGAAAGAGACGTAGTTCCCCACGCTGTCGCTGCCGGTGGTGAAGCTTAGGGGTTGGGTCTTGCCATGAGCGATGTACGGGGAGGCCAGGTAGACGCCGGAGACTGTCACGTTAGGTCCCATGCGGTATTTAACCGCCAAGTCGGTCTTGGTGGGTGGAGTGTTGGCCTCGTTGCGCCATTGGTCGTCGTTGCCAACTAGGTTGATCAAGTGCAAGACATCGTAGTTGGCGTTGCGGCGGGTAAGGAACCAGATAGTGTTGCCGGAGCCATCGCCGGACATGTTCTCGTTAGCGATGCTGATCCACTGGAGCCCACCATCACCTGGGACCAGATCGGGATCGAAGAGGAGGTTTTCATAGGCAGTGATGAAATCGTAGTAGTCTTTCATCGCTGCCTTCAGAGAATTGCGCATCTGCTTGCTGTTGTTAGGGAAGTAGGGATGTCCCAGCATTTGATCCCCCTCGCCCATTTCGATGTGAAAGGCTCCCGAGGCGGCGAAGGCAGCGTTAGCTAAGCGAACGGTGTCTTCATCGAAAGTCCCCAAGGTTAGGCTATCCAGGTTGATAAAGCCGCTATCCTCCGGGTCAACCGATAATTTGACGGTATGGGAACCTGCCGTCAGTGTGACGACGTAGTAGGCATCGTGGGCCCAAGTGTCCCAATTGGCCTGATCACGGAACTTGAGCCGGGACCTCTTTATGCCGTCTACATACACGCTGCGGGTGCTGGTCGCTCCCGTATCGTTGGCATAGCGGAAGACCAAGGCGTACTTGCCGTCCTCGGGCACGGAGATAGAAAATTCGACATAATCTCCTTGCTCACCGAACTGGTCTACAAAGCCGGTGCCCGTGTAGCCGGGGTGGTTGTTGTTGATGCCGACGTTGTAAAGGGTGGCGTCCTCGGCTTCATAGCGAGGGCCAGTATTCTCGTAGTAATTGGGGTAGGCAGCCAGGACTATAGCTTTCCCACCGCTGTCCGCACGACTCTGGCGGACAAAGTCATAGATGGCCTTGTACGTGGTACTGTTTTCCCAAATCTCGCTGTAGAGGAAGTCCACGTTGCTATTGCGCACCACATCGTTCACGCCCCAGGCATTTACCCCGCCGTTGACCATATTGAAGGTGATGATGTCCTTTCCCATTTTGCCGGGAGTATGGTAAGCTATGGCGCTCACATGCTCTTTGGCGTTATTGATGAGAGCGGAGAAGCTATTGCCGAGGTCAACGATGTTGCCCCAGTAATCGTAGTAAGTGGTGTTCCAGTAATTGCCCATCTGGTCCAAGTGAATACCATCAAAATCCAAGGTGAGAATGGCGTCATCGAATTGGCGGAAGAGGTGGTTCTGCCAATTCGTGTTGGGCGGGTTGAAGATCCAGAGGTTGGTATCAGGGTTGTCATCGCCAAAGTCGAAGACCACCTGATTGGTGTGGGTTGTGTCAAAGTACAATCCCCACTGAGGGTTAACCTTAGAGATCTGTTGATAATTTTGGAGAGCACCGTAGACCATGAAGTAGGGCATAGCGGCCATCCCATAGTTGTGGGCAGCTGTGACCAGATCGCGGATCACAGCAAACGAGACAGGGTTTCCAGCCCAATCGTACCAGGGGTCGTTGATAATCCCATTGGTGCGGGAGATGACCTGTTCGTGGCGCCACATCCAGTCATAGAATTGAACAGCGTTAATGTGGTAGTTCTCCGCGAGGAGGCGTACCTTCTCTTGGATCTGGGCCTGCGTTTGATCTGGAGTGAAGTTATAGACAAAACCGTAGCGAGGATATCGGGTCCAGTCGCTAGAGACATCAATGGCTGTAGCGTTTGTATCAGTGGTCTCAGCCCGTACTTCCACGCGATAACCCCGGAAGTCAATGAATGGTGTTGTCCAGGTGAAGGTTTTGGTTGCTGTAGCTCCAGCGGCGACGGAGAGAGACTGGCTATCCGAGTGCACTGTTGTTTCCAGATGGTAAATATCGAGGTGGAGGGTCCCGCTCCAGTCGGCACCGGTGTTGTTCTTGATCTCTACGGTGATAGTCACGATATCGCCGGGGTTGTACCGGGCTTTGTCCGTGTACACCCGTTGGATCAGATCGCCTGGTGCAGCTTGGGCCGATAGAGTTGGGAGCGCTGCAACGCTGATAAGTAGGCAGATCACGATAATCATTCCTACCTTCATAAAGGCTCTGGTCTTCATGGATGTTCGCTCCTTTCCTAAGCGTTCAGCCTGCGAACTCGATCACGATAAGATCCCAATATTCCAGCCTGGGAACAGTGAACGCGATGTGGTTCCCTCGGGCGTCCTGACCTGGCTCGAATTCCAGGAGCAGGGCCTGGGGGGTGGCGAAATCCGGTGAGGCCAACCAGACCCGCTTCACTTCCCGCTCTGTATAGTAGCGGACGCACAACTCGTTTAACGGGGTGGGGGCTGTCCGCAGCAAATTATTCCACTCAGGGCGGGGGATACCTACCAAGTTGATCAGGCTGATGGTTTCAAAACCTTCCCCTTGTCGGGTGATAACCCAAACCTTCCCACAGGCCCCCTCGGGATCCGTGTTTATTCCATCGATGAGCACCCTCCTGGCCCCCTCATCGGTGCTATCCCGGGTCCCCAAGGCCAGCACGTTCTCGTAACGAACGGCGAAATCGTAATAGCGACGCAACACCTCCCTCAGGTCCTCACTCAGGGGCCGGTGTTTGGGGAAATAGGGGCCAGCCAACATGCGGTCCCTCTCGCCCAACTCGATGTGGTAGCCGCCGCTGGCGAAGATCACCGCATCGGCCAGCCGCACGTTCACCTCCCACGCGGGGTCGATATACGCCGCCAACACGACCGGTTTGCCCCCTCCCAAGCGCTGTGCCCCCACGATCAACCGCCAGAGATCCGAATACGTGGTGTGGGGCGGCCAGACTTCGATGTAGAGGAAATCGACGGGGGTCTGCGCCACCGCCTCGATCGGCCAGTTGTTAACGGCGTTGAAGACCACCGTCGCATCGGGACGGATCGACCGCACGACTGCGCTGGCCCGCTCGATGAAGGCGGGGAAGGCCGAGGCCAGGTCCACCAAGCGGCCATGGGCATCCCAGGCCGTTCGCGGCTCCCCGTATTGATCCAGATGGATGCCATCGAACCGAGTCACCTGCATGAGCTCGGCGAGCTCTTGCAGTAAGTGCTGGGCCCACAGGGAGCTCGGGCGGGGATCCATAATGCTTAGGAAATCCTCGCCTAACCTGAGGGGATGCCCATCGGCTCCGTACAAGGTCCAGCCCGGGCGCGTGCGGGCGAAAGCCACTGAGGCTCCATACACCGCCGCATAGGCCATGGCAACGATGTTGCGGCGGTGAGCCGCCTCGATCAGCGCATCCACCGTCCGCCAGGAGAGCAGGCGCCCCAGCGGATCCCGGTAAGGATCCTCTTCGGTCAGCAGATCCTCATGGCGGTACATCCAGTCGTAGAACTGAAGGCCGTTGATGTGGAAGCGGACCAGCGCCTCCATCGCCTCCTCGATGTCGGGCCGATTGGGCGGGAAATCCGAGAGGAACCCGTAGCGGGGCGCCACGGTCCAGCGGCGGAGGACATCGAGGGCCGTCGATCCCTGGGCCAGGAGTTTCCCCTCCGCATCCCATAGCTCAGCGTCCACCCCATAGCCCCGTGGATCCTCCGGCGGGAGGGGAAGTGGAATGTGGATTTCCCCCGGGGCTCCGGGGTCGAGGGCCACCTCCTCCTCCACGGCGAGGGCTTCGTCCGCGAGGAACATCAGTCGGAGGCGGATCCGCCCCTGCCGCGATAGCCCCTCCACCGGAGGCACCCGCACGGTGATCCGCGCTGCTTCGCCGGGGTAGTAAAACGCTTTGTCTGGGAACAGATCGAGGGCCGCCATCGGGTCGTTCTCCATCGGGTCATCCTTTGAGGGCACCAGCGCTCAACCCAACGATGAAATACCGTTGTAGCATCACATACAGGAAGATCACCGGGGCGATGGCGATTAAAGAGGCGGCGAAGACCAACCCCCACTGGGTGAGGTGAGCTCCGTGGAAGGTGGCGATGGCCACCGGCAGCGTCCGCATCGCCTCCACATCGATGGCCGTGAGCGCCCAGGTGAACTCCTCCCATGCGAAGAGGAAAGTAAAGATGGCCGCCGTGGCCAGGGCAGGGGCGGAGAGGGGGAGGGTGATGCGGAGGAAGATCGTCCCGTATCCCCCACCGTCGATCCACACCGCCTCCTCCAGCTCCCGGGGCAGCTGCTCGAAGAAGCCCCGGAGCAGGAAGGTGTTCAGGGGGATGGTCATCGCCACGTATACGAAAACCAGTCCGACCAGGCTGTTCCGAAGCCCCAGCGCTCGGGCTAACATGAACTGGGGGATGATCAGCGTGAGGCTGGGGATCATCAACGTGAACAGGATCGCGTAGAAGGCGAGGTCCTTGCCCGGGAACTCAAAGCGGGCGAAGGCGTAGGCCAGCATGGCCGAGCAGAGCACGGAGATCACCGTGGTGCTCAGGGCGACCACCGCGCTGTTCCGAAAATAGAGGGAGAAGTTGTTGGAGTTCCAGGCCTCGATAAAGTTCGCCAGCGTCGCCCGCTCCGGGATGAAGCGGGGCGGGATCTCCAGGACGTAGACCGGCCCCTTGAGGGCGGTGGAGACCATGTACAGGAGGGGTAGGACCGTGGTCACAGCGCCGATCCCCAGCAGCAGATAAAGCACCGCAATCTCCACAATCCGTCGCTTCGGGTTCGCGACCATGGAAGAGACCCCCTAAAGCTCCATCGGGCGGCGCAGGAGCTTGATTTGAAAGAGGCTCAGGAGGAAGATCAGGGCGGCCAGCATATACGAGAGCGCCGCCCCATAGCCGAAATCCAGGAAATTGAAGGCCTCGTTGTACATATAGGTCAGGAGGGTTTCGGTCCGATGCATCGGCGCCCCGCCGGTCATCAGGTAAACCGGCAGGAAGACATTGAACCCTCCGATGACCAGCATCACCAAGACGAAGATCACCGTGGGGCGCATCATCGGCAAGGTGACGTATCGGAACCGCCCCCAGCGGCCGGCCCCGTCGAGGGCCGCCGCCTCATATAGCTCGAGGGGGATGTCCTGCAAGGCGGCCAGGAAGATCACCATGGACCAGCCGATCCCCTTCCAGATGCCCAGGGTCATAATGGCGAGCAAGGCGGTTTCTGGGTTCTGCAGCCACGGGATGTAGCGATCCGCCAGGTGGAGAACATCGACCAGGAGGTAGTTGATCAGGCCGCTCTGGCTGTGAAAAAGGAACTTAAAGAGCAGAGCCGCCACCACCCATGAGGTGATCACCGGCAGGTAATAAAGGGTTCGGAACAGCACCCGCCCCCGGGGAATGGCATGCAACGCCAGGGCAACCAGCATGGCCAGGATCATCTGCCCAGGCACGGTGACGGCGGTGTAGAGCACCGTGTTCCGCATGGAGATCCAGAAGATCGGGTCCCGAAGGGCGCGGAGGTAATTGGCAGCTCCCACGAACCGGCTGTCCTGCCCTGGCATAATGGACCATTCGTGCAGGCTGATCCAGAGCGCCTGGACCAGCGGGTAGAGATAAAAGATGAGGAAAAACGCCATGCCGGGGAGCATGAACAGATAAGCCGCCCGAAGGCGTTGCGTCCGAAGGGATCCTTGGGTCCACACCGTTCCCTCCCTCCGGGGGCCGGGGCCAGGCCCGGCCCCCGGGCGTGGTCATCGAGGTCACTGTTGCTTGAGCAGGGCGTCGATCTTCGGGGCCAGCTCATCGAGGGCTTCCTTGGCCCCCTTCTCCCCGCGCAGGATGGCCTGCCCGGTGCTGGTGAGCAAATCTTCGATCTTCGGCCAATTGGGGTGGGGCAGCCGCGCCCGTGCGGTCTTGAGCTGCTCGAAGAAGAGCGCGAAGTAAGGTTGCGCTTGGACGGCCTGCTGGATCACATCGGTGCGCACGGGAACCTGGCCCACCCGAGCCATCATGAGCTGGGTTTCGGGGCTGAGCATGAACCGGATGAACTCCAGGGCGGCCTCTTTGTTCCGGCTCTGCTTGAACAGCACGATGTCCTCGCCTCCGACCACGGAGATCGAGCCGCCCTTCCCGGCCGGCATCAGCGCCCACTGGATCTGCTTCTGAGGATACTGGGCGGCGAAGATCGCTGGCATCCAAGGTCCCTCCAACAGGTTGGCGATCTCATCGCGGGCAAACCCGCCTGCTGTGTCCACACCCCCACCGAGGATGCCGGGATGGAGGTAGCCCTTGTCCAACATCCCCTTGAGGAACTCATAAGCGGCCACCGTGTCCGGCCCGTTCACATACCCGCTGGCGGTCTTCATCTCAGGGTCCGTCAGGTCGCCGCCGAAGCTCCAGATCCAGGGGAGCACCGCCCAACCGTAGGTGCCGCCGTCGGCAAAGCAGTACTTGTCCTTCCCCAGCGCTTTGATCCGCTCACAGACCTTCAGGAACTCATCGATCGTCTTGGGGGGTTCGGCGATCCCGGCGGCCGCATACATCTCCTTATTCCACATCAGAAGCCGGGTGTTGGTGTCCAGCGGCAGGCCGTAGTAGTGGCCCTGCCAGAAGTTGGTCGACAAGGGCCCGGGGAACACCTTCTCTTTGTAAGCGTTGAAGTCGGGCATGATCACGTCCAGGGCCTCCAGAGCTCCCATGGCCGCCAGCTCCGGCACCCAGATGATATCGGCGCGGATCACGTCCGGGGCGGTCCCGCCGGCGATGCTGGTCAGGAGCTTCCGACGGAATTCATCGTATGGGACCTGTTGGGCCTCGACCCGGATGTTGGGGAACTTCTGGTGGAAGGCGGGGAGAACCTGCTCGTTGAAGACCTTAGTCTCCTCTGGATTGTAAGCGTGCCAGAACGTAATGGTCACCGGGCCCGGTGGAGTGGGCGTCGGGGTTACCACCCGCTCCACCACCACCGGCGTGGGGCTCGGGCCCGGGGTTGGGGTGGCTGCTGGCACGCACGCGGCGGCCAGGAGCGCCAGCAACATCCAGCCAATTCCGATCCGAAACGCAGAAGCTTTCAGTCGGGACATGGCGGCCTCCCTGTTAAAGTGGGTGCGAATTCCTTCCCAAGCCGTCGGGCGAAGCGCGGAGCGCATCAAACCCTCACCCCTCGAACGGTCAGGGCTTCAGGCCCCGCCCTCCTACCCCGAGGCGAATGGACGCGCAACGGATTGGTGACCTCCCCATCGGGCATTCTTATTTCGCTCAAGTAAGAAAGTGAGGCCAAAAAAACGCATCAAGCGGGTATAGGGACCGGGTCCTGCGGGGTTCGTCGGTGGACGGGCGACTTGAACAGCTCCCCTAACACCACACAGGCCGCGCCCCGCGCCCATGTTTCGTCCCCCGCCGGCTCGAGGACGACCTTCAATTCGTCCGCCAAGCCGTTGAAGGCGTGGGCCCTCAGGGCCTCCCGCATGGGCCCGAAGCGCCACTCCCCGGCCCGCACCCCCTCCCCGCCCACGATGACCAGTTGGGGGTTCAGGAGGTTGACCAGGATCGCGATCCCCATCCCCAGCCAGCGGCCTGAATCGGCCAGCAGCTTCCGAGCCAGTTCATCCCC
>FPIC01044727.1_pt1 | contig 12920 bp, 13 predicted proteins | sample 1504481 | NCBI WGS metagenome assembly FPIC01 (sample SAMEA4475357, study PRJEB15587) | soil metagenome | biome: Soil; feature: Field | place: India | collected 2015-03-11 | depth 0 m
GGTGGCAGACCTTGGTATTGCCATGGGTTCAGGCTCTCAGTCAGCCAAAGAAGCCAGCAAGATGGTAATACTGGATAACAATTTAGCGGTTATAGTCAATGCCGTAAGAAGGGGAAGGCTTATAACCAAGAATATAGCCAAAGTGATAAGATACCTGCTTTCCACCAACGCCTTTGAGATAATATACAACTCCCTTGCCATACTGAGCGGTCTTCCTCTGCCCCTCTATGCTACCCAGATACTCTGGATAAATCTTGCGACGGACGGCGTTCAGGACAAAGCCTATCCCTTCACCAAGTATGAAGGAGACCCAATGAAGGAAAAGCCAAGGCATCCTGCTCAGGTCTTTACAGATAGAGACCAGTTTATTAAAGTGGCTTATAACGGTCTTCTGATGGGCATAGCACACTACTTTCTCTTTCTGCACCTTCTTAAGCTATACCCTTACGAGGTAGCCCTCACCATAAGCTTTACCTCTGCGGTCATAAGCCAGTGGTCTGTGGGCATTCAGGAGGTTGGGGAAAGACCTTTCTTCAAAAACCCCATAGAATACATAAAGCTAAACCCTTACCTATATCTTGGAATAAGCGTGGGATTGCTCCTGCACCTTACGGTCATTACCTTAGTCCCTCACTATCTGCATGCGGTAAGGCTTTCTGTGGAGCATATACCCTACCTTCTTTTTGTGCCTGCTTTGACTTTTTTTGCTGTAGAGCTGAGAAAGTGGCTTTTTAGATAAGACCTTTCTCTCTTGCATACTCACCGTACCTTTTATCCACCTTTCCTATATGTCCTGCAAGCCAGCCCCATGCAAGAGCTAAAGCTTCTTTAAAAGCATTAGGGTTTCCTGTTTCTATGTGCTTTGCGAGGTCAGTTATAACCCTTCTAAAGTTTTCATGAGCCTTCCTGTGCCTTTCACGCTCCGGATAGCCGATAGACTCCATGAATTTTTCTTCCCTCGTAAGATGATAATCCACATACCAGAGGATTTTTTTCTGAAAGAATTCTTCTGCTTCCTGTTTTTTACCTTCGTATAGGAGCTGGTAGGTGTGATTTAGCATACTTACAAGCTCAGCATGGTCTTTATCCATTTCTTCCACGCCCGTTAAAAGGTCTTCTGTCAGTTGGATAAGTTCCTTCATGCCTTCCACCTCCCGTGTATATTATTTTTATATTTCTCAACATGCCATATACATAAACAAGCTTGAAAGGGCAATCTCCAACCACGCAAGCTTTGAAACTAAAACATGCAGGGAGTGTAATTTTGGAAGACGTCTCTACGGTGAAAATTACCCTTACATAGAAACCTATTAAGAGGAACTGGCAAGCCTTATAGGGGAAATAGAGAGGCTCCACTGTGAATTCCATGAGGTAGCTTCCGCCATAAACACCCTTGAACCCAAAGAAGAGGACAAGGAGAAGCTGAAGAGAGCAGAGGATATATCCAATAAGCTCTTTCAAAAGCTTTTAATACTTAAGAATCTCATCAAGAGAGCTACCTGAGAATCAGCCACGAACAAAATATTTCTAACAGCGCAAAGTTTTCAACTACTGACATGTGGATACTCATCAGGTCTACCGTCCAAGTAGCGTTTTATAGCATCCACCAAGCCTGCCGCGGGTATTCTCTTAAGCCCCTCCAACCCGTAGGGCTTTTCCACCTCCTCCACTTTTAAAAAATTACCCTCCATTGACCTCCAGCAGTTTATAACCCTGCGGACTTCTATATAGCCCTTTAATTCCTTTTCAAGCCTGCTGGCTTCTTCAAGAGAAAGAGGTTCCTCCCTTGCTACTGCGAAGAGAATCCCTTTTTTGCTCAAGACCTCCGACAGAAACTCAAGCCTTTTTCTTCGCTCCTCTACTATTTTCAAAAGCCTGTCTTCCCTTCCCATAAAAGCCTCAACCTTCTGCCTTTCCTTTGCTACCCTTCTTAGTAGCTCAAACCAGCCTCTGACCGCCTGAAGGCTTTTGAAAAGCCTTATGAGCTGTCCGGTGGGTGCTGAGTCAACCATAATATACTCGTATCCTTCCATGATAAAGTCCACGAGCCTGTCAAGCATGGCAGTTTCAAGGGCTGTAGGGGATAGCCTGAGGTATTCCGCATAAGCCATAAGACCTCTCCTGACAGAAGGCGTAAGCCCGCTTATAGCCTCTAAAACCCTTTTAGCATATTCCTCCACAAGCCTTTCCCCTTCAAGCTCTACCGCATACAGGTTTTTTGAGACCTCCTTTAACTGGCTGCCCACGGGAAAACCAAAGATGCCAGAGATAGAGTGGGCAGGATCTATGGAAACAAGAAGAGTTTTTCCCTCTTGAGAAAGTCTTAGAGCGGTGGCACAGGCAAGGGTGCTTTTTCCCACTCCCCCCTTCCCACCGAAGAAGGCAAGCCTTTTCAGCAGCACGGCAGGAAGTCTATGCCTCCACGCTCAACACCTAGGCTTTTGTGCCAGAGGTGAAATTCCTCAAGAAGATAGGGATACAGGTCAAGCACATATACACCTAAGGGGTTATCAAGACCAAAGTAGTCAAGAAAGACAGAAAAAAGAAGGAGGTCCCTGAGGTGTGCATAGGAGACCTCCACAGGCTTTTTAAAGTGCAGTTCAAAAAAAGCTCGTAAAAACTCCTTCATTTAAGACTAAGCACCCACTTTGCCAGGTCCTTTGCCTCCTGCTCGCTAACATTCTGGGGAGGCATGGGCACATTGCCCCAGGTTCCTACACCACCATTCTTTATTCTTTTGGCAAGTTCCTCTTCCGCTCCTGCCTGTCCTGCAAACTTCTTTGCCACCTCCTTAAAGGCAGGTCCTACTTTCTTTACGTTTATATCATGGCAGGCAAAACAACCCTTTTGCTGGGCAAAGGCTTGCATGTCCTTGACGCCTGCCTGTGCTACCGCCTGCTCTGCAGGCTTGGCTTCAGATTTGGGCTTTTCCTCAGCAGGCTTTTGCTCGCCGGTAGGCTGTTGTTGTCCCGCAGGCTTTTGCTCTTGGGCTGGCTGTTCTGCGGGCTTTTCCTGGCAGGAAAAGGCAAAAAAGGCACCCACCAAGGCTGAAACTAAAAGAACCTTTTTCATGCTACTACCTCCTGCCAAAAAGCATAATAGCAAAAGATGAAATTTTCATTAAAAAATGGCTCCATGTGTTATAATCTACAGCCATGTTAGGCATAAGGGATATTATGGATATACTTCCACATCGCTATCCCATACTTCTTGTGGACAGAATAATTGAGATGGAGCTTGGCAAAAGGATTGTGGGGTTAAAGAATGTATCTGCCAACGAGCCTGTATTTCAGGGGCACTTTCCCGGCTTCCCCCTCATGCCCGGTGTGTATATCCTTGAAGCCATGGCTCAGGTGGGGGGGATTTTGATGATAAAATCTTTGGACTTAGAAATAGGCAGGTATGCCATAGTCTTTGCTGGCATAGATGAGGCGAGGTTTAAAAAGCCCGTGTATCCGGGAGACCAGCTACGTTTGGAGCTTGAGGTTATATACCTGAAAAAGAGCCTTTCAAAGATGAAGGGGAGTGCCTTTGTAGGTTCTGAGCTTGTGGCGGAGGCGATTCTTTATGCGGCTGCAAGGGAGCTGGAAAATCTTAAGAGAGCCTGAGCTTATTCTGGACAGGGGAAGGGCTGTCAGGGGCAAGTCCATACAGGATATCCCAACGAGTTTTTGCAATGTAAAACTACGCAAATGCTCGTTAAGAAAGCTATAAGAGAGTAGCCTCTTTGAGAAGCGTCAGTATTGCCTCTACCTTTTCCTTCTCCTTTTCCAGCTCCTGCGCTGACTGTCTTGCCCTTTCTACCTCTTCCTGAGGTGCCTTTGTCAGGAAGCTCTCGTTGCTGAGCTTTAACCTGAAGCCCTCTAAGGACTTTTCTATCTCTGAGAGCCTTTTTGTATAACTCTGGAGCAGTTCCTCTAACTTTATGCCCTCTGAAAGGGGCAGGTAGAATTCAAAGTCCTTTGAAAAGCCAGCCACACAGCCGGGAGGACGCTCCGATACTTCTTGCAGGCTCTCAAGCTTTGCAAGGCTTAAAAGGTGTGGCATGAACTCTTCCACAAGAGCCTTGCTTTCTCCAGCCCTGTAATACAGCTTTATCTTCCTTGAGGGTTCAATCTTTAGGTCAGACCTCAAAGACCTTATGGCACTTATGACTTCTTTAAGCCTTTCCACCTTCTGATAGAAATCTGGGAAAACCTCTTGAGGGTTAAACTGGGGATATTCGGTCAGGGATATGCTTTCTCTGTGGGCGGTGGGTAGCTGTAGCCACAGCTCTTCGGTTATAAAGGGCATGAAGGGGTGCAGAAGTCTTAAGGTCTTTTCAAATACGTTCAAAAGGGTTGCCTGAGCTGTTAATCTTTCCGCTCTTATGCGTGCAAGTTCCTTCTGTTTTTCTTCTTCGGGTAAGTTTTCATCTACCTTGGCATAGAGCCTTATTTTTGAAAACTCAATATACCAGTCGCAAAACTCAGACCATATAAACTCATAAAGCTCTCTTCCCGCAAGGGAAAACTCATATTCGGAAAGGGCTTTGTTGACCTTCTGGGCTGTCTCGTTTAGCTTCGTAATTATCCATAGGTCTTCCGCCCTTGGTGGAGCACAGTAAGGAAGGTTTGTAAGAAGGTCCTCATCAAGGTTCATGAGGATAAACCTTCCTGCGTTCCACAGCTTGTTGGCAAAGTGCTTATAACCTTCAAACCTCTTTTCAGAAAGCTTTATATCCCTTCCCTGCTGGGTAAGAACCGCAAGAGTAAAACGCAGAGCATCCGCCCCGTAATTTTCAATAATATCAAGGGGGTCTATCACATTGCCCTTGGTTTTGGACATTTTCTGACCCTTCTCGTCCCTCACAAGGGCGTGTATATAAACATCTTTGAAGGGAATATGCTTCATGAAGAAGGTGCCTGCCATCACCATACGAGCCACCCAGAAGAAGATAATGTCAAAGCCCGTCACCAAAAGGTCTGTGGGATAGAGCCTCTCTAAGTCCTTCGTCCTTTCTGGCCAGCCAAAGACACCAAAGGGCCAGAGGGCTGAAGAAAACCATGTATCCAAAACATCCTTTTCCTGCTCCAGGTTTTCCGAGCCACAGCTTTTACACCTGAGGACAAACCTGTATTTCTTTGTCTTGTGGTTATACCTGTATCTGCTTTTCTTCTCAGTAAGTATAGCCATAGGATTTAGGTCCTGAGTGATAAAAAGTCTAAGAGAGTTGGCATCTATGCTTGTTGAGTGATAGGCATGAAAGGCAAAGTTCTTGTAAAAGTCAAGCACGCTCATGTGAGGATGTACGAAGGAGGGTGAATTTAAAAGGTCTGCTACCTCTTCAGGCGTGAATTCCTGCTCTATCTTTGAGTCCGCTATCAGGTTGAATATGAGCCTGTCATAGACCCTTTCAAAGTCTTCGTCGGTAAATAGGTTTTCATGACCGCAGTCTTTACAGTACCACACGGGAATGCGATGACCCCACCATATCTGTCTGGATATGCACCAGTCTCTGAGGTTTTCAAACCACTGAAGGTATATCTTTGCCCAGTTTTCTGGTATAAACCTTATTAGCCCTTCCTTTACTACCCTGACCGCCGTCTCCTTTATGCGGGGGTCTGACACCTTTACAAACCACTGCTTTGAAACAAAGGGCTCTAAAACCGTCTTACAGCGATAACACTTGCCCACCGCATGCCTGTGGCTTTCTATCTTTTCTAAAAATCCCAGCTCTTCAAGCCTCTGGACTATTCTCTTCCTTGCCTCATACCTGTCAAGCCCTCTAAACTCTCCTCCATTCTCGTTTATCTTTGCAAACTGGTCCATTACCTGCACGAAGGGAAGGTTATGGCTTCTGCCTATCTCAAAGTCCAAAGGGTCATGAGCTGGAGTTATCTTTACGGCACCCGTTCCAAATTCAGGCTTTACCCTCTCGTCCGCTATTACGGGTATGAGGTTTGAAACCTTTGAGCCGTCCATGGCTGTCCTTTCCCACTCCACAAGGGGAAGCCTGACCCTTTTGCCCACCAGATGCCTGTATCTTTCGTCCTCAGGATGGACAGCCACCGCCGTGTCTCCAAGCATTGTCTCGGGTCTTGTGGTAGCTACTGTTATATATCCAGAACCGTCCTCTAAGGGATACTTTATGTAGTAGAGCTTTCCCTCCTCTTCTTCATGCTCTACCTCTAAGTCCGAGAGGGCTGTAAGGTCTTTTGGACACCAGTTTACTATGTATTCGCCCCTATAGATAAGTCCTTCTTCGTAGAGCCTTCTGAAGGCATACCGGACAGCCCTTGAAAAGCCCTCATCAAGGGTAAAGCGCTCCCTCTGCCAGTCTACGCTCACACCCAGCTTTGTGAGCTGCTCTCTTATGGCATTTCTGGAAACGGGCACCCACTCCCACACCTTCTTTATAAACTCCTCCCTTCCAAGCTCAAGCCTGCTTATGCCCTTTTGCTGTAGCTGTTTATCCACCACATACTGGGTGGCTATGCCCGCATGGTCAAAACCCGGCACCCATACTACATCTTTTCCTAACATTCTCTGCCACCTGCAGACTATGTCCTGAAGGGTGGCATTAAGGGCATGCCCCATGTGAAGGGAGCCCGTTACGTTAGGCGGTGGTATTACCACAGAAAAGCGGTTTTCAGAAGGCTCCTTAACCGAGTAAAGGGCAAGCTCCACCCACCTTTTTGAGTGCTTCTGTTCTATCTCCTTATGGTTATACTGCCCTATGTCCTTCATAAGAATATAGATTATACAGGGTTAGGGCACAAAAAGACCGGGTGAGCTCTTAATAAGCCTTCCGTCCCTGTCAAAGAGGTAGGTGGAGGGCAGGAAGGTGATGGGTATGTAGTCGTTAAACCTGACGCCCGTGTCTATCAGAGTTATAAACCTTGGCTTTATCCCCAGTTCTTCATAACTTTTCCTGACGTCTTCTGGTTCCATAGCAACCGCGTAAGATATGACCGTATACTCTCCCTTCTTATCTACTATCTCATTCAAGAGCCTTAAATCCCTGCTATGTCCTGCGCATGTCCGGCTCCACACATATAGAATAAGTTTTTTACCCTTGTATTCTCTGAGGTTATGCTCCCTGCCCTCTAAGTCTCTTACAGTTATGGAGGGCAGGCTTTCCCTCATGGTGCAGCAAAGGAGCAAAAGAAAAACAAAAAGCGGTAGTCTTTTAAACGCGAGCAAGTATCTTCTCTTTAAAGTCCGCAAGGGTTGGTTTTATACGCACCGTCTCCTTTAGATGACCTTCCAGTACTTCCATCGTCTTGTAGCCGTTGCCCGTTATATAAGCTACCACCACCTCCTCTTTTCTGAAGGCGCCCCTTTGAGCCAGCTTTTTGAGCACCGCTATGGTGGTACCGCCCGCGGTTTCTGTAAATATGCCTTCTGTTTCCGCCAGCAGTTTTATGCCCTCTATGATTTCCTCATCGGTTGCCGTTTCCCAGTCGCCTCCGCTTTCTCTTGTGGTCTGAAGGGCATATATGCCGTCCGCCGGGTTTCCTATGGCTATGGACTTGGCTATAGTGTTGGGTCTTACAGGTATTATGTAGTCTCTGCCTTCCTTCCAGGCGGTAGCTATGGGAGAACATCCCTGTGCCTGAGCTCCGTAAACCCTTGTCTTCATATCCTCTATAAGACCTACCTTCAAAAGCTCTTTCAAGCCCTTCCATATCTTTGTGATAAGGGAACCTGAAGCGGCGGGTGCCACCACTGCATCAGGAGCTTTCCAGCCTAGCTGTTCTACCACCTCAAAGGCTAAGGTTTTGGAGCCCTCCGCATAGTAGGGTCTTATGTTTATGTTTACAAAAGCCCAGTTGAGCTCACTTGCCACCTCGGAGCAAAGCCTGTTCACATCATCGTAAGTGCCTTCTACAGCCACCACAGTGGGGCTGAAAACCAGGCTTCCGAAAATCTTTTGAGACTCAAGGTTTGCCGGTATGAAGACAAAGCAGTTTAAACCTGCCTGCGCGCTGTGTGCTGCCACCGAGTTGGCAAGGTTTCCTGTGGAGGCGCATGCGGACGTGTCAAAGCCAAACTCTACAGCCTTTGAAAGGGCAACGGAAACCACCCTGTCTTTAAAGGAAAGGGTGGGATGGTTCACCGAGTCGTCCTTTATATACAGGTTTTCAAGTCCTAAAACTTTGCCTAAGTTCTCCGCCTTTCTGAGGGGAGTAAAGCCAGCGGTAAGACCCACCTTTGGCTCCTCAACAGGCAGAAGGTCTATGTATCTCCAGAGACTTTTAGGACCCTCTTCTATCTTCTTCCTGCTTATCCTTTTCTTTATATCATCGTAATCATAGACCACCTCAAGGGGTCCAAAGCAAAACTCGCACACATGCATGGGCTCTACAGGGTATTCCCTTCCGCACTCTCTACATTTGAGCCCCAGCACTTTTGCCATCTTGCTACCTCCACAGATTTAAGAAAGTTTATTATAATATAGAGCGAGGTCAAGGGTATGACCAACGCAGAGCTGTTTGAAAAAGCAAAAAAGCTTATGCCGGGTGGTGTAAGCTCACCTGTGAGAGCCTTTAAGGCGGTTGGAGGTGAGCCCATCATAGTTTCAAAGGCTCAGGGTTCAAGGCTCTGGGATGTGGAGGGGAAAGAGTATATAGACTTCTTAATGTCCTGGGGACCCCTCATCTTAGGACATGCCCATCCAAGGGTTGTCAGAGCTATAGAGGAGCAGGCAAGAAGGGGGCTATCTTACGGTATTACCAATGAGCATGAAATAAAACTTGCGGAGCTTGTGGTGGATAGCATGCCCTCCGTCCAGATGGTGAGGTTTGTTTCTTCAGGTACGGAAGCCACCATGTCCGCCATAAGGCTTGCACGAGGCTACACGGGAAGGAAATACATAGTCAAGTTTGACGGATGCTACCACGGGCATGCGGATAGCCTTCTGGTAAGCGCAGGTTCAGGTGTGGCAACCCTTGGTATTCCCGGCACGCCCGGAGTGCCAGAAGAGATAGCAAGCCTTACCCTTGTGCTACCTTACAACAACCCTGCAGCCCTTGAGGAAGCCTTTGAAAAGTATGGAGAGCAGATAGCCTGCGTGATAGTGGAGCCGGTGGCGGGTAATATGGGTGTTGTCCTGCCAAGAGAAGGCTTTTTAGAAAGGCTCAGGAACCTTACCCTGAAGTATGGTGCCCTCCTTATATACGATGAAGTGATAACAAACTTCAGGCTTTCAAGGGGAGGTGCCCAGGCATATTTTGGCATAGACCCGGATATTACATGCATGGGCAAGATTCTGGGTGGTGGTATGCCTCTTGGAGCCTATGGAGGAAAAAGGGAAATAATGGAAAAGGTGGCACCCGAGGGACCCATTTATCAGGCAGGAACCCTTTCTGGCAACCCCTTCTCCATGGTGGCGGGCATAGCTACCCTTACACAGCTCTTTGAAGAAAACCCCTACGAAAGGCTTGAAAAACTTACGCAGAGGCTAACAGAAGGCATATCCAGAATACTCAGCCATAAGGGCATACCTCACAGGATAAACAGGATAGCCTCCATGTTTACCGTCTTTTTCACAGAGGAGGAGGTTTATGATTATGAGACTGCCAGAAGGTCAGACAGGGAGCTGTTTGGTAGGTTTTTCAGAGCCTTGCTGAGAGAGGGCATTCTCATACCGCCCGCACAGTTTGAGGCATGGTTTTTAAGCACCGCACACACGGAGGAGGATATTGACAGGGCTTTAGAGAAGATAGAAAGGGCTGTGTCATCACTTTAAAAGCTCGGAATAAACATAGTAGTTGTATAGGACCTTTTTTACATAGTTCCTTGTCTCGCTGATGGGTATAGTTTCTATAAAGAGGAAGTCATCCTCGTGGGGATACCAGCTTCTAACCTTGCTTGGTCCTGCATTATAGCTTGCTATGGCTCTTATAAGGTCTCCACTCCATTTATCAAGCAGGTACCTGAGGTAGGCGGTGCCGAGCCTTATATTGGTTTCCGGGTCATAAATATTTTTTAGCCTTATGCCCTCCTTGTTTGCCACATAACGGGCTGTGCTGGGTATAAGCTGCATCAGCCCCATGGCTTTAGCTACGGAAACCGCATATGGGTCAAAAAGGCTCTCCTGTCTCATTATTCCGTATATAAGCGCCGGTTCAACCGCATATTCCTGCGAGGCTCTTTCCACAAGTGAGCTGTAAGGTGTGGGAAAGGCTACGGCACCGTATACTAAGCTGGCATAGCCGTAATTCTTTACCGCCAGCCTTATGGCAAGGTATGGGTCAAGCTTAGACAGGGCTATAAGGTCTCCGGCGGAGAACTCCTTATTTCTTTTCAGGGCTTCAAGCCTTGCATACTGAGGAAAGCCCGCATACCATATGGCTTTTATCCTTTCCACCCTGCCCCGTCTTCTATCCTCCTCCATAACTACCTTTAGAGCCTTGCTGGCTACAGGGACACCAAGCATCCTGCTGGCAACCGCCGAATAAAAACCGGCTCCATTGCTTGCCTTTATAAGGTACTGGGTGCTGTTCTCCATACCCAAGGCAAAGGCGGACTTATATGCCCAAAAATAGCTTGCTGACCTGTCTTCCTTTGTATTGGCGAGGGGAGCGGAATTAAGGAAGTGTTCAAGAGCCTTTGAGTAGTTCCTTAAGGCATAGTAGGTAAGCCCCAGGTTAAACTCTCTACTGTAGGAGGTTTCCATGCCTTCAAAGTATTTAATGGCTTCTTCATACGCGCCGCTTACGAGGCTTTTCCTTCCCATCCTGAAAAGAGCCTCAGACAGAAGGCTTCTGTCTGAAATCTCAGAAAGGAGCTTTTCTGACCTTTCCCTCTGCCCCTTTTCGAAGTAAAGAAGGGAAAGCTCTACCTTCGCCTTCTCTACAGGACAGGTTTCGAAGACTTCAAGAGCCTTCTCTGTTTCTCCTAAGGCTTTATGGGATAAACCCAGCAGGAAACAAACCTTGCCATAGTCCCCATCTTTAAGAAGGCTTAAGACCTCCCTGTAGAACCTTCTTCTGAATAGCTCCTGAGCCACCATCAAAGCTTCATCGGTGCTGAGGCTCACCTCCCACACAAAGTCCTTAAAAAGGGCAGGAGCCTTCAGCAGTGCAGTTTTCTTGTCAAGGTTTAGCTCCTTCCAGAGCCTAACATAGTCCTCTCTCAGCTCATCGCTGGTGAGGTTTTTAGGCTCTACTCTATGTATAAGGCTTATAGCCTCCTCCCGCCTGCCTTCCCTGACAAGCTCCCTTGCAAGCATTACTCTGAGGTCGTCCGCAAAGACCGCTTCAGGGTATTCCTTTAGTATCCTGTATGCTACAGAGCTATCCTTTGTCCGCAGATAAGTGTTTAGAAGCCTGTATTCTTCCGGCAGGCTTGCATATGCCTGAAGTGCTATCAGTATGAATATTAGTAAAAAGGCCATGCGTACCCCCTTCTTTACGATTAAAATTTATACCATGAGAGCCTTCCTTGCCCTACTTATTTTTGCTTTAGCCTATGCTCAAGAAATAAGGGTTTCCACCATTGTTCAGGGCAGGGTGGAAAGGTTATTTGTTAAGGAGGGGCAGAGGGTAAAGAAGGGGGACATGCTTGTGATGATAGACCCTACCCTTTACAGCACCCAGAGGGAAAGCCTTCTGGCTCAGCTAAAAGCTCAGGGCGTGGTTCTTGAAAAGGTGGAGAAGGACTTCAGAAGATACGAAGAGCTTTGGAACAGGGGTCTGCTTTCCAGGAGCGAGTATGAGGACTGGAAGGGCAAATATGAGAAAGAGCTTAGAAACTACGAGAGTTTAAAGGCGCAGCTTGAAAGAGTAGAAAGGCTCATAGAATACTGTCAAGTAAAGGCGCCCACCTCAGGCGTTATAAAGAGAATATATGTGAGAGAAGGAAGCTTTGTTAATGGAACTTTGACGGCGGAAACCCTGCTGACCATAGAGGAGAGATAAGATATGGCAAAACATAGAAGGGGGAAGCTAAAGGTAGAGCATACCCTTTTAGAGGGTTTGGAGGAGTATATTAATAAGCTGTCAGGGCTTGATGTGGTAAGTGCGATAATACCGGGCAGAATATCCCGCCAGAACTCGGGCAGAGGCTCTAAAGGTCTTTTTATAAAGTACAGAACCACTTCAGGCTACAAGCTCCTTTATAAGAACGGCACCTCTGTACAGGAGCTTTTTGTGGTTTCCTCCAAACCTGATGAGTTTGAAAGGCTTTTTAAGGAGCTTTTTACCTGACCACCTCCCACTCGGTGATTAGATGGTTTCCCCTTTTGAAGTGGGCTCTTAGCCTCAAGTGAAGTAGGTTCTTAAGGCTTTTGAAGCCCTCACCACCCACAAGGGTAGGCACGTTCTCTCCGCCCACAATAACAGGCAGGTGTATGAGCCTAATCTCATCCACATAGCCCCTTCTGATAAACTCCCAGTTTATGGAGGCACCACCCTCCACCATAAGGCTCCTTATACCTCTTTCATAAAGCATGGGCATAAGCCTGTCAAAATCCACCAGCTCCTCACCCACCACCCACACCTCCGCACCTAAGGCTTTAATTTTCTCTATCCTTTCCTCTGGCGCCCTTTGAGTGGAAACTATTATGGTGGGTGCCTCCTTTGAAAAGATGTTGGCATCAAGAGGCACGTTGGCGGTGGAACAGGGTATGATGCGGGTTGGGTTCTTGCCCTCCGCGTACCTTACAGTAAGGCTTGGGTTATCTGTCCTTACCGTCTCACAGCCCACCATTATACCGTCCACCTTAGCCCTTATCTCATGAAGATACCTGTATGCTTCCTGGTCCATGAGGCTCATAAGCTCTTTGCTGGAAGCCCCCCTGTAAAGGGTCAGTTTTCCGTCCACGCTAACCTCTGAGACGATTATCACATAGGGCCTCATTCGTAATCTCTCCCGTAGTGCTTGTATAAGTATAGTATCCTGAGAGTTAGAGACGCAAGGGTAAGAACCGCAAT
>FPIC01135139.1_pt1 | contig 12864 bp, 11 predicted proteins | sample 1504481 | NCBI WGS metagenome assembly FPIC01 (sample SAMEA4475357, study PRJEB15587) | soil metagenome | biome: Soil; feature: Field | place: India | collected 2015-03-11 | depth 0 m
TGGCGTAAAAAGTCGGACCTGGTTCCGGAAGAGACAACCGTATAATGTAACTACTATGTTCAAAAAAAAGAGCTGGCTACTGTAGCCGGCTCTTTTTTTGAACATAATAATTTAAATCCTGTTACAATAGGCTTTGGCACAACTACAGCAAGGCAATTACACTTTAAATTGCCCTTCACTTTTTAGCTTTTGGTAAAAGAAACAAAATGTTTGCAGATGGGATGCCAGGATTAAAACAAGCATATAAAATAAAGCAGGCTAATACATAAAAAAGAATTGTACTTTAATATTGTTCTTGCTTAGCCTTTACTATTTCACGTATGGATTGCCCGTTAATTTTTACATCCTTAAGTACTGCTTCTCCATTTTTAATATTTACAAGAGCATACGCCACCTGGCTTGTATCTCGCGAGGAACCACGATATACCAACTCTGCCTCATAGGCTTTAGATTCCTCCATGTAATACCTGTCAAATGGATAATCGATTGAGATTTTACCTGAATCGTTAGTGATGAATCCTACTTTAGCCTTTACATATTCCACTTCGCCAGGGGGCTTGACTTTAGATATGCTTTTAATTCTGGTATACCCATTATCATCTTTTGTTAAAATAGCATAAACCTCATCCCTATAATTCCAATCCTCTGCATTTGCAACCTCAACCATGTTGTCTTCATAGTCCAGGGTAATGAATTTGCCTCTGAAAGGATCATTGGGATCTATGGGTGCAGTTTTGAATTTATGCTCATTGCCTGTAGCAAGCACATCCTCACGATCGTAGATCATTTTAAAAGGTACAAATAATTGCGCTGCCACAACCAGTAAAAACACGGGTAATACTGCTTTCTTGTTATTCATGAGATACCCTTTTTTTTAGCATCCAATAATTGGTAATAAAAAAAACCACGCCAACAGATACAAACAAGGTCCCTCTCAGCACAAAGCTTAAATCTGTATCAAAAAACCTGCATACTACCAGGGCAGCAATAATTAATAAACCATAATTTAAAACACCCAGATGCTCCTGTCTTGCACCGTTGCGAATGGTTAGTATGCCGATAGCCAGTACCAGAACATTTACAAATAGAACTGCAGCCTGCGATACAAGACCCAAGGCCATTACCATAGTAAAGATGATAAATACAGGTTCTATAGGCATTAGGGTTTGAACAGGCCGGCGGCTATAATTTCTGTAAAGAAGTGCTCCTGCCAGTAACGTAATAAGGACAGTTGTAATACCCTCCGGTGATAAAAGCACTTCGGTTAACACGAATCTGTTTTTTTGCAAGATGCTCCAAAACCATTTAAAGCTTATGATCAACAAAGTTATAACTGTACCCAAAGCGCCTAGTATTTTGTACCCATTGCTCGGGCTATTAAGCGCTTTGAAATAAGGCAGGTTACCCACCTGGTACCAGGCACCAAACAGGCTTATATATGCTACATACATGAGCCACTCATGATCTAAGGCTATTGTACCCAGCGTTATGGTAGCCGAAAGGGGTACAAACCAATTATGAACAATCATAAAATTACCAGCTGGCTTATTTTTATATAACCAGTAATAATGAGGCAGTATAGCAAGTAAAAGCAGCCAGTATATGTAGGGTTCTGCTTTTGGGTAGGTCCAGTAACCAAGGTCACATGCAAAGTAGGTTATGCCTACAAGGTAGAGCAAAGAGGCCACCGATGACCGCATTACATATACTAGAGGGAGGCATAACAGCATCCAGGTAAGAACAAAAGAACTTATGTTGCCAGGTATATTATAAATTTGGCTGATTAGTGAAATGCACGCTCCTACTGCCAGAAACAGAAATGCGGCAGCACCTTCCCGCCAGGCTATGCTTTGTTGCTTTGATAAAAGGGCATAAGCACAAAATACCTGTCCGGCCAACAAGGGTAAAAATGCAAAAACAGATTTGGTAGTTTGAGAAAGCTCATCCCAGTTATGGGCAATGATCAGAATGATTCCAAGTCCTACCAGCAAAGCTCCCAAAATACCAAAAATTACAAATAACCTGTTGGATGACTTGCTTGGTCTAGCCTGGTAATAAGTTCTTATCCGATCGGCAGTTTCTTCGGAAATTACTTCTGCTTGTAAAAGCTCAGGTATATCTTTTAATATAGTCATATCTCAATTGAATTCGCATCCATTAAATAATACATGAAGTTATATGCAAAGAGTTAATTATAAGGCTTAAACAGATACTTAATATTGGAGCTTCTGTGAGAGGCTGAACAAGCGAGCATTGCCAGAAACTGCTTTCTATCAAACTATAAATAAACATATAAATCCGGCAGCTTACGCAAATAAGTAAATATAAATAAGAAATAATATCAATACTCGGTTAAACTTTGTACACTTTTAAACGACTCACCTTTTATAGCAGCGAGAAGAAGGTATTAGGTGGAGAAGCCTCTTGTAAACATAAAAGGTACTATAAAGCGTCTTGCAGCAGTAGCCGAAGTAAAGTACTTGAAGAGGGTAAACAGAGTTTGGAACAACTGCTGAACAACTCCATTGAAAAAGGAGAACCAAACGTTATCTTCGGCAAGCAGAAGTACCTGGACAATACTATCAGCGGGTTATGTAAGCTTTAAAGATTTCTGAGATATCTCTCAAACATAGAACATCTCTGTTCTTTTTAAGAATTGACCGTTTAAGATTAAGCGTAACATTAAAAAAGCCGGCTTATTTAACCAGGGCTTTATATCATCTCTCATTCACAAACTTTCCTAATCGATCCTGTTTAAACTGTTACTTAACATCTTCTCGAGCGCAAACAAGGCAGGTTTATGGTTTATCAAATCAGCTATAGTGGCTTCAAAGGTTCTGATCTTGCCCAGCCCTGGAAAGCTAAGCTTAGCCCGTGCAAATGAATAGGCAAGAGTTAAGGGCAGATAATTAATCAGTAAGATAAGTACCTGGTTAAAGTCTGTTTTTACTACATGTAGCCCGAACCTGTTGGCTGTTCTTTCATTGATGATATACGTTGTACCTCTTACTACCAGGTTGTTGTGTCTAGTATTTTCGTGAGCTTCAATTAGGTTTAAAAGACCTTGCAGATAACTGTGTAATATCAGTCTGGTTCTATCTGGCCCTTTCATCTTACTATCCAGCGTGTACACATAATCAAACAGGGTGCCGCCATGAATCAAAATCTCATCTTTAAACTCCTTTTCAGTAATGAACAAGGGCGAATAATATACTAGCTTACCTTGCCTTTTACCCAAAGGTGCATCTACAAATGGTGCTGCCAGTATAAGGGGCAAAGGTATAATCAAATACAAATAAAACAGTCCATATGCATAAGCTGAAAGAGCAACAGCTGCACATATTACAAAAGCCAGTATGCCTGCTAACCAGATAAAAAGCACCTGCCTTGCCTCTGGCATTTCATAAAACCGATGTACCAGCATAATATCTGTTGCCCTCTCTAAAGCTTATCCCTATGCCTTTGTTAACAGGCTTCGTCTTTTTAAATAAACCGTAAATTTCGTGGCCTATGTTAAGTTCAGGATCTATCTTAATAAGCGAACTTTGCTGATATTTACTATATAAGAGGGTAACCCATTTAGCCTCAGGCTTAATGTACCACTGGTCTAGAACCTGCTTTTTCTCAACCGTATAATTGGCAATTTCTGTGGCCTTTTCTTTAATGAGCTTATCTGCATTGTACTTTGTAGAGGCAGGGCTCATTAGTTTAAGGTTTTTCTTCCAGCCTTTACCCCTCCACGTTGTTTTAATCTGGTAGGTATAGTATTCTACAGGGTTAAAGCCTTTGTGGTGTAGCAAGTCTTTAAGGCTTTTGCCATCAAAATAATTTACGTGGTTAATCAGTAACTCAGAGGTTGAGTTTGTAAGCTGCGAGGTTAGGTAGTGCTTCCATACATCTTCGTGCCCATTAGGGGTTATGAAATGAAAATGGCCACCTATTTTCAGGTATTGGTTTACGTTATGTATAACACTGGAAACATTTGAAACATGCTCAATAATATCACGGGCAATCACTAAATCAAACTTACCTGCACATGCAGGAACAAAATTATCGGGTACTTCCAGTATCGGTTTGTAATTATGATTTTTCTGGTTTGCCTGGAGTATCTCCTCGTTAATATCGAGTACAGTTACTTCAATATCAGGAAATACAAACTGTAAGCCTACACAAAAATAGCCCGAACCGGGGCCAAGCTCTAACACCTTATTAGGAGTTATCCCCCTGTTTTTTAAGGAGTAGCCAAACACAACCCCACGTCTGAAGTTCCTTACACAGTTCCTAAAGATCTCCTTATGGCTTACCCGCAGGGACTCTTCAATGTAGTAAGCAAAACAGCCTTTTGCCGTTTCTGCATCGTTAAGCATCGGGTCTAACTGGATATGATTACATGCATTGCATTTTACCAGCTTGGATGTTTTAATATCCCAATAATCTACCTCAGCAATCTGAGTCCCTGTAGATGCATTACACACTCTGCAGTTTTCTTCTCTTACTACCTCTTTTCCATGCAAAGGAGCCGGGATTTTACTTAATAAAGCTCTCATCTGATTTTAGAATACGATAAACAAGCCACCGAAAAAGCAACAGCTTTTGTTGACTACTCAACAGACTTCTTTAAAAGGTTAAATATAATAATAAAACTTCACTAAACTTCTTCTATATATGAATTGAGCGCTGGAGCCTGGTTTATAAGGGCTTTACTTTTTGTATTACAACCTTCCTCTTTTTTGGCTTCCTGGCCTTGGCCTGAAGGCGTTTATTGGTAGTTGATAATGACTCTATGGCCTGGCTACTCATTTTCATGATTCTACGCGATTCATCAATGCTTTTATGTCGCCTGGCCTCTGCTTCGCTAATACGCCATTTAGTATAGTGGTCAATTAACAGACCAGTACTATGCATAAGTTTAATTTGGCTGGCCAATACGTTGTTAAACTCCTTATGAAAGCTCAAATCTTTAAGTTTTACATCATAGAATAACTTCTGTAGAATCAGCTTGTCCTGGTACACCTTACTTATTAATTCGTTGAAATTTGTATAGGCTGTATTATCACAGTCTACTCCATTGGTTTGGGTACACTTATCATACAGCAGGTTTTTAGCTACATGCAATTCGGTTAATATAGTAGCCTGGTATTGAAGTATAGCCCTGTAATAAGCAGATATCGATAATTCAGTATGCTGTAATTCAATCAGTAAACTATCTGTAATACTACCAATAGAGTCTACTTCATGCATCGATTTGCATATTGATGAAAATTTAAGATTATGCCTTATATCAGAAGATAAACTTTTGATATACAAAATCAGATATCTGTTTTTCTCTATAATCAGAGGTTGTATATCACTTTTTCTTCTGATCAGGAGACTGATACTATCTTGTAAGGCAAAAGCTGAATCTCTTGCAATTACAATGCGCATATTGGCTTCTTCAACCTCCCCTTGAGGCCTAATACTTACCTGGCTAATGTCTTGCTTTAAGGCCGGGTAAGTCTTATCTGCGCTTTTCTTCAGTTTTGCTATACTCGACCTGGTAACTGCAATATCTTTTCTGCCTTTAAGCAGTACTTTCTTGTTTTTTGCAACCTGGGTACCTATAGCATTTGCACGCTGTGTATAGGGCGTTTGCAACTCTTTACGACTCCTTGCCTGGAAGTTTCTGATCGACTTATTATTCTCTGCATTCGCAACTTGTATATGCTTATTTGCATACCTATAAGCCAACTGAAAATAGCCTATTGTTTTCTTGTTTTGCTCAATCCGCTGGTGAGGCTTATTAGCATGGACGGGGCTCCTTAATGCATGGCTTAAATTTGCCCTGCTAAGAAGCTTTGTATTTCTTGGGTTAAAAGCATAGGCCTGCCGTGCCTCATGGCCCTGGTACTGCACTTTTGAGTAATGCCCATATTCCTCCAGTATCCTTTGGTAATCGGTGTCATTCTTTTGCTGAGCATAAACTGAGTCTTGCTTAAAAGTATACCCCTCCCAGGTGTTACTTTCAAAGCTATGTACAGATACCGGAAATTCGAGCAACTGCCAGTTTGGGTCTGATGGTAAATGACTTGCAATAAGTACCTCCGGGCTTACCATAAAGTACTCGTAATTTGGCTCTTGTATAAACCTATTCAAATGTTCAACATAGGGTTTATCGAACCAGATAAAAAACTTTTTTGAGAACCAATGCTTCTTTCGCTTCACACTGCCGCTACCCCATGTTGCATCTACCAGGTGCCAGGCTGAATCAATCTTTACAGCATTCCAGGAATGATCGCTCTCATAAAACGTATCTTCCTCATTGTAAGAAAACCCACGGCTATAGCCTGATATTACTGTAGCCGTAATACCGGCATGTTTACACAGTGTTACAAACAGGCTTGAGTATTGGTAGCAAACTCCTTTTCTCCTTATAAGAGTCTGTGTAGGGCTGTAATTACTGGGTTTTCTTTTTTCTGCAGCTTTAACATCATACTTAATGTTGTTTACAATCCAGCTATAGATACTGAATGCTTTCTGTACTTCAAGGGTATCGTTCTTTGTTAAATAGTTTGCCAGTTTATGGGGTGACCTTGATATAAAATATGGTACAGATTGGGCATAACGTACGTCAAAAGTTGGATCTGCAGTAGGTTGAGCCCATGCTCTAGAAAAGCAGCACAGTATTAAAACAAACAAAGTATAGCTTATGCGCATAAGCCTGTGAGTTCCTGTAAAAGATTCTGTCTTGCCTGTGCCTCGTACCTATCAAAAAAATAGGATGTTTTATATATCTTATCCTGCTGTAGAAAATAGTTCAATACTTTTTTTCTGCCTGGCAAATACACCAGGTCCGGGTATAGGGAGTACTCTTTACGGATTTGAAGGGCATAGGCTTGGTATATACTCCACTCCTGCCCCAGAACCGATAAATCGGCATCGGTAAACAGGTTCGTGTCCTGATCGGTAGTTGTAGCATGGCCTTTGGTTGCCAATATATGCTGCTCGCACCTTTTTGTTAAGTCATCTGGTACGCCTAATTTCCCTAAAACGTTTACTGCCAACGCTGCACTACGTTCTTCATTATTCTGCTTAAGCGTATTATATACGGCATCATGATAGTAGGTAGCAAAAAGTAAGGCATCCCAGTCCTCAATACTTTCTTTAACAGCGCTAAGCTGCTGACAGAGGTTTTGGATATGTGTAAGGTTATGATAGTGCCGCCCCTTGGCCGTATACCGTTTCTCCAGGTCAGACCATAGCACAGTAGCCAGTTGCAGGTCTGTATGATATGTTAGCACAAGGTTTATAAATTGGTCTTTCAGCATCGGGCTTACCTATTTACTAAGGTTTAACTGTTGTGTTTTGCGGCTTTGTAAACCATCTGATCAAAGCCAGGCTTGAAACATAAACAAGGCAAGGCAAGCCTACCCAGAGCATTTCGCTTTTAATTACCCGCAGGCCCCAGGTGCTAAAGAAGTTCTTAACTCCTATAGGCGATACCTGTATCGGGCGCCAGGGTAAAAAATAACGGGTATTATCAAAGGGAGCGAAAATGGCTACTCCCAGCCCTCCGGTAGTCATGGCATCGAGCAGAGCATGAGAAACGGTAGCTATAAAGAAGTAAAAGATATAAGCAAGGCCGGTAAAACTCCAGATTTTTGTTTTTCTATAGAATACAGCCGTTAGGAAAACAGCAAGTAGTAGTGCAAAAACCAGCGAATGCGAAAAGCCCCTGTGGCCCATCATGTGTTCATAAGGAACTCCAAAAGCAAACATAATAACATCTGCATCGGGTACTATGGCACAAAAGACACCCAGTATCCAGAATCTGGCAGATGTATAGTTAGATGTATAGGTTTTACCAATGGTAATTGCCGCCAGGGCGTGTGCAAAGGCTGATGCCATAAATACAAATGTTTACTACCCTTACCTGAAACTCCCCGGTCCACTAATGGTTCTGACAACGCTATATGCTTTAATATCAATTTTTGGCATTGACTTCGCTAAAGGCAATTCTTCTTTATACTTATTTTTAGCTGAGTTATTAGCCCCACCGTCTTCTTCCATTATATAATTAAAAGGTACTATAAACCTGGACTTATATTTTTTCCCATCTATACGTGCTGGAATCCAGAAATTGGGTATAGCTAAAGTCGCTTCCAATGCCATTTTGCCAGTTTCATTTCCTAAATCATTTATAATTCGGAACTCAGAAGCTCGCCCGGTAGTGTCAATTTCAAAAGAAATATAAACAGTACCCGTGGTTCTATGATCTCTGGCTTTTGATGGGTACCTGATTTTTGATGTCATAAATTTATAACCCCTGTACATGCTACCTATATACCTTGGCTGTATATCCACTCGCTTAAGGGTCCATATACCATCAATTTCAACAGCATATTCGGTAGTATCCTCTGCCATATACAGGAGCGCGCCCGTATCATAATTAATTTTTAAAGATAATTTTCCGGGCTTATCGTAATACTCCCAGATACCTGCCTTATATCCATCTTTTAAGAATCCTTTTTCATACTCATCATTAACTTCAACATACTTCTTCCTATCAAGCTCACGAATTGCGATTGTGAAATTATCAATCGCAGGTACCCTGAGCATCGTTTGCTCATAGCCTTGTTTTTCAATTATAAAGTAGTCTGAAGTATCTGCAGTTAATTGAAAAAAGCCTAATGGGTTGGTTATGGTAGTTGCAGTACTGCCTTCAATTGAAACATCTGCATTCTTTACAGGCTGATTGGTATTTGAATTAATAACTTTTGCAGTAATTACCCTTTGGCTTAATGCATTAAAGGTCAATAAGCATAGTACCATAGTGGTAACAGCAAAATATTTTAGCATCTTCTATACTGTCAGGTTAAACATCTACAAATAAAAACAAAATATATTATTTTAAAACTATATCCAACTAAGTTGCATTAAGGTTGAGTATTTTTTCTTATTCATCTTTTAAAATCAGGCATCTATCAGGCAAAAAAAGAGGCTACCCAGTTAAAACCAGGCAGCCTCTTTTTTATATTTATTAGTTTCTCGGAACCAAGTTACTTCCTGGCCGAATTTAAACTTAAAAGCTATTCAATAGCGCATTTAGCGTAGTACTTGGGCGCATCACTTGTTCAGCTTTTGCATCATCAGGGTTGTAGTAACCACCTAAGTCAACGGGTTTGCCCTGAGCGGATATAAGCTCGTTGTTTATTTTTGCTTCACTCTCAGTCATGGCTTTGGCAAAGGGGGAAAACTTAGCCTGTAACTCCTCATTTTTGTTCTGTTCTGCCATGGCTTGTGCCCAGTATAATGCCAGGTAAAAATGGCTACCACGGTTATCGATCTGGCCTACTTTACGGGCAGGCGACTTATCGTTTTCCAGGAATTTGGCGTTGGCTTGATTCAAGGCTTCTGCTAATACCTGTGCTTTTTCGTTTTTAGTTTTAAAAGCAAGGTCTTCTAAAGAAACCGCAAGGGCCAGGAACTCACCCAAAGAATCCCAACGTAGGTAATTCTCTTCCATTAGCTGCTGTACGTGCTTAGGCGCAGATCCACCGGCACCGGTTTCAAACAATCCACCGCCATCAAGCAGAGGCACAATAGATAGCATTTTAGCACTGGTACCCAATTCAAGAATAGGGAACAAGTCTGTCAGGTAATCGCGTAGTACGTTACCGGTTACCGAGATGGTATCTTTACCAGCTTTAGCACGCTCGCAGGTATAGCGCATGGCTTCTACCGGAGTCATGATCTGGATTTCAAGGCCATTGGTATCGTGGTTTTTCAGGTACTGGTTTACCTTTTTAATAAGGTTGGCATCATGTGCACGGTTTTTATCCAGCCAGAAAATAGCAGGGGTATTGGTAATACGGGCTCTTGTAACAGCCAGCTTTACCCAATCTTGTATAGGCAGATCTTTGGTCTGACACATCCTCCAGATATCGCCCTCTTCTACTTTGTGCTCCATAAGGGTATTGCCATTGGCATCTACCACCCTAACGGTACCACTGGCAGCAATTTTAAAGGTCTTATCATGCGAGCCGTACTCTTCTGCCTTTTGGGCCATTAAGCCAATATTGGGTACGGTACCCATGGTGGTAACATCAAACGCACCGTTTTCTTTATGGAATTTAATTACCTCCTGGTAAATACCGGCATAGCTACGGTCCGGGATAATCGCTTTAGTGTCGTGCAGTTTACCATCCGCTCCCCACATTTTACCAGAAGAGCGAATTGCAGCTGGCATAGAAGCATCAATGATCACATCACTGGGTACGTGAAGGTTGGTAATACCTTTGTCAGAATCTACCATGGCTACGGCAGGACCATTCTTGTAAACCGCCTGTATATCGGCTTCTATTTCAGCTCTTTTTTCTTCTGATATGGTCTTGATCTTGGCATATACATCGCCTAGGCCATTGCTAGGGTCTACACCAATTTCAGCAAAAGTTGAAGCATGCTTGGTAAATACATCTTTGTAAAAGGCTCTTACGGCATGGCCAAACATAATCGGGTCAGATACCTTCATCATGGTTGCTTTCAGGTGCAGCGAAAGCAGTATGTTGTTGGCTCTGGCATCTTCAATTTCTTTTTCAAAGAAAGCTACCAAGGCCTTTTTGCTCATTACAGCAGCATCAATAACTTCACCCTCCAAAAGACTTACTTTCTCTTTTAATGTCTTGGCGGTACCATCTGCACCTACAAACTCTATTTTAACAGCCCCTGCCTTGTCTACCGTTACTGATTGTTCGCTACCGTAAAAGTCGCCTTCGCTCATGTGGGCTACATGGGTTTTAGAGTCAGCTGTCCAGGCGCCCATTGAGTGAGGGTTTTTCTTAGCATATTGCTTTACCGCATCGGCCACTCTTCTATCTGAGTTACCTTCTCTTAATACCGGGTTTACCGCACTACCTAATACTTTGGCGTAACGGGCTTTAATATCAGCCTCTGCATCGTTTTTAGGATCGGCAGGATAATCGGGAATATCAAAACCCTGAGACTGCAATTCTTTGATAGCCGCGGTTAACTGAGGTATAGAAGCACTGATGTTGGGTAGCTTAATAATATTGGCTTCCGGGGTTTTAGCCAGTTCACCCAGGTAGGCAAGATCATCGTTATGTTTCTGGCTTTCGCTTAACCTCTCCGGAAAAGTAGCCAGGATACGGCCTGCCAGCGATATATCCCTGGTTTCTACTTCAATACCTGCTGCCTTGGTAAAGGTTTTAACAATAGGTAAAAATGAATACGTAGCTAACGCCGGCGCTTCATCTGTTATGGTGTAAACAATTTTAGTTGTTTTTGCTGTCATTTTTTAATTTCAATTTAATGGAATACCGCCTTCATGAGTTGGCGGTACTGGTTATAATATCATTTTTAAATGTTCTCTAAAACCCGGCCCGATTCCTATACAGCTAATAGACAGAAATTTAAGCATCTGCTTTGAAAGTTTGCTTTAATCCCAATGCAGCCAGAAGCCGGATCAAATCTCGCAAATATACAAGTCTTTTCTTTATAGGCTAATCTGAAGAGCTGCTTTTCTCAAGGATATTAAATGGTGAGAGGCAGGTAGGAAAAAATATTTTTGAGAAGCTGTAACTTCTGGGCATCCACTTGGTCTTACGGATAGAAAACGGATCTGAAGCAGTGCACCTTCCCTTATCCTTTTCACTACCTAATATTTATGTCTTTTCTATACAACCTATGAAAACAACTATACTATCAATATGCTTCATGCTTATCTGCGCTGCTTCTTTTGGACAATCTCTAAGAAATATCTGGGACTTCGTAAGCGGTACGGGAAGGTACCCTCTTGGTGTCCTTCCAATGGAGTATAATAGCTCATTTGCCGGACAGGCTGGATCTGCCAGGTTAAACACGGCTTTGGGGTACTCAGCACGTGGAAACCTTGCAACACGCGGCCATCGAGGTTGGGATTATGCGGTTTCGTATGATCAATTTATACCTGCCATTTCCAGCGGTATTAGTGTTACAGGCATGCGATCCTCTAGTACTTACTCTTTTGGAAGCCCAACTCCAACTACCCCCCCTTATAATTACAACCCCGGACAGTCAAGCTATTTTGATATAAATATGATATCAGTAGCAATTGCTCCGAAAATACCAATAAGAGGAAAATATACCCTATCACCAGGTATAGATCTTAACTACCACTATGCAGATTTTCAAAATGCCCCGTTTGCAAATGTTGAAGAGGCTACATTTACAAAAAGCATTTGGCAGAGCAGGGCTTCACTATTGTTTAATACAGATAAGTATTATGTAGGATTATCTACTTTCGTGTTAAACCCGCCGCTGGGTCCGGAATACAATACTATTCATCTGAATAGATTTGTTAGGAATACAACATACCTTCAGATGGGGTATGTGTTCCGCAGATCTGAAGAGTCTGACTTTTCATTTACACCTCAAATTGTTCTAGGCTACGGCATTCCGCGCAGATTTACAATCTACCCTTCAAGTGGTTTAGGTATAAATCTCAACTTTATGTATAAGCAGGTAAGCTGGGGCATAAATAACACTGGTCTTCACTTGGGTTGGCAAACTAATAATTTCAGAATTATGGCGAGTGGTAACTCATTATACGGTGGGCCATATGGAAGGATCACGACAGGAAACATTTCGGTACGCTATATTATAAATCCCAAATCGCAAAAGAGCTTATACAATATTATACCTTAACCGTGCTGTAAGCAACTACAATTTTAACTGTTTTGCTGGTTCAAGTTTGTCAATCAAATCTATACTAAGCCCTCTCTTAAGAATTTAAGATGTATTATAATTATGAAAATATTTCTCCTTTCTGGTTTTATTTTATCAACGACTTTTACATGTTTTGGCCAGGGAATGAACCGGATTGCTCCTTTA
>FPIC01038481.1_pt1 | contig 12742 bp, 12 predicted proteins | sample 1504481 | NCBI WGS metagenome assembly FPIC01 (sample SAMEA4475357, study PRJEB15587) | soil metagenome | biome: Soil; feature: Field | place: India | collected 2015-03-11 | depth 0 m
GCGACCCGTGGATCCACAGTCCACTGCTCTGCCAGCTGAGCTACGCTCTCCTCCAGAAGTATTAATTATAACCCTCTTCCCTTTAGTCCGCAAGGTTCATCAAGATGGCAACCGCCACAGCACCAGCCATTTCTGTTCTCAGGATGTAAGGTCTCAAGAAAACAGAAATCCAGCCTTTGTCTCGTAGCTCCTTAACCTCTTCCAAGCTAAAACCACCCTCAGGACCAACAAGCACGCCGTAGCTTTTTGCCCTAAGGTTTATTTCCTTAATACTTTTGCCAGCTGAAAAGTTATCAAGCAAAAGGCTTATCTCTTCCCTTCTTTCTAGGTCCTGTAGCCTTATGGGTTTTTCTATCTTCAAAGGCATGGGTCTTTTACACTGTTTAAAAGAAGAGAGGCTTATTCTTTCCCACCTTTCAAGCTTTTTCTCTAAAAGCTTTGTATCCTTGAAGCTTCTCCTTGAAATAACCGGCACCAAGCTTACAGCACCCACCTGACTTGCCCTGTCTATAACCTCTTCCATCAGCCTCAGCTCAATGGGAAGGCACTGATACAGGACCACATGAGGCAGTGGTAATGTCTGTGGTAGCTCCTCCAACTTCTTGCATACAGCTTTATCCCTCTCTATATTTTCAAGAACCGCCCTGTATAGCTTGCCGTTGAAGAAGACTTCAATTGGGTCCCCTCTTTTTGCCCTTAAAGCCTTTATATGTTTTAGTTCATCTCCCCTGATTATCAGCCATTCCCCGCTTCCCTCCTTGCTCACAAACCTATGCATAAGGGAAGGGGCAGGGGGCTGTCGCCCCCTTTGAGTTATTTGACCATTTCTCTGAGGTCTTTGGCGGGCCTGAATACAACCACCTTTCTTGCGGGTATCTTAATCTCTGCACCCGTCCTTGGGTTGCGGCCCTTTCTTGCTGCCCTGGTTCTTACGGTAAATATGCCGAAGCCAGGCACAGCTACCCTTTCGCCCTTCTTGAGGGCATTGGCTACCGCCTGCACCGCAGATTTGAGGGCGGCATCCGCCTGCTTCTTAGTAATACCTGCCCCTTTGGCTATGGCTGAGACAAGCTCTGCTTTGGTCATGGTGTTCCCTCCTTAAAAGGTTTTGTAGCTGTTTATAATGATATACCATAAATTGTCAAGATGCAAGAGGTAATTAAGGTATGAAAAGCATCTTTTTTGCCCTTCTGGCAAGCATTGTGTGGGGCAGTGCCCCTATTCTCTTCAAGCTGGGTCTGAGGGGTGAAATGCACCCACTCACAGCCCTTGTTTTTCATAATCTTTCCGCCTTTACCTTAGCCCTTCTCTTCGTACTCCTTACAGGGCAGAAGTTTGGCTATCCTATAAAGGAAATAGCTCTTGTGGTGGCTGGGGGTATGGCTTCTGGTTTCCTCGGACTTTTTCTCTTCTTTAAGGCGGTTAAGGGAGGAGAAGTCTCTGTAGTATCTCCCATTGCCTCCACTTCGCCCCTCTGGAGCAGTCTTCTGGCTTTTTTATTACTGGGTGAGCCTTTCAGCTGGCTCAGGTTTGCTGGCATAGTGCTGATAGTATGCGGTATAGCCCTGATAAGCCTGTCGGTCAAATAATGAAACTCATACTTCTTTCCCTTCTTACAGGAGCTTTACTCTATCTGGCCTTTTCAAAGTATGAGCTTTGGCTTTTTGCCTTCCCTGCCCTGTATATGCTTTTAAGGAATACAAACTCACACTTCTGGCTCTTATCTGGCTTTTTCTTCTTTTTCCTGTCTCTGAGGTGTGCAAACATAGCCAGCATTGACTATGGAGGTGTGCCGCCTCTCCTTTCCTACTCCATCTTTACCCTCTTCGTCCTTTTCCTTGCCCTTTATCAGTTCTTACTGCCAGCCTGGATAAACCGGAAGCTTTTTAAAGGCTCTCCTTATGCGGCGGTCCTTCTCTACGTGCTCTTTGAGCTTCTCAGGTCTTATGTGCCATATGGTGGCTTTCCCTGGCTTATTTTGGGCTCGCTTCTTGTTTATGTGCCACTGCTCAAACACAGCCTCCTATATGCAAATGTGTATGTGCAGAGCCTTCTGCTTCTATCGGCGGTGGCTTTCATAATTACAAGAAAAAGGCTTCAGCTACTTGTCCTTTTCTTTCTGTGGACCTTCCTCAGCCTTTTAGCGGTTTATGAAAAGAGGGAGGCTCTGAAGCATGCACAGAGGATAAAGGTGGCGCTGGTTCAGACGGCGGTGGAGCAGGCGGACAAACTTGACAGGGAACGGTTTAAAAAACACACGGAAGAGGTGCTAAGGCTTGTGGAGAAGGCGGTGGAAGGCAGACCCCATCTTGTTCTTCTGCCAGAGTCCGCCTTTGCCTTCTTCTATTCGGAGGAGGAAGATGAGGGCAACTACAGGCTAAAAAGCCTCAGCTTTTCCGTGCCTATCCTGGTGGGCTTAATAGACATAAGGGAAGGCTTAAAGCCTTACAACTCTGCATACCTTCTTAAGGATGGGTATGCGGCGGACTACTACGATAAGGTTAGGCTTCTTCCGGTGGGCGAGTATATGCCCTATCCCTTCGGCTTTTTAAAGGATATATTTTCCGCCATAAGTGGTATGGACTATGTGCCGGGCGACAGGATAAAGCCTTTGAGGTATGGGTATGTAAGGGTGGCAACACCCATATGCTTTGAAGTGGCTTATTATGACATGGTGAGAAGGCTCTCACGTGAGGCAAATCTAATAGTAGTGCTTACCAACGATGGGTGGTTCAAAGACTCTGATTGCACGCATCAGCATTTTCTATGGGCAAGGGTCAGGGCTTTGGAAAACGGCAAGTATGTGCTTTGGCTTAACAACACGGGGGATACGGGGGTGGTGGATATGGACGGTAATGTGCTGGCAAGCCTGCCCTACATGAAAAGGGCTGTGCTTTTTATGGAGGTGCCCCTCCTTGAGTAGGCTTCCTAACATCTTATCCCTATTGAGACTTCTTTTAAGCCCCCTTCTTTTCTATGTGCCCCAGCAATATGTCCTGCCCCTTTTTATCCTCCTTGCCCTTTCTGATGCCCTTGATGGATTTATTGCAAGGCTCTTAAAGGCTAAGACGGAGCTTGGTAAGGTGCTTGACCCCCTTGCGGACAAGGTTCTTATGTTCTGCGTCCTTTTGCTCTGCACCTTCAAGCTTGGAAGGCTTCCTCCATACCTTTTCTATATATTGCTTCTGAGAGACCTTTTCCTCATACTGGGCGGTCTTTTGCTTCTTATAAAGACAGGTGGCGTAATTCAAGCCAAACTTGCTGGAAAGCTTACCACTCTTAGCCTTTCCCTTCTCATCTTTTCCTGCATGCTGGGTAAAAGTATTGGTATTCTACTGGTGGTGGTTCTTACCCTCATATTCCTCTCTTGGTTTGACTATGCCCTTGAAGGCTATAAAAGGCTCAAAAGTCAAACTTCTTACGAACTCTAAGCCGAACCTCCTGCGTTCTATCCGAATAGACCCTACCACCCAAAGAAGTGTTTGGAGTTAGCTTGAGGTCGCCTCCCGTATAGGTTTCCTTTGGGTCCTTTGAAGTGCTTTGCTTATACTCTACGGAGACCCTTTCCGTTATATCCTTTGACACGCTCGCATTTATTCCCACGTCTCCTGTAGGTGATACGTACGGGCTTACCTGAAGTTTAATGTCTACACCCGTGAGCCTCTGTATGCCTTTTGTTATAAAGCCCGCTTCTGGTATCTGGCTTGCTATGGCACCGCCCAGTGATAGAAAGCCAGCCTCCTCTTTCCCACCTGCTATTAGGGCAGTTAGCACCTCTCTCATGTCTCTTGGTGGTTCTGACCTTATTACCGCCTTTGGATACTGAGGGTTGCCCTTTATATCTATGAGAATATTGTAATCGGGCAGGGATGTGGCTAAGGTTAAATCCACATTTTTCTCCTTATCTGTAAAAAGGGCGAAACCTCTTCTCAGGTAGAATTCTCTGTCAAAGTATTTTAGCCTGCCTCCTTTTAGCTCCGCCTTTAGGGTGTATTTTGGCTCATAAAGGTTGCCCTCAAGGAGGGCAGACAGGTCTGAATAGACATAGCCCTCTGGAAGGTTTATCCTTAGAGGCTCAAAGGAGCGTATGCTTACATGCAGGTTTATCCTTCTGTAATCCTCGAGAGGTGCCGTCTTTGAGCGGGGTAGAGAAAGGAGGTTTATGGTGCCTGAAGTTTCCACGCGACCCTTTATATCCAAACTCTTAAAATCTGAGGATATGTATGCATTGCCTCCTGCGAGCAGGCTTGCACTTATACCCTCTCCCCTGTATAGTATAGGCAGGTTTTTAAAGCTTACATCTACCGAGGCACTTTTGCCCCTTCCGCTAAAAGACGCACTCAGGCTGGCAATCTCATTACCCCTGAGGTTAAGGTATCCCTTCAACCTGTCTTCCGACAGGGAAAGCTCAAACCCGCCCCTCATGGGAAGAGCCAGATACCTTGACCTGACCCACAGGTCATCAGAGCCTATCCAGAATTCTAAGCTTTTACTGTAAAGCAGGCGGTATTTTAACCTGCCCTCCGCGGAGGCAAGTATCCTGCTTTTTACAAGGGAAAGGAGTTTTGACAGGGTGGCAGAACCCTCCGCCCTTATAAGGAAACCTTCCCTGTATGAAAGCTCCACCTTACCTTCCACCGCACCTTCAAGAAAGCCCCGAAGGCTTACTTCTTTATCTCTGTATGAACCCCTTTCAAAGTTTATGCTTGTTATGGGAGATTTGCCCATACTCAGCTTGATGGGAAGGACCTCCAAGAAGCCCTTCTGCCTGCTGCCATAAGCTCTTATACCTCCTACGGATAGCTCAAAAAGACCCCTTTTCAAACTAAAGCCTTCCACACGAGCGGATAAAGAACTTTCCCTAAGAGATAGCTCAGCATCTACGGGAAACTCAAGACCTTTGTATAGACCCCTTCCCAAAATACTTGCGGACAAGGAATCCCCCACACCGCCAAGGTGGTATTTGGCTGTAAGCAAAAGACCGGAGAGGTTTTCACTTATCCGTCCTTCTACCTTATACCTCTTTGCCAAAAGGTTGTAGAAGCCCTCTCCTGTGAGCCTGTCCTGAAGATTAAAAGCCACCGCTACGGTCTTGTCCTCCAGCCTTCCATTAAAGCTACCCTTTTCATAATTCAGTCCAAAGGCTTTCAGACCCTCTACCCTTCCCTCAAAACTTCCACCAAGATGACCCATTTCATGGTTCAAATTAAAGTGGGAGCTAAGGCTAAGGATAATATCCTTTGAAGAAATCATGCCTTCAAGAAAGCCCTTGAGGCTAACCCTTTCCTCCTTTGCGGAAACCTCCACCTTACCCCTTAACCCGCTTACCTGATAGTTCCCATATCTTGTGGCAAAGCCTTCAAAAAGCACATTTCCCATAAAACTTCTATCCCTTATACTACCACCACCCCCCAGGGAATAACCCTCTCCATGCAGGTCAATCTTATAATCTTCACCTTCCACAGTGAGCCTGTAATCCGCAGGACCAAGCCTGAAGGTATCGTATGTGATATTTGAAAGCCTTCCTTCGCCCTGCGTGTAGAGCTTTCCTTCTTTGAGGAAAAGGCTTCCCATATAGGACAGCCTGGTGCTTAGCTTATCTGACCTTAGCTCATAGCCTACCAGCTGTAAGGTGCCAGAAAAGTCCCTCCGCAGGAAACTCCCCTTCAGGCTTAAAAGGAAGGGCTCCGCCACAGACAGGTCAAGCTTACCCTTTAATTCCCTCCTGTAATCAAGCTCCAGTTTAAGGCTTGCTTGCCTTAGCCTCTTGTCTTCAAAGACCACTTCTGGCGTATATGCTTCTAAATCTAAAAGCCCCTTTTCTAAATTAACCTTTAACCTGCCGCTGAGGAGGGCAAAGAGGTGTTTATCCACCCTTAAAAGCCCACCGTCAAGAGGTAGCTGGCTAAAATCCATAATGAGTTCCTTTTTACTCAGCCAATAAATAAGCTTTGCTCTGGTCTTTCCTGAGCCTATATCCACTTTGACTTGGCTCCCTGACCTCCAGACCCAGACATACTCACCCTCCGCCGTCAGTTCCCTGAAGGTTTTTCTTCCCTTTATTTCAAGCTCAGGGCTGTAAGCTCTAAATTTAGCCCTTATTTTTGTGTATGTAATGTTTCCCTCCGCAGAAGCTTTTATTCTGCCCAGCCTGTAGGCTTTTCCTTCCACATCTTCCACATAGCCCTCTGCCCTGTAGCTTCCTGACCTTCCTTCCCACACCCCATTAAGCTCAAAGTTATAAAGACTACTTTCTACCTGTGCCTTTTTTACAAACAGCTTCCCGCCTTCCAGCTCAGCTTCCTCTATACTTACGTTTAATGCATGTTCCCACAGCTCTTGTTGATAATAGACCTTTGCCAATCCCTTTGGTATGAGCCTTCCCTTTGATAGCTCCGTGGAGGGAATAAAGAGGGTGAGGCTTTCCCTGTAAGGAAGATAGTTAGTAGATATGTAAGCTCCTCCAAGCTTTATATTTGCTCTTTGAAGCATATGAAGGAGTGGGCTAAAGTCGTAATCAAAGGGTTTATCGGTGGGTGGCTTGCTGGAAACTTCAAGCAGGCTAAACTCCTCTGCCTCCACCTGCCACGGCATCAGGCGGGCATTTTTTATATAAACATGGAGCGTTAAGTCCCTTAAGGGCAGGAACAGAAGGAAGCTTTTGAAGGCTATGCCCTCACCGAAGCTTATCCTCAAGCCCTCCAGCTCCACCTCAATCCTTTTAACCATCAGGTAGGGCTTTACCAGAATAAAGTAAAGGGCTAAAAGAAGCAGTATCACATATCCCAGTACGCGCATCTTCGGGTTATTATATTACTATGGATAGCCTTCTTCTTATACTCTTTTCCTACCTTTATGGCTCTGTTCTCTTTGGTGAGCATATAGCAAGGTGGAAGGGTATAGACATAAGGTCTGTGGGAAGTGGAAATGTGGGTGCCACCAACGTGGGCAGGGTTCTTGGCAAAAAGTATGCCCTTCTTGTCTTTCTTTTGGACCTTTCGAAGGGCTTTCTTCCCTTTCTTCTTTCAAGGCTATACTTCGGTCTTGATTCCTGGACAAGCTTTTCTGTAGGTCTTGCAAGCCTTTTAGGTCATATGTATCCTGTGTTTCACGGCTTTAGGGGCGGTAAAGGTGTGGCAACCGCCTTCGGTGTGCTTCTGGCTCTTTCACCCCTTACAGCCCTCTTAGCCATACTTTTCTGGGCTATGGTCTTCTGGTGGAAGGGCATAGTTTCGCTTGCGTCTCTTAGCTCCTCCTACCTTGCCCTTCTTATACTTTTGCTTTCCGGCTATCCTTTTAAGCTACTTCTTATGGCTTTGATAATGAGCCTTCTTATAACATACAGGCACAGGGATAACATAGTAAGGCTTCTGGAGGGCAGCGAGCTTGGCTTCAAAAGATGAAGTTTGTCCTTGCCTTTAATCTCCTGCTTTTAATTTTCAGAGTACTTTACGTGCTTTTTTATCCCCTTGACCTAACACCCGAAGAAGCTCAGTATTGGGACTGGTCAAGGCATCTGGATTTGAGCTACTACTCCAAGCCTCCTATGGTTGCCTATCTTAACTTCCTCACCAGAAGCCTTTTTGGCAACACGGAGCTGGCGGTTCGTATAACGCCCATCATACTTTCCTTTTTGCTTTCTATAGCCACATACCTTTTTGTGAGGAGGCTCTTTGGAGAAAAACCAGCCCTTATAGCCTCCACCCTTCCACAGCTGACGGTGGGCTTTTCAATAAACTCGCTGCTCATGACCACAGATGCCCCCTTTATCTTCTTCTGGAGCCTCAGCCTCATGGCTCTCTTTTACGCCTTTGAGAAAAACCAGACGGGCTGGTGGCTTCTTTCTGGCACCATGGCAGGTCTTGCCTTTTTGAGCAAGTATCCTGCCCTTTTCTTACTTCCCTCCGCGCTTCTTTACGGGCTTTTTTACCATAGGAATGTCTTAAGGAGCCTAAAGCCTTATATGAGCCTTCTCCCTGCCTTTCTTCTTAGCCTTCCCGTACTTTACTGGAACATAAAGCATGACTTTGTTTCCTTCAGGCATGTTTCCAGCCTTGCCACCAGGTCCGCCCAGCTCATAAACCTTGAGACCTTTCTTGAATTCTTAGGCGGTCAGGTCCTTCTGCTTTCTCTTCTTCCCTTCCTTTTACTGCCTTACGCATGGCTGAAGTCTCTAAAGGATAAGGAAACCGCCTTCTTTACCCTCTTTTCCCTGCCACCTCTTCTCTTTTTTGTCTTTCTTTCCCTGTTCAAGAGAGCGGAGGCTAACTGGTCGGGCTTTTCTTATGCAGGAGCAATGATGCTTTTGAGCCTTTATCTTTCAAGAAGCATACTTCTCATACCCGCATACCTCGTAAGCCTTTTCCTCTTTATCCTTTTACATTTTACTCCACTCATAGATAAGCTGAAACTTACGAAGCTACTTCCACCCGAAAGGGACCCCACAAAGCTGGGCATAGGCTGGTCTGAGCTTGGCAGGGTGGTGAGCAGTATGAGAACTGGTGAAGAAAAGCTTATAAGCCCTCACTACCAGATAAGTGCGGAGCTTGCCTTTTACGTAAGCGGAAATCCACGCACCTATTGTATAAACCTTGGAAGGCGTATGAACCAGTATGACCTCTGGGACAAGGACTATGAGGGTGATGCCATATTTGTGGATTATGTACCCATAAACCAGAGGGTGCTTGAAAAAAGCGATGGTATAATATCAGGTGTAGAGCTTCCCATATACTGGCGGGGGCGTGTGGTAGAAAGGTTTTACATATACAAGCTAAAAAACCTAAAAAAAGTGGAGGAAGACATGCCAGGGAGTTATTAGGTTTTTGCTTAGTCTTTATGTGTTTGGTTTTATCCTTTACCACTCCTTGCCTGTCATGTATGTAAGTTATGTTAGCTACACACCGCCCAAGCCCTCACCCCAGCCCTTCATAAGGGAGTGTGCCTATGCGTTGAACGTGCCTACTGTTTATAACAGCCCTCTTGGAAACCCCTTAAAGCTAAAAAGACTACTGGAAGGCTCAGGTAAAGAGCTATACTATACAGACAGACCCACCCTTGGCTATAAAGAGCTGCCCCTTTGGCTCTGGCTCTCTTACATGCTCTTTGAGTATGTGCCAAAAAGCCTGCTTTTCAAAGAGCCTTCCGACCCTTACGGACTTTTAAATATAAAGACCTGCCTTCCCCTGGCGAGCAATATGCCCATAGTTATGTCCTTTTGGAACCTTGACATACCAGGCTACTCCTTCATCTTAGGAAACAGGATAAATCTATACTACGCAGACCAGTGCTCCGAGCCTGAGGTGGAAAAGCTGATACCTCTTACGGAGAGGGAAAGATTGAGGGTTTATGTCTATTCCGAAAAGGGTTTTTACTTTCCCGGAGACAGCTTTTCTGTTCCTGCCACCCTCTCGGTGGATTTTTTCAAGGAGCGTGCGATTGTCTTCCTCTTAAAGGATGGGAAGACATACAGGGTCTTTGACCACAGGTCCATAAGACAGCTTATTGACGAAAAGGGTAGCTACAGGCTTGTGGCTTACACTTACAGGTACAGGCTCTGGAGGTTTTATTTTGGTACGCGTTTCTTTTTCTGCACGCCAGACTTTTATGCTATGTAAGAGAGGTCCATTCTGTCTCCATACCTGTATAGCAGCACCTCCTTTAGCTCTTTGTGTCTTTCAAGCCTTGGGTCTGCCTCCACGAGGCTTTTGGCGTCCTCCTTAGCCTTTTCCAGTAAAAGCCTGTCCTGAGCCCTTGCCAGATTGGCAACCCACCAGCCAAAGTATCCCGACTGAGACTCACCTAAAAGCTCGCCGGGACCCCTAAGCTTTAAGTCCTCCTCCGCTATCTCAAAGCCGTTGCTGGACCTTACTAAAACCCTAAGCCTCCTTATAGCTTCTGAATCTGTCCTTTTTAATTCATCGGGCACCACCAAAAAGCAGTAGCTCTGAAGGTGAGACCTTCCCACCCTACCCCTCAGCTGGTGCAGTTGAGAAAGTCCAAAGCGGTGTGCAGATTCTATGACCATGAGGGTTGCCTCCGGCACATCCACACCCACCTCCACCACCGTAGTGGAAACAAGCACATGCCCCTCCTTTTTGAACTCCTCCATTACCCGCCTCTTTTCTTCATCTTTTAGCCTGCCATGTAGAAGCAGCACCTTCCTGCCCGGCAGTAAAGCCTTCCAGCGTTCATATTCCTGAAGGGCGGACTTGAGCTGTAGTTTTTCTGACTCCTCAATGAGCGGGTATATTACATAAACCTTGTTGCCCTTTGACAGCTCCTCGTGGACAGCATTCAGCACCTTTTCAAACTCAGACTCAAACACAAGCCTTGTTAAAACGGGCTTTCTTCCCTTCGGCATCTGGTCTATTACAGAAAGGTCAAGGTCTCCGTAAAGGGACAGGGCTAAGGTTCTTGGTATGGGCGTGGCGCTCATAACCAGACAGTGAGGATAAAAACCCTTACCTTTTTCAAGTAGGAGCTTCCTCTGAAGCACGCCGAACCTGTGCTGTTCATCTACCACGACAAAAGCAAGGTTTTTAAACTCCACACCCTCCTGTATGAGGGCATGCGTGCCCACAAGCACGTGAATATTTCCATGCCTCGTATGGTATAGGAGGTTGTGCCTCAAAGAGCCTTTCACAAAGCCTGTAAGAAGACCAACCTTTATACCCAAAGGCTCAAGGAACCTTTTGAAGTTCTCGTAGTGCTGTCCTGCCAGTATCTCTGTAGGCACCATTATGGCGCTTTGATATCCCTCCTTTGCAAAGGCGTAGGCGAGAGCCATAGCCACCACCGTCTTGCCTGAGCCTACATCTCCTTGCAGCAGCCTGTTCATAGGTCTTGCCCTCTTTATGTCCTCAAGCATTTCATAGAGGGCTCTTTTCTGAGCCTCTGTAAGTTCAAAGGGCAGGCTCTTTACAAACTCCTGTATGCTTTTTTCAGGCTCTTTCAGGGCTACCGCAGGCTGTGAAGAAACCTGAGCCTTTATCAGATGAAGTGCAAGCTGGAAGATGAAAAGCTCCTCGTAGGCAAGCCGTCTCTGAAAGGGTGTAGAAAAGCTGTTTAGCTCTTCCTCCGAAAAACCTACGGGCTTGTGTAAAAGGTAAAGGCTTTCGCCAATCTTAGGAAAGCCATATTTTGAGAGAAGGTCCTCTGGCATGTATTCGGGCATATATTTCGCAGTTTCCGCCAGTTTTTGAAGGGTTTTTCTTATCCTCTCATGCCTGCTCTTTGCGGATATGTTTTTGAGCTCTCCGCCAACCCTTATGTAGTAATAAGGTATTATAGCATCCTCCGCATTTCCTTCCTTTATGTCAGGATGCACCATATACTTCATGCCGTTGAACTCTTTGAGCTTTCCGTAAACGACAAGCTCCTGTCCTTTTCTGAACCTGTTTAAAACCCTTGGCTCTTTATACCTGAACATGAGCCAGAGCTTTCCCGTTGGGTCTTCGCATTCCACCTGAGCGGGGTATTTATCCTGAGGGTCAAATCGTGTGCCTGCCACCTTTACCTTCAGGGCAGTCTTCTGTCCGGGCTTTGTGGTCCTTATGGAGGTGGAGAGCCTCCTGTCTTCATACCTGAGGGGTGCAAACCAGAGGGCGGCATAAAGGTCCTTTATGCCCAAGGCTTTTAGTGTCTTTTTTCCCTTTTCGTCAAGTATTTTAAGCTCCTGAACAGGCTTAAAAAAAGTTTTTATGGGCTTCTTTTCTATGTTAGAAAAGTCTATTTCAACCTTTTGCTGTGGTATTTTTAACCTTTCCTGTATGGTCTTGAGTATTGCCTTCTGCTTTTCAAAGGGCAGGCGGTCAAACTCCTTCAGAAGTTCAAGGTAGCTTCTTTCAATCTCTTCTTTAAGCAGGTTAAAGAGGTATATACCAGCACCTATGCTCCTTTTAAGTTTAAGATAATCATTCTTTGAAAGCTCCTCTATAAACTCTTTTGCTCTGAGGAGCCTGTCTGTCCCAGATGCCATGATAGTAATTTTAACCACGCAGTTTATTAAAGAAGCTCTTGAGTAGTTCCCCAGCCTCCTCAACCTTTACATACTCCCACCTAACCCTGTGGTTAAAGGCAGGCTCTTCAAGAAGGCTATAAAGGCTCATGACCGCACCCAGTTTTTCGTCCTGAGCAAGGAAAACAAGCCTTTCCACTCTTGCAAGCACCAGAGCGTAGGCACACATGGGGCATGGCTCAAGGCTCACATACACCTCACAGTTAGAAAGATACTTATCACCCAGCACCCTTAAGGCTTCTCTTATAGCCAGAAGCTCCGCATGAGCTGTGGGGTCTTTTAGCTCCTCCACCCTGTTGTGGGCTTTTGCTATAACTTTTCCCTCTTTGACCACTACACATCCCACAGGCACCTCCCCCTTCTCAAAGGCTTTTTTAGCCTCCTCAAGACATAGCTGTATGAAGTTTTGCATTTAAACTTCCGCGCTTCACTTCTTGTGAAAGTCAGGAAAGCTCAATCTCAGGGTAATAACTTTTTAGAGTTTCAAAAGGATTTTTGCTAATTATCAACTCCCTGTGAAGGTTTTTAAGCCTGCTCCTGTCTGTTTCAGACCTTATGATGTCTTCCACCTTTTCTGGAACATACCCAAGCCTTAGCTCAATAACCTCAAGCACCATCTCCTGAGCTTCAATCAAAAGACCTCTTTCCAAGCCTTTTTGTAAGCCTTCCTGTAAGCCTTCCTGCAAACCCTTCTGTAAGCCTTCTTCATATTTCCTCTCAGGATAA
>FPIC01068836.1_pt1 | contig 12706 bp, 15 predicted proteins | sample 1504481 | NCBI WGS metagenome assembly FPIC01 (sample SAMEA4475357, study PRJEB15587) | soil metagenome | biome: Soil; feature: Field | place: India | collected 2015-03-11 | depth 0 m
CAGGCGCTCTCCCACTGAGCTACGTCCCCTATTAAGGTAAAAATTATACCACCTCAAGCTCTATAGGTTTTACGGCTCTTAGCAGTCTAAGGACCTGTGAAAAGTGTTTTCTATCAACCTTTATGAGCATGTCCCATAATTTACCAACCCTTCTCTTCTCTATATTTAGTGGAAGCCCCTCTAAATCCGGCTTTCTGTCTGTCTTTGCCCTTATCAGCCTCACGTATGGGGGAAGAGCTTCCTCCTGCCTTTTTTCAAGCTCCTCCTTACAGAAGCCTTCCCAGTCCTTTTCTTCTAAAAACTTAAGGAATGGATTCTCTTTAAGCACTGTCTGAAGCACGAGCCTCTTTTTAGCTATGCACATGGCTCTCCAGAGGTAGGAAAAATACCTCTCGCCCGAGTCAAACCATGGCACGGAAAGTATGTTGTCCGCATGTATTACAAACACGTTGTCATAGGCCCTTCCGGGGCGCGGCACCGTATCAAACCTGAAGTTTTCCCTTTCTCCGAAAGTTTTGTATAGCTCTTCAATAATCCTATCTATGCCAAAGCCAAGCTCCTGAAGGGCTGTTCCACACTCATGACATACCGCCTCCGAGCTGTATTTGCAGGAAGTGCATATGAGCCTTCGGCTTTTGCTGAGGCTCAAAAGGGTACCGCACTTAGGACACTCTAAAAGCCACTGGCATTTTGGACAGTAGGCATAAGAATAGCCCTTTTTATGAACGAGAAAAAGGTTTTCCTCTTCAAGGCATTCTTCTACCTTTTTCAGAAGTTTATCCGTGAAAACCTCATGGGCTTTCCTCTTAAAGGCAAAAACCTCCACCTCCGGAGGATAGTATTCTACCTGCCAGTCCTTTTGAAGGCATAGGGAAAGTGGCGGAAAACTGCAAAGGATAGAAAAATTTGCTCCGTAATACTTAGAAAGTTCAAAAAGGTAATACCTCAAATCAACGCCGTTATAAAGCTTTGGCTCTGTATCGCCCACCACCATAAGAAGGTTTAGACTTTTAAAGGGGGCAAGCAGTGAAAGCCTGCTACCAAGGGCTACAAAGCCCTCCTCCTCCTGAACCCTGAACCAGTTTTTTATAAACTCCTTCTGGCTTTGCAGAGAGCTAAGACCTATTAGCCTGTCGCCAAGGTAAGGCTCTAAGGCTTCATAAAGCACCTCTAAAAGCTCAAGGCTATCGCAGAATATGTAGGCACAGCCCCTTTCTGACAGCACGCCTTCCACCACCGACAGAAGCCTGTTAAGGGTCTTTTCCCAGCTTCCGAATATAAGGCTTTTTTTACCAAGGGGTTTAAGGTATGGGGCTCCTTCTTGTCTTAGGCTCTGTCCTTTTTTAAAATAGGGGGGACTTTCTTCAAACTCCTCTAAGATTCCCTTACGGAGAAGTTTTTTTATGTCTTCCCTGTCAAAGCCCTCCTTTATAAGCTCTTCCAAAGCCACAACCCGCCTTTCGCTTAGAAGGTTTATAAGCTCTACAAGTTCTGTCCTGTTTTTAAACCTTTTTATGCTCTCAAGGGCTTCCTCCCTACCCACGCTAAGCCTGTAAAATTTGTCTTTTACTTCCACAGCCCTTATAGACCTTGTCCTTTCAAGGAAACCAAGCTCAAAGAGAAGTTTGACCGCCTCTCTTCCAAAGGCTTTTTCAAGGGCTTCTTCTTTAACCATCCTTTTCTTTTTCACATATTCAAGGACTTCAAGGCTTTTCCTGTCTAAGTAAAGCCATGGTTTTTTTGAAAGGGTTATATATTCCTCCTCCCTCCAGTCAAAAACTGCTGGCAAAAGTTCAAAGAGCAACTGCCAGGGCAGGAGGGCATAGTAATTTGCCGTGTCAATAACAGCCCTTATTTGTTTGTCTCCAGTTATGGGCTTTTCATCAGGAAATTCAAGCTCAAGCTCCACACCATCCTGTGCCGTCCCTACCACTACAGCTGTTCTTTTTGGTGAGCCATAAAGCACTCTAAAGCCCACAGGACTTGTCTTATATGGAAAATCCCCTTTGACCTTTAGGCTTTTACCGTTTGAAAGGGCAAGCTTTAAGAACATTCACCGCAGTACTCTGCCTTTGAGGTGGCAGTCTCCCATAGCACCACTTTAACCACCCTTACCTCGCCCAGAAGTCCCACTTCAGAGAGCTTTTCTGTGAGAAAGTCATAGAAGAATTTAGCTAAAGCCTCCGCGGTTGGACAGAAATCCACGGGGAAGAGCTTCATGGCACCATATTTTTCCGCCACTTCCTTTAGCTCTCCATACATAGGGTCTTTTTTGTCTATTATAAAGCTGTGGTCTATGGTTTCTATGAGGTCTTTAAGGGCGTTCTTCACATGGTAGAAGTCCATCACCATCTCCTGTTCTGACAGAGTATTTGACCCAAGCACCACCTCAAGCACATAGCTGTGTCCGTGCAGGTTGATGCATTTATTAACGGGCATCTCCTTGCCGAGGGTTAGCTCCGCACCCCTGCCATGGGTGAGGTTCTGCTTCCAGACCCTGTGCCCTGCTTCAAACCTGAAGGTTTTGCTTATAAGCCACTTCATCACCAGACCACCACCCTCTGTGCCTTTACTATAAGGTCCGCAATCTGCTCGTAGGTAAGCGTGAGGTTCTCCGGCAGTTTTATACCCCTTGCCTGGGCATCCTCCCTGCAGGCATACCAGCCCTTCCTTGTGGGAAACCTCAAAACGCCGTCCTGAATCAAAACGACTATATCTTCCTCATCCACCAGGTCAGAGCTAAAATCGCCTAGCTTTCTAACCAGCCAGAGGGTCTTCACCATACCAAAACAGCCTCCGAGTCATCTATAAGCTTTTTTATATCCTCCATGCTTTTAATATGGGCTTGAAGGAGCAGGTCTTCTGCCTTTAGCCCCCTTTCCTCAAGGGACAGGTCTTCCACAAAAAGTTTTATGTTTACATATTCCATGTTTTCTAAAAGCCTTTCAAAACCCTGGATACCTAAGGCTTCAGGGTTCCATTTCGTCAAAGCGTAAACGCCGTCCTTTATGAGTATTAAACTAACCTCACAGCTTATGCCAAGAGCCATGGCTACCCTCAAGGCTTCATGGCACTTCCAGGAGAAGGGGTCGCCCTTTATTATAAAAGCCACCTTCATCTCAGTTAAAGTTTATCACCTTATCGTAGTCTTTTATAAACCTTGACAGGTTATAGGTGGAACTGCTCTCAAAGAACTCCAAAGGTTTTTCTATGCCCCTCTGATGTGCGGAGTGGGCACAGTATAAAAGCCTTACCCCCAGTTCTTTTAGCTCTTTCGTCTCAGGTCTTATTGTGTAATAGGCTCCATTTCCTGAGAAGAAAATGGCTACCTCACCCCTTTTTACAAGCTCCCTTGCGAGATTTACTACAGTGCTGAAATCCTTCGCAAAGGGGTTGCTTGTTATTATGAGGAGAAACTTCATCTCTTCTTTCTCACTATGATTTCCCAAGTGTTCTCGCCTATCTGATTAACCGCCAAAACCTCCTGCCCTTCTTCTCTCATGCTTTTAGGTACGTTTTCCGCGGAGGGTTTGTAATCCACTATGACCCTGAGCACCTGACCCTCTTCCATCTGCTCAAGAACCAGCTTGCTTTTGACAAAGGTAAAAGGACACACATCACCTCTTATATCTAGCTCCCTATCATACTTCCGCACTTCCATAGAACCAATAATTATAAACCTTCTGCCTTACTTTGCAAGAACCCTCTCCACCTCCGCCAAGGAGGTTATTCCCTTCCTCACCTTGATAATGCCCGCCTCGTAAAGGGTTCTCATACCCTTCTTTCTGGCAAGGTCTCTTATGTCTTCTGCGGTGGCACCCTTGACAATAAGCTTTCTTAGTTCTTCATCTACCTCTAATATCTCATGCACCGCTGTTCTACCCTTATATCCTGCTCCGTTGCAATGCTCACAACCCTTAGGATTTGCCTTGAAGATGGTTATATTTTCGTCGGGGCTTTTAAGCACACCAAGTCTTAAGAGGGCTTCCTTTGGTGTATCATCTACGAGCCTGCACCTTGGACACAGCTTTCTTAAAAGCCTCTGGGCTACTATTAATATGACGGAAGAGCCAACAAGGAAAGGCTCTATACCCATATCCACAAGCCTCGTTATGGAGCTTGGTGCGTCGTTTGTGTGAAGTGTAGAAAAGACGAGGTGCCCCGTAAGGGCTGCCTTTATACCTATCTCCGCTGTTTCCGTGTCCCTTATTTCACCTATGAGTATAATATCCGGGTCCTGTCTTAAGAAAGCCCTAAGCACGCTGGCAAAGTCCAGACCTATACGTTCATTTACCTGCACCTGGTTCAAGCCAGGTATGGAAACCTCCACAGGGTCTTCCGCGGTCATTATGTTCACATCGGGCGTATTCCTTTCCATAAGGGCCGCATACAGGGTTGTGGTCTTGCCAGAACCTGTAGGACCAGTAACCAGTACCATGCCCCAGGGTGTCCATATGGCTCTTCTGAACTTTTCAAGGTCGTCAGGCTCAAAGCCCAGGTCGTCAAGTTTAACATTAAGATACTTTTCAGCCTCCTGTATCCTCATGACTACCTTCTCTCCATACACGGTAGGTACCGTGGATACCCTTAAGTCTATTTTTTTACCTTTATAATTTGTTCTTATCCTTCCATCCTGAGGTTTTCTTTTTTCTGCGATGTCAAGCTTTGACATTATTTTTAGCCTTGCAATTAAGGCATCCTTTATCTTTGCCTGAAGTTCATGGTAAACCCTTAAAACACCATCCACTCTGTATCTTACTACCACCTTTTTTTCCTGTGGCTCCACATGTATATCGGAAGCTCCTAACTTAACAGCCTCCGCTATTAAAAAGTTGGCAAGTTTAACTATGGGTCCCTCACCAGCCTCAGCCATTACCTCCTGAAGTGGAATTTCCCCTTCATCCGCCTCTATTTCTATCTCTTCGCCTATGTCAAAAGATTCTATAAGCTTATCAACTGTTGGAAAAAGCTTGTCCAGTATGCTTTCAATGGACTGTTTTGTGCTGGCGTAGGGGATTATGGTGTTTATCTTTGTTTTGAACCTTAGCTCGTTTATAAGCGCTTGGTTGTATGGGTTTATGGTAAGCACATACAGCTTGCCATCTTCATACTTTACCGGTGCTATGTAATACTTTCTCAGAAGGTCTTCTGGTAGTTTATTTTTTATTTCGCCGGGTATGCTTACATCTTCAAGGGCTCCCTTCCATAGTCTTTGCGGTGCGTATTTTTGATAAAAGTCTATCAGCTTTACATCATCTATAAAGCCAAGCCTTAAAAGTGTGCTTATTACGTCCTCTTCTTTTGCCTTTTCCTTTTGAGCCTGAAGTGCCTGTTCCCTGCTTATGTAGCCCAGCTTCACCAAAAGCTCTAAAAGCCTCGCCTCATCCATAGCTTTCCTCCCATGAAGGGAAAAGCCCTTCCTCTACTTCTTCTTTAAACCTCTTTAATGCCTCTTTAAAAAGTTTAGCACCCTCTACATACCTTTTTACAAACTTGGGCTTTATATCTTCCACAAGCCCCACAAGGTCATAAAAAACGAGCACCTGCCCGTGGCAGTAAGGACCAGCTCCTATGCCTATGGTGATGGCTTTTGAATTTTCTGTAAGCTCCTTTGCTAAGGAGGTGGGCATGCTCTCAAGCACCACCATGAAGGCTCCGGCGGACTCAAGGGCTTTAAAATCCCTTCTAACCCTCTGAGCTTCTTCCTCAACCCTCCCCACCACCCTGTAGCCACCAAGGGCATGCACGCTTTGAGGTGTAAAGCCTATATGTCCCACCACTGGTATGCCTATATTTACGAGCTTATGTACAAGCTCCGCTATCTCTTCTCCACCCTCCAGCTTTACAGCGTTAGCTCCCGTTTCTTTCATAACCCTGCCACAGTTTTTTATTGCTTCCTCAAGGCTTACTTGATAGCTGAGGAAAGGCATATCCACTATAATAAAACTCCTTTTTGCACCGCGCCTGACAGCCTTTGTATGGTATATCATCTCTTCAAGGCTTACGGGCAGTGTGGATTCAAGCCCCTGAAATACCATACCTAAGGAATCCCCTACAAGTATGCAGTCTATACCTACCTCTTCACACAGTCTGGCACTCAGATAATCGTAGGTGGAGACCATCGTTATCCTTCTCCCCTCCTCCTTCTTCTTAAAGAGGCTCCTTATGGTTATACCATCCATGTCAGCCTTCCTTTTTCTCTGAAACCGCCTCCTCTACTTCCTTAAGTAAGGATATGAGGTTTTTTACATGCTCTTTTAACTTATCAATATCGGAGAGTTCCCGCATTTCTTTTACAAGTGGGATAAGGGTATTAAGTAGCTCCTCCCTATTTGGTCCTTCGCCCACCCTTATCTGATAGGCGGAGGCGGTTATAGGATTTATGATGGCATTTACTATTCTTCTGGCACTTAGCCTATCCTCCACCTCTAAGAGCTCTTCCAGCTCCTTCTGCACACGCCTTATCAGGTTTATGCCTATCTCAAACTCCTTACTCATTGATACCTCCAGCCATAAGTTTATGCTAAAAATTTTATATCAACTTCTTAGGAAATCTTTCAATATCCTGCCATGGTCAAAGCACATACGCTCAAGGGGAAGTTCTTCAAGAGAAAATATTTTCACTTCCTTTGCATCGTCTCCAGCCTGTGGCTTCCCTTCCGCATCGCAGACAAAAACCACAGACACCACATGAAAGCGGGGGTCCCTTTGAGGGTCTGAATAAACACCCAACAGTCTTACTATTTTTGCGGAAAGTCCAGTTTCTTCTCTGACTTCTCTTATAACTGCATCTTCTACTGTTTCACCTACTTCTACAAAACCACCCGGAAGGGCAAAGCCAAGAGGAGGATATTTCCTCTCTACGAGCACTATGCCTTTTAGCTTTTCACCCTCCCACAATCTCAAAACCGCATCTACTGCAATGTATGGTGTGTTGGGTTTGAACATGATAAAGAATTTTAAAGCATATAGGTATGATGATGTAGGTCAGCTTGACCCGAAGGAGGGGGAATTTTATAATAGAAATTCAATCTCAATAAAGGAGGAGAAGCATGAAACTGCTCGTGCTCGGCGGACACGACAGGCTTAAGTCTAAGGTAAGAGAGTTTTCAAAACGTTACAGAGTGGAGATAAAGTTCATAAATCAGGAAACTCAGCAAAATATAGATAGTGCTTTAGCCTGTGCGGATTGGGTCATAGTTTTTACAAGTCTTGTGGGTCATAACATGGTAAAGCTGGCTAAAGATTATGCTAAGGAAAGATGCATATTCTGTAGGTCTCATGGTGTATGTGCTCTAGAGAGGGAGATAAAGAGGCTTTTGGGCTATGAGAAAAATCATATTGACAACAGGTCTCAATTTTGATAAACTAATTGCAATGAAATCTCAATATTTGTATTAGGAGGTAAGAAATGAGGAAGGCACTTCTATTTACAGCACTTTTTTCAACGGTAGCTTTTGCTCAGAACCAAGAAGAGCGCATAAGACAGCTTGAGGAACAGATAAGAGCTTTACAGCAGGAGCTACAGAAGATAAAAGAAGAGCAGAAGAAAGCCCAAGAAGTCCAGAAGGAAGTGGAAGCTGTCAAAGAAGAGGTCAGGAAGCTTAGGCTTGATATTGCCATACCAATGGTTGAGATTAAGTCTTATTCTGGACTTGGACCTTCCGCTTCAAAGGTACATTTCAATCCAAAGGGTGTTTCCATAGGTGGATATGGTGAGCTAACCTTTACACGCAACAGCAATTTCAATAGAAACAGTCCGGGCAATCAACAGGGTGGAGCCAAAAACATTGCGGACACGCAGAGAATTATCATTTATCTTGGCTATGCCTTCAGCGAAAAGCTCAAGTTTAATTCAGAGTTGGAGTTAGAGCATGCTTCCACTTCAAGCGCTCATGGTACGGGTGGAGGATACTTCAAGGCTGAGCTTGCCTACCTTGACTATCAGTTTAGACCTGAGTTTGGATTAAGGGGAGGGCTTCTACTTATGCCATTAGGCATAATCAACGAAGTGCATGAGCCACCCACCTTTCCAACTGCAGAAAGACCCTTCCTTGAGAGGAGACTTATACCAACCACCTGGGAGGAGATGGGCATAGGAGCTTACGGAAGTGTGGGCATGGTGGATTACAGATTTTACATAACCAACGGACTTATGTTAAAAGGTAACGGAACCTACAGTGCTACCGCACCCCTGCAAAGTGTAAAGCAAAGAGGTGCAAGGGCTACCTTTGATGAGATAGGTTTTACTGGTAGGGTGGATATAAACCTTCCTATGAATATAAAAGTAGGTGGTTCCTTCTGGACGGGTGGAGTGCAGAGTAAGGGAGGTGGCGATTCAGCTCTTGGTCTTGGAAGAGGTACAAAGGTGGGCTCTCTGACTATGCTTTCACCCCATATCTGGTGGCAACACATGGGCTTTGATATAAGGCTTGTAGGTGTATACACAGACATAAAGGATGCAAAAAGGATAGGACAGGACCTAAACGTGAATACCTTCCCTTCAAAACAACAAGGCTACTATCTACAGGTGGCTTATGACCTCTTTAGGCTCTTCGGTCCTGAAAATCAGGAGCTTTATGTATTTGGCATGTATGAGGATATAGACACCCACAAGGAAGTACCTTCTGGTTTTACAAAGCCTGCAGGACACAAACTAAAGGTTTATAACTTTGGCATATCTTACAAACCTCACCCCCTTGTAGCTATAAAGGCGGACTACGCAAGGCTAAACTATAGCAAGCCTGCAAGGGACGAAGATGAATACAGGCTCACCCTTAGCTTTATGTTCTGAGGCTCTTCTTCATGTTTGCCCTCCCTTCGGGGAGGGGGTATTAAACCTGCTCTAGAGAACTGTCATGGAAAAGTTTTTACTTTATATGCTTGTAGTAAGGTATGGAAAAGCTGTAGCAAATCCTTGTTATGTGTGCCACACGCAGGCAAATACTCCGTATGCTAATGAAACCACAGATTTTGAGCTTACCTTTAAATACTCTTTCCCTGAAGAAATAAAGAAAAGAGGAAATCCATGGCTTAATGCCATCAGACCAGACCTCACCCTTGCAAACATACCCATGCCTTCAGATTCAGAAATTCAAGCGTGGATAAGACAGGACAACTGGACGCCTGCTTACATTTCAAGAGGGCAAGGAGCCTACAAATACTTTCCAGACGTGCCACCCTTATATGTGTATTCTAACCAAGGCTATAAATTAAACCCTCAAGTGGTGGATGAGGAAGGTTTTATACATGACCCACAGACAGGTCAGCTTACAGGCTGGAGAGTTTTCAAGTGGAAACCTTTTCCCGGCTTTTTCCCTACCAATGGCAGGATAGACTCCACTCTCATAAGACTTCCTGAGGAATTTAGAACCGATATAAATACTTACAAGAAAAACCTTGCCATTGTAGAATGCGCAGTAAAAGGCATAAAACCCGGAGAAATCTGTAAGAACACAGAGGTAGGAGATTTTGTGATGCCAGAGTATTATGAAGGTGGTGCAAAGCATGTGCGAGTTGTTGCCTATCAGTATCCACCCGGTACCGAATTTGCTCACCCTATATACTACCTTGACCCTCAAAATACTTACTCTTTCAAATCTTTAAGACTAAAAGAGATGAGATATATGAAGAAAATTTCTTACGCGGACTTGTCGCAGGGTGGCGAAGAGGAGGAAGAAGAGGATAAATTCTTCTGGGACAAGGGTTTAGTTTTTAACCTTAGCAAAAACTGGCTTATGGTAGGCTTTATTGAAAACAAAGATGGAAGCCTTAGACCTCAAAGCGCGGAAGAGATGAAGTTCTGTATCTCTTGCCATGGTGGTATAGGTGGGTCGGTAGATGCTACTTTTACTTACTGGCGCAAAGCGCCGGGTGCGGGTGGTTGGATGGAGCAGGATTATAACCTTACCGTTAAAAACATAAAGGACTGGAATTATGCAAGCTACGAAGGACAGATAGGTGAAAGTCTAAAAGGGCTTATAAACCTTGTAAGAGGAGAATATCAGCTCTACTTTGCTATGACAGATGGAGGAGACCACTTTAGAAGCAATCAAGAAGTGCGCTCAAGAATAAGCAAAGACCCAAACAAAATATCTTTCATACTTTCACCAGAGGACAACATACTTACAAACCCAAGCCTTATTAACTACCTTGACGAGCAAGGCTACATAAAAGCTGACCTCTTTTTACCTTCTGTGGAGCGAGCCTACGCTATAGATAAGCAGTATTTTAGAGTTGTGCAGGCTCAGGCTTTTAGGTTTGGAAGAGACGTGTTTGACAGACCCTTCGGTGTTTCTTCTGGTGGAAACTCTTTAGAAAACTTAAAGGACGTAGAAGATACAGGCATAAGCCTTTCAAAACTCTGGCTTATAATAAAAACTTTTCTATTTTTAGATTAAAAGAGGTAAGCCATGTGTAGAAAATGTTTTATCTTGCTTTTAATTTTGATAACCCTCAGTCTGGCAGGTTCAAGGGAGTTTAAAAAACCAGAACAAGCTCTCGCTCAAATATATCCTGGCTCTCAAATAGAGGTAAAAAACATAGCCCTTACAAAAGAACAGATAGAACAGGTGGAAAAGCTCTCAGGAGTAAAACTCCGCGACAGATTGGTATCGTGGTATATCGTCAAAAAGGCAGGACAGATAGTAGCCTACGGCTATGTAGATGTGCATACGGTAAGAACACATTCGGAAGTAGTGCTATACACAATAAAGCCAAACGGTTCCATTGATGTGATAGAAGTGCTCGCCTTTAATGAACCTTTGGAATATATGCCAGAGGAAGAGTGGCTTAGGCTTTTTGCAGGGAAAAGCCTTTCAAAAGACTCTATACGTCTAAAAAGAGATATACCAAACATTACAGGTGCTACCCTTACTGCAAGAGCAATAACAGACAACACAAGGAAAGTTTTAGCCTTGTGGCAGGTGCTTTTTGGAGGCTCTAAATGAGGTTTTTCATATCCTCTGACATAAAAAAGAACAGAACCCTTTATTTTGCTGTGCTTTTCTTTATGGTTTTTTCTTTTCTCTTTTGGCTTTCTTCATGGCTTCATTTTTATGCAAAATACACCTTCTCTTACGAAGGTTTAGTCAAATACTTTTTCACAGACCCTGAATATCCTGAACGCATATCCATAAGCCAGCTTTCGGAAGACTTGCATGTAAGCCTCTTTCTTCACAGTTTTATACTTCTTGTGCTTTTTTCCCTTTTCAATCTCGTAGCCAAGGACGGCAAACTAAAAAGTTTTTCGGTAGTGCTGGTTTTCTCATTAGCTACATTCTACATATTGTCTGACCTTCTTATTTATTTTCTAAATCAACCTGCATTCGTATGGTTAAAGTTCGTTTCCTTTATAATCTACCAAATATCCTTCATAATAGTTTGGTTATATACCTTATTCAAAATTCTAAACGCCAAGCCTCCTTCCAACAGTTCTTTACGTCTTCTTGTGTTTTTGTTTTCTATATTTTCACTTATCTTTTTTCTTTCAAACTTTTTAAATTTTTATTCAAAGATGGGTTTGAACCCAGAGGGTATAAGAAATTATTATCTTGGAAACCCACAACTTTTTATCAAGAAAAAGACTTTTGAAGGTGTATTTAAAGTTTTTTATCCACATCTTTTAGCCATGTCTATATATTGTCTTACCCTTGCTCATCTTTTGCCCTTTGCGGGCCTAAGACAGAAAACAGGCTTTTACCTGGGCATACTGCTCTTTACTTTCTCGTCTATTGACAACCTTTCAAGTATTTTAATCTTATATACTTCTTCTGGAATGGCTGAGCTTAAACTTCTCAGTTTTATCTGCTTTCATCTGATAGCCTTTTACTGCTGTCTTGTGCTTCTGAGGGCTTCTGTAAAGAAGGGAGAGTTTCCAGCCCTGTATGTATAGCCTCAGCTTCCCTTCATATCTTCTTTTATCCTTTCCACAAGCTTCTCTAAAGGCTCCTCTTCATTGATGCCTAAGTATTTGAGATATTTCTCCACGCTTACCCACCTTTTGAGCACCATGCCCTGCGTGATAAGCCTCAGGAAAGGCTCCTTATCCTTTACAAGCCCAAGGTCATACAGGAACTTCTGGAAAAAGCGTGCATAAAGAAGGTGCAGTACCGCATGCTCAATACCGCCTATGTAATAATCCACTGGCATCCAGAACTCTACCCTCTCTGGACTGAAGGGTGCTTTGTGGTTTTTAGGGTCGCAGAACCTGAGGAAATACCAGCTGGAATCAAAGAAGGTATCCATCGTATCCGTTTCCCTCCTTGCGGGTCTTCCGCACTGGGGACATGTGGTTTTCACAAAGTCTTCTGCACCCTCAAGGGGGTTTCCGTGCCCTGTTATTTTCACATGCCTTGGAAGTAAAACGGGAAGCTCTTCTTCCCGCACCGGCACTATTCCACAATATTCGCAATGCACCACTGGTATGGGTGTGCCCCAGTATCTCTGCCTTGATATGTTCCAGTCCCTGAGCCTGTAGGAGACCTTAAAGTCCGCAAAACCCTTTTCCTTTAGCCACTGGGTTATTGCCCTTTTTGCCTCCTCAGAAGGCATGCCGTCAAAGGCTCCCGAGTTTATAAGCACGCCCCCCTCCTCATAGGCTTTATCCTGTGGAGGCTCTCCATCAGGTGGCTTTATAACATGCCTTATTGGAAGTCCGTATTTGACCGCAAAATCATAGTCCCTCTGGTCGTGGGCTGGCACGCAC
>FPIC01008699.1_pt1 | contig 12699 bp, 16 predicted proteins | sample 1504481 | NCBI WGS metagenome assembly FPIC01 (sample SAMEA4475357, study PRJEB15587) | soil metagenome | biome: Soil; feature: Field | place: India | collected 2015-03-11 | depth 0 m
GGCTGTCTGGGGGGCCGTCGTCACGGTTGCCGGCGGCTGGCCTCCGGCATCTGTGTACCACTGCAGTATCAGCGCCCTAAGCCGCTGGGCGAGGCTCGGGTTGTATATCAACAGGCCGACTTCCCTGTTTCTCTGTATGGAGTAGTAGCCCAAGTTTATAGAGCCGACATATACGTAGTCCCCCACTACTATTATCTTCGCTACTAAGTCCTCGTCGACGGCGGCGTTTATGTCGGCATCTGTCCTAGCCACCACTGCGTAGTACCTCTGGTGCTGTAGGATGAGGGGGACCGTGCCGGAGTCCATGTAGATCTGCTCCATGGCCACGTAGAGGTCGCCGGGCTGGGACAAAATCCACTCCAGTCCCTCCTGCGAGTTTATCGGCGAGACTAGGACGCCGGGGTAGTTGTAGCGGGGGTACACGCGGCGGTAGTCGTTGAGGACTATCGTGGCGAGTTGCCGGGCTAGGGTGGCGTTTCTTATCACCAGCATCACGCCCTTGTTCTTGGTAAAGCCAGACGCCGTGGGGTTTATATTCCCAATTATCACCGTCTCGTTGTCAATGACATACAGCTTTGTGTGGACGTTGGGGAAGTCGTCGTTCCACTTCACCTTTACTCCGTTGTCTTGTAGATATGCGGCTAGCTCCTTTGCTTGTTGTGGGACGCCGCCGTAGACCCTTGCCGACAAGACGACGTAGACATCCACGCCGCGCCGCGCCGCGTCTGCAAGGGCGTCTGCCAGCGGCTTGTATGTCAACACGTATACCTCGGCGTACACAGACTTCTTGGTTGCCTTGACGTAATCCACTATTTTCGTGGTGTTAACCGGCGAGACGAGAACAGCGCCTACCTCAAGCCTTATTGGCGCCGCGGCGAGGAGTAGCCCCGCAACGGCGAGGGCTAATAGAAGGGGAAGTAGTCGCATATGCGTCAATATAAATATATCTTTAAGCTTTACGTTTCGCCAGCTTATACCACGCCTCGGCGTAGGCCACCTCGAAGCCGAGCCTCTTCGCAATACTTACCGACTCCTCCATCTTAGCCTTGAGCTCTGCTGGGCTGTGCGGGTTTGTGACGCCGCCGGTGGAGGGGGCCCAGTCGTACACTAACACAAGTTTCTTCGCCACTCTGAGCATTTCCCTCAGCGCCGCCTCCACGTTTTTGAAGTGATGGAGCGCCATGATGGAAACGGCGGAGTCGCACTCCCCGTCTCTTAGGGGCAGATGCTCGGCGGGGGCGTGGTATAGCTTCAATAGGCCAACCTTTACAAATTCGCCAAATGCCGCTCCCAGTGAGGACAAAACACCGGGGTCTACGTCGACGGCGCATACCCTGAGCCCCCTGGACAAGAGGTACCGCGTGGAGTAGCCGAAGCCTGCGCCGATATCCACCACAGATTGGCCGAGGTCTAGAGAGTCGAGGTCTGCGAATACTTCGTCTAGCATTCCAGCTGTTGCAAGACGTAGGTTGCTACGTCCTCTGCGTTTTCACCCCTGACCACCGCCACGAAGCCTGTGGCGTGCTTAAACACCACTCTCGAGCCGCCGAGTTTCCTGAAGTCTATTACGCTGGCGAATCGGTCTGGCCTCCAGGCGGTGTAGGCGCCGGGGGTTCGCCTGTCCTTCACCACAACCACTGCCCTCTGTTCCAGCGACAGCACGCCGTGGTCGATTAGGGCGTTCCACAAGGGGGTAGGTGCCACATAGTCCTCGACAGCGAATGCCACTAGGCAGTCGCTTACCACTTTCCAGTACCTGCCCTGGGAGACTATCTCAACGGCACGGCGGGCCTCGGCGAAGTACCTCTCCAGCCCCTCTAGGACGTATCTCTCCAGCTCGGGCGCTGCCAAGAGGGCGTAGGCGCCGAAGTCCAGCCCAAAGCCCGTCTCTTGGGCCTCTCTGCCCGTCGTCGCGGCGATGGGGTCTTTAGACGCGGCTAACATGAGGCGTAGGTTCTGGAAAGTGCGGGGATACCGCTCGGCCATGTCTGTGAAAGACAGCTTCTCGGCGATTTTGTAGGCCTCGGCGAAGTCTCTTAAATCGAACTCGGATCTGGAGTAGAAGGCCTCGGCTAATAGTTCCAAGAACTTAGTGTCTTTGACGAGGCCGGCCGGGGTTGCGTCGCCGAAGTACTTCACAACGCCGTGGTTTATTGAATTGCCGTAGGGGCCAGCCCACTTCTTCACTTCTGAGCCGTACCGGTCGTATAGATCTACCCAGTGCACCAGCGTCGCGACGAGGGGGCTCGGCCGCGCCCCCACAGCCAATGCTACTTGAATCACCGACGAGGGCTCCTCCGAAGGATCTGACACGCCGTGGTGGTCCAACACGACGAACCGCTCTGGTAGCTGGAAGTAGTCTCCAATATCGAAAACAACTACGTCTCCGTCTAGGCGTGCTATCTCCTCGGCTGTGTTGAGGCGGTACAGGGCCTCGGCGCCGGCTCTGTGGAGCAACGCGGCGGCTAGGGTGTCGTCCACGTGCGCCACGCCGCCGTGAGTCACTGCCTTAAATTTGCCAGTCCTTACAACCTCCGCAGCCCTGAGGACGTCTTTTAGCCAAGACATAGACGGGTAGGGCCGCATTATTTATTTTTAAATTTGTGAAAAGCTTGAAACGTGGTAGCGGTTACAGTGGAAAAACTAGAGAAGGTTTTTCCTCCAAATGTGTATGCTTTGAAAGACGTGAATGTTAGCATCAAAGACGGCGAGTTTCTCGTCGTGCTGGGCCCCTCAGGCTCCGGCAAGACGACATTTATCAGATGCATAGCTGGGCTTGAAACGCCGACGAGGGGACGTATCCTATTTGGCGACGTTCCGGTAGTAGACGTGGAGAAGGGGATAAACGTACCGCCCGCCAGGCGGAATGTGGGCATGGTGTTCCAGAACTGGGCCCTCTACCCGCATATGAAGGTGTTTGACAACATAGCGTTTCCCCTAAAGATAAAAAAGGTTCCTAAAGAGGAGATCAAGAAGAGAGTGAAGGAGGTGGCCGAGGCGCTGGGGATCTCCGAGTTGCTTGACCGCTATCCTAGACAACTCTCTGGGGGTCAGCAACAGAGAGTTGCCATCGCCCGGGCGTTGGTGAAGGAGCCTCAGGTTCTCCTAATGGATGAGCCGTTTTCTAACCTCGACGCGAGGCTCAGGATTTCTGCGCGGGAGTTTGTAAAGAGCTTGCAGAGGAAGCTGAAGGTGACCACTATCCTTGTGACTCACGACCAGCACGACGCATATGCCCTTGCGGACAGGCTCATGATTATAAACAACGGCGTGGTCCAACAGATCGGCACAGCAGACGAGATCTTGAACAACCCCGCCAACGTCTTCGTGGCGCAGTTCTTCGGCGACCCGCCTATCAATATCTTGGAGGGAGAAGGCCGGGGCGATTATGTAGACCTAGGCGATTTTAAAATACCCGTTAAGGCCCCGCCGGGGAGGCTCCAGGTAGGGATAAGGCCAACCGACGTTTATATTGCAGAACGCCCCATGGCCCCCGGCGACGTGGAGCTACAGCCAGCGCGTGTGGTGCTGGTCGAATACCTGGGCTTCACTCCGGTGGCAGTTATTAAGTGGGAGAAAAGCGAGATGAGGGCCATTGCCTATGACAAGGTTAAAGAAGGTAGTATTGTCAAAGTATTTCTAAGGAAAGATAATGTAAAATTATTTAAAGACAGTATAAGGATTAGCAATATAGAAATTTAGCATTTTATGAACACAAACTATTTAGCTACCTCTAATCTGCCGTCTGTGGAAGTTGTAATTGTAGGCTACGCGAGAACGCCTATTGGCAAGTTCGGCGGCGGGTTAAAAGACGTCAAGACAGCCCATCTGGCTGCTTTCGCCATACGTAAAGCGTTGGATAGGGCCGGTGTTGAAGGTAAATTTGTCGACGAGGTCATTATTGGGTCAACTTTGCAAGGGGGTCAGGGCCAAAGCCTGGCTAGACAAGCGGCGCTCTACGCAGGACTTCCTGTAACTACCAGCGCATATACTGTGAACCGCGTCTGCTCCTCGGGCATGCAGGCGGTTATCGAGGCTTATAGAGAAATAGCTCTGGGAGATGCCGATATAGTGGTGGCCGGCGGCGCGGAGTCTATGTCAACAGCGCCCCTTGCGTTTGCCCCCGAGGTCCGTTGGGGTGTGAAGCACCTAATAGGAAGAGGCCAGCAACTTCTGGACCTAATGGTGTACGACGGCTTGACAGACCCGGTAAATGGGTTGTTGATGGGAGAGGAGGCTGAGATGGTGGCTAAGGAGTGGGGGTTGACGAGGCAGGAGCTTGACCTAGTAGCCTACGAGAGCCACATGAGGGCGTGGAGGGCGACGGAGAATAAGTGGTTTTTAGATTTAGAACCTATAGATGATGTCCTGGGCGGCGTCAGGGTGAAACTTGATAGAGACGAGGGGATTAGGCCTGATACTACTGTTGAAAAGCTGGCTAAACTTAAACCCGCGTTTAAGCCCGACGGTGTTTTGACCGCGGGTAATTCAAGCCAGCTATCTGACGGCGCCGCCGTGTTGGTATTGGCCTCAGCCGATAAGGCCAAGGAGCTTGGCCTTAAGCCCGTGGCTAAGGTGCTGGGATACTCGTGGCATATGGTAGAGCCTTGGCGTTTTATTGAGGCGCCTATATACGCCGTTCAGAAGTTGTTCAAGAAGCTGGGTATGGACGCGAGCCAGTTCGACTACTTTGAAAATAACGAGGCCTTCGCCGTGAACAACGTGTTGTTCCACAAAGCGCTTCAGGTGCCTTACGACAAGCTTAACGTATTCGGCGGCGCCATCGCCTTAGGGCACCCCCTCGGCGCATCAGGTGCGCGTATAATAACAACCCTCATCTCCGTACTCAAAGTCAAGGGAGGAAGACGCGGCATAGCCGCGTTGTGCCACGGTACTGGGGGCGGCACCGCGCTGGCGGTAGAGCTTATATAGCTAAGCTGTCTAGTTGCTGGTGCTCATATTTGACGTAGTAAACGCCTTGGACTATGCCAAGTCCCGCGAAATAATAATCTCTTTTATTAGTCAGATTGTGGAGAGGGCGGGTGCCGGCGGCGTAGTCCTGGGTCTCAGTGGGGGTGTGGATTCCACTGTTGCGGCTACCCTCGCTGCGGAGGCTCTGGGGCCGCACCGGGTGCTGGGTTTGGTGATGCCCTCTATCTTCACGCCGCAGGAAGACGTGAAAGACGCCCTAGAGGTGGCGGGGCGGCTAGGAATAGAGACAAGGCTTATCGACGTAACTCCCATTTCTGAAGCTTTTGCTAAAAGCATTCCCGACTTTTCGCCAGGTTATAGATTAGCGTCGGGTAATCTTCTGCCCAGGATTAGAATGACGATTCTCTATTACTATGCGAATAGGGACAATAGGCTGGTTATGGGTACCGGCGATCGTAGCGAACTGCTGTTGGGATACTTCACGAAATACGGCGACGGCGGTGCCGACTTTTTGCCCATCGCCCCGTTGTACAAGCTTCAGGTAAGGGAGATGGCGAGGAGGCTTGGCTTCCCTCACATTGCCCAGAAGCCTAGTAGCCCTAGGCTGTGGCACGGGCATACGGCAGAGGGGGAGCTGGGCGCCTCGTACGAGGTGATAGACCAGGTGCTATACGCCTTGTTCGACCTGAAGAAGCCCTTGGCAGAAGTGAGGGAGCTCTTCGGGGAGGTCGCAGACTTTGTGATTAGGCGCGTGAGGGCGAATCTCCACAAGTTGCTACCACCGCCTAGCCCCGATATCTCGGCGGCGAGGAGACATGTTTAGAAGGAGGAGGGGGATATTCAAGGGCATTGTGTTGTATTTCTTAAAATCGCGGCCTCTAAGCGGCTACGAGCTTCTCAAAGAGCTGAATAGGCTGAGTTCTGGGAGGTATACCCCCTCTCCTGGTACCCTTTACCCTCTTCTGTCATACCTAGAGGCTGAGGGGCTTATCGAGTCTAGGGAGGCTTATGTGGGGCGGCGAAGGAAAAAAATCTACGCGCTTACTCCTCAGGGGGAGGAGTACCTAGCAAGGCTTATGGAAGATGAGGAATTTCTAGAACTTTTAAAGACCTTGGAAAGCGGCCGAGCCGGCGGGGATTTAATGACGGCTATAAGGGACGAGCTGGCGTACATCGACGAGGTCTTCGACGAAGTAGAAAATGGCGATGTCGAAGTCCTAAGAGAAATGTTGGATTTGCTTAGGCGTCTCGAGGAGAAGGTAGAGGCCCGGCTTAGGAAGGCTCAGGGCGGGTAGGCTCTGCGAACTTCTGAGCTAGTTTAACATCGTGGACGTGGTAGAGGTGGAGAGCGGCGTCTTTGACAGTGAAAAACTTTTTGCCGCATTTTCTACACACGATATGGGCAACATCCCACTGATCTATCTCGACGTGGAGATACGTGGCGAGGTCTTGCGGTATTTCCATAAGTCGTCATTCTGCCAGAATTTATGACTCTTTCGGTTGGCGGCATCGACGAGGCGGGGCGGGGACCCGTGGTAGGCCCGCTGGTATTAGCAATAGTTGTCGGCGACTCCGAAGCTCTGAGCAAAATCGGCGTGCGGGATAGTAAGTCGCTCTCTCCCCGGGCCAGAGAGGTGCTTTATGGTAAGATCTTAGAAATGGCGGTGTGCGTTAACTACGCAGTTGTGGAGCCTTATGAAATAGATCTACATGTCTCCAGGGGTATGCTCAACGCGCTTGAGATGAAGTACGCGGCGAAGCTGATGGAGCTATGCCCCGCCGACTTGTATTATGTCGACTCGCCTGATGTCAAAGCAGCACGTTTCGGCGATGGTCTCTCCTTCCTAACAGGCAGAAGAGTCGTGTCGCTACACAAGGGCGAAGCCGTCCCCCAGGTAGCGGCGGCAAGCATAGTGGCAAAGGTGGTACGTGATAGACTCGTGGAGATGTTAAGGAAGGAGGTAGGCGATTTCGGCAGTGGGTATCCATCAGACCGCAAAACGCGGGAGTGGCTACGGGGTGGGCGGATCCCACACGAATGCGTAAGGTGGAGCTGGGAGACTGTTGGTAAATTATTTAAATAGGCTCTGTCACGCCCTTTTGTGAGCGTCGTCGATATGAGTTTGTGGGAGCCTAGAACTGAGCTGGGGAGGATGGTTAAAGAGGGAAAGATAAGGACTATAGACGAGGTCTTCGCCAACAACTACATCATCAAAGAGCCGGAGATTGTGGATATACTTGTGCCGGGGCTGAAGCAGGAATTGCTCAACGTGAATATAGTCCAGAGGCAGACACATGCAGGGGAGAGGAGCCTCTTCCAAGCAGTAGTCGCGGTGGGCAACGAGGATGGCTACGTGGGAGTTGGGATTGGCAAAGCGCGGCAGGTAAGGCAAGCCATCGAGAAGGCGGTCAGGGAGGCGAAGCTGAACCTAATACCCGTGAGGCGCGGTTGCGGGTCGTGGAAATGTAGTTGCGACGAGCCGCATAGCGTGCCCTTCGTGGTGAAGGGTAAGTCTGGGAGTGTTGAAGTTACGCTCATACCAGCGCCGAAAGGCGTGGGGCTAGTGGCAGGAGATGTGGCTAAGGCTGTGCTTAGGCTCGCAGGCGTGAAGGACGTGTGGACCCATACACGCGGAGATACGAGGACAACGCTAAATTTTGCACTTGCAGTGTATAACGCGTTAAGGAACACCTATTACTTTAAGATATGATGGCGGAGGCGAAGCTGATCTATCCGAGGTACGCCGTGGTGAGGCTCCGAGGCATTCCTACTACTCCGAGGGACATAGCCCGCACGCTGGACCTCTTGAGGCTTCGCAGGAAGTTCACCATGGTTGTGGTGCCGGGTAGCCCAAGTATTATGGGGATGATACAGGAGGTAAACGATTGGGTTACCTGGGGCGAGATAGAAGCCGACACCTTGGCGGAGGTGTTGAAGAAGAGGGGGAGGATTGTGGGCGATAAGCCCTTGACGCTTGAGTATCTAAAGAAGTGGGGTTGGCAATCCTTTGAGGAGGTGGCGTTGGCCTACGTCGCTGGCGAGATTGAGAGGCTATCGTGCGGCAGGTATTATGCGAGGGAGGGTCAGAGACCTCCGTGCATCCCGTACCTTAAGCCGTTTTTCAGACTCCACCCGCCGCGTGGGGGGCTGAATAGCGTAAAGCTACACTTCGCAGCAGGTGGCGACCTGGGCTACCGGGGGCCGCTTATAAACGACCTCATCCGCCGCATGTTGTAGCGGCTTTTCTCAGCCTCTCCGCCGCCTCTTCTGGCGTAGTTTCAAGCGTATAGAGCGAGGCTCCTAGCTCTGCACCCGCGGCGTGTTTCAGTTTCCCGTCTGGCCTGTACATGCCGTATATCTCGAAGTGGAGGTGGTAGTAGGGCAGTGACTGGCGGAGGGGGGCCTGGTGAAGCACGAGGATGTAGGGCATGGGCTTCTCTGTGGCCTTTTTCAAGGCGCAGAGGGTTTTCTTCAACGCGTCAGCTAGTTCCGACACCTCCTCGGGGGTCAGCTCGGTGAGCCTACTGACGTGCCTTCTGGGGTATATGTGCACTTCGTGGGGCCACCTGGCGTAGAAGGGGACAAAGGCCCGCCACGACGCGTTTTGGTACACCACCCTCCCCTCCTCCTCTGAAACCACTCTGCAGTGGAGGCACTGCCCGTGTGTTTTGTACCACTTCTCGGAGTTCCTCATCTCCAGCTCCACTCTGGGAGGGACTACGGGGAGTACGTATATCTGGGAGTGTGGGTGGGTAAGCGACACGCCAATTTCCTTCCCCTTATTTCTAAAAAACAGGAAGTAGACGGCGTGTGGGTCTCTCTCTGTTTTTCTCTGCGCCTCCACAACTGCGGCGAGAACCTTCGCCACGTGGTCGCTCGGCAGGTCGCTTATGTCGTCGACGTCGTGTTGAGGCGTCTCGACTACCACCAGCGTTGACCCCCTGGCGGGGAATGTGGGAAATAGGACATGGCCGATGGGTCCAGGAGGATTTTCCACAAGAAGGGGGTATTTGTTGGGAATTATCAATACGTCCCAGCCGTGGCCCGTCTCGGGGGCTCCTGGGCAGAAGGGGCAGAAGTCCTGGGGTTGCCAAGGGCGGCGGAGGCGGTGGGGAGCGACTAGGGTGTACTCCTCGGTGAAGGGGTTCTTCCTAATCTCCATACCTCAGCCCCTCGTCTATCTCCACTACCCACCACCTCTCCGCGCTTGAGAGTTGTCCTACCCTCTCTGCGACTTCTCTATTTGGGGCAAGGGCAATTACAACCCCGCCCAGGCCTGCGCCCGAGAGCTTAGCCCCGTAGGCCCCGGCCGCGACGGCCTCCTCCACCAGCTGGTCTAGCTTGGGCAGAGACACCTCGTAAAGCCGGGAAAGGAGGTGGTGTTGGTAAAGCATCTCGCGCCCCACCTCCCTCAGCGCCTTATCCACGTCTGCCCCTCTCAGGTAGGCAAGCGCCCGCTCGGTCGACTTCTGCATTTCCAAGGTAAAGAGCACCCTATCCCTAAGCGGCTGCGGAAGCGTCTCAACAACACCCCTCCTGGCTTCTAGCACCTCCCACGGGAAGTCCCAGTAGCCCTCGCTCTCTACGCCTAGTGCCTCTCTTAGGATCTCCACGGCCTCCTGGAGCTCCGCCTGGCGCTTTGGGTGAATCTCAGCAGTGCTGTGCCTAATACCGCTGTCTAGCACCACGAAGACGCCGCCCCGCATCTCAAGCCTCTCTACCCTCACCGGCGGCTTGGGGTAAATTACCGCCACCTTCCCGAAGGCCGAGCCGTATTGGTCCAACCTGCCGCAGGGCACTCCCAAAACCTCCCTCTCAGCCCTGTACGCCAGCTCTGCGACGGTGTATAAATCGGCGCCTCTCCCGGCGAGCCTCAACATGGCCCCCACCAGCGCCACGAGCATCGCCGCGCTGCTAGCCATGCCCGCGCCTATCGGAATATCGGAGTAAAGCTCGCCCGAGAAGCCCCTCAGCACGACCCCCTCCCTCTCGACGGAGATCACCGCCGCCTTAACATAATCGCAGAAAGACCTCCCCTCTATAAGGGGCTTGCTGAAATGGCACCTCTCCCCCGTGTTAAGAGACGTTATTTCAAACTCTTCCCCCCTCCGCAGGGTCACCGTTGTCCGCAAATCCACCGCCACTGAGACTACTGGGAGGCCTTTGTAGTCCTGGTGTGTGTTGAGGAAGTCTAGCCTACCCGGAGCCGAGGCCTTCACCAAAGCCTCCACACCAACAACCCCGCCGCCACTATCGTGGGGAGCCATAGGGCCGGCTTTGTTTTCACCATCTTGCTACCGTCAAGCGGCGGTATTGGCAGAAGGTTGAAGAAGGCGAGCCAGGCGTTTATGTAAGCGAAGAATTGCCAGAAGGGAGAGGTCTCCCAGAGGAGCAGTCCCACCAACGCAAAGGCAATGTTGGCAACGGGGCCGCTGGCGGCTATAAAAAACTCATCCCGCCTCGGGTCTCCGCCGCCGTATAGGCGGTAAGGCGAAATCACAACGGCGCCAGGCGCCGCGAAGACAAAGCCGAAGAAGAGCGGGAGAATCACCGCGAGAGGCAACAAGTAATAGTAAGCCTGGTAGTATGCATAGTAGCCGAGCCTCCTGGCCACCTGTCTATGAGCCAACTCGTGGCCCAGAAAGGCAAATAATAAGACGAAGGCCACAAAGGGGAAAAGGAGGAGGACGTCCCACCAGCGAACAACACCCAATGGTCCGCTACGTGCAAGCACAATCGAGAAGCCTAAGGAAAGCACAACTAGTGAGATAGCCATATCAAAAACCTCCTGCCTCCTCTCAAAGCGGTGTTTTTCGAGAACTACTCGGTACACGTGGGAGCGCAGTCATGCACTTAAAAACTAACCCTCGCACACCACGGCGCCCCACCCAAGGGGTCGGTAAAACTAGACCAAATTTCTAAGAATCGCCAGAGCCTTCGCCAAGTCGCGCTTCTCGAGGAGGTACACCCCTTTCTTGTGCTTAGTGGCAACCCCCACCTTCACGAGTTCACCTAGCAGTTTAGACACCTCGGCGCCGCACCTCCTTTCAGTGCCACACAGCTCCACCACTCTTACCGCCACCACCCTCCCCTTCTCTCTCCTCTTTGTGTATAAATAGTAAACCAACGCCGAAATCTGTGAATACTTCGTCCTCACGTCTCTATACACACAAATTTAAACAGCTGAAGCGCCCCTGTGCCACGTAGATCACACCTCTCGCTCTCTCGACATCTCCTAGCGATCTTCTGGAAAGTAGCCGTTGATTTCTTCTGCCACTGCCATGGCTCCATAAAACCCCCTCTTGAGGATCGCGACAAGTCTCGCTACTTTAATAGACATAGCCGTGGAATTCGACGTCTTTAAAGCCAACCACGGAGCGGCAAAAAGAGAGATTCTATGCGTAGAACACGCCGCGCCTCAGAGGCGCCTCACCGGCTATATTACTGTGCCGGCTCGGCCGGCGGAGAAGCCGCTCTCTGTGTCGATAAGGGCCTAGGCTTGTAGGTGAAGCGCGTATAGAACCTTCACCAAGTCGTTCCAGCAGGACGAGTCGAAACCTCTTTCCATTATACTAGTTAGGCCGAGAGCTTGGCCACAAGTCCGAGGCGGGGTTTACCACCTCTGCCACATTGCCTAAAGCTCGGTTTCGAGCACTCTAGGCTCCTAGAATCGATTTGCTGATCTCGGCAGATGTTTAAGAATAGACCTCATCCTAATCAGCAACGTAGAGCGATATGTCCTTCAACGTCTCAAGGACCAGAGGGCAACACGTCCCCACAAGTTGATGCGCTCCTCGGGCAATGAGAGGCGTTTGTTAAGTCTGCTAAGCACTCTAAGAGTCTCAATGCTGATGTCGCGAACAGCCATCCTTTCCAAAACGCCACGCGCCGGCTGAGTGGTAGGCGAACATGACATACTTTCACATAAAAGAGCTGAGTGCAACTAGCGGCGCCCTAAAGCTCCTCCCTACCACCTAATCTTCAAAGCGATGTATGGCCCTAATATGGCCTTTTCCACTGCTAACTTCGCCGGACTACCTGAAAGGCGGATCCCCTGCCGCAGTTGTTAGCCCCCAGAGCCGACGCTATTTGAGGCGCACTGCGCGGACCTCAAGGCTATAGGGCGCCATCGGCATCCTACACAAATTCAAGAGCGCTATCAAAACACCGATCTAGAAACACGTCCAAGTTTTTAATTCGAGACTTGATGTGTCTGTGGACAAGATCAGGCTGTTTAAACTACTGGCAGAGGTCTCGAGAGGCATCGTCCTAATAGAGAAGATCTTAGAGAAGCCGCTGGAGGCGTTGCTCAAAGATGACGAGGCCGTTTATGCGTTAAGATACGCCGTTATTCAGGTTGTAGAAGCGGCGGCTCAAATAGGGCTAGCCCTAGTGAGAGGCCGAGGCCCTTTGCCGGAGAGCTATGGGGAGGTGTTTGAAGCCATGGGCCAGCTCGGCATATTAACAGGGGAGACGGCTCAGTACATGCGCCGCTTCGCCGGCTTGAGAAACCTCCTAGTGCACAGATATTGGGAGGTGGACGATGCCAGGCTGTATAGAGAGCTCAAGGAAGGCGGCCTACTTTTTTTAAAACGGTTCGCAGAAGAGGTGGGCGAGTATGTCGATAAGGTGGTTTAACCTCGAACCAGCAGAGAGGGAGAGAGTTGAGAGGATCTTAGCGCAGTTGCTCACAAGCGAGGAAAAGGTGGCGCTCGCCTTCATATTCGGAAGCTTCCTAGAAGGAGGGCCCTTCAGGGATATCGACG
>FPIC01031172.1_pt1 | contig 12669 bp, 10 predicted proteins | sample 1504481 | NCBI WGS metagenome assembly FPIC01 (sample SAMEA4475357, study PRJEB15587) | soil metagenome | biome: Soil; feature: Field | place: India | collected 2015-03-11 | depth 0 m
CCAGGCGATCGCGCTCCGGGATGTTGCTGGAGAGGCTGAGCAGGCACACCGCCCCCACGGGCCGCCCTTCCATGAACACCGCCCCTGCGACGCACACCCGGCCCGCAGCGTCCGGCCCGAACAGGGCGACAGGGGCTTCCCCTTCCTCTCGGAAACGGAGACGACGAAGCCACGTGGCACGCTCCCTCTGACCGGGAGGGGGTTCCAGAGGCCCGGGGAGATCCGGCCAAGGCGTTCCTTGGGCGTCCTCCAACCAGACACTCTTCCCCGTGATCTCCCTCAAAGCGTGCAGAATCGCTGGAAGCCCCTCGCTGGCCATGACCGCCTGCTGGAAGCGCCGCTGGAGTTCCCGCTCGATTTCGTAAAGCGCCTCCCGCCGGGTGGTGATGAACCGAGCGATCTGATTCGCCAAATCCGCCAGGCTGGTCCCCTCCGGGAGGGCCAGCAGAGGAAGCCCGGCTTCGTCGGCCAGCGGACCCCATGCCTCGGGGATCGAGCCGACGACCGCCAGGCCGGCCGCCTCCCGCTCCAAGGCGAGTTCGAGGAGGGCGGGAAAGGAAAGCGGGGGCTCGCGCATCGACAGCAGATCCAGCGAGAAGAGCAGGAGATCCCCCCGCTGAATCGCCGTCCGCGCCGGGATCGTCCGGAGGAGGGTCGCCCATGTGACCTCCCGATCCAAGCCGCTTCCGCCGCCCGCTACACGGGTTCCCGGCGGCAGCGTGGTCTCCAGCAGCTCCCTGAGTGGCACGCCTCGCATGGATATCCTAGATCCTTCCCATCTATTGTTGGATTTTAGGCAAACAGAGGGCCGGATTGCCTGTCTGGGCCTTCCTCATCCTGCGGGGCAAGGCTCCCCCCACGGCTCGAAGGGCCGCCGGAAGAGAGGAGAAAACCTCTTTCGGGAGCTGGGGTGAGGCTTGGGCCCCAGCCGAGCTCCTGAATACCCTAAACGCAGTCGCTGAACAGGTGCCTACCCAGGCAAGGGCATCACGTGAGCGTGTCGATCGAATCGTCCCATCCAGGCCCCTAACCTCCCGGCTGGTTTATGGGGAACCAAACAGAGCGCGCTCGATCTCATCCCATTCCGCTTCCAGATTATCGATCGAAACGGACTCCCCCGCCAGGCGCTGGCGTGCCGCCTCTCGCTCCAGAGGGATCAATTGCTCCCGTGCCTCCTGGAGCATCTCCGACAACCGCGCTCGCACCTTTGCTGGATCTTCCTGGAGGAAACGCTCGGAGCGAGCGAAAGCATCTGCATAATCGAAAGCGCCCCGGAAGAACTCCTCCAGCCGAGCCTCGAAGGCAGGCAGGAGCTCAGGGGATCGAACCTGGGCCATGAAACCACAGAGATCCTCTCCCGGCACCAGACGCGCGCAGCCAACCTCTTCATCGGCTGGTGGGCGCCAGGCGGCAACCGCCGCCCGCAGCAGCGCCCATTCCTGGGAGAGATAATATCGGGCCCAGCGCTGAGGATCCTCCCTCGGTTCCGGATGGGAAAGCGGGGTGACTGTGCTGCGGAACGGAAGCGAGACCTCCTGGAACCGTTGGGGGATCCCCTCGAAGGCGGCACGCAGGCGCACCTGGCGGTCCTCCTGTGATTCCGCCATCGCGAGGATCAAGAGGGCGGCAGCCTGCTCGGGACGCTGGGCGTAGCCTCCCAGGATGTTGGCCACGTACGGCGCATCCACCCCCAGGGCCTCCTTGCGACGCGCGGCCTCCTCAACCACCCGCTCCGGCAACGTTGGCCGAAGGCCCTGCAGGCAGGCCAGGGCCTGGCGACCCGTCTCCGCACATGCGAGGGCCTGAGGCGCCCAGCTGGACCACGCAACAGACAACGATTCTTTCCATATCCGATCGAGTGGAAGGTTTGCCGACGAAGCGCCAGGGGTGGGGACTGTTGGGGCAGGACGGCACGCGCTGATGGCCAACAGGAGGATCCCCAGGAGGATCCCAAGTTTTCGCCCCCTTCCATTCCGGTGTTGAGCCATGGCGATTGCTCCTCCTCAGATGTCGAGCTTTCTATAAGCGCCGGCCGTAACCACCCACCCTCATGCTTCGAGGATATGGGATGGTGAAGGCCAACCGCACCCCTACTCTTAATCTCTATGGCCCGTGGGGAGGGTGAAGAAAATTCTTTCGGGGGCCTTCGGCCCCGGGCCCAGCCCATGAAAACTTCAGGTCCAGCCCATGAAAACTTCAGGTAGAGAACGCACTCGCCCCGCTGGTTCAAATCCGATAAATATAGAATAATGAGGAGGCCGGTTGCTTCATGGTGCCCCACGGGAGGATCCGATGCAATCCTGGGCTTATCCGGTTGATCTTGCCCTCATCCGCTCTCGCTGGGAGCAGTTTGTCAAATATCGACGGCTGGATCCGGCCTTGGATCCGCTGGTGGCGGCTTCCTGGGAGCGCTGCTTCCCGCGGCTGAACCCCCACGCCCCCCCAGCCCTCCCCTGCTTGGACGAGCAGACCCTGGAGCGCGTGCGGATCACTCTCTTCGATTTGATCGCCACTGCTCGACCCTTAATGGAAGATCTCCATCAGTTCACTGAGGGCTCCGGACTGGCCCTTGCGCTCTTCGATGGAGCGGCCTGCGTGCTGGATGTCTTGGGGGACTCCGAGATCGTGCGAGCGGCCGAGGCCGTGGGGCTCCGCCCTGGCGTGTATTGGAGCGAGGGACATGTGGGCACCAACGCTTTCGCCCTCGCCCTCTTGGAGCGAACCCCCGTGCAGGTGGTAGGTGCAGAGCACTTCATCGCCCTTTATCATCCCTGGGTTACCACCGCTGCCCCGATTTATGATCTGGATGGCCAGCCCCTGGGGGCGATCGGGGTGATGGCTCCGGTGGAACGGGCCCAGCCGGATACCCTCGGGATGGTGATGGCCGCCGCTCGAGCCATTGAAAACCAGTTGCAGGCGGCAGCCAACCTTCAGGAAAACCACCAGCTCTTAGCGGAGCTCCAAGCGATCCTCGAAGCCATCGACCAGGTCGTCCTCGTCCTAAACGCCCAGGGACGCGTCATCCGACTGAATCAAACAGCGGCCAGCGTGTTGGGGCTGAACCCATCGGAGATCCTGGGACGTCCATTGACGGATCATGTCCGACTACCCCCGATTTTTCAGGAGGCCCTTTCAGACCCTCAGGTCCGCCGCGAAGCCGATGGAACGCTGATCATCGACGGCGCTCCGTTGGAGGGATGGATCGGCCTCCATGCGGTGAACGAGGGACGACGACACTTGGGATTCGTCCTCACGTTCCGCCGAAGTGAGCAGGTGCACCGGATGGTGGCCCGGCTGGTCGGCGCCCAGGCTCACATGACGCTGGCGGATATCCCTGGCCGCTCCCGAGCGATCCAGCAGGTCCGTCAACAGGCCCGAGCGGCGGCCCGCACCAGTCTCCCCGTCCTTCTGCTGGGAGAGCCAGGAACCGGCAAAGGGGTCCTCGCCCGGGCGATCCACAACGCCAGCATCCGGGCCAGCGGGCCCTTCTTGGTGGTGTCCTGTCGGGCGATCCCCCGGGAGTTGTTGGCGCTGGAACTGCTCGGCGTCGAAGGCGGGACGTTTCGGAACGGACCCACGGAGGGGCGGCCAGGTAAGTTCGAGCTGGCTCATGGCGGCACCCTTTATCTGGATGAAATCGAGGCCTTGCCGTTAGAAGTCCAAGCTGCGATCCTGCGGGTCCTGGAGACCGGCGAGGTGATGCGCTTGGGCGGTCTGCGTCCCATCCGGGTCGATGTGCGGCTGATCGCCTCCTCGACCGCCAACCTGGAGAACCTGGTCGCCGAGGGGCACTTCCGCGCGGATCTATATCATCTCCTGGCCAGCACGGCGATCCGGATCCCCCCGCTGCGAGAGCGACCGGAGGATATCCCGTTCATCGCCGAGGCGGTGTTCCGGCGTCTCCGCCGAACATCCGGACGAACCTACCGGATCACCGAGGCGGCCATGCAAAGGTTGAAAGCATATCCATGGCCGGGCAACGTGCGGGAGCTGGAGAACGTCCTTGAGCGGGCCGCAGCGCTGAGTGAAGATGGACAGATTGACCTCCCGCATCTTCCGGAGCGGATCGTGAGCGGGCTGTCAGGGGGACAGCCGCTCAATTCCATTCGGTCAATGGAGGACCTGGAGCGTGAAGCCATCCTCCGGGCGGCCATACAATATCGGGGTCGCATCACCGCGATGGCCTCTGCCCTGGGTCTGAGCCGCACCACGCTGTGGCGCCGTCTGAAACGATACGGCATTTCACTGTCCGCATTTCGGGATGGGCAAACCGGCCGACATCCGAACCGGAAGCATTAGAGAAAGAGGCCAGGATTACGCTCACATGCTTACTTTTCCTGAGCGTTCGCGCCACATTTCTCGCTCTGAAAGCCGGATCACCATTGGATGACGATTTGGTTTCCCTTGCCCGCCTTCCCCAGCCACCAATCAGCGCGTGAGATCTGTGTGGGGTGGGCCGCTTACGCGGCCCACCCCACACAGAAATCCCCGAACTACCAGGGAGCGATCTTTTATGAACCGAGGCCTTCTCCTTCTGATCTTAGGAAGCTATATCATCTTGGCCTGGAACTTCGCGTCCCGAACGCCGCCGTGGCAGGTTCCCGACGAACCCGCCCACTACAATTACGTTCGGTTCATCGCCGCCACGAGGCGCTTGCCGGTTCTGCAGCCCGGCGACTACGATCAAAATTATCTAAGCGAGATCGTATCCAGAGGCTTCCCACCCGAGCTGTCGATCGACCCTCTGCGTTATGAGTTCCATCAACCTCCTCTTTATTATCTGCTGATGGTTCCGGTTTTCCTTCTTTCCGGAGGCTCCCTGTTGCCTCTCCGCCTTGCTTCGGCCGCCCTCGGCCTTCTCCAGATCCTCCTGGCCTATGCGGCGGTGCGCCGTCTGTTTCCCGAACGGCCTGCCTGGGCGATCGGTGTGGCCGCCGTTTTCGCCTTCATCCCCCAACACGTGGCGATGAACAGTGGCGTGAACAACGACGCCCTGGCGGAGACATTGATCCTGAGCTTGTGGCTCTGGATCGCCCGCGAGCTCCATGGCCATCGCCGCCACGCGTGGATCGGCGGGCTCCTGCTCGGAGCAGGTTTCCTCACCAAGACCACGGTTTACCCGATGGCCCTGGTCGCCCTGGTCGCCGTCCTCGCCCGCGCTGCCTTGGAGAGCCGCCCATGGCCGGAGCGGTTCCGGCGCCTGCTCCCCTGGCTGCTCCCGGCCTTCGCCCTAGGTGCCCTCTGGTGGGTCCGTAACAGCGTCGTCTACGGATGGCCGGATTTCCTCGGATTACAACAACACGACCGGGTGGTGGTCGGTCAACCCCGCACCGCGGAGTGGATCGCGCGTTTCGGTCTCGCGGCCACCCTGGATCGCTTTCGAACCTTCACCTTTCAAAGCTTCTGGGGGCAGTTCGGGTGGATGGGGGTGGTGCTGGACGCCCGCTGGTATCTCCTCTTCGCCTGGTTGACCGTCTTGGGCCTCCTCGGGCTGGCGCTGCATCTGGGTCGCCACCGACAGGCTTCCCCGCTCTGGGGGCTCCGGGGGCTCCTTCTGCTGTTGGCCTTCGGGCTCACGGCCGGAACCTATCTCGGGTATAACCTATCCTTCGTCCAGCACCAGGGACGTTATCTCTTCCCTGCCCTGCTTCCCATCGCCCTGGGGTTGGTCGTCGGATGGCTGGCGTGGACCGAGCGGGGCGCCGCGGAGGGCCTGGGGGCCGCATGCGGGCTGGGGATCATCGGGTTGGGATGGGCTGGGATAACTTATAGGGATCCTCCCGTGATGCTTCTCCTTCTTCTGGCCGGGACCGGACTGATGACCACACTGGCGGCCCGCCTTCCCGCGCTCCGTTCTTATCTCGCCCTGATGGCCCTCCTCGGCGCCTTCGCTTTGGATCTTTACCTGATCCTCTGGACAATCCCCTCGGCTTTCGGAGGAAGCTGAGGACGAGATTAATGGGGGGCGTGTTGCGGAAGTCCGCCGGAGCTATTCCTCCAGCACACGGTAGGTGGCCTCGATAACCTCCCCCTGCCCGGATGGCGGATTCCGCTTCTCCCTTGGCGCCAGATCCAACAGCATCCGAAGCGCCAGCAGGAGAAGGACGAGATCATCCAGGGAGCCGATCCCAGGGATCGCCAGGTCAGGCAGGAGGTCGATGGGTGAAAGGATATAGAGCACGACGAGAAGCGGGATCAACTTCAGCCAGCCGGGCGTGTGCGGATCCCGCAGCAGGCGCCAGATCCGCCGAAGATCCTGCCACCAGCTCCAACCGATTTCCCTGCGATTCATGCCGCGCTCCTATCCCCGCGCTTTCCTCTCAGAGGTGGACGACGCGTAAGATGCGCGCCGTCCACCTCTTCTCTTTCTCTCTTATTCCTCTGCTGCCAAGCGCACCACCATCTTGAAGATGTCCGACTCGGTGATGATCCCAACCACACGGCCGTTCTCCACCACGGGCAGACCGCCGATCTTATGCTCCAGCATCAAACGCGCCGCCTCATAGATCGGCGTGTCCGGGGTAACCGTGATCACCTTTCGGGTCATGATCTTATCTACGGTGAGACGGGCCAGGAGATAGTTGAGTTCAAAGATGCTGAGAGAAGTGGCATCGGAGGGAGAAGCCTCCCGCACATCCCCCAGGGTGACGATCCCCACCAGATGTCCGTTCTCATCCACCACCGGCAAACGCCGAATGCGCTTCTCTTTCATGATCTGGTGGGCTTCCGGCAACGTGGTGCGGGGTGAAATCGTGATCGGATTGGGAGTCATCCAGTCCCGCACTTTGTATTGCTTAAGGACGCTCGCCATGGGAGGCCTCCTGGCACGGGATGGATCTAAGTTCAGTATAACACGCAGAGAGACCATGTACGAAAGCGCCCGGCCACTGCTTCTTTATTAGTACAAATATCAATGCCCCCCCAAACTCATCGTCCGACGTATCGCCTCCAGAAATCGGGCCAAACGCTATTCCGCCGAACGCGCAGAAGAGCGCAAGGTATCCGCTGGCGAGGGACGGTAGTGGCCTTCAATCCACACCTCGCCCTGAGGGCCGACTTCTTTCTTCCAGATGGGGACGATCTCTTTCAGGCGGTCGATCCCATATCGGGCGGCCTCAAAGATCCCTTCGTGGCGATGCCCAGAGGAGACCACCACGGCAACCGTAATCTCTCCCACCGCCATCCGCCCGACCCGTTGCACCATGGCGATGCCGTGGACCAAAGGCCATCGCTCCCGGATCTCGGCGAGGACCTGGCGCATCTTAGCCTCAGCCATCGGCAGATAGGCCTCGTATTCCAGGAACTCCACTCGTCGATCCCCCTCCTCGCCCCGCACCACCCCCGTGAACAGCGCGACCGCCCCTGTTCGCGGGGTGGTGACTGCCCGGACCAGAGCGTTCAGATCGATTGGTTCGGTCGTAACGGCCACGAGCTCCGGTCGCGATGGCGTCTCCCCACCGCCGCTGACCGGCGGGAACAACGCGACCTCATCCCCAGGCCGCAAGCCATCTTCCGGAAAGGCGAATTCATGGTTGACCGCCACGACCGCTGAAGAGAGATAGGGCTGAAGGGTCGGATAGGCTTCCGCGATGGCTTGTAGCAAATCGGCCACCGACGCGCCCTCAGGGACGTGGACGGAGATCACCTCACGGCCGATTCGGTCCTTCAAAGTCGCGAACAAGCGGATCTGAATTTCCATCCGAATCCCCCCAAGCCGAGCGATGGATCTGACTGATGGAACCGGATCGCCTCGCCTCCTTCTCCGCCGCCTTCCAGATTTCGGGAACCAGCGGGCCCCATGGCGACATAGGGTCCCCCGGGACCCCCGATTCGGTAAAGCCCTGCCCGCTTTCAGGGCTCCAGGACGAGATCCCCGCTCTTCCCCCCATGCTTCTCGATCAGGCGGATGTTCATCAAGCGCATGCGCCGATCGAGCGCTTTCGCCATGTCATAAATCGTGAGCGCCGCCACGGCCACCGCAGTCAAGGCTTCCATCTCCACCCCGGTCCGGGCCACCGTCTCCACGCGCGCGGTGATCTCCACCCAGGGCAACGGATGGTTCTCATCGGGATCCCGGAGCGCGAAATCCACCTGGGCATGGGTGATGGGCAAAGGATGACAGAGAGGAACCAAATCGGAGGTCCGCTTGGCCGCCATGATCCCGGCAATCCGAGCGGCGGCCAGCACATCCCCTTTGGGAACGGTCCCCGCCCGAAGGGCCGCCATGGTCTCTGGACCCATCCATACCTCCCCCCGGGCGATGGCCACCCGATAGGTTTCCGGCTTCTCCCCCACATCCACCATCCGCGCCCGTCCCTGTTCATCCAAATGGGTCAACATCCGAGCCTCCCTTGCGTGGATCGGAACACCCTTCTTTTCGCTAAAAGTCCACCATCTTTCCCTCGTAGGCATACATGAACAGATGCTCCACCTCCTCCCCGGTGGGCGTTCGAGGGTTGGTCAGAGTGCTGGGATCCTCCAGCGCATACTCGACCAAGGTGGGGAGATCGGCCTCAAAATCATCCCGCGGGATCCCGCATGCGGCGATCGTTTGGGGTTGCTCTAGGGCGTCCAGCAGCTCTAAGATGGCGCGGGAAAGCTGAAAAGCGGCCTCCGGGCCGTTCAAGTTGGACAACCCGATCGACCGGGCGAGGTCGGCGTAGCGATCCGCAGCGGCGCGGGCGTTAAACTCAATCACGTAAGGAAGGAAAAGACCCACCGCCCGCCCGTGGGGGATATCGAAGCGCGCCCCCAGGGCGTGGCCCAGGCTGTGGGCTAAGCCCACCATCGCGTTCCCGAAACCGATGCCGGCCATCGTCGCCGCTAAGTGCATCTGAGCTCGCGCCTCCGGATCCTTCGATCCGTTCCGATAGGCGCGGGGAAGATAGGCGAAAATCAGACGGGTTGCATGAAGACACATCGCGTCACTGAACGGGTTTCGCCAGGTGCTGACGTAGCCTTCCACGGCGTGGCTCAACGCATCCATCCCAGTATCGGCCGTCAGGCGAGGAGGCAATTCCATCGCCATCACCGGATCCACGATGGCGATATCCGGGAGGTTCTCTCGGGAGCCCACCCCCAGCTTGCGCCGCGCCTCCGGATCCGTTAGGACGATCGCCCAGGTGGCCTCAGAGCCTGTCCCGCTGGTGGTGGGGATGGCGATCAAACGGGCGCGGCGCCGCAGGCCCAGCGGCTCCATCGGGCTGATCGCCAGGGGGTCCAGGTCCGGCCGCTCGAAGAGCACCCAGATGGCCTTCGCAGCATCGATCACGGATCCCCCTCCAACGGCCACAATCCAATCCGGGTTGTAGGCCCGAATCACATCCGCTCCGATCCGGACTAAAGTGATCGTGGGGTTGGGCTCCACAGCGTCGAACACGTGGACTTCCAACCCGGCCCGACGAAGCCGGTCCTCCACGGGCTTGACCAGGCCCATGCGCCGCACATGGGGATCCGTGATCACAAAGGCGCGTCGTCCCTCCAACTGCTCCAAGTAAGAGAGCGCATCCTCGCCGAAAACGATCTCTGGGGTTTTAAAGAACCACATAGGCCTTAACCTCATTCGGATTCTTAAGAGGTCGGCTGGGGGACTGCAGATGATAGGGGCCCCGGCCTCGCCGCTCAACACCCTCCGATGGAGCCCCGAGCTGCGAGTTGGACGCCGAAGGCTCCCATCCATGACCAAAACCACAGAAACCCTGTGAGGTCAAGAAACTTTCTCCGTGCAACGCGGGTCGCCCCGCGCCGACAAGGATCGGATAACGATCACGCGATAAAATCCGTGGGCACGCGGGTGCAACAGAGCACCAACTCCTTCGCCGCGCGCACATTGCGCATGATGTTCACCATGTTTCCCTTGAGCTTGATCCGCCCTGTGACCAAGGCCTGGATCGGATCCAGCTTCCCCTGAATCACTTGCTTCCACACCGAGTAAGGCGCTGACATCCGATAGGCCGGGTTTTTAACCGATTCATCCGTTACCTCGAAGGCCTCCCGACACTGGCCGTGCCAGAGATCCATGTAGAGGACCACCGGCTTCGTCAACGGGCCTTCCGGTTCCACCACAAAATAAAAATCCCCCTCCCAGTTCTTCGCAGCTTCAGCATAACCTGGGCTGCGATTCACCTCCTCCATCAGAGCCTTGATCCATGCATCGGATGGAAAAAGAATCCCCATAAATGACCTCCTGAGGCGGAAGCTGAGGCTGGGTTTCCGCATCATGAACCCAGGCGCTTGTGCACCAGGAAAGGGATCTGAAACTGGAGGGGCTGGGCGGACATCTCGTGCCCAGCCCCCAACCCGGGAAAAGGCGAAGCGCTGCGCGCTTATGCTAGCTGCATCAGGCCTTCTCCTTCGCTGCCTCTCGCTCCCGGCGGGCCTGCTCAATGATGGTCTGGGCGATATGGGGAGGAACCTCCTCGTAATGACTAAACGTCATGCGGAACACACCGCGCCCCTGGGTCAGAGAGCGCAGCTGGGTTGCGTAGCGCTGCATCTCAGCTAGCGGGGCCAGCGCGATGATCACGCTCTTGTCCCCTTGTTGTTCGATCCCCTGCACCCGGGCGCGACGAGTGTTGAGATCGCTGATCACATCCCCGGTGAACTGCTCCGGCACGATGATTGTGAACTGCATGATGGGCTCCAGGAGGACCGGTCCGGCCTGCTGGAACGCCAGCTTGAAGGCCTCGCGCCCGGCGATCTGGAAGGAGATATCATTGGAGTCCACCGGGTGCTCTTTGCCGTCGTAAACCGCCACGCGCACATCGACGATGGGGTAACCCGCTAACAGCCCCTGTTCCATCACCCCCCGGATCCCTTTCTCGATCGAGGGGGCGAAGTTCGAAGAGATGGCCCCGCCGAAGACTTCCCACACGTATTCAAAGCCTCCATCCCGCGGCAGGGGCTCGATCCGGAGATGGACCTCCCCAAACTGTCCAGCGCCGCCGGTCTGTTTCTTGTGCCGATACTGGGCCTTGGCTACCTTGGTGATCGTCTCCCGGTACGGAACCTTCGGGATGCTGGTCACGATCTCGACCCCGAACTTCGTGGAGGCTCGGCGGATCGCGACATCGATGTGGGTATCCCCCATCCCCTCCAGAATGGTTTGATGCGTAGAGGGTTCCTGACGGAGATGAAGGGTGGGATCCTCCTCACACAGGCGTTGAAGCGTGGGGACCAGCTTCGCGGAGTCCGCTTTGGTCTTGGGCTCCGTCGCCACCGCATACAAAGGCGTCGGATACACCGGCGGGGCAATTCGAACTAAGGAACTGCGATCACACAAGGTATCCCCGTGGCCGGTCACGTTCAACTTCGGCACCGCCCCGATGTCTCCTGCCACCAGCTCCGGGACGGGGATCTGCTCCTTCCCACGCATCACGAAAATTTGAGCCAGCCGCTCGTCCTGATTCTTGTTCACATTGAACAGATGGGAGTTCGAACGCACAACACCACGGAAAACGCGGAAGTACGCCAGCTTCCCCACGAAGGGATCGGCGGTGATCTTAAAGACATAAGCCACCGTGGGGCCTGCAGGGTCCGGTTGCACCGTCTCCGGCTGTCCACTGGAAACAGAGACCGCCTGGATCGGTTTCGCCTCCAGCGGCGAAGGAGCCAGCTGAACCAGCAAATCCAGCAACGGACCTACCCCGATGGTCGACAAGCCAGCTGCACATACCACGGGGACGATTTGCCCTGCCAGAAAGCCCGCCTTCAACCCGCGTCGGATCTCCTCCTCCGTCAGCTCGCCGCCCTCCAGATACTTCACGATCAGCTCATCGTCGGCTTCCGCCGCCGCTTCCATCAGGCGCATCCGCGCCTCCTCCGCTTCCTCCCGAAGCCCTGGCGGGATCTCGCCGACCTCTCCCCGCGGACCCCGTCGCGCTTTCATCGCGATGAGGTCCACCACCCCCTCGAACGCCGCTTGGCTGCCGATCGGAAGCTGGATCAGGACGAAGTTCGCCTTGAAAACCCGGCGCAGACTTTCTAAAGCGTTCTCAAAGTTGGCGTTATCCCGGTCCATCTTATTGATCAGGGCGATGCGAGGCAGACCCCGCTCCTCCAGCGCCGCCCATGCCTGTTCCGTTCCCACCTCCACGCCAGCCACACTATCCACCACCAAGAGGGCACAATCCGCTACGTGAACGGCGCTTTTCATCTCACCAACGAAATCCAGATAACCCGGGGCATCCAGGAGGTTGATTTTGTGATCGGACCACTCGATGGGCACAAGGGATGTGTAAATAGAGAGGCGACGGCGGATCTCCTCCTCATCGAAATCCGAAACGGTGTTGCCCTCCTCCACGCGGCCCATGCGGGTGGTCGCCCCGCTCAAGAACAACATCGCCTCCACCAGCGTGGTCTTGCCCGACCCGTTATGGCCCACCAGCACGATGTTGCGGAGGTTTTCCGTTCGATAGACTTTCATCGTGCCTCCCCCGGATTAAGGTTGACGGTTCGCCCGCTCACCTGAGCGGGAGGATTCTCACACTCGCATCGCTCTTGGACCCAATCGAGCAAGCACGGCGGCCGATCCGCTCGTGGACGCCCAATCTACAGCTCCAATTATAATAGTGCACCATCCCTGTTTTGGGGATGCAGTAGAGATTGGAGAAGTGGAGAGTCCTTCCTCCCTCCCCACAGCCCGAAGGGCTGTGGGGGTTTGGGGGCGAG
>FPIC01136744.1_pt1 | contig 12660 bp, 12 predicted proteins | sample 1504481 | NCBI WGS metagenome assembly FPIC01 (sample SAMEA4475357, study PRJEB15587) | soil metagenome | biome: Soil; feature: Field | place: India | collected 2015-03-11 | depth 0 m
CACCAACGTCATGGAAAAACGCGAGCGCACAACGCATTCAATTGAGGTTGCCTAGTCCACACCTCCTGCACAAGCCATCACTTACGAACGGTGCTTCTCCCTGCGTGCAACCCCCTGCACGCAGGGTATTTTTCGCCCTCCGCTACTCGTCAGCGAGTTATGGTCTGACCAACAGACGGCTTGACTCTCAGACTGTCTGGTGGTACAATGCGCACACGGAGGGCTGGTAATGACTGCGTTACCGAAGATTCCGCGCGTCATAGCACCGATGCGAAATGGTGCTGTACAAATGCTCCGCGAAAGCATCGCGAAAAGATTGCTGCGGCCTGGAACACACTTGAGTGAGCGGCAACTGGCTGCAAGTCTCGGTATATCCCGAGCCACCTTGAGAGAGGCGTTGCGCGAGTTAGAAGCTGAAGGCCTACTACAGCGAGATCAGCGCGGGCGCCTGATAGTAGCAGCGTTCGATTCCGCCATGGTACGTGCAATCTACGAGGTACGCGAGCATCTGGAAGGTATTGCGGCAGCACTCTTTGCTCAACGTGCTACCGAAGAGGAGCTCGTTCAGCTGGCGTCAATTCTTGACCAACTCGGAGATGCTGTCAAAGAACACAACAGTGCTCGCTATTTGCTACTGAAGGATCAATTTTACTCCCTTCTACTTGCAGGTGCCAAGAATCCGGTTCTCGAATCATTGCTCAAATCGTTACAATGGCGCTTTCGCTTCCTCCGAGCAACCTCATTGCAAACACCAGGTCGCCTACAGGCGAGTCTCGAAGAGATGAGAAGCATCGTTGCTGCGATACGCGAACGTAATCCTCACCTCGCTGAAGAACGATCGCGTCATCACATACGAAACGCAGCAGAAGCTGCGCTCCGCGCAATGTGCGAACAAGAATGCCCCATCACCGAGGTTGCGTTTGCTGAACGGTCTCCGGAAGTAGAAGAAGTAGAAACGGAATGGAGGATGCCGCAAAGAGAAAGCTAGGGACAATTACCTGCACTGCACCGGTGTTGGTATTAGTCAGGAAAGGGGATATCTCAATGGGACTACCACGAATTTCGGCCCAAGATCTTCGCGGTGTCATGGCCTATCCACCGACGCCGGCCAAGCCAAACGCAGCCGACATTTTTGCCCGAGACACAGTGGATTTAGAAGAAACAGAGCGGATGATCAAGCAACTGCTTCAGGACGGTGCTGACAGCATCGCCACTAATGGCACACTCGGCGAAATGGCTACACTTACACTTGATGAATGGAAGGCTTTCGCCACAGTAGTTGTTGAAACCGTTCGGTCTTACAACCCCGATTACCCCTTGTTTGTAGGAGCAACCACCCTTAATACCCGTGACACAATCGATCGCATGCGCTTTCTCCGTGACATTGGTGCTGTGGGGGTTCTCCTTGGGCGACCCATGTGGTCAGAAATGACGCCAAAGGCAATGATCCGTTTCTATCAGGATGTTGCCCAGGCAGTACCGGAGCTTGCGATTTGCGTCTATGACAACACAGCTGCATTCCGCGGAGTAATTCCAACAGAGGTCTATGCAGCCTTGGCAGATATTCCACAGGTAGTAGCTGTCAAGTATGCAGGCGGAGCAGCAATCGGATTCCGTTATCATAATGACCTTCGGGCGGTAAAAGGTAAGATCCGCCTGTTCCCAATCGAGTGCATTTGGTTCTTTGCCTACAGCCTCTATGGTGATGAGGTACCAGGATGCTGGAGCACTACTGCCACATGTGGCCCAGAGCCGGTCTTCTATCTCCGCGACACACTATTGTCAAACAACATTGACGAGGCTCGATGGATCGCCGAGCGCATCCTCTGGGCCCACGAACCGTTCATCGTTAGCCGTGACTTTCCTGAGTTCGCTCGCTACAACATCCAGCTCGAACGTCTGCGTTACGAAGCTTCCGGGTATATCAAGCCAGGCCCCAGTAGACCTCCTTATTACATGGAGCTACTGCCCGAAGAACACGTTTCCTCCACATTAGAGCACGTTCGCCGTTGGCAGGAACTACGGCAAGAAGTCCAGCGGAAGCTGTCGGCGCGGGCAGGACTCGCAAGCTGAATTACCAGTAGGGGGTGCACAAATGGGCCAGTCCGTAATTCCCGACTATCTCCATCGAATGTGGGAGACCCTCCCACAGGGGCGCATCCCGGCTAAGATCTTCAACGACCCTGCTGTATATCAGCTGGAAAAGGAACGGCTGTTTTCCCGCGCGTGGGTCTTTCTGGCCCACGAATCAGAAATTCCACAGCCTGGGGACTACGTACTCCGCTGGATAGCGGATCTTTCGGTGATTGTTGTTCGTGATGAACATGGCCAGGTACGGGCATTTCGCAATGCATGCACCCATCGAGGGAACCAGGTATGCAAAGCAGAAATGGGAAATGCGTCTCACTTCCGTTGTTCATATCATGGCTGGACATTTAAGAACACTGGTGAACTCGTCGGCGTCCCGTACCACCGCGAAGTGTACCGCGAACAGCTTAACAAGTCTGAATGGGGTCTGCGGCCAATTCGAATTGACACGTATGCGGGTTTGATCTTTGGAACCCTGGACCCAGACGCCGATCCGTTGGATGAATATCTGGGTGGATTCCAATTCTACCTGGACTTCTTCCTCAAGCCTGGTCCAGAGGGCACAGAAGTGTACGGTCCTCCCGAACGGTGGGTTGCCGACACGGACTGGAAGATCTGTGCCGAAAACTTTGGCGGTGATGGATATCACACTCCAGTTGCCCACCAGTTTGGCTTCGCACTTGGCTTCTACCCCTCGACCGGGCGAACGCACTTCATGGGTTATGCCGTGCATATACCCGGCCGTGGCCATTGTATCGGCATCGGGCATACGCCTGGGCTCCCACCGTTCCCCGGCTTCCCACCTGAGGTTGTCGACGGGTATATGAAGGCACTTAGCCCTGAACAAATCAGTGTCTTTCGTGACGCTCGCATGTCGGTAGCGACCGTATTCCCAAACTTGTCCTTCCTTATTCAGCCATTCAGCCTCACACCCGGCAAACCTGGACTCAAGTTCTGCACTATGCGTCTCTGGCATCCACGCGGGCCGGGGAAGATCGAGATGTGGACCTGGTGCCTTGTGCCTAAGCACGTCTCGCCGGAACTGAAGCGTGAGATCTACCGCGTATACAGCCTCGCGTTTGGTGCAGCGGGCACGTTTGAGCAGGATGACTTCGAGAACTGGACGAATCTCTCCCGCCAGAATGCGGCATTCAACGCGGATAACTTTGAGCTCGCCTACCTCCAAGGCCTAGATTGGGAGCCTATCCCAGACTTCCCAGGGCCGGGGAAAGCCTTTACTCCATACGTCACTGAAATCGGGTTCCGCAATCTGTGGGGCACCTGGCTCAATTACCTTCTAACGCCAATCGGTGATCGCGTTGACCCTGCGCGCGTACCACCAGCATTTCACCCACGCAGGGTCGAACCTGTTGCCGACTGAGCCGTGCGTATCTCACACCGTCGGAGTTGACTGACGAGAGGTGGGGCAGCAATGGCAGAGACGATCGCCAGCTCACAGCCGACGATTCAAGACGTACTTCTACATCACGAAATCGCGCAATTTCTCTATTCCGAGGCCAACCTGCTAACTGAACGGCGCTACAATGATTGGTTAGATCTCTTCACTGATGACGCTGTGTATGAAGCACCAATACGGGTCACCCGGGAGCGAGGCGCAGCCTGGGAACTTTCTCCGACAGGTCGTCTCTTTGACGACACTAAGGAAACACTGGCAGTCCGAATTGCACGTCTTAATACTGAATACGCTTGGGCCGAAGATCCACCCTCGCGAGTCCGCTACCATCTCTCCAATATTCACGTCTCACCTACCGACGAACCTAATACATACAGGGTCACATACAATGTTCTGATTTATCGTTCACGAGGCGAACTTCCGGAATATGAACTTCTCTCGACAGGACGAACCGATATCTTGCGACGGACAGAGGCAGGTTGGCGCATCGCGCGCCGGACTATTGTCGTTGACCAGAGTGTTTTAGCTGTGCGCAACCTGTCCTACTTCCTGTGACACCGTCCATCTAGTGTGGAGGCCGATCATGGAGCACGAAAACCAGCCCAAGTGGTCAGGTTTGGAGCCAGTCACCGACGTAATTGTGGTGAAGAACGAGTTCGCAGAGGCTCACGTCCGTAAAGTGCGGACACGCAATGGCGAACGGCTCGAGATTCATTCACCTAAACTTGGATACACGATCTATTTAGATCCTCTCGAACTTGAAGCAATTAGTTGGCAACCGGTCGAAACATTCTCACGGATGTTGGAAAACCCGTGGGGGCCGTCGTGACTTCACTCGACGTCGTTGCCACCCAACAGCTCCTTGAAGGACAAGTGGCGCTCATTGTGGGCGCGACCTCTGGAATTGGCCGGGCAGTTACTCTGGGATTCTTACGCGCTGGTGCAGCAGTGGTGGCTTTTGGGCGAAACGAGCACAAGCTATCAACGCTTCACGCTGAAGCAGCAGATTATGGCGATCGACTTATCACCATGCAGGGATCCGCAATGAATCTTGGAGATCTTCGTCAAGCGGTTGAAACCGCCGCAGACAAATTTGGGCTGCTCGATACTCTCGTCTGCACTGTAGGGGTTTTTGACCACTACCGCACGATTCTCGACATCGACGCAGAGCACATTGTTGACGCATTTAACGAGATCTTTCAGACCAATGTTTTATCCTATGTGTTGGCTATTCGGTGCTCTCTTCCGCTCCTTTTGCGACAACCAAGCTCAATTATCCTGACACTTTCTACCGCAGCATTCTATCCTGAAGGCGGCGGGGTTCTCTACGGTGCTAGCAAGTTTGCAACTCGCGGGCTAGTCACGCACCTTGCCTACCAACTGGCCCCTAAAGTTCGTGTGAATGGTGTCGCCCCAGGTGGAACTGTCGGTACCGAACTTCGTGGTCTCCGTATTTTCGGTGAACACGATGTCTCGGTCGAGCAGAACCCTGCTCGAGGTGAGCGAATCCGCCGTTCGTTGCCACTCCAGATTGTGCCAACTCCTGAGGATCACGTTTGGGCGTACATCTACCTCGCTTCCCACCGCTGTAGCCGCGTTGTCACAGGGACCGTGATCCACACCGACGGAGGGCGTGGCGTAGCTGGAACAACGAAGATCGCCCACCTTATCGAGGAGGAGACATGATCGGTCAACCCGTGCGGAGAATAGAAGATCACCGGTTTCTAATTGGACGCGCCACTTATGTGGATGACATCCGCTTACCTGGGATGCTTTATGCTGCCTTTTTGCGGAGCCCTGTTCCTCATGGGCGCATCAAGTACCTTGACACATCTGCAGCGACTCAGCTTCCTGGCGTCGTGGCGGTGTTCACGGCGAAGGAACTTTCTTCACAGGTTCGCCCAATCCCCCTCATTCGGCGACCACCCACAACGCATGCTGCCCTACCTACCCCGCCGATCCTTGCCGACGCTGTCACTCGCTATCAGGGCGAACCAGTTGCGGTTGCCATCGCGACATCGCCAGAGAGAGCGCGAGATGCGGTGGACGCAATTCGCCTTGTTATCGACCCCTTGCCATCAGTAGCTCTCCTTGAAGATGCCAAGCTGCCAGAGGCTCCACTGGTACACCCGCCTTTGGGCACAAACGTCGCTTTTTCTCACCGCCTCACGAACGGCGACGTTGCTGCAGCTTTTTCTCAAGCAACTATTCGCATTCGGCAGAGAATGCATAACAATCGGTTGATCCCAAATCCGATGGAACCACGTGGCGTCGTCGCCACATACGACGCTGGTCGTCGCTCCCTAACCTGCTGGTTTTCCACCCAACGCCCACATCACACGCGTTGGTTTCTCGCTGAAATTCTTGGCCTGCCTGAGCACGCTATCCGGATCATCATGCCTGACGTCGGCGGCGCTTTTGGCTGCAAGGAGCCTATGTATCCCGATGAGGTAGCGGTCGTTTTCGCCAGCCTCATGTTACGGGCTCCAGTGAAATGGATCGAGACACGAAGCGAGCATTTCATCGCGACTACACATGGCCGCGATCAACTTGCAGAACTTGAGATAGCAGCTGACTCGTCTGGCAAAATTCTCGGCCTACGTGGTGATGTGTGGTTAAATCTTGGAGCCTACCTATATCCGAACACAGCTGGTGTCGTCCTTGCGCGTACCCTGCCACTACTAACCGGCTGCTATGCCATCCCGGCAATCGATGTAACAGGTTACGGTGTCTTCACCAACACAGTGCCTACCGGGCCATACCGCGGAGCAGGACGACCCGAAGGAATCTACTTTATCGAGCGCCTCATTGATATGGTCGCCTCAGCCCTTGATCTCGATCCAGCCGAAGTTCGTCGCCGCAACTTCGTACCCTCTGAAGCATTTCCTTTCACAACCATAACAGGCCTTACATATGATTCCGGAAACTATCACATTCTGCTCGACCAGGCTCTTGATCTCGCGGAGTATGAACATCTTCGCGCGGTCCAAAAGGAGGCGAGAAAGCAGGGTCGTTTCCTCGGGATTGGAATCGCAGCCTACGTCGAAATTGGTGGGGCTACTCCTTCGTCAGCCGCCAAGTTAGAAGGCTCCCCACCATTGTGGGAAAGCGCACTTGTGACGGCCGACCCCTCTGGCAGTGTAACGGTACGGGTCGGCACCGCTGGTCATGGACAAGGACACGAAACGGCATTCGCACAAATTGCAGCATCAGTTCTAGGCCTCCCCGTAGAGACATTTCGTGTAGAATTTGGCGATACAGCAACTGCTCCCTTTGGATTTGGCACTTTTGGCACGCGGTCCATCACCATTGGTGGATCCGCTGTCTACGTTGCCTGTCAGCGTCTTCTGGAACAGGCAAAGCGTGTTGCCGCTATTCTTCTTGAATGTGCTCCAGAGGACGTGGATTTTTCGCAAGGCGTCTTTCGTGTTCGCGGCATGCCAGAGCGGAGCGTTTCGTTTCGGGAAGTCTGCGCAGCAGCGCACTACTCTGCCGCGGTACTCCAGCATGGAGAGAATCCTGGTTTAACAGCATACGCAACTTTCGATCCCCCTAACTATACCTTTGCTGCTGGAATCCACGTGGCAGTTGTCGAGGTTGATGCCACAACGGGGCAGGTCAAGCTGTGCCGATACGTAGCCGTCGATGATTGTGGTCGCGCCATTAACCCAATGATCGTTGAGGGACAAATTCACGGTGGGATAGTGCAGGGAATCGGGCAAGCCCTGTGGGAGCATGCCAGTTACACTGACGAGGGTTACCTTCATACTGCGTCACTCCTGGACTACGCGCTTCCCCACGCACACCATCTACCAACGCTCGAAACAGCGCTCTTCGAGTTCCCATCACCCTCTAATCCGCTTGGCGCAAAAGGTATTGGAGAAGGGGGTGCAATTGTTGCACCAGTGGCGGTCAGCAACGCGGTGCTGGATGCGTTACGACCGTTTAACGTCGTACATCTAGACATGCCACATACCCCTGAACAATTATGGCGAATACTGGAAAGTACGAGACAATAGGAGATTCTCTCGTGAGTGATAAGGAGGGGACCGTGAGCACACAGGGCCTTCATATCCGAAAAATATACACCATCATCGACGAAACGCGCGATATCTTCGGTGTTAATGATCCTGGGGGCGCACTCCGTCGTGTAGCAGCCTGCGCTGTCATAACAAACCCGTATGCTGGCCGTGGGTTGGTCAAGGATCTAACGGCACTCATCGAACCGTCACGGGAGCTAGGCTACCTCCTTGGCACTTTGGCATTGCAATCACTTGGCTCTCCGGCAGAAAGCTACGGGAAAGCGGCAATAGCGGGAACTGCTGGTGAGCAAGAACACGCCGTCGCTTGCATTACTTCCGTTTTTGGGAATGCCCTTCGAGAGAGTTTGGGTGGGGCCAGAGCGTGGATTCCTTCAACGAGCAAGGTTGGCCCGCCAGGGACCGCTATTGATGTTCCTCTTGCTTTCAAGGACGAACTGTGGGTTCGCAGTCACTATGATGCTCTGGAAGTGCGTGTGCCAGATGCTCCCCTCCCCGACGAGATTGTCGTCATCGTCGTCCTGGCAAATCGGGGCCGGCTACATGCTCGGCTTGGGGGGCTGACAAAAGAGGAGGCGCTCGCAGCTCTTCACACTGCCCAATCGGTACGGGGGGACAACCAATGACCACCGTTGTTACAAATATCGGGACCTTGTTTACTGGGATACTCACGCGCCCACTCGACCCAACAAGTGACACTATCGTCATTGGGGACGACGGTCGCATCTCTGCTATTGGTCCTGCCGACCAATTGCACGAACACGTTAAGTCCGCTGACATCATTATCGACGTTGACGGTATGACAGTTGCACCTGGCCTCATTGACTCCCATTGTCATGTTGTTCTCGGTGACTATACACCTCGCCAGAAGACCGTCGACTTTCTCGAAAGCTACGTTCATGGTGGTATCACATCGGTGATATCGGCCTCGGAAGTTCACGCCCCCGGGCGACCACATGACAGGCATGCCGTGAAGGCTCTAGCCGTTGCAGCATATTTCTGCTTCCGTAACTTCCGCCCGGGCGGAATGAAGGTACATGCTGGTAGCGTGATCCTTGAACCATCGCTCGTTGAGGATGACTTCCGCGAACTGGCGGAAATAGGAATTCGCCTTGCGAAGTTTGGCTTCGGCGACTACGCCGATCCCATGGACGGTGAACCGCAAGTGAGGTGGGCCAAGCAATACGGCATGGTCGTCATGTCTCATTGTGGCGGCGCAAGTATTCCTGGCTCACAGCCCATTCTCGCACGGCACCTGATGCATCTCCGCCCTCATGTCCTTGGGCATGTTAATGGCGGCCCCACTTCTCTACCCGATGAGGATATCGAAGTGCTGGTCACTCACACTGATATGGCACTGCAAATAGTGCAGGCTGGGAATTTACGCTCGGCATTACGTATCGTCCATCGAGCGCGCGAAACACAGAACCTTCATCGCGTCATCATTGGCACAGATACTCCCACCGGCACTGGAGTCATGCCTCTAGGCATGCTAAAAACAGTTGTCGAAATCTCCTCGCTCGCCGATTTGGACCCGGAACTTGTCTGGTCCTTTGCGACCGGGAACAATGCCGTGGCCTATCGACTCGAAACCGGAATCATCGAGGAAGGCCGCCCAGCTGACCTTGTCGTTATCGATGCTCCATGGGGATCTGTGGCCAAGGACGCTCGTTCAGCCATAGCACGCGGTGACATTCCAGGAGTTGCTGCAGTCCTGATCGATGGGCAATTGCGCACCCTTCGTAGCCGAAATACGCCGCCTTCACTTCGCGAGGTCCGTGTGCGCCATCGCGGAGGACAGCTATGACTGGAAATGCGGCTGCTGGTTTTCAGCATATTCAGGTCACACCTAATGGTAACGTCGCTGTTATACGACTTGCACGGCCCGAGACGGGTAACGCGTTGACTACCGACCTCTTAACTGAGCTGAGCAGTGCGTTGCGCTTAGTTTCCGGAGCGCGCGTACTCGTGCTGGCAGCTCTTGGGCGAGACTTTAGTATTGGTCGCCCGCCTGCATCATACTCTGAGCCTCTCTCCAGCCTACAGCAGGCGTACCAGCTGGTCATCTCGTGCAACGAACAACTCGCAGATTTTCCTGGGGTAACCCTCTCAATTGTTCAAGGACGCGCTATCGGTGCTGGATGCAGCCTTGCGTGTCGTTGCGATATCGTGCTTGCAGGTGAGACAGCTCGATTCTCGTTTCCCGAACTCCAGAAGGGCGTGCTCCCTGCCATCGTCGCGGCCTACTACGCCAAGCGAATCCCTTGGCGAGCATTCCTCGATATGGTGCTCTCGGGACGCGAGATTCCGGCAGACGAGGCTGTCCGTATAGGGCTCGTTACGCGCGTTGTACCGGACCATGCCCTCGATACAGAAGCAATGGGTTTGGCAGAGCAACTTAGTAGACTCTCCCCCGAACCAATACGTCAACTCAAGACCTTTCTTCGCGATGTCGAAACACTGAGCACTCGACACAGCAACCGTTTGGCGTTGACTGTCTTGCTCGATAGCCTGGCCGCCCGACAAAGAGAAGAGAGCCCGGGGGGTGAAGGATGATCGAGTCCCTTGTTGCAATTCAGCGCGACGGCCCCGTTGTATCTCTATTCTTGAATCGTCCTGACAAGCTCAATGCATTGAACGTACCACTCGTCACGGCTCTGCGGGACGCTCTGACTGAGCTTGCCAGAGACGACAGTGTCCATCTTGTTGTCATTCGCGGCGCAGGACGCGCCTTCTGCGCCGGCCTGGATCTCGACATGATGGCAGAGATCGGCATGCCGCCTGAGTTCTACCCCGTCCAGGAAGAAGCATTCCGCCTTATCGAAACTATGGACAAACTCGTAGTTGCTGCTATCCACGGATACTGTCTGGGTGGGGGGGTCCAACTCGCAATTGCCTGTGACTTTCGAGTTGTTACTGAGGACGCTGTGCTAGCGTTACCGGCAATTAACGAAGGCCTCTTTCCAGGTATGGCTCCGTACCGACTCCCGCGTCTAATAGGCCTTGGACATGCCCGCCGGTATGTGCTCCTCGGTGAACCTATTCCGGTCAGTGAAGCCCAGCGTGTCGGTCTGGTCGATTGGATTGTTCCAAGCCTTGAAGATGGCGCCCATCTGGAAACCATTCTCCAAAGGTTACTTGCCATACCGTTTGCCGCCGCCATCCACGCCAAACATTTGATGCGAAGCGCGTTCGAAAACTCATTCAGCGCTTCCTATGCGGACTCACTGCAACGGCTGAGAATCTGCCTTCAGTCTCCTGAAGTTCAGCGTGCCCGGGAAGCCTGGCTCAGTCGTAAAGCAGAGCGCGCGAGAGCCGAGAGAGGGACGGGGGCATCCGAATGAAGAGCCTGAGACTTGCCCATGCAACTGAACAACGTACCACTCGCGCGGTAGACATGATGGGTGTTCTCCGAAGGTTTCATATACCTACCATTATCTTTGGGATACTTCTAATTCTAGCTTGGGCTGAGATTTCATCCCGTACCAGTCCGTATGTTCTGCCTGCCCCTGAGAAGGTTGGACGGACACTTTTAGAACTACTGCGATCGGGAACACTGTGGACGCATGTGCTCGCCACGCTCTACCGGGTGGTGACCGGTTTCCTGCTCGGCATGATCCTCGCCCTGGTACTTGGCCTTCTTGCGAGTTCCCGTCCGACCGCACGCGCCGTCCTGCGCGATATCAATGCTATACTCAATGCCACCTCCGTATTCGTCTGGATTGTTCTTGCACTGATCTGGTTTGGGTTAACTGATCGCGCGCCAATCTTCACGACCTTAATGATCACTATTCCGGTGCTACTGAGCAATGTCTTTGAGGGAATTGATAACCTCGATCGCAAACTACTCGAGATGGCCCATGTCTACCGGTTCGGCCCACTCCATACATTTGTACATATAACGGTACCGTCCCTCGTACCCTACCTGTTTGCCGGTGCACGCGTTGCGTTTGCGCTTGGCCTGCGTGTGTCGGTAGTCGCAGAGATCTTCGGCGTCTCGACAGGTGTGGGCTACATGATGAACTACGCCCGGGATACATTGCGAACAGACGGAGTTTTCGCCTGGGCAGCTGTGCTGATTCTCATGATGCTGCTGATCGACAATCTCGTCTTTGCGCCGTTGGCCCGCTGGTTAGCACGATGGAGGTGAAGAGATGCTTGACCATACATAATGTACAACAACACATCCTTCAGTAAATCTGACCAACAGAACGTGCCAATGACGGGTCACCTTGGTCGTCTGTGACGTGTCACTCTACTCATATCGAAGGAGGGGATGAGATGGCACACCGGTACACGCGTCGCCGTCTACTTACTGGGACAGTGTCAGCCGCAGTCGCATCACTGCTTCTTTCCGCCTGTCAGTCCGGTACGCAGCAGGCGTCTCCAACGCCTCAGATAGCTGCGACACCGACTCCCCAGGCGCCGACGCCAACGGCAACCGTAGCACCAACTCCGACCCCCACCACTGCACCGACCCCGGCCACCCCGACGCCACGGGCTACAAAGACGTTCCGCTTCGCTTATCTTCGCCTGGGCTGGGCAGGCTGCGAGGCGATCGACGAACTCGGTCTCCTCAAGGAGAAAGGCTGGAACGTTGAGTGGCAACGTATCGATCAAATCAGTGCGCTGGCAAACGCCTTCGCCGCGAAACAAGCTGACCTCATCAATATGTCTATCGTTATCGCCGCGCAAATGCATGAGCAGGGTGTCCCTCTCAAGGTTTTCAGTGCTGCAGTCGGTACGCTGGGAGCCATCCTTGTACGCTCCGACCTCTCGATAACTTCGGTACCCGAACTGCGCGGCCGAAAGGTCGGAGGCATTCCAGGAGGAACCACAACCCAAGACATTAACGCAATGGTCCGCAAACTCTACAACATGGATCTCTTCCAGGACACCGAATTTGTTCAGGCATCTACTCCGCCGGACGCCGCGAATCTCTTAATCAACAAGAATGTCGACGCGCTTCTCATCTGGGAGCCCACTACCTCACGACTAACCCTGGACGGTCACGCGAAGATCCTTGTCACGCAGCAAGAACTCTGGAAGCAGGTGTCCGGCCGCGAAACTCCGCAAGTACACGTAGTGTATCTTGCCGCACCATCCATTACCAGTGAG
>FPIC01026366.1_pt1 | contig 12611 bp, 11 predicted proteins | sample 1504481 | NCBI WGS metagenome assembly FPIC01 (sample SAMEA4475357, study PRJEB15587) | soil metagenome | biome: Soil; feature: Field | place: India | collected 2015-03-11 | depth 0 m
TCAGAGGGTCCCTGGTTCGAGCCCAGGAGGAAGAGCAAAAGGCTTCAGCACTGCTGAAGCCTTTTTTGTTTTATAGCAATTCCCTTTTCAAAATACTGCGCTCATAAAAAAAGCCCCTTCTGATAAGTCAAAAGGGGCTTTTGCATTTATATGAAATGATTAGCTTAAGCTGCCGATCATTTGTGATGGTATAACCCACTGATCAAACTGCTCACTGGTAAGCAGACCTAGCGATACAGCGGCTTCGCGAAGCGTTGTACCTTCTTTATGGGCTTTTTTCGCTATTTTAGCTGCGTTCTCATAACCAATATGCGGATTAAGAGCTGTAACCAGCATCAGGGAGTTTTCCAGGTGGCGCTCGATCATAGAGTAGTTAGGCTCAATACCGGCTACACAATTTTTATCGAAAGAGTCGCAGGCATCTCCAATCAGGCGTGCAGACATCAGTAAGTTAAAGATAATAACTGGCTTGAACACGTTAAGCTCAAAATGGCCATTCATGCCCCCTACTGTAATAGCCGCATCGTTACCAATAACCTGGGCGCAAACCATAGTCATGGCTTCTACCTGGGTAGGGTTAACTTTACCTGGCATAATAGATGAACCAGGCTCATTTTCTGGAATAAGGATTTCGCCTATGCCAGAACGTGGGCCTGAAGATAGCATACGGATATCGTTAGCTATCTTCATTAGGCTAACGGCAAGCGTTTTTAATGCACCAGATGTTTCAACCATTGCATCATGTGCTGCCAATGACTCAAACTTGTTTTCTGCAGTTATGAAAGGATGGCCGGCTAAATCAGCAATTTTCTGTGCTACCAGCACATCATAGCCTTTGGGCGTATTAAGACCTGTACCTACTGCAGTGCCACCAAGAGCAAGCTCAGAAAGATGAGCAAGAGTGTTGCGCAATGCTTTTAAGCCATGGTTAAGCTGGGCTACATAGCCAGAAAACTCATGTCCGAGGGTAAGAGGCGTAGCATCCATAAAGTGTGTACGGCCAATTTTTACTACATCTTTAAACGCTTTTGCCTTTTCATCCAGGCGGTCGCGAAGCTGCTCTACCTTAGGTATTGTATTTTCAACAATCAGGGTGTAGGCAGCAATGTGCATTGCTGTAGGGAAAGTATCGTTAGATGATTGTGATTTGTTTACATCATCATTTGGGTGGATTTTCTTTTTCTCATCGCGTAGCTGTCCACCCATAAGTACGTGTGCTCTGTTAGCAATTACCTCGTTCAGGTTCATGTTAGATTGTGTACCTGAACCGGTTTGCCATACTACCAGGGGAAATTGATCATCCAGTTCGCCAGTTAGTATCTCATCGCATACGGTAGAGATAATGTCTGCCTTTTCTTTTGGTAATACACCAAGCTCATGGTTTGCTTGTGCAGCAGCCTTCTTTAAAATGGCAAAAGCCCTGATAACTTCAATGGGCATAAGGTGTCCGCCAATGGTAAAGTTTTCTTTTGAACGCTGGGTTTGTGCGCCCCAATACTTATCAGCAGGAACCTGCACATCACCCATGGTGTCTTTTTCTATTCTGAAATCCATTTTTGTGAATTAGGTTGAATACTTCGGTGAATAATCGATTTTTTACAAAACTAAAAAATAAATCTTTACTGCCTAAGATATAATGGCAGCGCTGCAGGCAGGTAAAAGAAAAAGCCACCTGTAAGAGTGGCTTTTCTGATTCATGTCCTAAAATTCTTCTTTAAAGTCCTGGCTGGTTTGTAGCTTAAAACCTTTGGGTTGATCCAGTCCATCTTCACTTGGGTCTTGCTCAATAGGGCGGCAGTCCAGGTTGGTATTTAGTTGTTCCGGGCGTTTAAACGGCCCCCTGGTAATGCCTACTTTAGGGTCGGCATATACTCTGTCCATATATCCTGCCCATATTGGCATTGCTAAACGGGCGCCTTGCCCTTCAGCACCTGTACGGAAGTGCACAGCCCGATCTTCAGCACCTACCCATACGCACGATACAAGGTCTTTGGTTAAGCCCATAAACCAACCATCTGAATAATTAGAGGTAGTACCGGTTTTAGCAGCTACTTCATTGCCTCCGGTAAGTACTTTGCTGCGGCTATGTAAGCCAAGAGCTGTACCTCCTTTTTCCTGGGTAGCTCCCTTAAGCATATGTACCATTAAATAAGCCGTTTCTTTATTTAGCGCCTCTACTTTTTTAGGGTTAAAAGTTTTAATACGAACTCCGTTTTTATCAGTGATGTATGCTAGGGAGTAAGGTTCTGTCCAGGTGCCTTCATTTACAAAAGTGCTGTATGCGCCCGCCATTTCATAAATAGACACATCGCTGGTACCAAATGCAAGCGAAGGTACAGGATCTAGCTTGCTTTCTACGCCTAAACGCCTTGCCATATCTACTACAGCATTCGGGCCTAACTTCTGCATCAGGTAAGCTGCTACCGAGTTTTTAGATTGTGCCAACGCCCTGCGCAAGGTCATTTTCTCGTAAGTAAACTCGTTTTCAAAGTTATTTGGCGTATATGATTTACCATCTTGCACAAATGTTACTGGAGCATCGGTTACTTCATAGCAAGGAGTATAACCCATATCTATAGCAGCAGCATACACAAAGGCTTTAAAGATGGAGCCTGGCTGGCGTTTACCCTGGCGAACGTGGTCGTATTTAAAGAATTTATGGTTAACCCCCCCTACCCATGCCTTAATTTCTCCTGTGTTAGGGTCCATAGACATAAAGCCAGCATGTAAATAGCGTTTAACATATTTAATAGAGTCAATAGGGCTCATAGTTGTATCGATGCCTCTTTGTGGGTTTTTCCAATCAAACACACGCATGCGTATCGGCTTTTTCATTTCTTCCCATGCTTTTTCTTTACCAAGTTCACGCTCTGTTGCCAAGTAACGGGAGCTTCTGCGGGCAGCATTTTCTATGAAGTTAGGAATAGGCCTCATGTTCTCATCTACCCAAGGCTCACGACCCTTCCAGTGGTTATCAAAGCGGGTCTGGAGTCCCTTCATGTGCTCTGTCATGGCTTCTTCGGCATAGCGCTGTAGCCTGGAGTCTATAGTAGTATAAATCTTTAAGCCATCTGCATAAAGGTTATAACCGTTTTCGCGAGCCCAACGCACAATAGAAGGCTGTATATAAGCTCGGTAGTAAGTAGCTATACCTTCGTTATGATTCTCTACACTATATTTTAACCCCATTGGTTCGGCTTTTAAGGCAAGCGCCTCTTCCTGTGGCAAAAAGTTGTACTTCTCCATTTGCTCAATAACCGTATTACGGCGGGCAAGGCTGCGCTCCGGATGTGATACCGGGCTATAGAAGTTAGGGTTTTTTAACATACCTACTAAAGTAGCTGCCTGTGGAACAGTAAGCTTGTCGGGGGTTGTGCCAAAAAAGGTTTTACAGGCTACCTTAATACCAAAAGCATTGCCACCAAACTCAAAGGTGTTAAGATACATGGTAAGGATTTCCTGTTTAGTATAGGCACGTTCAAGTTGGATAGCAATAATCCACTCTTTGGTTTTAGTAACAAGCATACCCAGGCCTTTTACACCGCTAAGAGAGCCTCTGTACTCTTCGCCACGGGTTGAAAAGAGGTTTTTAGCCAATTGCTGAGATAATGTACTTGAACCACGTCTATCGCCTTTTGCCAGGTAATAGGGAATAGCCGCTGTGCCTTGCGGATCTATGCCCGAGTGCTCATCAAAGCGAACATCTTCCGTAGCATACAATGCCTTTACCAGGTTAGGGGATAAATCATCGAATTTTACAGGGCTTCTGTTTTCGCGGTAGTACTTTCCTAAAAGGACTCCGTCCGATGAGTAAATTTCAGAGGCTACTTCGCTTTTAGGGTTAAGCAAATCTTCAGTACCAGGCATGCCACCAAACAAACCAAGTGCATTTACGGATACTGCATACACATAGAGAACAAATGTACCTAATACTATAAAAAAGCTAGTCCACAGAAACTTTACCTGTTTGGAAGGATGCATAACGAATTTAAATAATGAATGTATTCTACTTTAAAACCAACTAAATAACCTAAGGAGTTCAAAAAGAACTGCAGTCTAATAATTACTTCTGAAAAAATCGATGTATTCATCTATTTTCTTGTTTGCCAGAAGTAAGGTATAGTTCTCTGGAGTAATTAAAAACGCTGTGGCGCTACCTCCCAGGTCATTTATAGGAGCCTGTGGTAAATCAGCTACATTCATATAGCTCATTGCTTCGTCTTTATTTTTAAACTCTTTTATGATAACAGCAAAACTGTTGCCATCTATTTCCTGCGGGTTTACCTGCATCTTTCTGCCCGGGAAGTTCTTTTTATGAAATTCATTAAACTTACTAATAGCTTCTGAGGTAGTAGCTTCCTGAGTGTTACAGATAGCGATATAGAAATGAGGCTTATCAAAAGCAATGGTATAACCTTGGTTAGCTTCAGGAGAAACAGTGGCAGGCCCACTGGCAGGAACCAAAGGTTGATTTGGAGTTGGCGCAGGCTGCATACCAGCAGGCATAGCCTGTCCGGCCTGCCCATCAGGCGACTGGTTTATGGCTGTAACCCTTTTAGAGGCATCGGCTACCTGGGTAGCTTCTGTTGCAAGCTGTTGTTTCTGGCTAAAAGTAGTAGAGGCCTGCAGCAGGTTGTTGGCGTAAGGGAGTAGCTTGCTGGTGTTGTAGGTGTTGATAAACTGCTGTAGAGCAAGCTTATACTCCTCAACAGACTGTGTTTTACCTGTAACCAGAGCTTTGAGCATAATAAATTTATCTTCCTGCTCATTGGCTGGGTAGCTTTGCAAGGTGCTTTGGATTACCTGTAAGGCTTCATTGTATTCGCCTTTTTCGTAATGCATAAAGGCCTCTTTATAATAATTGCTCACCACAATGGCAATACGCCTGCTATCTTGTGCATAATTGGGGTTTGATATTTTCCTGGCATACACTGAGTTCGGGTAATTAGCCAATAACCTGGTTTTGTATTTGTCGCTATCAGGATTGTTTAACTTCTGGTAAATCAGGAAAAGCGAATACATTACTTCAACCTCGTTTTCGTGGCCGGGATAGTCTTTTAAAAGACGCTCATACGAGGTTGCTGCATTTTCAAACTCTCCTAATTTTTGCTGATAGATTTTACCTACCTCATATAAAGCTTCTGAAAGGCGCTCTTTAGAAGCAGCAAGCTGATCGGGAGTAGAGGGAATGTCTGCTATAAGCTCTTTTTTGCGGGCTTCAATATCTATGCCTTTATCTTGTACTGCTGGGTTGCCATCGTTGCCAGCCGGGTTACCGGCAATAACTCCTTCTGCACCCTCGGGCGCGCCCTCAAAGTTAGATTGTTTTTCTTTTTTGGATCTGCGCCAGTTGTCTTCCAAAGGGCGGGTGCCCCATACGCGCGCAAACTCACTACGCCCTCTGCTTACTGCAGCCGGGTTGTAAAAATACCAGTTGGTGCCAGAGGCGTTATCAGTTTTAAAACCCTGCCCTTCCATCGCAAACACAGAAGCACTAGCTCCACCTCCGCTAGCCGCCTTAGCCAGGCGCCTTTCTTCTTCTTTACGCAGCTTTTCTTCACGGGCTATCATCTTATCCAGAAACTCATCCAACTCGGCAGGTGCCATAGCAGCAAGGCGTTGAAGGCTGTCCTCTGTCTGTACAATAGTATAGTGTTTAACAAAATCTTCCAGCACCTTCTGGCGCTGTTGTATAGCTTTGTAGTTTTCTGAGTTTTTATCCAGCAGGGTTAGCGTGCTGTCATAATAATTTTTTGCTGTGCTATAATCACGAAGCTTGCTGTAGTGTACCTCTCCCAGCTTCAGGTAAGAGCTTGCTTTCTGGTTAGGGTTGCCGGGTTGTACTGCTACAGATTTTTTGAGGTTTTTTATGCCCTCATCCACATGGTCCTGCTTTAGCTCAAAGCGAGCCATTTCATAATAGATTTTATCTTTGTACTCAACATTCTTTGCGTCTTTTAGCAATTTTTTGAAGTAACGGTTAATACGCTTTACATCATTGCTGGCCGAAAGTTCTGATACTTGAGCCAGATTAAGTTTTGAGTAAAAAGAAAGTTCGTAAGAGGGATTGTTAATTAGTACAGCATTATAGCTGGCATACGCGCCTGATTCATCGCCTTTTAACTGGCGCAATTGACCAATAATATAATATATGCGAGCCCTTTTTTCACGACCAATTATATAAGGTATTGCATAGCCCAGGCTTTCTTCCATTTTAGCATATTCTTTGGTTCTGGAAAAGAAATGGGCGCGGGTAAGTAGCCAATCACGGGTATTGGGGCTGTTCAATGTTTCTTTCTTCAACATCTCATCAGCAGCTAACACCTTATCAAACTCTTCGGTGTTAATATAAGTGCGCATTAGCCATATTAAGGCTGTATGCATTTCATCTTTGCCGTTTTTAGCTTCAGAAGGTGTGTTCTTTTCCTTAGCCATCTGGTTGCTAATCACATACTTAAATGTTTGCACAGCGTTTTCATAGTCCTGCTGGTAAAAGCGCGCTCTCCCGATAAGGTTATAACTATCATCTACCCACTGGCTGTTTTTATGCCTTTGTATAGGAATCGATGCTTTTTTAACTACTTCTTCCAGGGGGGCAGATGCTGCCTTAGAGCCTGCCTCTGTTACAGTAGGGAACACCTCCAGCACACGGTCATAATTATCTATATGGCTTTTTACGAAAGAAGCTTCTACTTCTTTCATTTTTTCGCGGGCCAGAAAATAGCCATTGTATCGAGCCAACACATTATGGTAGTTCTTGCTAAGAGCATTATTATGCTCTACCGAACAGCCACTAAAGCCGGCAGTTAGGGCGCATAAAAGCGATACAGAAGCGAGTAGTCTAATGGGCTTTTTCAACAGCTGATTTTTTATGTATTAAACCTCAAAATCATAATTTTATTACTGGCGGTGCAATATTTTAATGCAAATTCCTAGATTTGAGGCTTATGCAATTTTAGGTTTTGTTATATGCAGCCTTCTGTATTGGTATAAGCACTGGCCTTAATAATTGGTATAGTTGCCTTAATTTAATGATGAGGTAATGTTTATAAAGCAATAAGAGGGTTAAAGATACGAGTAATTGCCATTTTAGCTATACAGAAGCCAGTAGAAAAAATACTGCTATACAGTGTTTAGAATAAGTTTTTAAAAGAGGTTGAAGCAAGGTAAATCATTATACAGCAGGCTAACAAAAGGCTATCTGCTTATTATTAGAAGCGAAGATAACTTTGCAGAGAAGGGGCGTTATTACTTAACAGGTGTGAAAATGCTTGTTTTGGGCGGAATCTTACTTCTCTTTTTGTATGTTGGTTTTCATTACCTTACCCGATCGGTAATGTACTTTGCATACGACCGCTCTGAGGTGGAGTTAGAGTTAACCAATAAACTGGTAGAGCTAACAGCCTCTATGGATTCGCTGGCTACAGAAGTAAAGGAAAGAGAACTGTTTTTAAAGAACATTCAACTTATAGCCAACGGTGGCGAAGGGTTAAGCTTTGAAGCAGAAGCTGTAGTAGAAAAGGGAGCTGCAGCCAAAGAGGTTAATCTTAAAAGCCTTTCAGACGCAGATAAGAAGTTGAGGCAGGAGTTTGAACGCGAAGCCCAATCCAGTATTGCTACTGCTGTAAAGAATAATACTATTTATACATCAAGCCATGAGGGTAAGTTATTCTTTACCCCTGTTTCTGGTATAGTATCTGCAGATTATGATGCCCGCATAAGCCATTATGGTGTGGATGTGGTGGCAAAAAAAGACGAGCCTGTAAAAGCCATTGCGGAGGGAACTGTTATTCTGGCTTCCTGGACTGATGATACCGGCTATGTGATTGCAATACAGCATGAAGATAACATAGTGTCTATTTATAAACATAATGCTTCCCTCCTCAAAAAGGCAGGAAGTTTTGTAAAAGCTGGCGAAATAATTTCCATTATAGGTAATACCGGAGAGCTTACTACAGGCCCACATTTGCATCTGGAAATGTGGCAAAATGGCAATCCTGTTAATCCACAGCATTATATAAATTTTTAAAGGTGGTGTTTTCAACACAGACCAGATGGTAAACATTAAATATCAATACTATGGCAATGTTTGGAAAAAACGGTAAGGCTACGGCTAAAGAAATTGAGGAAGCCAGCAAGTCCAGTAACATTATAACGAAAGGCACTACCATTACTGGTAATATTGAGTCGTTGGGTATAATCAGAATTGATGGCAACCTGTTAGGTGATATTCGCTCCAGAGCCAAAGTAGTGGTTGGAGAGGCTGCTTCTATTGAAGGGAATGTATATGCCCAGAATGCAGAAATTGAAGGAGAAGTAAGAGGTACCCTGGAAATTGCTGAAGTTCTTGTGCTTAAATCTACAGCTAAAATTACCGGAGATATTATTACAGGCAAGTTGGTGGTAGAGTCGGGTGCTTCTTTTGAAGGAAAGTGCCGTATGAACACCAGCGAAAACACAATACAAGCAAATGGCGCAGACACCAAAGAAAGCAGACACAAACAAGCAGAACCCGTATCTTAAATACACGGGCATGGCCTTTCAGATGGTAGCCATTATTGGCTTATCAGTTTGGGGAGGTATGCGCCTGGATGCCTGGCTAGGTATGAAGTTTCCTGTGTTTTTAGTTGTACTTTCGGTATTAGGGTTTGTAGGAGCCATCTTGGCTGTAATTAAAAGCCTTCCGCGATAAGTAGATTGGGGCTCATTTTCAAGTAATTTTAGTAGGCTGCTAAACTTATTTAGGTTAAGTTTGTTGCATTCTTCCTGAATTTTGAGTCAATGAAAGAATTTAAGTACAAAAGCTTTGTTAAGCTTATTATATTTTCGCTGTTCATAGCGCTCATCATTGTAGTGCTGGAGCTTACTCCCATCAGTTATATTTTGCATGATTACATCTGGGGAATGCTCATTTTCTACTTTCTTTTGTCTGCTGTAACAAGTTTTTTAACAGAATATGGTATAAGAAGGCAACCTAATAACTTCCAAATATTCTATTTCGGTGGCATGGGTATCCGTGTGTTTGCAAGCATGCTGGTAGCATTTGTCATAATAATCGCAGGGAATGAGCAGATTGTAACTTTTCTGCTAAACTTTTTTGCCTTGTATTTATTTTTTCTGATTTTTGAAATATACACCTTATTGACTAACTTGCGCGCCAATTCAAAGAAAAGCACTTGAATATGAATTTATCGCCCGCAGGTCTAGGTTTTGCCCGTTCAGTAACTGCATTTTTATTGACATTGTGTTTATTCTTTACAGCTACTTCGATGGTAAAGGCTTCTGGTACACAACAGGAGTCTGGTCATGCAGCTGCTGAGGAGCCCTTCAATCCCGGTGATTTAATATTTCACCACATTACCGATTCTCATGTTTGGCATCTGTGGGATGGTCATTACGGCACCATTCACTTGCCTGTAATTCTCTATTCTCAGGATCGGGGCCTTGAGGTTTTTTCTTCATCAAATTTATATGATGAGCATCATGAAGAGGTAGAGTATAATGGCTACAGGGATAACCATGGTCATATTACTCCGGTTGAGGAAGGCAGGCATGTATACGATCTGTCAATCACCAAGAACGTAGCGTCTATGTTTCTTAGTGTAATACTAATGTTTGTTGTATTCTTTAGTGTAGCTGGTGCTTATAAGAAGAATAAGGGTAAGGCTCCACGTGGTTTGCAATCTTTCTTTGAGCCGATTATTCTATTTGTAAGAGACGATATTGCGAAGCCAAACATAGGCCCTAAGTACGAAAGGTTTATGCCTTATCTGCTTACTATTTTCTTCTTTATCTGGTTTAACAACCTTCTTGGTTTATTGCCTGGTGGCGCTAACCTTACTGGTAATATTGCGGTTACAGCGGTGCTCGCTATCTTTACGTTGCTTATTACTTTGTTCTCAGCTAAAAAGACGTACTGGGCGCATATTTTCAATACACCAGGGGTGCCATTCTGGCTGGCGCCAATCATGATTCCTGTAGAGTTGCTGGGTATTCTTACCAAGCCTTTCTCTCTGATGGTTCGTCTTTTTGCAAACATCACAGCAGGTCACATTATTATCCTTAGTTTGTTCAGCTTGATCTTTATTTTTAAAAGCGCTGCAGTAGGCCCGATAAGTGTTGCCTTTGCTACCTTTATGAATATGTTGGAGCTGTTCGTGGCTATTCTTCAGGCTTATATCTTTACCCTGTTAAGTGCTATGTATTTTGGTTCAGCGGTAGAAGAGCATGAGCATCATGATCATTCGCATCACGAAGATGTGCCAAGCTGGAAGCACCATAATGAGGCTGCGGCTGGTGCGCCAGGTACTAACGTAGGTGTAAATCATTAATAGAAACCTTTTCAAACAAATATATAATCAACAATCTTTAAAACTATGTTCAATCTTTTGTTACAAGAGACTCTCAACATGAGTCTTGCTATTATGGGTGCCGGTCTTGGTGCTGGTCTGGTTGTAATAGGCGCCGGACTTGGTATTGGTAAAATCGGTTCTTCAGCTATGGAATCTATAGCAAGACAGCCTGAGGCAGGTGGACAAATCCAGACTGCAATGATTATCGCTTCAGCTCTTATTGAAGGTGCTGCTCTGTTTGCGATAGTTGTTTGTCTTCTTATCTCATTCCGTTAATGGATTAATTCCGGTTTTCTTGCCGCTAGGGCGGAAAACCGGAATTTTAAGTATGTGCTTCCGGGCCAACTGTTATTATCCCGGAAAATGAGATGTTGACATATATTTAGAAGGTAAAACTTATCATAATTTAATCATTAACAACCTAAAGGGCCTGGTGCCCCGTCAACGAATACAATTATGGAACTGATAACCCCCGGTTTTGGACTTATTTTCTGGCAAGCCGTAACATTCCTGGTGGTGCTTTTTATACTGGGTAAGTTTGCCTGGAAGCCTATTATGGGTGCAATACAGGAGAGAGAAGCTTCTATTGAGAATGCTCTTGCCTCTGCTGAGAGAGCTAAAGCAGAAATGCAGCAATTACAGTCTAACAACGAAGCCTTAATAAAGCAGGCTCGTGTTGAAAGAGACCAAATGCTGAAAGATGCTCAAACCAGCGCAAACAACCTGATTGCTGAAGCAAAGGAAAGAGCAACAATTGAGGCTAACAAGATTATTGAAAGCGCCAAAGCTACTATCCAAACAGAAAAGCAAGCTGCTCTTACTGAGCTTAAGAACCAGGTAGCTACCCTATCTATTGATATTGCTGAAAAAGTAATTAAGGCTAAGCTTTCTACTGAGCAGGCACAAAAAGATCTGGTGCGTCAATACATTCAGGAATCTAACCTTAACTAATAGTAATGGCAGAGACCAGAGTAGCATCCAGATACGCCAAATCTCTTATCGAGCTAGCACAGGAAAGAGGAATTCTTGAGCAGGTAAATGAGGATATGGTAATGTTTTTACAAACAGCAGAAGAGAACCCTCAATTTGCAAGTTTGTTAAAAAACCCGATCATTAACCATGCAAAAAAACTTAGCGTGCTTAACGCTTTGTTTAAATCAAGGGTAAATGATTTGACATATTCTTTCTTTGAAATTATAACGCGTAAAAATCGTGAAAAATTACTGGTAGATATCGCTAGAGAAGCTCATCTGCAGTATAACGCGATTAACCATATTCAAAACGCTACTGTTACCACTCCTTTTCCTCTTACCGATGACCTTAGAGCTGATTTTAAAGCTTTGGTAATGAGAAAAACCGGAATGAAAGCAGAGCTGAAAGAAAAAGTAGATCCTAGCCTGATAGGCGGATATATACTTAAAATCGGAGACCGTCAGATTGATGACTCTGTAAGATCCAGGCTAAATAGCTTGAAACTGAAATTTAGTGATAATCCATACATAGCAAAATTATAATATGGCAGGTGTAAGACCAGATGAGGTATCTGCAATCCTAAGAGAGCAGTTATCCAACTTCAAAACAGAAGCTGAACTAGAAGAAGTAGGTACCGTGCTCCAGGTGGGTGACGGTGTTGCTCGTATTTACGGACTGTCAAAAGCACAGTCAGGTGAATTGATCGAGTTTGAAAATGGTCTGAAAGGACTGGTTCTTAACCTTGAAGAAGACAACGTAGGTGCCGTAACACTCGGTGACTATAGTGACATTAAAGAGGGTGATACTGTACGCAGAACGGGCCGAATTGCTTCTATTAAAGCAGGCGAAGGCATGTGCGGACGCGTAGTTGATACGCTAGGTAACCCAATTGATGGTAAAGGCCCTATTACTGGCCCTCTTTATGAAATGCCCCTGGAGCGTAAAGCACCAGGTGTAATTTACCGTCAGCCGGTAAACGAGCCTCTTCAAACAGGTATCAAAGCAATTGATGCGATGATTCCAATCGGTAGAGGTCAGCGTGAGCTTATCATTGGTGATCGCCAAACGGGTAAGTCGGCTGTAGCGATTGATACCATCATCAACCAGAAAGAATTTTACGAAAAAGGCGAGCCTGTATTTTGTATCTATGTTGCAGTAGGTCAAAAAGCTTCTACTGTTGCACAGGTAGTAAACGCTCTTGAAAAAGGTGGCGCTATGCCTTATACAGTAGTGGTAGCGGCTTCTGCTTCAGATCCTGCTCCAATGCAGTTCTTTGCTCCATTTACT
>FPIC01087579.1_pt1 | contig 12590 bp, 7 predicted proteins | sample 1504481 | NCBI WGS metagenome assembly FPIC01 (sample SAMEA4475357, study PRJEB15587) | soil metagenome | biome: Soil; feature: Field | place: India | collected 2015-03-11 | depth 0 m
GGACTGCCCGCCGATCTCCAGCCGATGGCCCCGCTCCTTCATGATCCGGCCGGGCTCGCCGGTCCCGGCCGCGAGAACCATCCACTTCCCCTCTGAATCCGGAACGAACCAGCCCACATAGTAGTAATCGAACCGATCCCGGATCAGCTCCACTGCTTCACCCATCAGGCGATCGGGATCAAGGATCGTCGCGGCGATCCGACTGACTTCGGACGCCGCCTGGAGCAGGCGCGCGCGGCGCTCGGTCTCTACGAACAACTCCGCTCGCTGCAGGGCGAGGGCAGCGCCATTGGCCAAGGCCAATGCCAGGCGGAGTTCCTCGCTGGAGAACCAGCGCTCCTTCCGGCTATCCCATACCTCAACGTGTCCGTAATATCGGTCCCCCACTGTCAGCGGGATCAGCAACACCGTTCGCCCACCATACCGGGCCAACAATCGGGCCTCAGGGGCCTCCTCAGCCTCCAGCTCGCTGCGGCGGAGGATGGCCGGTTGCCGGCTCTCCCGCATCCGTGCATAAAGAGGGTAGTCCGCATAACGATAATAAGTTCCCAAATCGGAAACTCGCTCCTCCGGAGCTGCTTCCGGCGCATAGAATTCACTGATGGGGATAAAGAATTGACCATCTGGAGATTCCCGCGCCACATAAGCGCTGGTCGCCCCTAATCCCATCGTGAACGCCCGGCAAACCCGTGCGAGCACCTCTTCCAAGCCAGACGCCTCGGCGAGAGAGGTGGCCACCTCATAGAGCAAAGCTTGCTCTCGCCACTGCTGCTCCAGCAACTCAAAGAAGCGCCAGTTTTGTAGCACCACAGCGGCGGTGTCCGCCAGCGTTTGCAACCGACGCACAGTTGCATCCTCTAGCCCCAATGGACGGCCGACCCCTTGAGCGATCAACCAGCCCCAGAACGTATCACCCGACCAAAGGGGGAAGAAAGCGATCGAACGGACCCGATGCCGCAGGTAGAATGAGCGGCTGACCTCGTCTAACCAGGGATCGGTCTCCACATCCTGGACGAAGATCGGCTCACGGGTGGGTTCGCGGGCGATGATGGGCAGATCGGCCGCCGTATATCGCCTGAGCTCGGTGAAGAGACCCCGCTCTCGGTCCCAGATCAACCGCGCCTGAAGCACCCGATTTTCCGCCCGAGCTTCCAGATCCTCCACCAGGGTCAGCACATAACGATCGACGCCATGGCTGGGCAGGTGAGCGAGCAACGCCCGGGCCGCCGCCTCGATGGAGGTCGCGGCGGTTAGGTCCCGGGTGGCCAAATAGAGGGCCTGGGTCTCCTCCAGCGCGGATTGGGCTTGTTGGTAGAGGCGAGCGTTCTCGATGGCGACCGCCAACTGGCCCGCGAGGATCTGCAGCACGGAGAGGGCTCCAGCATCAAACACGTTTTCCAGGGTGCTCTGAACGTCCAGGGCGCCGATCACCCGCTCACCGATCTTCAGCGGGAAAGCAGCCTCCGAGCGGGTCTCAGGAAGGAGCTCGTTCTTCAAATGGATGGGATCCTCCACCGTGCGCTGGGCTATGCGCGGTTGGCCATTCGCGGTCACCCATCCGATGAGGCTTTGGCTTCCCACCGCCAGGCGATGGCCTCGCTCCTTCAGTTTTCGACCCACCTCCCCCGTTGATTCCCGCAATACCGCCCACTGGCCGCTTTCATCGATCAGGAAAATGGAAACGTGGTAGTAACCCAGGCGATCCCGGATCAGATTCACAGCCGTCCGCATCAGCTCATCTAGATCCAGCGTCGAAGCGATCAGACGGCCCATCTCCGCTGCGGTTTGAAGCTGATGGGTGCGCTCCTGCACCCGGCGCTCTAAGTTCTGGTAGAGATCCTGTAGACGGAGCGCCATCGTGTTAAAGGTTTCCGTCAGCATGCCCAGCTCATCCCGTGAGGTGACCGGGACGCGGACGTGGAGCTGGCCGGCCCCCAGACGGCGGGCGGCCTCCGTTAGCTGCCCGAGGGGACGTGTGAGGGAGCTAGAGGCGATAAAGGAGAGAACAATTGCAATCCCTCCGAGCGCCAGCGTCCACAGCAATGCCTGTCGGCCCAAGCGCGCCACCGGGGCTAAGGCTTCATCCTCGCTCTGTAATACCGCCAGGATCCATCCACGCTCCTCAAGGGATGGAAGGCGATGCGCAATCCCCGAGCCCACCCGGCTGTAAGCCAGCAACCAATCAGAGGTGAGCGTTACTCCTTCCGGCTGAGCGAAGACCCCCAGTTCTCTGCCTAATGCCGTGATCCGCTGTTCCCGTTGCAACAACCCCAGGGGATCCATCAGGATCGCGCCATCCCGATCCAGCAGCAGAGCCCGCCCCGTCCGACCGGTCCGGTACTGACTGAGGATCCCGAAGAGATGCGAGGCACCATAGGCGCTTCGGAGAACCCCGACGGCCTGCCGGGTATCCGGTCGGTAGACCGGGACCGCGAGATACACCACCGTGGTCCGAAGGTCCTCATCAAACTGAAGGGTGCTGATGTAGGGCGCACCGTTCCCGTGGTTCCAAGCGGCCTGCCACCACGGCTCCCGGTCGAAGCGATAGGCGCTGGGGGGTTCGGTGGCAGCCACCAGGATGCCGTGGGCATCCGTGAGGAGAAGATGTAGATGGCCGGTGAGGCGGCCTCGGATCGCGCGGAGCTGCTCCGCCGCCGGCCCCTGGAGGACCTGCCGCCGCAATTCGGAGGTCGGCTGGGTCTTCCAAAGAAGCTCTTCCTGTTGAGCTGCATAGGCTCTCAGTATTGGATCCGCATATCGGGCGGAGTGCTTGATCGCCTCAGAGATCAACGTTTCTTCCTCCGCCCCCATGCTCAAGCTGTCAATCTGATGCCACAAACTCTGTTCCAGAGCCGCCCGCTGGGTGCGTGCGATCCCCTGGAATTCCTCGGCGATCCGCACCCGAAGGGCGTTCTCCAGCAACCGTGAAGCCACGCCCGCCGTCCCGGCCACGCTCACCAAGACAACGAGGACGAAACCGGCCATGAACTTCCAGCGCAGCGGCCATGAGCTCCAATCCAGCGAAATCATCTCCCTTCCTCCTCAGCCCAGGGTCCAAACCCCTTCGCCGGCGAGGATCCGTCGGATTTGGTCCGGGAAAGCATCAGGGTCGATGGGCTTTCCGATAAACCCATCGAAACCCGCCTCCCGCGCCCGCCGCATGTTGTCTTCGGTGGCCTCCGCCGACACCGCCACCACCCGTGTCCCTCGGAAGCGCGGATCCGCGCGGATCTGGCGAAGCACCTCATAGCCATCTTCATAAGGAAGGTGGATGTCCAATAGAATGAGGTCAATATGCGGCAATTGCCCGGCAAACTCCAGGACCTGCCATCCGGAGGCCTTCCATTGGATATCCCGCACCCCTAAATAACCCAGAAGACGGGTGATCAGCACGAAATTCTGGAGGTTATCCTCCACCACCAGGATCGTCGCCTCTTTGGGATCTACAGGGGGCTTCACGGCTTCACCGGCCATCATGGCCCTCCTCGTTCCTCAAGAAGGTAGCGATCTGCCCTGGCAACGCGTCCACGTCAATCGGCTTGGGGATGTAACCATCACATCCGGTAGCCAGCGCCCGTTCCCGTGTGCCGCGGATCACATCTGCAGTGAGGGCGACGATGGGGACTCCCTTTAGGTGAGGCATTTGTTTGAAACGGCGAACCAGCTCGTATCCGTCGATGTCGGGTAGATGGAGGTCAACCAGGATCAAATCGGGGCGCAGCGAGCGGGCGATCTCCAGGCCTCTGGGCCCATCCTCTGCCTCCACCACCCGATACCCCTCTGCTTCAAGGATCCGTCGAACCAGTAACCGGTTCTCAAAGTTATCCTCGATATATAAAATAAGAGCGCTCATCGATCCTCCTACTGCTGTTTTTGGGTATGCGCTCGGGAAGACCGATGGCTCCTCCCTATGGCCTTCCGGGCCGTGGGGAGGAGGAGAAAAAAGCTTTCGAGGGCTGGGCTAGGGGGCCGTTTGGAGTAAGGCGCTTTAGCGCCCACTCTTGGTCATCCACCCAACCCCCGAAAACCCCAAAGATTGAAACAAGAAGGAGTTCTATCGGCTTATCGGCTTCCTCATGCAGCTCCCGTTTATTCGTTTTTTCCGTCGTTCGGAGCCCACAAGCGAAAGGGGAAGGACCCTACCCCTTTCCCTCTCCATTCCCACGGCCCAAAAGGTTCTGGTGCTGAAACCGAGCACCTTCGGCACCCCGCTCCAGTCCCAGAGCCCTACAAGGGAATTCACCGTGTATTTAATTTTAAGCGATATACAGGTTGTGTGGCAAGACTGTTCTAACCATGCGAACCGATATAGCTAGCCCGATCACTACACCGTACAGGGGAATATGCCAGCGCTTGGAACCTCCCACCGGGGGTGCAGGTCTTAAGTACACTAACCCTATTCGTTAAAGATAACCGATTCCAGGAAGATTCGGTTACGCCCCGTGGCCCTTTCTATGGCGGTGGTCCCGTCTCCTGCTGCGTTGCCAGGCGAACCATAGAGAAGAACAACCCTTGGGTTGGGAACCGCTTTCGATCGCCTCCGACCCCCGAAGATCCTCAAGGCCTCAGCCCATCTCATCTATCAACTTCCGAGCGAGGGCCAGGGCCTCCTCACGGGTGGTGACCTCACCCGCGGCCTGGGCCTCCCGAATCGCCTCCAGGATATGACCGATCCGCGGGCCCTCCGGCACGCCCATCGCCAAGAGATCGTCTCCACGAATTAAGGGGATCGGCCGAACGAAACGTTCGGGAGCTTCGAAGAAGGCCTGCCACAGGGTTTGCGCCACATGAAGACGGGGCTTCCAGATCGCATCCGTTAAGGTAGGGCCCCAGACGGCCAACGTGTCCGCAAGCGCGAGCAAGACCAGGTCCACCCCCAACGCCCCCAGATCCCGGAAGAACCGATAAATTGCCCGCGGCGTGAGCCGTCCCCGGGCCAGCCCATGGGGCCGCATGTGGTGGCGGATCAAGGCCTCGATCTCGTGGATTTCATCGTTGCTGAAGCGAAGCGCTTCCAGACGGCGAGCCGCCGCCTCGGCGCCCACGGCTTCATGGCCGATGAAACGGACACGCCCATCCGGCTCAGCCGTCCGAGTCACTGGCTTGCCGATATCGTGGAGCAACGCTGCCAGGAGCAACAGCCCCCGACGGGGGTGGTCCACGGCGACCTCCTCTGCCCAGCGGGCCGTCAGCTTCTCCCGCCATGGGGCCATCACTTCCTCGACCTCGGCCCACTGCGATGGGAGATCATGCAACTCAGAGGTCTCCGCCGTAGCTCCCAGCAGCCGCTCCATCGCGGCAACGGCCCGCAGCGTGTGCTCGTAGACATCCCACACGTGCGGAGGGCTTTGGGCCACGCCCCGCAAGTTCCAGACCTCCGGCAGGATCCGCTCCAAGATCCCCAACGCTTCCATTCGGCGCAGGCTGCGGACAACCGGGGGGATTAAGAAGGTTTTCATGAGCTCCTCGCGGATCCGCTCCGACGCGGCGACGAAAAGCGAGGGGAGAGCCTCCTGAAGCGCTCCCTCGGTCTCCCCGGTCATCCGGAGCCCGAACTCCACCTCAAAGCGGATCGCCCGGAGGATCCGCACGGGGTCCTGACGAAAGGCGTCCGGGGCGCAGAGTTGAAGCCGACCGGCCTGCAGATCCTCGAGCCCGCCCAATGGGTCGAAGGGAACCAACGGATCCTCGTGTAGGAATGCATCGAGATCCGCCATCATCGCATTGATGGTGAAATCCCGTCGCCGAAGGTCCTCCTCCCAGGACTCGCCCTCCCGCCGGGTGAGATCCATGTAGAATCGGCGGCCATATGGATCCTGCCAGACCACGCGACCGAACTCCCGGCGGGCATCGAGAATATAAAAGAACCCTCCAATCTGATCGGCCAGGGCACGGGCGAGACGCAGCGCCGGCCCAACCACCACCACATCGAAATCGTTCGGCTCCCGACCGATCACACGGTCCCGCACGGCCCCACCGACCAGTCGGGCTTCATACCCGCCCTCCTCCAGCAGGCCCTTCAATCGTTGCAGCAGCTCGTGGGACAAAGATCCCTCCCGGCAACCTTAGGAGTCAAGGGATCCGCCAACGTTCATCCACATCCATTGAGATTGTAGAGCCTCTGGAGTGAACGGGAGAAGGGAGGGCGCTCCGCCGGCCGCTGCTTTCTATTCCCCTGCAGTCAGAAATCGAGGGGAGAGCCGAGATCGGGGGTGAGGAACTTGCATTCTGAGCGAATGCCCGGATTGCACTCCAGGAGCTTTGAGAGGTCAGGCGGGGCTTTTCAATAGCTCTAATCATTTTGGGGTGGAGGATCCGCCGGAGGGGCCTCCCAGTCCCCTACTCAATAAAGCCCTCGGCGGTTTACCGACGGGCGCGGGGCTCCAACGCGGCGATGAAATTCTTGTAAACCTGCTGAACCTCCCAGACGATCCGGTCCGGCCCCAGCGCCCACCATTCGGCGGGGGTGAAATAGGCGGAGACTTCCGCTTCGGAGCCGGAACGACCCACCCACTGGAGCACATGGAGATTGTCCGACTGGGCCATATAGAGGGCCAGCTCAATGATCTCAGGATCCCCCGTGAGACACGCCATCTGATAAGCCTCCAGCATCAGCCGGAAAACCGCCCACTGGGCGCTGTTGCCCAGGAAGAACTCCAGGCCCCCGCTGCCCGCCCATGTGCTGGTGAAAGCGGGCAACGGCAGGTCGAAGCTGCGGGAGCCATAGCGGGCGATAATCTCGCTGGGAGTTCGGAAACACAGACCCCGGCGAATCACTTCCTGAGGCAGTGCCTCGAGGAACGCGAAGATCCCCGTCTCCTCCCGATGATGTTCCCCAAAGGTCTCGAAGTCCCAACCTAAGACGATGAAATCCCCCACGTGTTGTGCCAGCCACTCTGCATAGCGATCCGCCAAAAGCGGCCAGCCCTCCCAGCCCCGGTTCGAGAACCGATAGCCGACATCATCGCTGAGCTGGTAATGGCGAGCCAGTAATTTCAAACGCCCGCGGCCGTGATGGTAGAGATAAGTGGGCTGGCGCCATTCCATGACCCACGGCCGGCCATCCAGGAAGGCACCATCGAAGCCCGCCCGATCGAGCGCGTGGTAAATCGCAGGAGACATCATCATCTCGGTCGTGTCCGCCACCCGAGGTCGGACGCCGAACAGGCGCTCCAGTTGATCGGCGGCCCACTGCATGCGCTGGATGAAACGATGGATGTCCCAGAGAAAGAGCAGGCTGTGTCGCGGCTCAGCGACCACCAGCTCGACGTGGGGGTGACGAACCAGCTCCCGGAAGCGATCCAGGAGTTCCTCATCCCAACGCTGGGCTTGTTCCAGGAACGTGAGAGTGAATCCGATGGCCAACCGGAACCCCGCATTCAGCAGGGATTCAAAGCGGGCGATCGCTGGATAATAGCAGCGCTGGGCGGCGCGCCGGAAGTAACGCTCATTGAGCGCCTCATCGAAGAGGCCTTGGGCCAGGACATCCGCAGGAGCTCCTCGGGGGAGCGGCTGGGCAGGCAGGCGAAGCCGACGAGGTTGATGGACGATGGTATAAATCACCACATCCTGCACCCGACCGTCAGGACGGGAGAACACCGGTTTGGGCCAGGGCAGGGCGCCGTTGGCCTGGGCGACGAAAGTCACCTTCTCCAGCAGAAGCTCCAACACGCGGGGCCAGGTGAAGTCGGCCGCTCGCCGTCGGGCCAGCTCCCGCAGGGCCTCGGCGCGAGCGGGCTCCGCCCGGAGGTCCAACAGACGAAGGACGATCTCCTCCGGCCGATTGGTATCCAACACAATCGCCCCCTGGCCATCCAGGGCGTATTCTTCCCCGGTGACACCCGTGAACACCAGGCCACCTGCCGCCATCGCCTCCAGCCCCACCAATCCGAAAGGCTCATGGCCGCTGATGGCCAACACCGCGTCGGCCGCCGCATAGAAGGGGCGCAGCCATTCTTGAGGCAATGGAAACCCAAAAGCATAGAGATCCGCCGAAGGGACCTCGCGGAGGATGCGGAGCAAATCCTCCCATGCCGCTGGTGAGCCCGCGAGGTGCGTTATCGTTAGGCCCAGCGCCCGGGCGCGTGCGAACACCTCTTCCCCATGGGGTTCCATCCCACCTCGCAATGGGAAAACCACCCGATAGCCCATCGCCTTCAATCGGGCTGCCGCTTCGACGGCCAACAGCCAGCGCTTGGCTGGGTCGAAACGACCTACTTTAAAAAGCATCACCGTGCGCTCATCCACGCCCAGCGCTTGGCGGAGGGCGGAGATCTGCTCCGGCGGGACAGGCTCCAGCAAGGCACAGGGGATCCCGTTCGGGATCACCAGCGGGTCGACTCCCAACTCCCACATCCGATGCTTCATGTAGCGGCTGACCGTAGTCAGCTGGGCAGCGGCGCTCAGCCTGCCCCAATCGATCCGATGGAAGGACATCGTGTTGTTGGCGTTCCAGAAGATCACACACCGCCCCCGCCACCCACGGGCGCGGAGGAGTTCGTCGAGATGGATCACCGCCTCCGCCGTGTGCCATTCCTCAGCTAGGATCACCGGGAGGCGGCCGGTCTCTAACGCCTGGCGGATCACATGCTCTAGCACATAAGGAGGCACCGTCGCGGTGAAATCATGCCGCTTGCCCTCCTCCCCATCGTAGACCCCCGCGGGGTGATAGCGGCTGATCCACTGACACCAGCGATGCAGAATCAACCGGTCATCGAAGCGGCTCTCCTCGCCAGGGGCATCTGGGGCGCCGATGAAGAAGAGATGGGTGAGGAATCCTTGCTGGGCCAGCGCTTCGGCCAGATGAGTCACCCGAACAGCCAGCCCACCCGCCTGCGCGTAAGGATCCGGTCCTTCAAAGGAGAGTATGATGAAAACCGCCTCATCTGGCCTTAGACCCGCCATCTTGGCCCTCCCCGCTTTGGAATGCGGCCCGTCAGGCTGGCACGGCCTCTTCGGATCTCCAGCCAAGCTGATTCAGGGCCGAGAGTACCACTTCAGGTGGCGTTCCTGCACCACTTCAGTGTGGGAGAGAGCAATTGCGGCGGGCGGCTTCACCGCAACCGTCTCTTCGTCTTAAAACCATGCGATCGAGCGAGTCGGGCGGACCTCACCGCGGCGGATTTGATCCAGATAGCGCTGAACGAAAGATTCGGCGGAGCCGATGAAAGAAGGGGATCCCTGAGGAGCGATCGTCTGGGTAGTGATCACAAACCGGCCAGGGCCTAAATGCTCGATCCAGATCCGAAAGCGCTCTACCTGGAATTCATAGCACCCCGGCTCCCCATAATCCTGTTCCGCATCCAAAATCACCCATCGCACCTGCATATCCATGATCGCCCCCTTTCCGAGGGAAGCCATATGGGCCTTGGATCGCCTTTGAGGGTCTCTCCTCCTTCGGCGGCAAAGAGGGGCATCCGCCTCTCTGCTGAACATCCCTTCAAGCGGATAAAGCTTGATTTTCCAGAATGACGACTCGCTTCAGGGTTACCTGTTTCATCAGGTGGAAAACCCCACGGATGCCAACGGGCTTTCAGTTCTTTGGGACCGCATCGGATCAGTGGGCGGATCTACAAGAAGGCCAAACCGCAGGGACATTTCTTAAGCGGGCATCCCGAAGAGGAGGAAAGGGGAAGAAGTGAGGATCCTTCAAGTCTGTCCACGCTTTCCTGCACATGGCTCACCACCCTGTTCAGGAACATTGTTCAAAATTAATTTTTACTAATTTCTAAGAATCTGTCAATATGCGAATTTCTAACCCCAGGGCTTTTCAAAGTTCTAACCCGGGGATGCAATGTTGCTTCTTCGAAGATGTGGGGTGATGAGAGCCAGCGGCCTTACCCCTCTGGAAGAAGCAGTCGTTGCCTCTCGGCTATCATCTAAATGAACCCAGATGCGGAGGCTGTCCTGGTGCGATGATTCTCCGTCTAAGCTTGACACTACGGATCACCCCGATTGCGGAAGGGAAATGAGTACTTATTGCAGGGCTTCCCTGCGCGACAAAGCCGCGCGGGAAGGGATCGGTGCCCCTACCCCCATCCCCATACCCACATTCACGATCAGGAGGAGCCATGGGCCGAACACCCCGCTTGATCCTCGCCCTCGTCTTCGGCTTTGGCGGAACGGCGATCTTCTTCACTCTATCCAGCGGGCACCGCATCTCGCACGCCGGGATCTCCGGCGCTTGGATCACGGCTGTGCACCCGGATGGTGTGTTCGCGGGAGAGCCGGATGAGGCGGTGCAGCTGCTGGTTCTCGGCCCCGCCCCTGTCGATTTGGGTGAATGGACGTTGAGGGATCGCCTGACGGGGACCGGAGGGTTGCGGTTCCCCCCAGGGTTCATCGTCACCCCTGGGGTTCCGATTTGGGTGGCCCACCACGCCCTTTCATTCACCCTGGCCTTTGGGCGCCCACCGGATGCCGCAGTGTTTACCGATGGGCTGAGCGCCGTGCGCCCGGTCAGTGGTATGTGGCCCGGCTTTGCTAACACAGGCGATGAGGTGGTGCTTCGGGATTCCAACGGATCGCTGGTGGATGCCGTGCTCTACGGCGCGGGCTACACCGAAACGATGGGATGGAGCGGCCCGCTGGTCCAGAGCTACACGATCCCCGGTGCCCGGAGCGAGGGCCGGATCCTGTTCCGCCGCGTGGATCCGGCGACCGGGTTCCCCATCGACACCGATACAGCCAGCGACTGGGCGAGCGATGCGTGGGATCCGTGGCACGGGCGCCGGGTTCGCTTCCCCGGATGGGCGCCAGAGCGCTACGAGCAGCCTCTCCGCCTCGCCGGCACGACCTCCATGACCTTGATTATCGCCCCCGATCACGCCTTCGAGGCGGTCGCCGCCTGGATCGCTGACGCCCGAGCTTCCATCATCGGAGAGATGTTCACCTTCGAGCATCCTCGGCTGGCCGAGCGCCTGGCCGCGGCAGCGCAGCGGGGCGTCTCCGTCACGTTGCTCTTAGAAGGCACGCCCCCGGGTGGGATCACCGACGATGAACGGTATGCGTGTCGGCTCCTGAGGGAGGCCGGTGGGCGGTGCCTCGTGATGCGCAACATGCCGGCGGCGACCCCACCCGCCTTGCGTCGCTACGCCTACGCCCACACGAAATTCCTGGTGCGGGATGACCGATGGGTGCTGATGGGAACGGAGAACCTGAGCCCGCGAGCCATGCCGGATGATCCCAAAGGCGACGGCACGGAAGGTCAGCGGGGGGTGCTTGTCGCGCTGGAGTCCCCGGAGGCCGCCGCCTTTCTGGGCGACCTGTTCCGCATGGATACCGATTCGATCTTTCGGGATGTAGCGCCGCTGATGGAAGATCCGCCCCCGACGTACACCCCGCCGATCACCTTGGGTGGAACCGCCTACCCGGTCCGGTTCCCCGAACCGATCTCGATCACCGCCAGCGACCTCCAGTTGATCGTGGGGCCGGAAGGGGCGTTGAATTTAGAAACCGGTGTGTGGGCTCTGCTGCAGCAGGTTGGTCCGGGGGATGAGGTCATGGCCCAGCAACTGACGGTGCCGCCCTGGTGGGGCCCCAGCGTGGCGGATCCCACCACCGCACCGGTGATCTCGCCGAACTTGTACCTGGCAACCCTCATCGAGGCAGCGGAAAGGGGAGCTGCGGTGCGGCTTCTTTTGGATCGCTTCTATGATGATCCGGCAAGCTCCCGCAGCAATGCCGCCACCGTGGCCTACGTGGAAGCTTTACGAGCGGCCAACCCGACCCTTTCCCTTACCCTTCAAGCGCGAACCGGCAACCCGGGCGGGCGTGGGCTTCACAATAAGATGACCCTTATCCGCATGGGCGGAGCGCCCTACATCGTCTTGAGCTCCGCGAACGGCACGGAGACCTCTCACAAGTTGAACCGTGAACTCGCACTGATCTTTCGATCCGAGGAAGGCTTCGCGGTCCTGAGCGAGTTGTTCCGGTTCGACTGGGAGCTCTCTAAGCCCAAAGTTTATCTCCCGATGGTCTTTCAGAATTACCGCCCACCTCACCTGCTGATCAGCGAGGTCCTGGTTAACGCCATTGGGATCGATCCCAACGAGGAATGGGTGGAGCTCTACAATCCGACTGGGGGCATTTTGGATCTGAGCGGCTATCGGATCGGCGACGCGGCTTCCCCAGGGGACTATGAGGGGATGTATCGATTTCCGGAGGGGGCAACCATCGGGCCTGGTCAGGTTGCGGTGATCGCGGTGTCGGCCCAAGCGTTCCTCGCCCGCTACGGCATCCGCCCCCACTTCGAACTGGCAGGGACGGATCCTCAGGTCCCTGACCTTATCCCGGATACTGTTTGGGGGCGTGGTTCGTGGAACCTCAACAACACCCAGGACGAGGTCGTGCTGATCGGTCCGGAAGGGGAGATCGACCGGGTGGATTGGGGAAGCCCGCCTCGTTGCCCCGCCTCACCGCGGGGTCAAAGCCTGGAGCGGTTTCCAGCCCATCAAGACACGAACACCTGCGCGGATTGGCGGATCCAAGCGTTTCCATCCCCAGGAAGCGTGCCCCATTGAACGGATCCAGGCGCGGGCGATTCCCGGCGATCTGCCCACATTGAATGGGGTTTAAGGGCGAGCGGGGCG
>FPIC01012851.1_pt1 | contig 12586 bp, 11 predicted proteins | sample 1504481 | NCBI WGS metagenome assembly FPIC01 (sample SAMEA4475357, study PRJEB15587) | soil metagenome | biome: Soil; feature: Field | place: India | collected 2015-03-11 | depth 0 m
TCGTCGCTCAGACGACTTCACCGAGCCGCGCATTGCGCAAATTGCCCGCGAGCTCAAGCTGCTTGAGCACAATCGTCAGATCGAAGTGCTCAACAGCCGGGAAAACGAAGATCTTTTCCTGAAAGACCTCGCCGGCTGGCGTGAAGAGGCCGCACGCCTGCGTGCGCTGCAGTTCGATACTGCATCGCTCAAGCTGGTGTCCATCGACCAGCAAGCAGTCGAGCCGAGTGCGCCGATCAAACCTAGGAAGGTGATGATCGTTGCGCTCGCATTGGTGCTAGGCGGTATGCTCGGACTATTTGTGGCACTGGTACGTCATATGGCCCAAGGCCATCGCGTAACTGCCTAATATCCGCCGATCAGAATCACCGCTTCGTTGCACCCGCTTTGCTGCAATGTGCATGTCGGGTGCGCGCTAGGTAGACGGTAGCGTGCCCATCCGATGTGCTCGTTCAAGGACTGACCATGCACCGTTATATCCATTCACTGCAGCGCCCTGTTTCCTTTCCGGTCATCGGCCGCACCAGCCGGGGGGAGGGGATGAGCGGCAGGCAGCGAAGGAACGGCGTCGGTAAAGGAACGACCATGCGCTATCCGACCATCGAGCATCACGGCGCCAGCGAAGGTGTGATGGCTCCTGCCATCAACTACATATACACGCGACCAGCAGCCTGCTTGTCGATTGCGGCCTGTTCCAGGGCAGGGAAACTTCGGCCGGTGGTCGGGCGAGCGCAGGGCAGCTGGCCATCGAATTCGCGCTGCAAGCCTTCAAGGCGCTGGTCGTCACCCACGAGCATATCGACCACGCCGGGCGAATTCCCTATCTGCTGGCCGGGGTTAGGGGTGGCTTCACGTGGCGAAGGTCTCCTGCAAACTACAGCTAAAGGAAATCTTAAAAGCGATGGGATCAACTGCAAGCAATAACAAGATTGGGTTGCCATATTTATGTTGAGCTGTTTTAACGCCTATGACATCCGTGGCCAGCTCGGCGCCGAACTGAACGAAGACATCGCCTACCGTATCGGTCGCGCCTACGCGCAATACCTAAACAGCAAGCGCATCGTTATCGGCGGCGACATGCGGCTGTCCACCGAGGGCCTCAAGCAGGCGATGGCCAAGGGCCTGCAGGATGCCGGCTGCGACGTGATCGACCTCGGCATCACCGGCACCGAGGAGGTTTATTTCGCCGCCTTCCACCTGGATGTCGACGGCGGCATCGAAGTGACCGCCAGCCACAACCCCATCGACTTCAACGGCATGAAGCTGGTGCGCCGTGGCGCCCAGCCGATCAGCGGCGACACCGGCCTCAAGGACATCCAGCGCCTGACCGAGGAAAACGCCTTTGGGCCGGTCACCACGCGCGGCACGCTGACCCGCCAGTCGTGCCAGGATGCCTACATCGAACACCTGCTCACCTATATCGACGCCCCGGCCCTCAAGCCCCTTACCCTGGTCGCCAATGCCGGCAACGGCGCCGCGGGCCATGTCATCGATGCCCTGGAGCAGCGCTTCCAGACACTGAATGTGCCGGTGCGGTTCATCAAGGTGCACCACAACCCGGATGGCACCTTCCCCAACGGCATCCCCAATCCCATCCTGCCGGAGAACCGTCCGGCCACCGCCGAGGCCGTCAAGGCCCATGGTGCGGATATGGGCATCGCCTGGGACGGCGATTTCGACCGCTGCTTTCTGTTCGACGAAAACGGCGAATTCATCGAGGGCTATTACATCGTCGGCCTGCTCGCCGAAGCTTTCCTCAAGAAGGAGCCGGGTGCCAAGATCATCCACGACCCGCGCCTGACTTGGAACACCATCGATATCTGCAAGCAAAACGGTGGCCAGGCCATCCAGAGCAAAACCGGCCATGCCTTCATCAAGGAACGCATGCGCAAAGAAAATGCCATCTACGGTGGCGAAATGAGCGCCCATCATTATTTCCGCGATTTCGCGTATTGCGACAGCGGCATGATCCCGTGGCTGCTAGTCGCCGAACTGATGAGCCGCCAAAGCAAGAAACTCTCCGAACTGGTTGGTGCGCGCATGGCTGCCTATCCGTGCAGCGGCGAGATCAACTACACCGTCAGCGACGCCAAGGCCGTGCTCGCTGCCGTGCAGGCGCACTTCGCCGAGCAGAATCCCAAGGTGGATACCACCGATGGGCTGAGCCTGGAGTTTGCCGATTGGCGAATGAATGTGCGGGCTTCGAATACGGAGCTGCTGCTCAGGTTGAATATCGAGAGTCGCGCCAACCCGGAAAGGGTAGAGCAACAACGTATCGTCATCGAAGGACTCGTTACGCAATGAAAATTCTTGTCACGGGTGGTGCTGGTTATATCGGCTCACATACCACCTTGGCTCTGTTGGAGGCTGGCTACGAGGTTGTGGTACTGGATAACCTGTGTAATAGCTCAGCCGAGTCCCTGCACCGGGTCGAGCGCATATGTGGTAAGGCTCCCATTTTCGTGCAGGGTGATATCCGGGATCGAGCATTACTTGACGAAATCTTTGCCAACTACAGAATTGAGGCCGTCTTGCATTTCGCCGGGCTCAAGGCTGTAGGGGAGAGTGTACGAGAACCGCTGAGCTACTACGAAAACAATGTCGCAGGCAGCGTCAGCCTCTGTCAGTCGATGGCAGCTGCGGGTGTGTTCAGGCTGGTATTCAGCTCCTCAGCCACTGTGTATGGCGAGCCAGCTCAGATGCCTATCAGTGAAGATTTTCCCACAGGCATACCGACCAACCCTTATGGCCGCTCCAAGCTGATGGTTGAGGATGTGCTGCGTGATCTTGCTGTCGCCGATTCGCGCTGGAGCATCGCGCTGCTGCGCTACTTCAATCCGGTCGGCGCTCACGAAAGCGGCCTGATCGGTGAGGATCCCAACGGGATTCCTAACAACCTGCTGCCCTATGTGGCTCAGGTGGCCATCGGCAAGCTCAAGGAGCTTTCGGTATTCGGTAACGATTACCCGACAGCCGATGGCACAGGTGTCCGTGACTATATCCATGTAGTCAATCTCGCTGATGGGCACCTCAAGGCGCTGCAAAGAATTTCTTCCCGGCCCGGACTGAATGTCTGGAACCTTGGGACTGGCAAAGGTTATAGCGTATTGGAGATGGTACAGGCCTTCGAGCAAGTCAGCGGCCGGCCTGTTCCATATCGCATCGTAGCCCGTCGTTCTGGCGATATAGCCGAGTGCTGGGCCAATCCGCACAAGGCTGAACGTGAGCTGGGATGGAAGGCTGAGCGTGGCCTGCAGATGATGATGGAAGATGCATGGCGCTGGCAGTCCTTGAATCCGCAGGGATACAAATAAAATAAAAACAATAGCGATAAAGCCTCAGGTGTGATTTGAACAGCCTTAGCCGCTTCAGCCTGCTTCCTCTGGATGTCTGGCTGCAGTAGCGGGGTTCGAACGCTACGCCAGTGCATTCGAGGTTTTTGAGCGGTTCTAGGCTTCAGATCAGTCTGTCAGTGGTGGGCAATTGTTAAGACATGTGTTTGGTTATTTTTTGGCTCGTGCCCTGCCTGGGGTAATGAGCTTTTTGGCAATTGCTGTTTATACGCGGATGCTTGATCCGGATGAGTATGGGGTTTATGCCCTGGCAGTCTCGGTCGTCGGGTTTGTTTCGATAGCGTGTTTCCAATGGGTGCAGGTCTCTGTTCTCCGGTTCTATATAGTTGGCTCGGAAAGCTCGGCTAAAGTTCTTGGGGCGGCTTTATTTGCTTTCTTCGTGTCATCAATTCCCGCGGTATTGGCTTGTGTTGTTATCTGGGTTTTTCTTGATGCTCCAATAAAAAGGCAGCTTATCATGATCGCTGCGCCACTTATCTGGGTGCAGGCCTGGTTTGAGCTGAATCTCGAGTTGGCGCGATGCCGTTTCGAGATATTCCGTTATGGATTGATTTCTGCAGTCAGGTCCGTTGTGGCATTGGCTGCAGGTATTTTTTTTATTTATTGCGATTTGAACGAGCTTGCACCTGTATTAGGACTTGTCGTAGGCGGGGTAGTGGGATCTCTGGTTGCCGGGATTAATGTCTGGAGGGGGGCATCTTGGGGGGCTGAGGTACGAGATGAGCTGAGAATTTTTTCAAGCTATGGTGCCCCTCTGGCGGTGGCCTTTCTTTTGGCCTTGGTTGTTTCAAGCTCGGATCGGATCATTCTGGCCTGGTTGATTGGCGAGGAAGCAGCAGGGCTTTACTCGGCAAGCTATGATTTTGTGTGGCAGGTGACGACGCTGCTTTTTGTGGCAATTAACCTGGCGGCTTATCCGCTTGTTGTTAAGGCGTACGAGCAGTCGGAGCAGAGTGTTGCTGTCAGGCAAATGTCACAGAATGGATCGCTTTTTTTGCTTTTGGCTGTTCCGGTGACGGTGGGCTTTAGCCTGCTTGCTCCGCAATTTGCGGAAGTGTTCCTGGGGGCTGAGTTTAGCCAGGCTGCCGCTGAGCTAATACCGTGGGTGGCTGTTTCTGCATTTTTTGCTGGATTTAGAGCATATCATTTCGATCTTGCATTCCAGTTGAAGAAAAAAACTTACTTGCAGATCTGGGGGCTTGGTGTTTCGGCATTTTTAAATGTCGTCCTGAATCTGTTGCTGGTTCCGTTGTGGGGTATTGAAGGGGCGATTTTTTCCACATTCCTTGCATACGTCTTTTCGCTCGGGGTGAGCATCTTCTTGGGTCGGAGGCTTCTCAAGATTCCTCTGTCATTTGCTGACCTTCTCAAGACGGTTTTTTCTTCTTGCGTAATGGCTGCGGCTATTGTTTTTCTGGAGGCTGAAGCAGGCTCGCTGGCTTTGGTCGGGCAGATACTGTTTGGCGCGTTGATTTATGCGCTGATGGTCTTTTTGCTGAACTTCATGGGATTGCGCTCGATGGCTGTCGAGAGGTTTAGGGGGTGGTGATGAGGTCTAATGCTCGTATAGCGCTATTTGTGCCATCTCTTAATGGTGGTGGCGCGGAAAGGGTCATGGTGTTTCTGGCTAATGGTATTGCTGAGCGAGGGCTGCCTGTAGATCTGGTGACGCTGTGCTCAGAAGGGGCTTATCGTAGTGAAGTGTCACCTGATGTGAATGTGGTGGATCTTTCCGCGCGAAGGATGCTGCTTTCAATATTTCCGCTGTTCAGATACTTGCGGAAATCCAGGCCGTTTGCGCTGATATCTGCTCTTGACTATGCAAATATAGTCGCAGTCTGTGCGCAAAAGCTGTCTCTTGTAGATACTCGAGTTGTCGTGACCGAGCACAATACGCTATCGATTTCTTGTGCGAATGCTGCTCGAAGTTTGGGGCGTCTGGTGCCTTTTCTGGTGCGGCATTTTTATAGGCATGCACATGGCATCCTTGCTGTATCTAGTGGCGTTGCAGATGACCTGGCGCGAGTGGTGAATATTGATCGTCAAGCAATCCGGGTGGCTTATAACCCAGTGGTCACAGAGAAAATGATCGCGCGGAGTTACGAACCCATAGACCATCCCTGGTTGGCTGATGGACAGCAGCCCTTCGTGCTTGCAGCAGGGCGACTGACTGGTGCGAAGGATTTCCCCACACTGATTCGTGCCTTCAAAAAACTACGAGGTACTGATGACGTTCGTCTGGTGATCCTGGGTGAGGGGCCTCAGAGAGAGCAGCTGGAAAAGCTGGTTTCAGAGCTTGAGCTTGAAGGTGCTGTACTATTGCCAGGGTTTTTGGACAACCCCTACGCATGGATGCGCAGATCTGCACTCTTTGTGCTTTCATCGGCATGGGAGGGGTTTGGAAATGTGCTTGTAGAGGCAATGGCTTGTGGGGTTCCAGTAGTTAGCACGAACTGCCCAAGTGGTCCTGCCGAAATCCTTGAGAATGGGAAATGGGGGCGGCTGGTTCCGGTTGGGGACGCTGATGCTCTGGCGAAGGCAATGCATGAGTCGCTAATAGACGTCGAGCCTCCCAGTGTAATAACTAGGAGTCGGCGCTTTGATGTGAGTAATGCCGTTGATGAGTACTTGGCGGCCATTCATGCTGACTGAGTGTGGAGGGTTGGTTTGACTTGTAGGCCTGGGGGCTGGGATGTCGGAAATAGAAACGCTGCTTGCGTTCCTGATATATGCGCTTGCTTTCTTGGGGGTGGCGTGGCTTGCCGGGCGCCTGGAGCTCGCTGGGCGCCTAGCTGCTTTTTTTGTCTTGTTTTATTCGGTTGCACCTGCCTTTGCCTTTTCGGGGTTCCAGTTTTTCGAGTATGAGGTTGACTACTCCTGGCGTGCATCAGTTTTTGCTTGTTATGCCGCGGTGCTGTTGATCTTCTTTGCGCTCTTGCTGTTTTTTGTAAGGGGAGTTGGCCGGGAGAATGGCGCATTCTCGAGTGATAATCAGCGTGGGCTGCAATTGCTGTGGTGGCTTGCGCTGGTAGCTTGGCTGGTGGACGCTATTTTTAATTGGAGGTTTTTTAGTCTTCCGAAACATGAATATATATTATCCCTTCCCGAGCAGACGAAGAATCTTTTCTTGTTTTCTATTCCGGCCAAGGAAATGCTGGTTGGCGCTGCTTTCTTCAATCCATTCCGCTCGAGATGGGTGAAGTCCTTTTGCATTGTCGTCGCTGTTATTGCGCTCTTGCATAGTCTTGTGATTGGTGTTCGGCATGTTGCTCTTCTCTTTATTCTGCTTTTGATATTGCCGAGAGTACGGACTTTCGGAATTTTGATATTGATCTTTGTTTTTACTTTCCTTGGCGAGTTTTCCAATGTCATAAAGCTCCTGTTTTCTTTCAGTAGTGGAGTTCAGCAAGAAATTTTTAGTTATGCGTGGTGGGCTGGGTACTTCCAGGAGGGCTTTGGGGTCAGTGGTGAACAGAAAGCTATACTTTCTAACTTGTTGATCAAGCTGGATAACCCAGAGTTATTCGATTTTGGGCGGATCGGTCAGGACTTGATTTTGGGGCTGCCGCTTGCGCCGTTGCTTTCCAAGTTGTTTGGTCATGATTTCGTTCCGGCTGTCGTAGCTCTTTCTGATTTTGTTGGGACCCTAGAGGGGCAGGGTACGGCTTACTCCATGCATTTGGTCATGATGGAAAGTTTTGGGCTGGCGGTCTTGTGGATTTTTTGCATTTCCTTGATCGGGCGTTGGGTCTTTGGAAGCTTCCTTTTCATATTCTTCGGCGAGATCATGTATTCGGTTATGCGTAATGGGGCAGAGTACTGGATCTATCAGACTGGGAAGATGATGTTTCTGATAGTTTTTGTCTTTTTGCTTGAGTGGCTGGTAAGAGTGATTTTGTTTAATTTTAAATCTGGCCAGGAAGGTGGTAATCCCATACCTTCAGAGGTGGCCGGGTGATCGGCCTTTAGGGAGAGGGGATGAAGATTCTGCTGGTGGTTACGGGTTTAGGCATGGGCGGAGCAGAGCGCCAGGTCATTGATCTTTCGGAAAGGCTTTTTACCAAGGGGCATGAGGTTGCCATCGCCTATCTGACGGGGCCTGAGCGCCTGATGCCCAATAGTGAGGAAATCAAGGTTTATTCAATCGGAATTACGGGAAATCCGCTCAGCCTGATTTTCGGATTCTTCAGGCTCCTGCGTCTTATTCATAGCCTTGCGCCCGATGTGATCCATAGTCATATGGTCCATGCAAATATCATTAGCCGAGTTGCAAGGATTTTTGCAAGGGTGCCAAGGCTTATCTGTAGTGCGCATAGCCGCAATGAGGGCGGATCCTTGAGGATGCTGGCTTACAGAATAACGGATGGCCTTGCCGATGTCTCGACCAACGTTGGGGTCGACGCAGTGCAAGCATTTGAGGCAGCGGGTGCGGTGCCAAAAGGAAAAATGCTGTCAATGGTCAATGGGATCGATGTGGAAAAGTTTATTCCAGATGCCGCTCGGCGATTGACCGTGCGTAACACGCTGGGATTTTCCCAGGAGCAAGTGGTCATTCTGGCCGTTGGTAGATTCTATGAAGCCAAGGACTATCCGAATTTGCTGCAGGCATTTGCTATTCTGAAAGATGAATTCCCGAACGCCCGGTTGTGCATTGCAGGCGATGGGCCTCTGATGAATCAGGTCAAGAAGCTTGCCGTCGATCTTGAGCTGGATGGGCGTATCGATTTTCTGGGTGCACGAAATGATGTCCCTGACCTCATGAGAGCCGCGGATATCTATGTGCTCTCATCGGCCTGGGAGGGGTTGCCGCTCGTTGTAGGTGAAGCAATGGCATCAGAGAAACTGGTGGTTGCAACCGACTGCGGTGGTGTCAGAGAGTTCCTTGGCGATGCTGGCATACTTGCGGCCCCGAAGAGTCCAGCTGCATTGGCAGATGGACTGCGAGAGGCGCTGAATATGCCAGCTGATGAGACTTCAGCTCTTGGCTCTCGTGCACGCTTGAGGATCGTGAATAATTATAGCCTTGACAGTGTTGCTGATGGTTGGGTTGAACTTTACAGTCATTTAAGCTCCCGGGTTTCGTAAGGCTATGAAAGTAGTTTTGATCTCACAGAATGCATCTCCGGGGTTTCTGATTTTTCGGAAGTCTTTTATCCAGTTTCTGGTCGGTGGTGGGCACGAGGTTTATGCTTTTGCGCTTGATTATACACAGGAGTCCAAGGCTGCGCTGATTGCTATGGGGGCTATTCCTGTTGACTATCAATTAAGCAAGGCTGGCCTTAATCCTTTCAAGGATTTCAAGGATATTCTGGCTTTGACTGAGCAGTTGCGAAAGATTCAGGCTGATATGGTTTTTAGTTTCTTTGTGAAGCCCTCGATTTATGGCGCCATAGCTGCGTGGTTGGCTGGGGTGCCTAGGCGCATCTCTATGCTGGAGGGGTTGGGCTATATACATACACCTACGGCTAAAGGTTTTTCTTTTAAAAAGAAAGTTTTGAGGTTTGTTCATGGGGCATTGTCTACGGTAGGGTATGCATTTGCCAATAAAGTGATCTTTCTGAATCATGATGACCCAAAGGATCTCTCAAGGTTTTCTTGGATAAGCAAAAATAAGGTGGCGGTTCTTGGTCCTATAGGTATTGATTTAAGTGAGTACCCGTATTCGCCGGTTGATACTTCAAGGCCTGTCCGGTTTGTTTTCGTGGCGCGTCTGCTCGCAGAAAAAGGAATTTTCGAGTTCATAGAGGCTGCCCGATTGGTCAAAAAAGCTTACCCCGAAACCGAATTTGTTGTTCTGGGTGGGCTTGACAGTGATAATCCAACTGCTCTCTCGAAAGAGCAATTGGATTCCTTTGTTGATGAAGGGCTCGTTATTTTTCCTGGGCACGTAGATAACGTCCTTGAGTGGATCGCTGGGTCGCACGTTTTTGTTCTGCCCTCATATCGGGAGGGCTTTCCTCGCTCTACCCAAGAAGCAATGTCGATAGGGCGTGCAGTAATTACAACAGACGTCCCTGGCTGTAGAGAAACGGTCGTTGATGGAAAAAATGGATTTCTAGTTCCACCCTGGGATTCTAGTGCTCTGGCGGAGAAAATGCTCCACTTGGTGGGGAGACCGGATCTGATCCAGAAGATGGGGATTGAAAGTCATCGGATGGCTGTTGAGAATTTTGATGTATATAAGGCGAATGAGCGGTTGGTTAATGTTTTGGGGGTTGGTTGATTTATGGGGTTAATTTTTTAATAAAAATTTAAGCTAAATTAGTTCATTTGGTTTTTGCTGGTCGGCTCTGGGCTTTTCTAATAAAAATATGGCCTTGCAGAGTAAAAATTTTTCATCGGTGTTTGGGGTGTAAATGACTGCTCATGTATACGGTAATAGCCATATTAAGGCCTTGACAGGTCTTCGTGGTGTTGGTGCATTGTTAGTAGTTTTTTATCATTTCCATCAAGCGGAAACTGGAATTCTCCAGCCGCTCTTCGAATTTTTTGGAAGTGTGGGTGTGATGGTTTTTTTTGCTCTTTCCGGATATATATTGACAAGCATTTATGATAAGAGATTTTATTCCGGGGTTTCGGCTTTTTCATATTTTGATTTTTTATGTAAACGTATAGCTAGAATATACCCGCTGCATTTTTTTCTTTTGATTATTATGTTGTTAGTTTATCCAAGGTTTGTGTATGCGCCAGATAGCGGGCTTCGGCAGGTGTTTACAAATCTTACCTTGACTCAAGCGTGGTCTTTTGATCGGTTTTCTTTTATTGCAGCATCTTGGTCAATTAGTGTTGAGTTTTTGTTTTATATCTTGTTTCCGTTTTTTGTGTTTTTCATGAGGCGAAATATTTCCCTGTTTGTTTTTTTGGGTTTGGGTCTGGTTTATGGTTTCGAAAATAACTACTGGATTTTCTTTGATTCATCTAAATTCTCCGATGAAATTATTTATATTTTGAAGCTGACAAATCATAACATTTTCCATTATGGTGCTTTTTTTGTTATGGGGGTTTGCACATATTACTTTTCAGATTGGCGCATATTTAAGAAGCTGCTCGAAAATAACGTGGCGTTTTTATTGTTAGTTGTGATCGTTTGTGTTTCATCTTTTTTGGGTGCCGCAAAGTACGCTATAGCAATTTTTGCTTTGCCTCTTCTGGTTCGGTCTGCTCATACTTCTAGTCTGGGTAGTTATTTGCTGGGGGGGCAGTGATTGTTTGGCTTGGCGAGCTTTCGTACGCAATATACTTGTCACATCAGTTGATGCATTATTTGGTGCTGTCTATAGCCGGTGGTCAGGTGGTTTCTCCGCTTTATGAGTGGGGGAGTACGTATATTCTTATAATTATATGGAGTGTTTTTTGCTATTATTGTATAGAGACGGTTGCCAGGGATAGGCTTCGGAATTCTTGGTTTGCAAGTTCAAAATAGGTTTTTTAAATATGAATATCTTGCTGACTGGCGCCTCTGGATTCTTGGGAGGAAAGATTTTAAAGACTCTAAATAGACTAGGGGGATTTGATATAGCCCTTGCTCTTCGCTCACAGGGCAGCTATTCGGCGGCAATTGCTCATGTTGTAGGCGAGCTATCGGCAGATACCGAATGGTCAGTGGCACTCACCGGCAGGCAGTTGGTCATCCACGCCGCCGCACGCGCCCACATCATGAAGGACGAAGTGGCAGACCCTCTGGCCGAGTACCGGCGTGTCAACGTGGAAGGTACCCTGAATCTGGCCCGTCAGGCTGCGGCTGCCGGAGTGAAGCGCTTTATCTTCATCAGCTCCATCGGCGTCAACGGCAATATCAATACCTGCCCATTCACCGCCGATGATCGGCCCAATCCTGCCGAGTCCTATGCGCAGTCCAAGTGGGAGGCAGAGCAGGGGCTGTGGAAGATTCAGCAGGAAACCGGCATGGAGCTTGTCATCATCCGCCCTCCGCTGGTCTATGGTCCGAGCGCTCCCGGTAATTTCGGCAGCCTGGTGCGCTGGATCGAGAAGGGCATACCACTGCCCCTTGGCGCCATCCACAACCGACGCTCACTGGTTGGCATCGACAACCTGGTTGATCTGATCATCCGTTGCATCAATCATCCTGCGGCGGCCAATCAGGTGTTACTGGCTGGGGATGGTGAGGATCTATCCACCACTGAACTGCTGCGTGCGGTTGGCAAGGCCATTGGTAGGCCGGCTCGGCTGATTCCTGTGCCAGCCGCTGTGTTGCAGTGCGGTGCGACTCTATTAGGTAAGCAGGCCATGGCCCAGCGGTTGCTGGGTTCGCTGCAGGTAGATATCAGCAAGACGTGCGAGCTATTGGACTGGAAACCGCCCTACACGGTGGAAGAGGGTCTGCGTCGTTGCTTTGAACCCTCCAATTGATTGTTTGTAGGTGACGGTGTGATTCGTGTTTTCGATTTCGTATTCGCGTTTCTAGGCTTGCTTTTCGGCTTCCCCGTACTAGCGGCGCTGACGGTTATTGGGCTGTTCGATACGGGCTCGCCGATTTTTCGGCAGGTGCGGGTTGGGCGTAATCAAAAGCCTTTTACCTTGGTCAAGTTCCGTACGATGAAACTGGATACCGCATCGGTTGCCACTCATCTGGCCAGTAGTGCTTCCATTACCCGCTTCGGACATTTTTTGCGCAAGACCAAGCTGGATGAGCTGCCACAGCTCTGGAATGTGCTCAAGGGCGAAATGAGTATGGTGGGACCGCGTCCCGGCCTGTTCAACCAGGCTGAGTTGACGGCCGAGCGCGCCAAGCGTGGTGTGTTCGATGTACGCCCCGGCATTACCGGGTTGGCGCAAGTCAATGAGATCGATATGTCTACCCCGGCCTTGCTGGCGGAAACGGACCAGAAGATGATCCAAAGCCTAACCGTGGCGGATTATTTCAAATACATCTTTATGACGGTGGCTGGCAAAGGTTCGGGAGACCGGGTCGTGCGTTGAGCGGCCGCGCTCCTGGGGGCGTTTGCCGCAGCCGGTCCATATCCCATGAGCTTGTGCTTTGCTTTGATCGTTGCTGTGTTCTGGCTTTCAGTGGTTTGTGCTTAAGGAAGGGGCCTAATGTGTTGAGGTTGGCTGAAAAACTGCGTGCTCGACTGGTCTCGCTACCGCGGCGCTACAAGCGCCTTATCCAAGTGGCTACGGATATCGTGCTGGTATGGGCGGCGCTCTGGCTGGCCTTTGTGGTGCGGCTGGGCGACTCTAAAAATATCGAGCCGTTGGATGGCCATGCCTGG
>FPIC01082578.1_pt1 | contig 12575 bp, 15 predicted proteins | sample 1504481 | NCBI WGS metagenome assembly FPIC01 (sample SAMEA4475357, study PRJEB15587) | soil metagenome | biome: Soil; feature: Field | place: India | collected 2015-03-11 | depth 0 m
CTTGAGGTCTAATTTCTCACCCAGCGTAAAAGCAAAAAAGATAATATTATAAATATGGGAATAACAAGCCTTAGGGGAAGGTTTTTAAGCACCCGCATTTGCCAAAACCTCTTTTAAGAGATTTTCATCAAAGATTTTCAGGCAGTCCGTTCTTTTTGAGAGCATGCCCTTTTCCTTCATTATAAAGCATATTCTTTCAAGGTTTTTGGTAAAAAGTCCAGAGCTGAACATTTTCAAGTTTTCTTCATGGTTTGGAATCATAAGCTCTTCCATCACTCTTTTGAGTTCCTTAGTGCTTATGCCCTCTCTATTTGCCATTATTCTATAAGCCTCTTCCCTGTTTAGCATAAAGTATCTATAAGCCTTAAAATAAGCCACTAAAAGTTTCTTCAGCAAAGCCCTGTCTTTTGCCACCTTCTCATCTACCACGAGCACATCCATCACCTCCCCAGGTATATCCTTACTGGAAAATATTACACGCCCACCTTCTTTTAGAATTTTACTCTTTTCAGGCTCAAAAGTAATAACTGCATCCACCCTGCCCTCAGCGAAAGCCCTGTAATGCTCCTGAAGTTCAAGAGGCACAATTTTCACATCATTTTCATTAAGCCCGTGTGTTTCAAGAAACCTGGTAAGCATGTAGGCTCCTAAAGCTGTGTTTTCCACCCCTATGCTTTTCCCCTTCAGCTCCTTCGCATCCTTTATGTAATCCTGCGCTATCACCACATCAGCACCGTTAGATATATCAAATATTAAAACCACCTTTACTTGGTAGCCCTCCTCTAAGAGCCTGAGAGCCTCATCAAGTGTAAGGGCTAAGGCGTTTATAACACCGTTTCTGTAGGCGCGGATAACTTCTGAAGTAGTGTTATACTCCACCAGCTTAACATCCTCCGGGAGGTAGCCCTTTTCCCTTGCAAGGTATAAAAGCTCATAACCTGGCCAAAGATTTGTGCCAAGCTTTATAATGTCCTTTCTACTTGCATGCTCCAAGTAAATGTAAAGGGCTAAAAACATAAGGCTTAGTGCAAAAGTAATGAAAATTTTAAGCCTCACAGCTTTTAATTATAATATTTGTTCACTGTGGTAGTAGCTTACAGGCGGGTTATCATACTTTCTCCTCCCTCCGTTATAACCAAGTATGTGGAGGATTTGGTCAAGCTATATTTTGATGAGGTTCTTCTTATGTCCTCCATAGAGGAAGCCTTAAAGCATATAGAAACATACGGACCGCCGGACCTGATAATAGGCTCTTATGTGTTATCAGATGGCACGCTTATTGACCTGCTTGAAGCTATAAGGCTAAAAAACTTGCCAAGGATACCCTTAGTGGTTATAACTTCTGAAGACAGGCAGGAGGTTATAAAAAGGCTACTTGAGCTGGGTGCCCTTGATGTGGTTCACAAAAGCATTCTTAAGGAAAAGCTGGAAGAGTTTATACAGGAATTTACCACATGCATTGACTTTGGCAGGTGGAAGGGCAGAGTGGTATGTGTGGAAGACAGTAAGGTGTATGTGGAGTTTTTAAAACAGGCTTTCCAGAATACAGGCGTGGAAGCCTTTTTCTTCTCAAGGGCGGAAGAAGCTTACGAGTTTTTGCAGCGGGAAGAAGTAGATCTGGTTGTTGTGGACTATCTTCTTGAAGGAAGTTATACGGGTCTTGACCTTATAAGGAAGATAAGAAGGAGCAAAAAGGGTATATATATGCCTATTATGGTAATAACAGCCTTTGATGACCCGCAGAGGAGGTTTGAGATATTTAAGGCTGGAGCGGACGACTATATTATCAAGCCCTTTTCAAGGGAGGAGCTGTTGATAAGAGCCTATAACCTGATGGCAATAAGGGCAAGAATAAAAGAGCTAAAGGAGGAGCTTGAAGAGGCTAAGAAGCTTTTCTTAAAGGACCCTCTTACTGGAGCATACAACCGCAACGTCTTTGAGTTTTTGGAAAAGGAGCTTGAATTTGCCAAGAGGCAAAAACATCCCATAACATTGGCTATGATGGACATAGACCACTTTAAAGCCTTGAACGATAAATACGGTCATCTTTTTGGAGACAAGGTACTTCAAGCCTTTGCAGGGGAGGTTATGAAGAACATAAGGAAAACAGACTACCTTATACGGTATGGTGGTGAAGAGTTTATGCTGGTGCTTGTAGGAGTTGACCTGGAGGGCGGTTTTAGAAAGGTGGAGGAACTTAGGAAAAGGATTGAAAGCCTGAGTCTGGACGGTGTTAAATTCACCTTCAGTGCGGGAATAGTTTGCAGTGTTAGCGGTTATAGTCTGAAGGAGCTTATAGAGAAGGCGGATGAAGCCCTTTATAGAGCAAAGCAGGCGGGTAGAAACAGGGTGGAGGTTTATAAGGGCTCATAATTTATAATGTTTATACAAATCACCCGAAAGGAGGTGTTGCCATGCCTGTATATGTGATGCTTACCACACTAACGGACGAGGGTATGAAAACCCTAAAGCACAAGCCTGAAAGGATAAAGGAAGTGGATAGAGAGGTTATGGAGCGTTTTGGCGTGAAGCTCCTCGCCCAGTATGCGGTGATGGGACCCTATGACTTTGTAAACATCATAGAAGCTCCAGACAACGACACCATTGTCAAGATGGCTATTGAGCTTGGCTCCAGAGGTACCATAAGGACGCTTACCATGCCAGCCCTTGAGGTAGAACAGCTTATAAAGGACCTTAAGGAGATGTAAGGCTGTATGGAGGCTACCCTCAGAGCCTTCCACCGGATAGTAAAAAGACATACAGACTTAAAGTGGGCACGCTCAAGAGATGACCTTCTGAGCAGGACCATAAAGGCTCTGAGGGCTTTTAAAGAGGGCAGGTCTCTTCAGGAGGTGCTTGCAAACAGAGAGCTTAGCTTTGAAATAGAGGATTCTTTGGAGGAGCTTTACAGCTTTGCGGTCAATTATGGCGATGAGACAGACAGGCTTATTAACCTGATAAGCCTTTTCATAAAATCCCCCGCACCCTGTAAGATAAGACTTATAAACTTTGTGGAGGTGCTGGTTGAAGATAGGAGAGTATCTGAAGGAAAAGAGGTTTAGCCTTTCCTTTGAGTTTTTTCCTCCAAAGTCTCAAGAGGGCGAGGAGGAGCTTTTTCAGACGGTGGCAAGGCTTCAGAGCTTAAAGCCCACCTTTGTCTCCGTCACTTATGGTGCGGGGGGCTCTACAAGAGACAGAACAAAAAGGGTGGTGGAGCGTATTCACAGAGAAACAAACATAACAGTGATGGCACATCTCACCTGCATAGCTCACACAAAGGAAGAGCTTTTTGAGATACTTTCTGGATACAAAGCCATCGGTATTGAAAACATACTTGCCCTGAGGGGAGACAAGCCCAAGGATAAGCCAGATTTTACACCTCCGGAGGATGCATGCAGGCATGCGGAGGAGCTTGTAAGCTTTATAAAAGCCCACTTTGGAGACTATTTTTCAATCGGCGTTGCTTCCTATCCAGAGGGACACCCCGAATCTCCCAACATGGAGTGGGAGATAAGGTATTTCAAGAGGAAGGTTCTGGCGGGTGCGGACTTCTCAATAACACAGATGTTTTTTGACAACAGATACTACTACGAGTTTATGGAGCTGTGCCATAGAGCAGGCATCAACATACCCATAATCCCCGGCATTATGCCCATAACCAACTTCAGGCAGGTGCAGAAGTTTGCCAGCATGTGTGGGACGGAGATACCCCAGAGGCTCATAGAAAGGCTTGAACCTTATGCGGACAAACCTGAGGAAACCCTCAAGCTTGGCGTAGAATTTGCGATAGAGCAATGCCTTGACCTTATAGAAAATGGCGTCCCCGGGCTTCATTTTTATACCCTCAACAAGTCAAAGGCAACTCTTATGGTCTATGAGGGCATAAAGTCCGCTCTTGTGGGGCTTGCATGAAGGTAAGGGTGCTTTACAGGGGGCAGTGGCTTGAGCTGGAGTTTGAAGGTGAGAAAGTAAAAGCTCTTGAGCTTCTGAAGGCTATGGGTCTTTCAAGAGAATCCGCCTTTGTGGTTCGTGGAGAAGAGCTTCTAACGGAAGAAGATTTTATAAAGGATGGTGAAGAGGTGAGAGTGGTAAATGCCATATCTGGTGGTTAGATTTCTATAGCTATGAGGAAGTGTGTAAAGTGTCAGAATAAGGCGGTTGTATATTTACCACAGCACAGGCTCTCTCTGTGCAAAGAGCATTACATGGAGTGGTATGCAAGGAGGGTAGAAGCTACCATAAGGGAGTTCAGAATGTTTAGCAAAAAGGACAGGGTTCTGGTGGCGGTTTCTGGTGGCAAAGACAGCCTTGCCCTCTGGCATGTCCTTCACAGGCTTGGCTACAGGGCGGATGGCTTATACATAAACTTGGGCATTGATGAATACTCTGAAAGGTCTAAGCTTCTCTGTGATAAGTTTGCAAAGGACAGAGACCTTGTCCTTCATGTGGTGGAGCTGAAAAGGGAAGTGGCAAGCATACCTGAAATTAAACAGGTAGAGAAAAGACCAGCCTGCTCCTTCTGCGGGCAGCTCAAAAGATATTACATGAACAAATATGCAAGGCTTTTGGGATACCATGTTATCGCCACAGGGCATAATCTTGATGATGAAAGTGCCACACTGCTTTCTAACGTGCTTAGCTGGAATATGGAATACCTCTCAAGACAGTTCCCTGTACTGGAAGAGAGGGAAGGCTTTGTCAGGAAGGTAAAGCCCCTGTGTAAGTTTACGGAAAAGGAAAATGCCCTTTATGCCTTCTTGGCTGGCATTGAATATGTGGAGGAAGAGTGCCCCTTTGCGGAGGGTGCAAGCTCCATAGAACATAAGATGATACTCAACCAGGTAGAAGAAAAAAGCCCGGGCACCAAGCTGAGGTTTTACATGGACTTTTTGAGAAGAATGCATCCCTTACTAAGCTCTGAGGAGGTCTCTTTAGTACCCTGCAGAGTATGCGGAGAGCCCACCACCGCAGAAGTGTGTTCCGTATGCAGGTTAAGAGAGAGGCTCAGTCCAAAGCCCTTGTCATCCTCAGCCAGTAGTTAAACCTGTCCTTTTCTTCGAAACCTAAGCTTTTGTAAAACTCTAAAGCCTGTTTGTTTTCGTCCCCCACCCACAGCTCCGCCCTGTCAAGCCCTCTGCTCTTAAAATATTCTAAAGCCTTTTGAACAAGAGCCTTACCAATGCCCTTGTTTCTATATTCTGGCAATACCACAAGCTCATGTATGGCTCCCACTACTTTGCCTTCCCTCTTGCTAAACCAGTTGCCATCGCCCGCCAGAAAGCCAACAATTTTGCCGTCCTCCTCCGCCACCCATATGCCTGCCACATCTCTCCTGAAAAGCCAGTTCAGGTATGCCTGCACATCGTCTGGGTGTGTATAAGAGTATTCTTCAAGCCCTTTATAGCCTTCAAGATACACCTGCACAAGCTCTGGCATATCCTTTTCATCAGCTCTCCTTATCTTCATGGCTTTATGACCCTTGCACCTGCTGGAGGCTCCACCTTAAAAAGACCACTTGAGGGTGTAAAATTATAGGAGCTGTTTATAAACTCCACAAGGGTTGTAATACCTTCCTTTTCTTCCACCTTTATGCTTTTCACCCTGCCACCCACCGAGACCTCCACATAAACCTTTGAAAAATACTCATCCTTCACCTTTGGCTTTAGCAGAAAGACCTTCCCTCCCTTGCCTTCCAGCTCTCCCACAAGCTCAAAGACCTCCTGCACGGGTTTTGAGAAGAGGAAAAGAGACTCCACCACCGGCGACCTGTTCTTCTCCACATCCTCTAAAAGGGCTGTCCTGTCCTTTTCGTTATACACCATGACCTTTATACCATCAGACACTATGAGAATTCTTGTAGGGCTTTCGTATTCAACCCTGAACCTTCCACTCCTTTCTGCGTAGAATATGCCCTTTGATACTTCAGGCTTTGACTGCCACGGGTAATAAACCTTCTGCACAAAGGCTACCTTTACCGTCCTTATACCTTCAAGAAACCTTACCAGCTCCTCATAGGATTGGGCAAGGCTCAAGCTTGTTATTAAAAATAGAGAAATTAAAAGCCTCATAGTCTGTGAAGCCTCCTCAAAAAGGACAGTATCACATCATACCACATAAAGGTATGCTCAAAGCTGACCGCATCATAATTATCCTGTATCGTGTGCCTTATAAGGCTTGCGTCCGAGCTAAGATGCAGACACTCAACGCCCTTATTTCTAAAGGGAATATGTGTTGGTTTTAATCCGCTGGCAGGTAGGAAGGATATTTTAAAACCCACATCTTCCACATGCTTCAGGAAAAGCTCGTTTATTTTTTCTCCGTTGTAGCCCTCCCGGTCCCTGTATATGACGCTCGGGTTAAAGCCGCCTACCCCCTCCAGATTTATGCAGTAGCTTACATGCTTAAGACCCTTCAGGTTTATATGGTGGCTTACCCCCAGATTGCCAAGCTCGCAGGCATCTGCAAGCAGGAACCTGAGCCTGTAGGGTCTTTCGTAGCTTTTGAGCAGTTCCTGATACAAGAAGATAGCCAGTAGGACGCTTATACCATTGAAAACCGCACCGTATGTTTCTGCGGTGGTGTCCATGCAGGCAATAATATATACTACGGGACCTCTGCCCACTTCAAACACAAAGTTACACCCCCTTACGCCCTTTTGCTCTGACTTAATAACTATCTTTACCCTCCTGTCTTCAAGAAGCTCCACATCCTCCCGCCTCACGCTTACTACAGGCAAACCACCCTCCATAAGAGGACCGTAGATATAGGACTCCGAAAAAGGTCTGTAGGTTATCACCGCCTTCACCTCTTTACTTAATGCATGCGATAGTTTGATGTAGTCCATATTTTCTATCAGTGCTATGTGGTCCTTAAAGTAGTTTCTCGTAGTATAGCCCTCATACTCGCCCTGAGGACTGCCTAAAAAGGGTACTGCTGGCACCCTTTTGTCTTCTACCTCAATCCATGCCTTTGTGGGAAACCATCCTTTTGCTTCAAAAGGCTCCTTTGTATGCCTGCCACCTGTGTAAGCCAGCAGAGAATCTATTATCCTTAAAGCCCTCTTGTGTCCCTCCGTACCTAACAGCCTGTTTTCGGTAAGCAGTTTGTATGCTAAGTCTTTAAAAAGGTTTGCCTGCTCACCCTTCATAAACGGGCGTAAGCCATACCCTGTAGCGGTCAAGATACCCTCTTACCGCCTTGAAATAAAGCTCCTGTAGTTCTCTTGTAATGGGTCCTATATCACCATTCCCCACCCTTCTGTTATCCACCTCTATGACAGGAGTTATCTCCGCAGCGGTCCCAGTCATAAATATCTCATCCGCCACGTAAAGCTCACTTCTTGCTACAGGTCTTTCCTCCACATCCACAATAAGCTCGTTTTTCAGCAATTTTTTTACCGCACTTCTTGTTATACCTTCCAGTATATGCTCCGAGTAGGAAGGTGTTATTACTTTTCCTTCCCTCACCAAGAATATATTTTCACCGGAGCCCTCCGCAAGAAAGCCATGCTGGTTTAGCATTATGGCTTCATCATACCCTGCAAGCAGTGCTTCTGTCTTTGCCAAGGCACTGTTTACATAGGCACCAGCCACCTTCCACCTTGATGGTATGGAGTTGTCGTCGTTCCTCCTCCAGGAGGAAACCTTTACCCTTATTCCCTTTGAGGTATCCAGATACCTGCCAAAATTGTAGGTATATATGGCTATCTCCGGCGTATAGTCTATGAGCTTTGGTGTTAGCTTTAAGTCTTTAAAGTAGGCAATGGGTCTTATATACACATCCTCTCTTATCTGGTTTTTTCTTAAAAGCTCCACTGTTATGCTCACAAGCTCCTCTGCCGAATAGGGCAGTTCCATAAACATGGCTTTGCAGTTTCTTATGAGCCTCTGGTAGTGTTCCTTCGCAAACAGAAGGTATAGCTGTTTGTGTTCTTCGTTCCAGTAAGCTCTTATGCCTTCAAAGACCGCGGTGCCATAATGGAAGGAGTTAGTCTTTATGTTTATGTTGGCTTCTTCTATGGGAACAAACCTACCTTCAAAAAAGGCGTATTCCATGCAGAACATTATACCAGAAAGGCACTTGAAACAGATAAGTTTCAGGTTATATTTTTATATCCTTTGGAGGAAGGCATGCAGAGGTTTATGCTGAAATCTAAGGTTCATAGAGCAAGGATAACAGGAGCGGAGCTCCATTATGAGGGTAGCCTTTCCTTGGATGTAGCCCTCATGGAGTCTGCAAGGCTTCTGCCCTTTGAGAAGATAGAAATATACAATGTGAGCAATGGAGCTCGTTTTTCCACCTATGTGATACCCGCTCCCAGGTATTCGGGAGAGGTCAGGCTAAACGGTGCGGCAGCGAGGCTTGGGGCTGTGGGCGATATAATAATAATAGCTTCTTACGCCCTTTTCAGTGAGCAGGAGCTAAAGGATTTCAGGCCCTATCTTGTGTATGTGGATGAAAACAATCAGATAAGGGAAATAAAGAGGGAAATGGAGATAGAGGGTGTAGCCCTTTATGATTGGCAGAGTATTTAGGATATTCAGAGAAAGGGGAGGGCTTTTGAAGGCTCTTGAGCTATGGGAATGGTATGAGGGTCTGGAGCCAAAGGACCAGAAGAGGGTTAAAAAATATTTCTCCTTAAAGTCCATAAAGGACCTTCGCTTTCCCTTCAAGGCACAGCACTTTGATACGGGTGAAGTTCAAAACCCGGGCTATACAAAAGCCACCTTCCTTGGAAGCCTTGCTCAGACTGCTCTGCTTGAGGGCGAGTATGAGGATGCGGAGTGGTTATACCTTAAGGCTCTGGAGCTGGCGGTAAGTGCCTATGAAAAGCATCTAATACTCAACGACCTTGTCATGCTTGCTCAGAGGCTAAAAGACTTTGAAAAGATGGAACTATACGCAAAGATGGATGTGGAGCTTTTTGACAGCTATAAGGAGGAGTTAAGGAATAGAAGGGGTGGAAGTCTGCCACAGATAAACTCTTATGAGCTTTTAGTATATCTCCTTGAGAGAAGGGGTCGCAAAAAAGAAGCCCTTGAACTGCTTGAAAGACTGCACGAGGAGGGTGTGGTCCATCCCTACTACGAGGAGGTTAAAAAAAGGCTAATCACATGAGCTATCATCCCTTGCTCAGGAAGGTTGTATCCCTTCAGAGAAGGGAAAAACTCATACCAGAAGCCTCAAGGCTTTTAATAGCCTTCTCAGGGGGTGCGGATTCGGTCGCCCTTGCCCTTTCCCTGCTGGAGCTGAGGGATTTCTTAAAGCTTGAAAAACTTGCCCTCGCACATATAAACCACCAGCTACGCGGAGAAGAATCCTACAGAGATGAAGCCTTCTGTCTTGACTTTGCCAGAAGACATGGACTTGATATTTATATGGAAAGGATAGATGTGAAAGCTCAGGCGGTAGGCGAGAACCTTGAAGGGAAGGCAAGGGAGCTAAGGTATGAAGCCCTTGAGAGAATAAGGGAAAGGGAAGGCTTTCACCTTATAGCCACCGCGCACCACCTGAGAGACTTAGTGGAGACCATACTTTTATGGCTCCTGCGTGGGGCTGGAAGGGAAGGACTTCTCGGTTTTGAACCAAGGGAGGGAAAAGTAATAAGACCTCTGTATCTGGCAAGACGTGAGGAGATAGAAGATTATGTGCTGTCAAGGGGGGAAAGATGGGTGGAGGATTCTACCAACTATGACCTTGACCTTGCAAGAAACCTGATAAGGCATAAGGTTCTGCCAGAGTTCAGGAAGATAAACCCCAGTTTTGAAGAGAGCTTTTTGAGGCTAAGAAGCCTGCTTAAAGAGGAGGAAGAGCTTTTGAAGGAATTAACTCACAAAAGCATTGAAAACCTGCTAAAAGATGGCTTTATAAACCGCAAGGCTTTTTTAAGGCTTCACAGGGCTTTGCAAAGAAGGGTAGTTTATGAGCTTTTAGGTGTCAGGAGTTTTAAGGAGGTGGAGAGGGTCATCAGCAGAATAAGAAAGACAGGCGGTGATTACATAGACTTGAAAAGCCTGAAGGGTTGATTATTTTAAATTCCTAATGTGGAGGTCTAAAGAATGCAGTGGATGAAGAGCATTTTTATATGGGTTATCATCTTAGGCTTTATGGTACTTGCCTTCAATCTCTTTGAGGGAAATAGAGACACATCAGCAGTGAAAACGCCTGTAAATACGGTCCTGCAGCTGGCGGAAGAGGGCAAGTTAAAGGAGGTAAAGATAAAAGACAATGTGCTTACGGGTATAACCACTGACGGGCAAAAGATAGAAACGGGCATACCACCGGGTTCTGACCTCACCAGCAGGCTTATAGAAAAGGGCGTCAAGGTGGAGGTGGCTACACCCGAGCATGGTAGTTGGCTTATGACCTTTCTTATATCCTGGCTTCCTATTCTCCTCTTTATAGGCATATGGATATACATGATGAGGCAGATGAGCGGTGGAGCAAACCCCAACTCAAGGGCTTTTAGCTTCGGAAAAAGCAGGGCAAAAGTATATATAGATGAAAAGCCCAAGGTAACCCTTCAGGATGTGGCTGGTATGGAGGAGGTAAAGGAAGAGGTAAAGGAAATTATTGAATACTTAAAAGACCCTGTCAAATTTCAGAGGCTTGGTGGAAGACCTCCCAAAGGTGTCCTTTTCTACGGTGAGCCGGGCGTGGGTAAGACCCTTCTGGCAAAGGCAATAGCAGGCGAGGCTCATGTGCCCTTCATATCCGTCTCCGGCTCTGATTTTGTGGAGATGTTCGTGGGTGTGGGTGCGGCAAGGGTCAGGGACCTCTTTGACACCGCAAAGAAGCATGCCCCCTGCATCATATTCATAGATGAGATAGATGCGGTGGGTCGCTCCAGAGGAGCCATAAACCTTGGAGGAGGTCATGATGAGAGGGAGCAGACTCTGAACCAGCTTCTTGTGGAGATGGACGGCTTTGATACCTCTGAAGGTATTATAGTGATAGCAGCCACTAACAGACCCGACATTTTAGACCCGGCCCTTTTAAGACCCGGCAGGTTTGACAGGCAGATATACATACCAAGACCCGATGTAAAGGGAAGGTATGAAATACTGAAGGTGCACGCAAGGGATAAAAAGCTGGCACCAAATGTGGACCTGGAGATAGTGGCGAGGGCTACACCGGGCTTTACGGGAGCTGACCTTGAGAACGTGCTGAACGAGGCAGCCCTCCTTGCCGCAAGGAAGGGCAAAGAGTTTATTGAAATGGAGGACATTGAGGAAGCCATAGACAGGATAACCATGGGTCTGGAAAGGAAGGGTATGGTCATATCTCAAAAGGAAAAGGAAAAGATAGCATACCACGAGATGGGACATGCCATAATGAGCCTTATGGTGCCGGGCTCTGATGCCCTTCATAAGGTTTCCATCATTCCAAGGGGAATGGCTTTAGGTGTTACACAACAGCTACCTATAGATGACAAGCATATGTATGACAGGCAGGACCTTTACGGAAGAATACTTACCCTCATGGGCGGGCGTGCCGCGGAAGAGGTCTTTTATGGAAAGGAGGGTATAACCACCGGTGCGGAAAACGACCTGCAGAGGGCTACCGAGCTTGCCTACAGGATGGTTTCCATGTGGGGTATGAGCGAGCGTATAGGTCCTATAGCGGTGAGAAGGACTGTAAATCCCTTCTTAGGTGGTATTACCACTTCTGTAGATATAAGTGAGGAGCTAAGAAGGGAAATTGACGAAGAAGTGAAGAAAATACTCATAAAAGCCTACGAGGAGACGAAGGAAATTGTCCTTGCTCACAAGGAAGCCATACGGGCGGTGGTTAAAAGGCTTTTAGAGAAAGAAACCATGAGCTGTGAGGAGGTGGTGGAAATACTCAGGCTTCACGGTGTGGAGGTAAAGAACGAATGCAAAAAGGAGGAGTTTAAGGTTCAGGAAAAGCAGGAGGAGAAGGAGGAGGTGGCAAAATAATGAATACTTTAAGGAGGTAAGGAAATGGGCATGACCATTACGGAAAAAATAATAGCTGACCATGCGGGCAAGAAGGAGGTGCATGCGGGTGAGCTGGTTACCGTAAAGGTGGACCTGGTGATGGCAAACGACGTGACAGCTCCCTTAGCCCTCAAAGTGCTGGAAAAGTATGGTATAGACAGGGTCTTTGACCCTGATAAGATTGCCCTCGTGCTTTCACATTTTGTACCTGCAAAGGATATAAAGTCCGCTGAGCAGGCAAAGATAGTCAGAGACTTTGCAAAAAGGCACAACATAAAGTGGTTCTTTCAAGAAGGTGAAGGGATAGAACATACTATACTACCAGAGAAAGGTATTGTAGTGCCAGGAGACCTTGTGGTGGGTGCGGACTCTCACACCTGCACCTACGGGGGCATAGGTGCTTTTTCAACGGGCATGGGCTCTACTGACATAGCCTACGCCATGGCAACAGGTGAAACATGGCTCAAAGTGCCGGCCACCATGAAGTTTATCTTTTACGGAAAGCTACAGACCTGGGTTTCCGGTAAGGACCTTATTCTACACACCATAGGTCAGATAGGGGTTGATGGAGCCCTTTACAAGGCTATGGAGTTTGACGGCGAAGCCATAAGAAGC
>FPIC01011255.1_pt1 | contig 12539 bp, 12 predicted proteins | sample 1504481 | NCBI WGS metagenome assembly FPIC01 (sample SAMEA4475357, study PRJEB15587) | soil metagenome | biome: Soil; feature: Field | place: India | collected 2015-03-11 | depth 0 m
GGGCGGCCCCGAACGCCTCTGCAAGAGGTTCTGAGGGGGCTAGGCGTGGAGCCCGCGCGTGGGGGCCGCCTACTTTGGTCAACTTAGAAATTGCTGTTTACGGCTTTGAGAAGATCTACGCGGCGTATAGGGCGGTGGAGATGGACTACTTCAAGAAGCCTAAGAGGAACGACACGGTGGTTAGGACTTTCGGCGTGTTGGATGAGGAGGCTCGGAGGGAGTTCATGGGGCTGGACTACAACTCCTCTGCCGGGGTGGTGGAGTTTGTTATGAGAAACCCCTTCACGGTGACGCCAGGGGAGTTCATGTCGTTTGTGGAAAGGCTGAGGGGGGAGTTGCCGGTGGGCGACGTGTACTTCGCCAGCCGTCTTGAATACGCCGTGCTGGTCGCTAGGAAGAACGCCACGACGGCCGAGGGCCCAGCCGTGAACATCCTCGTCCTAGACGACGAGGATTTCAGGAGGTTTACCAAGAAGTACGTGGGGTACGAGGTGGATCCCTGCGACAATTCCATAGTGCTCCCGAGCGTTTACAACAGGACTTTTGCCAAGGGGCAGGTGGTGGAGGCGTTTCTGCCCCTTGCCTGGTACGGCGTCAGAACAAACACGGCCAGGGCCTACTTCCACGTCAACATGTTGTTGAAGATCCACTTCACCAGCATATACGCTGAGGAGCCTCATGGCTACATAGGCAGATGCTTCGCCGAATCTTTCACAGACGTCCCGCCGTATAAGTCATACGCCATCGTCGAGGTGCCCAAGGAGGCGTGGCTCTACGTCCACTGGAAGAGGGAGGAATTTATAAACGAGATGGCGCTTCAGCGGCCAGAGAGGATAGAGTGGCTAGCCCGCTGGTACCGGGAGCCAAACGCCACCCGGTATGTGGAGTTTATAAAGAGGGTGCTAGAAGAGACGAGGAAGAGGCTGGAGGAGCTGAGGGCGGAGCTGGGCCTTAGTTAACGCCCTTCAAAAATCCCCTTTTTCCTGCCGGGACCGTTTGTTTACTATTTTTTAGGAGATGTATTTCGTGGGTCTCCTCCTCAACGTCGACTACGGCGACGCGTTGGTGAGGGCGAGGGCGCTTAGGGTATTGCGGGCCTCTGGGGTTAGGGCTGTGGGGGTTGAGGAGGCAGTGGACGCCTATTACGTCCACTACAGGTCGCCCATTTTCGGGGGGCGGGCCTCCAGCCCCGTGTGGGAGAGGTTCCTCATGGCGTATGTGAAGTCCCAATACTACGGGGCGGTCTCCGCCGTCTCTAGGCTGAACCATAAGGCCTCTCTTGAAGCGGCGGTGAGGCTCCTCAAGGCGTTTGAGTCCTACCTCCGGTACTTGGATAGCTACGGCAGGGCGTGGTTTGGGAGGGGGGCTAGAGAGGCATGGGCGGTGGCCATGAAGCAGATTAGGCGCCACTTGGGGGATCCCGCCGATGTGGTGGAGCTCTACCGCCTCTTCAAGCGGCTTGGGGAGGTGCTGGGGAGGGGGAGGTCGGACAGCCCTGGGGCGCTGGCGCTGTCGGTGGCCTCCGACCCGCGGCGGGTGAGGCTGTCGCGTATCTTGGCCAAGGCGCTGGCTCTCTCATCGAGGCTTGGCGCCCTTCTCGACGGCGTGTGGGGACTGGGCGAAGAGGAGGAGAGAGCCTACGGCTCTCTGCACCGCCTGAGGAGGGCCGCTCTGTACGCCAAGGCCCTCGCCCTGGGGGCGCCCCCGCTGTTCCTCCATAAGGCCGCCTCCGCCGAGCTCCCCGTCTATAGGCAGGTGGGCGGCGGGGACAAGGGGATATACCTCCTCGTTGACAAGTCGGGCTCTATGTACGGCGCGCTCGGCGGGGTTGAGAAGATAGCGGTTGCGGCGGCGTACGCCATAGCGGTCTTGAGGAGGTTCACGAACGTGGTCATACGGTTCTTCGACGTGGAGGTCTACGACCCCGTCTCAGACGTGGAGAGGCTTGTCGACGTCTTGACGCGGGTGGCGGCTAGCGGGGGCACAGATATCACTCAAGCGGTGGAGGCCGCTGTTGAGGACGCCGAGAGGAGGAGGCTGAGGGGCTACGTCCTCGCGGTTGTCACCGATGGCGAGGACGATAGGCTTAACCCCGTGGCCGTGAGGGAGGCAAGGGCGGTGTTCCGCGACGTGGTGTTCGTGCTGCTGGGTGCCCAGAAGCCCCCGCCCCACGCCCGCGCGGTGCGGATCTCCCCTAATGACCTCCGCCTCGCGGGGGCCGCCTCAGCAGTTATTTAAATTACACGAAATATGGCCATGCCCTTCGAGGCGAGATACAGGGTCTACTGGCACCACACAGACGGTGCGGGCATCGCACACTTTTCCCGCATATTGGCAATCGTCGAACAGGCTGAGGAGGATTTCTACGCCTCTAAGGGCCTGCTCCACGTCCACGGCCGGTTGCCGAGGAGGGAGGTGTACGCCTCTTTCCTCCACCCCCTTAGGCGGGGGGACGAGGTGCTGGTGAGGATCTGGGCAGGCGAGGTGAGGAGGAGGGCGGTGAGGTACCGCTTCGAGATATTGAATCTGACGGCGGGCAGAAAGGCGGCTGAGGGCCACGTCGTGGCTGTCTGCGTAGACAGCGAGGGTGGAGAGCTAAAGGCGGTGGAGTGCCCCCAGGAGTTTGTGGAAGCTTGGAAGGAGGCCTAGGCCTTGCGGTTTTGCAACTGCCTCTGCTGTAGGGCGAAGTCGTAGCCGTCGACCAGCGCCTTGATCGACGCCTCGACGACGTTGCTGGATACGCCGACTGTGCGCCATATCCTCCCGCCGTCGGTAAACTCAACGGTGACCCTCACCACGCTCTCCGTGCTCCTTACCGCAGTGGGGAGCACCACCTTGTAGTCCCTCAGCCTAACCTCCGCCAGCTCCGGGAAGGCTGACACCAGCGCGCGCCTCAGCGCAACGTCGACGGCGTGTACGGGGCCGACGCCCTCGCCGGCCTCCAGCTTTACCTCGCCGCTTACCCATACCTTCACCACGGCGTAGGACGTGTTGGTGGGGCCGGTGACCACGCGCCACTCCACTAGCCTAAACCTCTCCTGGTAGAGCCCCATGTGCCTAAGCAGTATCAGCATGGCGGAGGCCGGGGCCGAGTCAAAGGAGTAGCCCTGCCTCTCCAGCGCCTTTATCTCCTCCAGCGCCGCCCTCACAGCCTCCTGGCGCTTGTCTAGCGATATCCCCAGCTCCTCCGCCGCCTTCAGCACCACGCTGGCGGCGCCGGCCATCTCCGACACGACGAAGACCCTCCTGTTGCCCACCAGCTCGGGGTCTATGTGCTCGTATGCCCTGGGCACCTTCATCACAGCCGCGGCGTGTACCCCTCCCTTGTGGGCAAAGGCGTAGTCGCCGATGTAGGGCTGATATGGGTTTGGGCTCATCCCCAAGGCCTCGTAGACGAAGCGTGACACCTCCCTCAGCTTGGCGAACTTAACCCGGGGCGGGGAGCCGCCCAGGACCTTGAAGCCCATCTTCAGCTCCAGCGTCGGCAAAACCGCGGTCAGGTCCGCATTGCCCGTCCGCTCACCCACTCCGTTTATTGTTCCCTGGACGTGCCTAGCCCCGGCGGCCACTGCCATTAGGGTGTTAGCCACGGCGCAACCGATGTCGTTGTGCATGTGGGCTCCCAGCGGCATCGCGGGGAACCTCCTCTTCACCTCTGCTGTTATTCTATACACCTCGTGCGTAGGAGTCCCGCCGTTGGTGTCGGCCAGCACCACAACCCTAGCCCCCGCCCTCCAGGCAGCCTCTATAGAGGCCAGCGCCCGCTCCGGGTCCTCCTGATACCCCTGGAAAAAGTGCTCGGCATCGTAGATCACCTCCATGCCGTGGGATTTTAGGTACTCCACGCTCTCCGCTATCATAGCCAAGTTCTCCTCCCAGGTGGCTTCCAGCACCTTCTCCACGTGGAGAGTCCAGCTCTTGCCGAAGATAACCGCAACGGGGACATCCGCCTTTACTATCGCGTTTAGGTTTTCGTCTTTCTCAGGCTTCACCCCCTTTCTCCTCGTGCTTCCAAAAGCGGCTAGCTTGGCCTTTGCGAGTGGGTATTCCCTCATCGCCTTGAAGAAGTCCAGGTCTTTGGGGTTGGAGTAGGGCCATCCGCCCTCTATATAGTCTACGCCGAGCTCGTCCAGCATCAAGGCGAGGCGGATTTTATCCTCGAGGAGGAAGGAGACGTTGGCGCCCTGGGAGCCGTCGCGTAGGGTTGTATCTAATACTTCTACATAATCCCCGACATGGCTATATAGGAAGCAGGGGCTTTATAAAATTTCCCCCAAGCGGTATGTTTATAACAGGGTTTCGATGTGTGGGCTATGGAGGTGATCGATGTGTCGGGGCAACAGTGCCCAGACCCGTTGAAGACTGTGGCAACGGCGCTCGCCAACGCCCCAGCCGGCGCGAGGTTTAAAATCGTCACAGACGACTACGTGTGCTACATGATGCTCCGGCGCCTCATGGCGCTTAACGAGGTCAAGATACTCGAGGCGGACGAGACAGGTCCCTACTCCCTGGTCGTGGAGAAGTAGCTGTGCACGCCCAGATACTTGCCAAATGTTTAAAACTATAAAACGAGATTTGTCATATGGACGAGAAACCGGTTTTCGAGACAAATCTGCCTCCAGACAAGGCGAAGAAAATAGTGGAGGTGCTAAGGGAGGTCTACGACCCCGAGATCCCCATCAACGTCTACGATTTGGGCCTAATTAGGAAGGTTGTACTGGAAAACGGCACGTTGAAGGTAGTGATGACCTTGACAGCGGTGGGCTGCCCCGTGGCCGGCAATGTGGCCCAGGAGGTGGGCTACGCCATACAGAGCGCGGTGCCAGAAGCCCAAGACGTCGAGGTGGAGGTGGACTTCGAAAAGCCGTGGGACCCAACCCAAATGACGCCGCGAGGGAGGGAGATGTTTAAGGCAATATACGGATACGACATAGTCGAACAGTATCAAGCGGCGCAACAGTCCTAGAGTGATAGGACGCCGGCTAAAGACAAAAGAAGTGCTGTCCACAGGAGGTAGCGTCTCAGATCTATCCTGCCCCGCTTAGCCAGCTTCTGCGCTACTGGGTGCCACTTGGCCGTCTCTTCCATTATTAGCAGGACGAGGTGGTATACCGCGGCGGAGATCATTGCGTAGCCGAGCCCCATGGCCTCTGCGGCCGCCGCCGTGACTACGCCGTAGGCTACTGAGGCGTATATAAGCGCTGGGTAGGAGAAGGCGGCAACTAGGGCGAATTCCGCTACGGTCTGGGCCAGCCTCTGCTCATAGGGCGTCTGCGCGGTCTCGTTTATGGCTTTTTTGAACTCCTCGGGGGGGATTAGTGGGTAGCCGGCTAGAGTGAAGAGCACGGCTGTAATGACGGCGGACCAGTAAATCACATAGGTGAAGTAAAGCCACTTCACATCTTTTAAATAGTGCCGGTTTTAAACCTATGCTGGCAATCAACGGCGGGAAGCCCGTTAGGGAAACGCCAATTGTGGCGAGGCCCGCGGTGTACAGCGAGGAGGTCCTCCAAGCCATTGCGGATGTCCTAAAATCCGGCATTCTCACCGCGCAGCACGGCAAGTGGGTGAAGGCGTTTGAAAACGAGCTTGCCTCATACCTCGGCGTGCGGCACGCCATGGCTGTGGCCAACGGCACAGTGGCGCTCCACACAGCTCTCAAGGCCCTGGGCGTGGGGCCTGGCGATGAGGTCGTCACGACGCCGTTTACCTTCGCCGCATCCGCCACGGCGGTTTTACACGCAAACGCGGTGCCGGTCTTCGCTGATATTGACAGGGAGACCCTCAACCTAGACCCCGCCTCGGTGGAGGAGGCGATTACGGACAGAACAAAGGCCATCGTCGTCGTCCACTTGGCGGGCATGCCGGCGGAGATGGACCAGTTCCTCAAGCTGGCCGATAGGTACGGAGTTAAGATAGTGGAGGACACGGCGCAAGCCCTTGGTGCCGAGTACAGGGGGCGGAGGGTGGGGTCGATAGGGCACGTGTCCACCTTCAGCTTCTACGCTACGAAGCACATTACCTCCGGCGAGGGAGGCGCCGTGGCGACAGACGTGGCGGCCTACGCAGAGAGGGCGAAGCTGATCAGAGCCCACGGCGAGGTGGGGAAGTACAGCTACGAGTTGCTCGGCTACAACTACCGCATGACTGAGATACAGGGCGTCCTCGCGTACTACCAGCTAAAGCAACTCCCCGAGATGCAGAAGAGGCGGGATGCCTACGTCAAGGTGCTCCTAGAGGAGCTGTTGCCTCTAGAAGGAGACTTAATCACAGTGCCGAGACCGAAGCCGTATGTAAAGCACTCATGGCACTTGGTGCAGATCCTTCTTGCCATTGAGAAGTTGACAAAGCCCCGGGACTTCGTAGTGGAGGCGCTTAGAGCTGAGGGTATCGGCAACGTCTTCGTGGCCTACCCAACGCCGCTCTACAAGACGCCGCTGTTCCAAAAACGGGAGGGACACGGGCTTGGTTGCCCCTGGACTTGCCCCTATTACAAGCGCAAGGTAGAGTACAAGCCGTTGCCAAACGCCGAGTGGGCCGCCGAGAGGGTAGTATCGTTGCTGGTTATGCCAAACCTCACAGAGCAAGACGCAATTGACACGGCTAAGGCCATTAAAAAAGTGCTTAGCGAGGTCAAGCGTTAGCGCGCGCCTATTAAGAAATCTAGTTGGAGCTCTTTCAGAACCTCGTTTGTTGGCTTGCCCGCATCATCCCAGCCCCTTAGCTTATAGTACGTCTTCAAGGCGGCTTCTAGCTCTTCTCGTGGCAGCCTGTACTCCTTGCCTTCGAACTGTACAGGCCGGTAGAGTCTCTCGGGCAAGCTGTCGGGGCCAGCCCCCATCTCTAGGTTAATTACACGCGTCAGGTTAATTATCCTAAGCGCCACGTCTCTGACTGATTTTCCATCCCATTTGTGGCCAGTGACGTAGGTTAGAAGTTGGGCAAATATCTCCAATCCCCTCCCACCTGGATAGGTGTCGTAGACGCCCCTTCCGAATTTACACATAACTAGTGAGTCGAACAGCGCGGAAACCTCTTCCATGTGTGCCACTGCCCGTACCTTCTCCTCGCCGAGGCTCTGGGGGCCGCCGGCGTACCCGCCGTAGTCGAGGGCATAGGCCATGGTTGCTAAGTGGTCGGCCCCCCTGTACCCAATGGCATAGTTTAAGGCCATACCCTTCAAGACGCGGGGGTCGTAGCCGGCGGGTTCAAGGCCTCTCACGTGGACCGCGATTTCTTCTAAGCCGAGCCTCCTCGCCGCCTCTCTCACCCCCTCGGCTAGGATGTCCCCCACGCCGCGCCTGTAGGCTATGTCTTCGACTAGTTTTGCCAAGTCCCCACACCCCCATTCTAACTTGGCGCCGAGTTTGCCCATTTTCGCGGCCTCAATGGCGAAGGCGATTGTGTTCCCCAGAGAAATCGTATCCATGCCCAGCCTATCGGCTAAGTCGTTTAGCCGAATCATTTCATCGGGGTCGGCACAGCCCGTTAGGCCGCCCAGCGCGAATACGGTCTCGTAGTCGATGTCTACAGACACGCCGTATTTCTTAGATTTGACAAGCCTGTGGCAGGCGGCTGGGCAGTGCAGACAAGCCCCAGGCCTTAGGAAATACTCCCTCCTAAACGTAGGCCAGGCAATCTTCTCCCACCCCTCCAGAGACACCCTCTGCCAGTTATACGTGGGGAAGAACCCCATCTGGTTAGCAAGCTCAACGAGGCGCATAGTCCCCGCATCGAAGAGGGCCTTCACGCTTTTCTCCCCCACGAAATACGGAGTGAACTCTCTTAGAAATTCGCGGAGCTTCTCCGGCATAGCTACCTCGACTTGTTGCCTATCCGGCACAAACACCACCGCCTTGAGCTTTTTCGCCCCCATCACTGCCCCGCCGCCTGTCCTCCCGAACTGCCTCCAAATGTCATGGTTGATGGAGGCGAACTTCACCAAGTTCTCCCCCGCGGGCCCAATTGCCAAAACCGCCGCGTTTTTGCCATGTTCTTTTAGAAGTATTTCTTCAGTCTCTATTGCGTCTTTCCCCCAGAGGTGAGAGGCGTCCCTAAACTCAACCTTTCCGTCCTGAATCAAAAGGTAGGTGGGCCTCTCGGCTTTCCCTGTAATTGCTAATATATCAACGCCGGCAAACCGCATTGTGGGGCCTAATCTCCCGCCAAGATTAGAGGCTCCTATAATACCTGTGAGAGGAGATCTAAAAACAGCAACCGCCCTGCCGGACATAGGTATCCCAGTTCCTGTCAGCGGACCAGTGGCGAAGATAAGTGGGTTGTCGCCAGAAAGAGGATCTACGCGGTGGCCGCCTAGTTTCCAAAAAACATAAGTCGCAACGCCGCGGCCTCCTATAAATAGGCGGAAAATTTTATCTCCCTCTTCAAGGGGTTTGACAACTTTTCTAGACAACTCAACCACCAATCCTTTCAGTGAGAACATAGACAAATTTTACAGGATTAAGTTTTCTCCTATCTGCTCACGACCCCGAGTGCGCTATTCTATAGGCAAGCGCCTTCCGTAGATCCTCGCCACGTTAGAGACACAAATTTGCCTCAGGTCGTCGGCGGCGATTCTCCCCGAAGCGGCGTATTGTCTAAGCTTCGACGCCAGCGTCCAGGGCGGGATCACGGCGCCGGGCCTAGACTTGTCGTCGATGTAGTCGCTCTCAACTACAAAGACGGGGCCAGACTTCAGCGCGTCTTCAAACTCGCCCCGGCGCCCAATTGGGACTGAGGGAGAGAGCCCCTTTGTGAAAGCATATCCGGCCAAAGCCCCTTCGATGTGGTGCATTACCACCCGCTCCGGCCTAATCCCCGTCCTGGCGGCCAGCTCCGCGATTGAGTCTACAGTGGCCTTGCCGCCGCGCTCTAGGTGGAGGTGTACGGCGGCGTCAACGTCCTTGGCCCTCTCCAAGGCGTACAGCACAACTCTGTTGCACAGCTCTACGACTCTCTGCTGAACAGGCCAGTGCGGCCGCCCGAACTCGCCTAAGCCAACTGCCCTCCCCTCCTCTACATACCTGGCGGCGAGGTCCACAGCCCAGCGCATAAATTCCTCAACCTCCGCCTCAGCCCAGCCAACCTCTAGCAACTTCACACACTCGGCTGGGTGGACGCCCACTACCGCGCCTGAAATGAGCCCGGCCGCTCTTGCCACCTCTGCGTTTTTCACAGCCTGGTCGTAAAGCCTCACAACCCAGCCTCTGTCCCCGGGGCGCCCCCCGATAGACCAGGTCAGCAACGTCACAAAGACAATTCCTCCGCCCCCTGCTGCCTTGAATCTCCTCACCACCTCCCCGGCTCCAAGCCCAGTAATCTCGTTGGCATGTGCGTGGTTGTCGAAAATAAACACCGGAGGGAAAAGGCTGGGAGTTATATATACTTCCCGCCGTGAGTAGACGGCGCTAACCGGCGATAGAGAGATGCGCACATAGGCGCACAGCAACAGGCCGACAGGAAATGGCACCACAGCCCACGTGGAGCTGTACTAGAGGCAAAGCAGATCGGCAAGTAGTTGAGACGAAGAAAGGAGTTGAGCATCCCGACGCCTCTTTGAGGGGGGACTGCGCCGTTTCTAGATGGAGGTCAGCCCTCTCGAGCTTTCCTCACAAGTCGGCAGCGCCTGGCCACATCACTATATAGATTTCTTTCGTCATATTTATGAATTGTCTAGTGGAACTCGCCGCATATAGAGCAAGGTATTTATACCCAAAGGGGGTAGAGCCCGTGGACGCCTATCTGCTGTTTCGGGAGTTTTATAGACAGCTGGGCACGCCCCTGAGGGCTGTCGTAGAGTTCAAAGTAAGGAAGATGGGCAAGAGGCCGTCGGACTTCTTAGAAAGACCTTGGCTTTTTCTCCGGTACATGGAGGAGGCCTTGGGAAGCCACAACGCGGAGCTCCTCGCCTCCCTCTTTGCCGATTTTGCTAGAAAACACGGCGTACCCCCTAACGTAGCTACGGAGGCGCTGAGAAGCGAGGAGGGGTGGAAGAAATTAGCCCAGCTACTGCGAAACAACGGAGCAGGCTAGCCTATCCCCACATGCCACTAGGACGATCTATCTAGCTAAGACACGAGGCGCTTATTCATTGCCACCCGCATCGTCTCGTAAAACGGGGAAAACCTTAATAATGTAGTCGAGGCATTGACACGGGCCCGTGGCTCAGCCTGGTAGAGCGGCGGCCTTCGGAGCCGTAGGTCGTGGGTTCACGGCGCGGCCGGCCCAAAAATCCCACCGGGCCCGCCAGTATCTGTACCTACTGCCAGTGGTTTTTCACCTGGTAATTAATACTGCGTGAGAAAGGTTATAATGGTGGTTTGGAGTAGACATATGGATGTGGGTTTTCTCAGGAAGACGTTTGGCGATAGGTTTGTTGAAGATTCTTCCGTTGCGGCGTTGTACGTCCACGACGCCTCTTTTGTGGAGGGGGAAAGCAACGTGTTGGGGGTGGTCTTCCCCGAGACGGAGGGGGAGGTGGTTGAGCTGGTTAGGTGGGCTATAAAGCATAAGGTGCCGTTGTTCCCACAAGGGAGTGCCACCAGCCTCTCGGGCAACGCCGCGGCTACTGCTAGAGGGCTTGTGGTGAGTTTTGAGAGGATGACCAAAGTGGAGATAGACCCAGGGGACGGCGTGGCTGTGGTCGGACCCGGGGTCAGGATCGAGGAGCTGAACGTCGAGCTGGCCCGGTACGGCTTCTTCTTCCCCGTCGATCCCGGCTCTGTGAGGAGCGCCACGATTGGCGGGGCTATCGCCAACGGAGCCGGCGGGATGAGGGGGGCGAAGTACGGCACAATAAAGGACTGGGTGTTGGGACTGAGAGTGGTGACGGGAAGAGGCGACGTGTTGAAGGTGGGTTGCAAGACGTTCAAGTGCCGGAACGGCTACGATCTTGTGAGGCTATTTGTCGGCAGCGAGGGGACGCTGGGCCTTATTACGGAGGCTGTTTTGAAGCTGGCTCCTGTGCCGGAGTCCGCCGTGGCCGTCTTGGCGTATTATGACGACGTGGAGCCGCTTGTAGAGGACGTGGTTAGGGTTAGGGCAAGCAGAATTTGGCCGCTATTTGCAGAGTTTTTAGACGCGCCGACTGCCGCCGTGGTGGGGCTTGAGGAGAGAGACACCCTCTTTCTTGGCGTCGACGTCAATACAGGTGCAGAGGAGAGAGTTTTGAAGAGACTCCAGTCTATCGTCAGGGGGAGAGTGGCCAGTGTGGCAGTGGGCTGGTCTGAGGCCATGAAGCTACTGGAGCCGCGCAGGAGGCTATACTCGGCGCAGGTTCACCTCGCTCAGAGAGGCGGCGGCGTGTTGGTAATTGAGGACGTTGCGGTGCCCATTTCGAAGCTCCCAGACGCCGTGAGGGGGCTTAAAAAGCTGGCGGAGAAATACGGCGTACCGCTGTTGCTAGGCGGCCATGTAGGCGACGGCAACTTACACCCAGCTACTTGGTTTAGAAAAGAGGAGGGGCCCGGAAAGGCGGAAAAGTTTATCAGAGAAATGGCGGAGCTCGTGGTTGGGCTCGGCGGTACAGTGTCGGCAGAGCACGGGGTCGGGACCTTGAAGAAAGATCTCATAGCGCTTGAGCTCGGCGATGCGGTGCTTACATATATGAGGGAGCTTAAGAAGGTCTTCGACCCCTACAATATCCTCAACCCCGGCAAGATAGCCTAGTCTTTTTGCATTATTTTTTTCAACAACTCGGCTATGTGTGGCGCCTTTCTGTTCAGCACCGCTAACGCCTCGCCGAGAGACATCTCCGGCTTTACGCCAAAGGCGGCGAGAGTCAGCAAAAGCTCCTCTAACACGTCCCCAACCTTTATATTCTCCATCCAGTCCGATGTCTTTAAAGTAACGTAACGCCTCTTCCCCACCTTAATTGTCTCTACTAGGCCCTCCCGCTCCAGCGAAAAGACGTACCACTGCACGGCGCCGTAGGAGAGCCCCAGCTCCTTAGCCAGCTTATAGAGCGGTACTGGACCCTCTCTGCGCAAAATTTCTAAAATGGCATCTCTGGGATCTCTGTATTCCACACATAGAGAATTTGAGGGCTTATTAAAGCTGAGACCAAAATTAGGACTAAGTCATCAAATACTGCGCCTCCAACTAGCCCCCACCCGCGTCTCCTAATGAGCCGCGTGGCCAGCTAGAACAGAGCCAGGCCTACTAAGATGAGGAAAACGCCGTAATAGCTGATTTGCTACTGGCGGGTAGGAGTACGATCCACCTCCTCCCCCCACTTATGCATAAAACGTTCGAAAACTGGGCACAGCGGCGGCAACCTGGGACCGACGGCGTCTCCTTACGGCGCCCGCCTGGGCGTCTCTCCCACCGGCGCCCCAGGGAACGCGCCGGCTACGGGTTAGGCGTGCTCCCTCCCGGACCTCCGCCAGTTCCCCGCATACCCAAGTCCCCCCGGCCCTACGGCCGGGGGAGCCTGGGGACCGGCGCCCCCCTGGACCGGTGCTCATCGGTAAGCCAAGACGGGACGCCGCAGGAGGCGCCGCCCGGCACCAGTTTCGGGCTCCCTAGCCTGGGTCCGCCTT
>FPIC01084419.1_pt1 | contig 12477 bp, 10 predicted proteins | sample 1504481 | NCBI WGS metagenome assembly FPIC01 (sample SAMEA4475357, study PRJEB15587) | soil metagenome | biome: Soil; feature: Field | place: India | collected 2015-03-11 | depth 0 m
CATCGGTTCGACTCCGATATTCTCCACCAAAGCCGCTTCTGTATATGCAGGAGCGGCTTTTTTGTTTATAATACTCTAGATAGTATTTCTATGATCAGCTATTTTTCTGGCTACTGCCAGCGCGCTGTATACTGCTCCTTCCATATAGCCTCCGTAATGTGGCGAGCTTTCTGTGCCTGCTATATAAAGCTTGTTCTGCATGAAGGGAGCACTGTATACAGGGTGGCCATTGTGCTGGTGAGGCATAACAAAGGCAGAGTAGTTGGCATGGGTATACTCATCTTCGCGCCATACTTTTTCGGTATATGATAAGTAATGGGCAGCTTCCTGCCCTAGCAAGCGTATCAGTTGCTTTATAAGCCTTTGCTCCCTCTCTGCTTTAGGGAGTGCATGAGCATCGTTGTAAATAAAACCCTTTAGCGCAAAGTGAGACTCTGCATAATTGGTGTGGTCGTAAATTTCCTGGGCTATACCTGCATGGCTAAAAATAGTACCTGAGGAGCCCTTCTCACGCCAGAACGGACGTTCATATTCTACTGCAAACTTTATGGCTTCGCTCATCCAGGTATGCGTACTTTGCATAACAGTAGTAAGGTGGGCAGGTAGAGCAGGTTCAAATATTATGTTCTGAGCATGTAGCAGGTAGGGTGGTATAGTAACAATCAGAGTTTTGCACTTGAATGTTTGGCCATTAGCGGAGCTAACCTCAATATAACTCTGATGGTCTTTTACCTTATGCACAGGGCAGTTATAAACAACCTGCTGTGCCCCAATAGTATTTATCAAGGTGTCTGTTAATACAGATGTACCTCCGGCAATTCTGTAAGAAGGCTCATCAGTTTCGGGCATGGTAAATTGTTCGGGCTGTGCGGAGGTGCCATAGTCAATAATCCCTGTTCCGGCCTGGTATTGCTTGTATATGGGCAGCTGCAGTTCTTTAAGCAATTGCATTAAGTAAGTATGCTTATCAGCAAACCAGGTAGCTCCCATTTCTACGGGTGTGTTGTTACCGCTTGCTAAGCGGGTAAGTATCCTGCCACCGCTTCTGCTCCTTGCTTCCAGTACAAGTGCATGTATGCCTTCCTCCTTTAAAAAATAAGCTGCACAAAGGCCACTAAGGCCGGCACCTGTTATTATTACTTCTTCCATATATTTAAAATAAATCTCAAAGGTAAAGTTTAAGTTCTTTGATTAAATAGTAGCAGGTTTTTAGGACTGTTTATTTTAAGCCTGTGTGCAAACTATTACATACTTAACAGATGGAGATATACGATTATACAGATCTGACTACCATTTATATGCGGGTTTTAGTAATCAGGCCTGTGGTAGTAAATAGTTGTTTTACTTTGCCTACTTTTACAAAAGCCATGCTGCTAAGTATTTATATCAGCAGGCATGTTTCTGTTTTCATTCAAAAAAAGAATTGCTTCTAAAATAGTATATAGAAAATGCAACACGATAAAGATGAGCTTAAGGTAGCGATCAGCCAGATAGCACCTGTATGGTTGGATAAAAACAGAACCCTTCAAAAAATTAAAGAGCAGGTGGAGGAGGCTGGTAAGCAGGGTTGCCAGTTAGTTGTGTTTGGAGAAACCCTTTTGCCAGGCTATCCTTTTTGGGTAGAGTTAACCGATGGGGCAAGGTTTGAATCGTCAGTTCAGAAAGAAATTTATGCTCATTACCTTGACCAGGCCATACAACCAGAAGCAGGAGACCTGTCTGTTCTATGCGAGGCAGCTATAGCCTATAACATAGCCATATATGTGGGTTGTGTGGAAAAAGCGGCAAACAGGGGAGGCCATAGCGTGTACTGCAGTATGGTATATATAAACCAGCAGGGAGTTATAGCTTCTGTACACCGTAAACTGGTGCCTACTTACGAGGAAAGGCTTGTATGGTCTAATGGTGATGGTCATGGTTTAACTGTGCACCCATTGGGAGCATTTACAGTAGGTGGCCTAAATTGCTGGGAAAACTGGATGCCCCTAAGCCGCGCTGCCTTGTACGCACAGGGAGAAAACCTGCACGTAGCCATATGGCCAGGTAGCCTACGCAACACAGAAGATATAACCAGGCATATAGCCAAGGAATCGCGTTCTTTTGTGATTTCGGCTTCGGGGCTTATGCGTAAAGAAGATATTCCGGCTACTACTCCTTTTTATAATGAAATTGTAAAAGGCTGCCCGGACGTAATGGCAAACGGTGGCTCCTGCCTGGCAGCACCTGATGGAAGCTGGGTAATAGAGCCGGTTGTTAATAAGGAAGCTTTGCTAATGGCTACCATTAACCATAAAGAAGTTAGAAGAGAAAGGCAGAACTTTGACCCTAATGGGCACTACTCAAGGCCTGATGTTACCCAGCTTAAAGTAAACAGGAAGCGCCAAAGCCTTATTGACTTTGAAGATTAACAAGAGTAGTCTCTAATCAGCCTTGGCTGGTTTTAGCCATTAATGCCCGGTATGCCCCTGTAAAATTCAGGATAGCTTATGGTATCGCCTTGAGTTATATTCTGATGGTAAGCAAATCTGTAAACCGTGTAGTGTAACAGGGAGAGAGTTGCTCCTGATTCATTTTAATGCGTTTGCCATTTCCCTGGGCAGCAGCTTTTAAGCTATTGCTTCCATAAAGGCTGTTTACTTTGTCTAAAGTAAGCATAAGGGAATGGTGTTTTTCGCGGTTTATAGTATCAAAAAGGCTGCGCTGCACCTGCTGCTCGTGTACAATTTCGGTAAGTATAACTCCGCACTTTTTGTACTCATAACCCGGTTTGTAAATACGCTCTACAGCCTTGCAGGCATAATGGATCATTTCTAAAGTGCTGTTGCTGGCTACGGGCATTACAATGCTCTGGCTGTTAAAATACTGGGGTTTGGTAGTGTAATGGCTGGTATGTACAAATACCGTAAGAGTATTAGCGCAGGAATGCTGCTTGCGCAGCTTTTCAGCACACTTGCTGCTGTGCGAGGCAATAGCTTCTTTAAGGTGCTCAAGTTCTGTTACTGGTTTGCCAAACGACCTGGAAGTGCATATACCCTTTTTATCGGGCTGTACTTCTTCCAGTTCAATGCAGGGCTTGCCTCTTAGTTCCAGTAAGGTGCGCTGCCCTACTACATGCAAATGCTTTTTTACCCAGCTTTCGCTGGCCTGGCTAAAGTCGTAAGCAGTGTTAATGTTGTGTTTTTGTAAAAAGCGGGCATACTGCCGGCCAATACCCCAGATATCGCCTACCTGGGTTCTTTGTAAGGCAGCTTTTATATGCAAGGGTTCGGTAAGTACCAGCACACCTGCTGCTTTGGCTGATTTTTTAGAAAGTCGGTTGGCTAGTTTGGCCAAGGTTTTTGTGCCCGCTACCCCCACCGATACAGGTATGCCGGTGCATTGCTGTACATACACCTTCATTTTTCTGGCATATTCGGCCAGGTTCAGGCTGTAAAAATCAGAAAAATCAAGAAAGGCCTCGTCTATTGAGTATATTTCTACATTAGGAGTAAACTGAGAGAGTATGTTCATAACCCGCCTGGACATATCACCATACAAGGTGTAGTTGGATGAGAACACATGGATGTTATGCTTTTTAATAAGCTCTTTTAATTTAAATGCGGGCTCTCCCATTTGCACCCCTAGGGCTTTAGCTTCATTGCTTCGGGCAATGGCGCAGCCATCATTGTTGCTAAGCACAACAATAGGCTGGCCTTCGAGCTTTGGGTTAAATACCCGCTCGCACGAAGCATAAAAATTATTACAATCGGTAAGGGCGTAAAGCTTCATCGTTTGCGGTTGCTGTGTATGGTATAGGTGGCAACCCCCCACACCTGGAAACCCATGTCTTCTGTAATTTCGATGGGCTGGTATTTAGGGTTGGCAGGCAGCAGAGCCACCTTGTCTTTCTTCTTGCTTAAATACTTTATGGTAAACTCACCGCACACTATGCCCACAATAATATCTCCGTCTTTGGGTTCCAGCGAGCGATCTACAATCAGCATATCGCCATCAAAAATCTTGGCACCTATCATGCTGTCGCCACTAACTTTTACAAAAAAGGTAGCATCAGCATTATTGATCAGGTATTCGTTCAGGTCAAGCGCTTTGTCAAGGTAGTTATCTGCTGGCGATGGAAAGCCTGCCGGTACAAGGGTATTGTACAAAGGAAGCTCTAAGGCTGTAGAAAGATCAGGGATAAATAACGCGGGTAAAGTTTGACTCATAATGACAATGTTTGATCGAAGATGATAATATTTATCGGTAATTGTCAAAAAATGTTTATGATTGTCTATTAAAAAAATGATAAGATGCTCGTAGTGTGGCTATTAAATTTTAGGTAAAACCAGCCGTGATATGTAGAAAAGAGGATGTTTAATTTGAGTGCGACCGTAAATCAGTAACCCGTAAGCATACGGACAGCCCGTAGCCTGAACACGGTTTTTTTATATTTTGGATGGAGAGAGCAGAGGTAACCGAAGGCCAAAGCCTGCCGTTGAAAAGGGCGGTGTGTAGCAGGGTTGTTTTCTGCTGTTTAAAGAGAGTCTGCTATTATCTGCATGCAACATTTGTAAAAAAAGCCCATATTGCCTAAAAGGTATCAAACATCCTTAATTTGCTATGATTAACACGATTATTTTTGACCTGGGCGCTGTGCTCATTGACTGGAATCCGCAGTACCTGTTTCGGAAAATGTTTAGAGAAGAAGCAGAAATGATTCATTTTTTAGAAAACATATGTACTCCTGCCTGGAACGAAGAACAGGATGGAGGCCGATCCCTTCAGGAGGCTACCGATTACCTGGTAGAAAAGTACCCGGAGCACGCTGAGTATATAAAGGCTTTTTATGGCCGTTGGGAAGAGATGCTGGGCGATGCCATTGAAGGGACTGTTGATGTTTTCAGGGAATTGAAAGAAAGTGGTAAGTATAAAATTTATGCACTTACCAATTGGTCTGCAGAAACGTTTCCGATAGCGCAGGAGCGTTTTGAGTTCTTAAAGTGGTTTGATGGTATTGTAGTATCTGGTACAGAGAAAGATCGTAAGCCCTATGCATCGTTTTATAATTTATTGCTTAACCGTTATAATGTAAAACCAGAAGAAGCCTTGTTTATTGATGATAACCTTAGAAATGTAAAAGCAGCGCAGGAGCTGGGTATAGATTCTATACACTTTACCAGTCCGGAGGCATTGCGGGAGAGCTTAAAGGAAAGAGGTATATAAGCATACAGAGCATTATTGCAGGAGAGCGGACAGGAAAAACCTGAGCCGCTTTTTTTATGGGCGTTGTAAATAAATTTTAAGCCTTTAAATATTTTAGGTGCATTATAAATCAGTAAATTTACAGGTTGTCATGGCTTTGCGGTATGGTTAAAAGCCTGCAGTCAATTATTTAATTTACAATTTATCATGAAGCTTTCCGGGTATCGTCTGCACCTTTATTTCTTTTGTATCCTAACATTATGGCTGCAAAATCCTGTAGCCTATGCGCAAAGCCCAGATACCTTAACCCTGGATTCGATTATTGCGCCTCCTCCTACTCGTAAGGCCAGGGTAGTTAAAAAGTTTGCTGTTCCGGCAGGGCTTGCTGTATATGGCGTTGCTACCATAGGAGACAGGCGTTATTTTAGCAGCCATGATGTATATAGCTTTTTAAGGCGTACGTTACCCGATGCTCATACCCGTGTAGATGATGTAACCTTTGCTGTGCCTGTAATGGCTGTATATGCACTTAGCTTTGCTGGTGTAAAGGGCAAGCATGGCTTTATAGACCGCAGTGCTATGCTTGCAGGCTCTATTTTGCTGGCCAACTCTATAACATTGCCGCTTAAATATAATGTAGGCTACCTGAGGCCCGATAGCTCTGCACGTACCAGTTTCCCATCGGGGCATACTACCAATGCCTTTGTAGCAGCAGAGTTCATGCACCAGGAGTATAAGCACCTAAGCCCCTGGTATAGTGTGGGGGCTTATAGTATGGCCACGGCTACGGGTGTATTGCGTATGGTAAACAACAGGCACTGGTTGTCGGATGTGCTGGTAGGAGCCAGTATAGGAATGGCCTCTACAAAAGTGGTATACCTGGTGTACCCTTGGGTAAAACAACAGATATTTCCTGGCAAAAGGCCTCTGCAGGGTATTGTAATGCCTTATTACAACGGGCAGCAAGGGGTAGGCCTGGTGGCAGTCTGGAAGTTGGGCCGCTAGCTTTCCTTGAACCTTTCAGCATGATAAAGCAAGGGGATAGTACAAACCATTGAATTATATTTTATCAATATAACCTCTGCTTAATAAAGAGATAAAGAAGGGTTTCGTTTTTTTGGGAGATATATAGTATCATTGCGATAGTATCTTTAAATCTCCCCATGAAAAAAATAGTATTCTTTCTTTTCGCTTTCCTGGCATATAATTCTTTATGGGCACAGGGAGTGCCTGATATGGATTATTACCTGCCCCAGGGGGTAGAGTATAATCCGCAGATTCCTACACCAGCCTCTGTATTGGGCTATAGGGTAGGAGAGTGGCATGTAGGCCATGATCATCTGGTTACATACATGCGTACCCTTGCGGCTGCCTCAGACCGCATCAGTATAGAAGAGTATGGACGTACACACGAAAACAGGCCTCTTTTACTACTCACCATTACCTCGCCTGAAAACCACAGGAACCTGGCTGCTATTAAAGAAAGCCACCAGCAACTAACAGACCCTTCGGCTGCAGGAAGAGTAAATATACAAAACCTGCCAGCTGTAGCCTGGATGGGGTATAGTGTGCATGGCAATGAGCCTAGTGGTAGTAATGCATCGCTGTTAGTAGCTTATTACCTGGCTGCTGCACAGGGGGCACAAATTGAAGAGCAACTTAGGAATGTAGTTATTCTTTTTGATCCGTCTATTAACCCGGATGGTTTAAACCGCTTTGCAAGCTGGGTTAATACCCATAAAGGAAAGCACCTGGCTACAGACCCTGCCGATATAGAGCATAATGAAGCCTGGCCCCGGGGCCGTACCAACCACTACTGGTTTGACCTGAACCGCGACTGGCTGCCATTACAGCATCCCGAGTCAAGAGGGCGTATTGCCAAGTTCCAGGAGTGGAGGCCCAACGTGCTTACCGATCATCATGAAATGGGTACAAACTCAACGTTCTTCTTTCAGCCGGGAGTACCCTCGCGTAACCACCCGCTTACACCACAAAATACCTATACTCTTACGGCCCGCATAGGCGAGTACCATGCAAAAGCCCTGGATCGTATCGGGTCACTTTACTATACTAAAGAAGATTACGATGATTTCTTTTACGGCAAAGGCTCTACCTATCCCGATATTAATGGTGGTGTAGGTATTTTGTTTGAGCAAGCTAGTTCAAGGGGGCATGCCCAGGAAAGTGAAACCGGTGTACTTCGTTTTCCTTTTACTATTCGTAACCAGTTTACTACTTCGCTTTCTACGCTGGAGGCGGTAACTGCCCTACGCCAGGAGTTGCTGGCTCACCAGCGTGAGTTTTACCAGTCGGCCCTGCGCGAGGCTGCCAAAGATCCTGTAAAAGCCTATGTATTTGGTGCTCCCAAAGATAAAGCCCGTGCCTATCACCTGGCTGAGATCATTAATCAGCATAAAGTAGAGATGTACCGCCCGGCCAAGGCCATTACCATGGGGCGCAAAACCTACTCGCCCGATGATGCCTACATTGTGCCGCTTAACCAGCCGCAATACAGGTTGATAAAAGCCATGTTCGAGACCCGTACCAGCTTTACCGATAGCCTTTTTTATGATATTTCTGCCTGGACCTTTCCAATGGCCTTTAACCTGGATTGGGATGAGTTGAGTGGCCGTAACTTTAGTACATCGGCTTTGGGCTCCCGTATTGATAGCCTTAGCTTTCCGCAGGGCCGTGTAACAGGCGAAGCTTCCAGTTATGCCTATGCCTTTGAGTGGAACAGTTATTATGCCCCCAGGGCTTTGCAGAAGTTATTTGATAACAACCTCACTGTAAAAGTAGCCACCGATGCCTTTACCAATGCACAAGGCAGAACATTTGGCTATGGTAGCATCCTTGTACCTGTTGCCAACCAGCCTCTGGCCAGTGATGCCATTTATGCGCTTATGCAGCGAATTGCGCAAGAGGATGCTGTAGATGTATTTGCAATGGGTACAGGCCTTAACCCACAGGGAGTAAACCTGGGCAGCCCCGCTTTGCGTCCACTTAGCAAGCCGGCAGTAGCCATGCTCGTAGAGGGAGGCGTAAACAGTTATGATGCCGGAGAAGCCTGGTTCCTGATGGATCAGCGTTTTGATATACCACTCACTATGCTTTCGGTAAACACAATTAACAGGGCCCGCCTGGACCGTTACAATACCCTGCTTATGGTTGACGGTAATTACAGCGAGCTGGCTTCTTTTAAAGAAGGGCTTAGGGCCTGGGTGCAGCGCGGGGGTACTATTGTAGCCATGGGTAATGCCTCCAAATGGCTGGCCGATAATGGGTTTACCAATATACAGTTTAAAAAAGACTCGGCAGGTACCCGTGCGCTAAGACCTTACCTTAGCCAGGGCGATGATACCGGTGCGCAGGTAATAGGAGGAGCTATTTTTGAGACCCGGCTAGACCTAACCCACCCATTGGCCTATGGGTTCAGCAACCCCAGCCTTCCGCTTTTCAGGAGCAATAAATTGTTTATGGAGCGCGCCCGCAGCCCTTATGCCAACCCGGTTATGTATACTGCCAAACCTCTGTTAAGCGGTTACATCTCGCGCGAAAATGCAGCCAGGCTTAGCAATACTGCTGCAGTAACCGTTTCGGGCGTAGGCAGTGGCCGTATTATTTCCATGACAGACAACCCGGCCTTCAGGGCATTCTGGTACGGTACCGATAAGCTGTTGATGAATAGTATCTTCTTTGGGCAGGTAATAAGCGGGGCTTCGGCGCGCTAAGCACTATAGTACATTGCAACAATTTACTACCTTTGTATAAGGCTATACAACATTACTTTGTATAGCCTTATATGTTCATAAACCCCGGCTTTTATATGCTCTCTCTATCTTTCAGATAGGGTAAGGAGTATTTTAAAATTTATAATTTTCTTTTACATGAATAGATCTGCAGTTTTTGCATTGCTATGGTTGTGCCTGGTTAATTTATCTGCGAAAGGGCAAGATAAACTACAGAGCCCTGCCGAGTTTTTAGGCTATCCTTTAGGTACACAGTTTACCCAACACTCTGATATACTCCGCTATACAGAGTACCTGGCTGCCGCAGTGCCAGCCAGGGTGCAGGTACAACGCTATGGCAGTACCTACGAGGGCCGTCCTTTAGTATTGGCTACCTTTGGCACAGAGGCAAATATGGGCCGCCTGGAAGATATCCGGAAAAGCAACTTGCGCCGTACTGGCCTGCTGGAAGGCGCACCCGATGCTCAACAACCAGCTATTGCCTGGCTAAGCTACAATGTGCATGGAAACGAGTCGGTATCTTCTGAAGCAGTGCTGCAGGTGATGTACGACCTGGCTAACCCCGAAAATGAGAGGGTACAGGGCTGGCTGGCCAATACTATAGTACTGATAGACCCCTGTGTAAACCCTGATGGGCGCGAACGCTATGTACAATGGTACAAGCAGGCTGCGGGGAGGTTTCCTAATGTATCGCCCTGGGCAAGGGAGCATAACGAACCCTGGCCTGGTGGGCGGCCTAACCATTACCTGTTTGACCTTAACCGCGACTGGGCCTGGCAAACACAACAGGAGTCTATACAACGTGTAGCCTTGTATAACCGCTGGATGCCTCACCTGCATGCCGATTTTCATGAAATGGGTGTGGAATCGCCTTATTATTTCTCTCCGGCGGCCAAACCGCTGCACGAAGATATAACGCCCTGGCAGCGCGAGTTCCAGTACATTATCGGAGACAATAACCGTAAGTACTTTGATGCCAACAACTGGCTCTATTATACCCGTGAAAACTTTGATATTTTTTACCCCAGCTATGGCGACTCCTGGCCTACATTTAATGGAGCTATTGCTATGACGTATGAGCAGGGCGGTTCTGGCAGGGCAGGCCTGGCCATAAAGCGCGACCAGGGAGATACCCTTACCCTAAGGGACAGGATTGCCCACCACCATGCAGCCAGCCTGGCCACCATAGAGGCTGTTGCAGAACGTAGCCAGCGTGTGGTAAGCGAGTTTCAGAAATATTACGACAGGGCCCGTCAAAACCCGGCTGGAGAATATAAGACCTATGTATTTAAAAGAGAAGGAAATGAAGGTAAGATAGAAGCCCTTATCCGTTACCTGGATAGGCAACAAATTCAGTATGGTTGGGTAAACAGAGCCACTGCCGGGCAGGGGTTTAATTTTGCAAGCGGCCAAAAGGGCAGGGTAAGTATTAACCAGGGCGATCTTGGTATTAGTATGTACCAGCCTAAGTCTACCCTGGTAAAGGTATTATTTGAGCCTAGCTCTGTGCTCGAAGATTCTGTAACCTACGATATCACCTCCTGGGCTTTGCCATATGCCTATGGGCTGGAGGCGGTAGCCCTTCGCGATCGTGTTTCACTTTCTGCAAACCGCCCTGCCATTGCAGCCACGGCTACTCAAAGCATAGAAAGACCTTATGCCTATATAGCCCGCTGGAATGGCTTAAGTGACCTGCAGTTCCTGACCGGACTCTTAAACAGTAATATTAATGTGCGCTTTGCTGAAAAAGTATTTGAAACAAACGGACAGGTTTTTCAGCCGGGTAGCCTTATTATAACCCGTGCAGGGAATGAAAGAATGGGCGAACAACTGGATGAGATCATTCAGCGCCATGCCGTAGCTACCAATGTGCGCCTGTTTGCAGCAAGTACAGGTTTTGTAACCACTGGTGCAGATTTTGGTTCGGGCAGTGTGCATTTTATCAAGCCTCCCCGTGTAGCGGTTGTAGCCGGTGCAGGTATTTCTTCGTTGGCTTTTGGTGAGGTATGGCATTTCTTTGAGCAGCAAATCCACTACCCGGTAACAGTGCTTGAAACAAGCTACTTTAACAATGTGCCTCTTGCTGAGTTTGACGTACTTATTTTACCTTCTGGCAACTATAATACTATTTTTAATACGCAAGGGCTGGAGCGCCTTACTACCTGGTTGCGTGCAGGCGGGAAGTTAATTGCTCTGGAAAGTGCAGCTGGCTTCCTGGCAGGCAAGCCTGGCTTCGAACTACGTAAAAAAGATGCAGATACCATTGATTACAAAAAAGAACCATATCGCTTGCTACGGACTTACGGAAACCGAGAGCGTGCTTCTTTATCAGAAGAAGTACAGGGAAGTATATACCGTGTAAACATGGATAATACACATCCCCTGGCTTACGGGTATACAACGTCTTATTATGCACTAATGCGTGAGCCATCTGCATATCATTTTTTAAGAAATGGCTGGAACGTAGGGGTATTAAGACAAGGCAACTATGTAACAGGTTTTGCCGGGGCTGAGGCGCGTAGAAAGCTGCAGGATACCTTTGTGTTCGGTACCCAATCAGTAGGACAAGGGCAGGTTGTGTATATGCTGAACAGCCCCTTGTTCAGAGGGTTCTGGCATAGTGGTAAGCTGCTGTTCGGTAATGCTGTGTTTTTTGTCGGCCAGTAGCAAAAGCTTTTAAAGGAGTAAATAGCCAGGTATTATCAACGTGCCTGGCTATTATTTTTTTAATTCCACAACGAATCCCTAGGTTTGTTTGTTAATATATCAGCACTTGTATAGGTAGTGCTTAAGCGCAACAACCGTATGGACAATACCCATTTTGAAAAAGGGCAGGCTTTATTTGCCCAGGAAAAATATAACGAGTCTATCCAGGCATTAGACCTTTTTCTTAAAACCCAGCCTTACCATGTACCAGGCCTACACTTAAGAGCCTTATCCTATTTTAAGCTCAGGCAGTTTACACCTGCTTTGCGGGACTTTAATGAAGCCCTTTCGCTGGATAGTGAAAATGCTATGATCTATAGTGACAGGGGAGTAGCCTTTCATTTGATGGGCGATAACTATGCTGCTTTGAAAGATATGAATATGGCACAGCACCTGGAGCCTGAAAACCCTTACCGTTATTCTAGCCGGGCATATATAAAAGCGGCCATGGGAGATACAGAGGGTGGAATAGCAGATTACCAGAAGGCAATAGAGCTGGATCCGGAAGATGCCATTGCCTATAACAACCTGGGCTTGCTGGAAGAGCGACTGGGGCATATTTCGCGTGCAAAGAAAAATTTTGACAATGCTGACAAGTTATCAGGCAGGGAAACTAACAGTAGCCCGGAGTCTTTTTCTGCACCAAAAGCACAGGAAAGTAATAGAGAGGATATACAAACTTCCAGCCAGCAGGAGCCCGCTAATAATAAACCAGGTGTAAAAGATTACCTGCGCGAAATGCAGAAGATTTTAAGCACATCGGCAGGCCGCAGAGAGTTGTTTGCTTTTATCAGGAACCGATTCAGAAAGTAAAAGCTTACTAAAAAAAGAAGACCTGGCT
>FPIC01057684.1_pt1 | contig 12473 bp, 10 predicted proteins | sample 1504481 | NCBI WGS metagenome assembly FPIC01 (sample SAMEA4475357, study PRJEB15587) | soil metagenome | biome: Soil; feature: Field | place: India | collected 2015-03-11 | depth 0 m
GATAATTTTATTTATACAGCTTCTCATGATCTTAAAGCTCCTATCGCTAACCTAGAGGGCCTTACCTATGCTTTAAAGCGTGAAATGACTAATGGCAAAAGAAACCTGGATGAGATACTGGGAATGATTGATGCTTCCATTTTACGTTTTAAAGGAACCATTCATGAGCTTACTGAAATCTCCAAAATCCAGAAAGACATTGATGCAGGGCAGGAAGAAATCAAATTCAGTGAAATATACCAGGACATTGAATATAATATCAAAAACCAGGTAATAGAAGCTGGAGCCGAATTAAAAACTGACTTTGAGGTTGAAGCTTTGGTCTTTTCTAAAAAGAACCTGCGTAGCGTTATGTATAACCTCATTTCTAACGCTATTAAGTATCGCGCTGCAAGCAGAAAGGCTTTAATTGAAATAAGCACAAAAAGAGTAGATGAGCATACCATTCTCTTATCAATAAAAGATAATGGATTGGGCCTAACTTACCAGCAGCAGCAACAGGTGTTTTCTATGTTTAAGCGTGTGCATACGCATGTAGAAGGTTCTGGTGTTGGCCTGTACATTGTAAAACGTATTGTAGAAAATGCAGGAGGGGCCGTAGAGGTGAGCAGCGAGCCTAATAAAGGCTCTGAGTTCAGGGTGTATTTTAAACAACAGGTTTAAAGTTTTTTGTTTTGTTTTTTAGTAAGGTATTAATTACTAATCGTTTCTGGGTTTTTGCCGTACCTCTTATAGGGTAATAGCAAATGCTTACAAATAATTAGTAAACCTATGAAAGACAGAGCTGCAGAAAAACGTAGTAATAAAAGTACCCTGGCTCAAAAAGCTGTTAGCAATGAAATAGAGCGGGAGCTCAGGCCACTTTTTGATTCTTTGGATAGCCGCAAAAAAGGCGCGGTTACCATGGAGCAGATTATAAAAACCCTTGCAGATGCTGGAATTGATACAGACGATGTACGCCTTGAGAAAAGCCTCGGTAAATACCTGAAAAAAAACAATAAGGCAGACCCCCAGGAACTGACTTTTGAAGAATTTGCCGGTTTGCTGGAAAAGCGAAGCAGTGGGCTTATAAAGAAAACAATCCTTAATAAACTTTCGATTCCGGACTTTAAAGACTTTTGCAAGGATATCGAAAAGTATTACAACAATACCAAAGGTGTAAAAAAAGGCGAGGTAAAAAGTGAGGCAGAGCCTGACTTGTATGCCGTTGCCATATGCACTATTGACGGGCAGAAATTTCAATTGGGCGATCACGAGGAGAAGTTTTTGCTTCAGTCGGCCAGCAAGCCTATTAACTATGCTATTGCCCTGCACGAGATTGGCGAAGAAGAAGTGCACAAGCATGTGGGCCGGGAGCCAAGCGGAAGAGGTTACAATGGTTTGGTACTAAACCAGGACGGCCTGCCGCACAACCCCATGATTAATGCCGGAGCCATTATGACCTGCTCTCTTATTAAACCTGAGCTTAGTGTAGAAAAAAGGCATAAACATATAATGGATGTATGGTCCAGGCTAAGCGGCAACACGCCTGTAAGCTACAATAAAGAGTCAGTAAAGGATGAGCCTTCTGAGCGTAACATGGCCCTTAGCTATTATATGCTGGAGCAAGGCGCTTTTCCGGAGGGTACAGATATTTATAAGGTTATAGACCTCTATAACAGGTGCTGCTCTATAGAAATGAATGTAGACCAGCTGTCTGTAGTTGCAGCTACGCTGGCCAATGGAGGGGTGTGCCCCACTACCGGCGAAGTAGTTTTTGATTCTGATAATGTAAGAGATTGCCTGAGTCTCATGCTCTCCTGCGGTATGTACGATTACTCCGGTGAGTTTGCATTTCTGGTAGGGCTTCCTGCCAAAAGTGGTGTATCCGGAGCGTTAATGGTAGTGGTGCCTGGCTTATTAGGTATTGGCTTATACTCGCCCCCTTTAGATGAGCTGGGCAACCCGGTGCGAGGTGTGGAGTTCTGCAAAGAAATGGTTAATGAGTATAGCTTTCATAAGTATGACCATGTGGTAGACCCTGCCCACGAGAAAAAAGATCCTAGCAGGCCTAAGCTGCAAGACCGGTTAGAAGGCATGATTAACCTCTGCTGGGCTGCCAGCGATGGCGATTTAACTGATGTGCAGAACCTGCTGGCCCGAGGCATATCACCAAATGTAGAAAACCTTGATAAACGAACCCCTCTGCATTTTGCTGCAGCCGAAGGTCATTATAGTGTTGCGGCTTATTTGCTGGAAAGGGGCGCCAGGCCTAATGCCAAAGACCGCTGGGGCCGCACCCCCCTTGACGATGCAGAGCAATTCGGGCATAGCAAGGTAGCAGGCTTGTTGAAAAAGGCAATGGAGTAACTTTATTTTAAAGCGAGCAATTGCTCTGCAACCTGGGTAAGGGTAGGGGCTACCAGATCAGGCGTTTCTGCCAAAGGATACAGTTGCTGTCCCGGCCGGGAAATAAAAGCAGATTTCCATCCTGCCCATTGCGCACCGGCTACATCCCATCCGTGTGCGGCTACCATCATGCTTTCTGCTGGCTTTACTTCCATTTTACGGCTTGCCCATTTGTATACGCTGCTATGGGGCTTATAAAGGCCAAGGTCTTCTATACTTAGCAGCTTTTCAAAATACTTTTTAAGGCTGGCATGGGCCATTTGGGCTTCAATACCTTTGTTGGATGAGTTTGTAAGCGTTACCAGCCGGTAACCCGCTTCCTTAAGCCTTTCTAAGGCAGGAGCTACATCCGGATGGGCCGATAAAGAAAGAATAGGCTTAAGTGCTTCTTCTGCTTTTTCTTCGGATAGGGAAATATTGTTATTGCGTGCTACCATTTGCAGCGTAGCAGCCCCAATCTCGCTAAAATCCTTATATTGATCACCTACGGTAGCTACCAGAGAGTACTGCAGCATGGTTGTAAACCACAGGGGAACCAGGTCTTTTTTGCCTGCTAAGGCTTTGCTTACACTTGCTTTTAATGGGGCCAGGTCGAGTAACGTTTCGTTTACATCAAAAAATATAACCTTAGGGCGGTTTATAGGGGTGGTTGACATGGGTAAAATATTTAACTTACTGAATGCTGCATCAGAGGCTATAATACTGCAGGCAGCCATTAAAGATTTACTTAAAAAGTTTCATCTGCCTGCGTAGATCATAGGGCTTTTTTGTTAGTGTAGGTTACAGGTATCGTATTTTTAAAGCATAGAAATGTCTTTTATATAAATACGCCTGCGGTCATATTTTATAAGGCCTTTATGTTCTAGTTCCTTTAGCAGGGTGCTTACACTTTGCCTGCAGGTAGCAGTAAGTTTGGCAATGTCAGCATGAGTAAGGCCAAGCTTAACCTCCATCTGTAACGGTGAACCCGCAATTATGCGGCCATGCTCCTGGGCAATTTCCTTAATTAGAGAACGAATACGTTGCTCTGCATTTTTGCAGATAAGAGATTCCAGCCGGTTCTGAACTTTTTTAACCCGTGTACCCAGGCGCTTTAAGATTTCTGTATTAAGGCTGGGCATATTTTGCATTAGCTCTTGCAGGGTAGGCAAAGAAAACTCGCATACTACTGCATCTTCCAGCACTTCTGCTATTTCTTCACGCTCCTGCTGACCGGCAATACCCAGTTCGCCAAACATCTCCCCGGGATTGATAATACTTAGAATAATTTCCTTTCCATCGGGAGTATTTCTAAAAACCTTTACTTTGCCTTCTTTTAAAATATACACACAATTAGAAGGATCGGTGCTAAAGTAAAGTACTTCTTTTTTTGGTACATGGCGCATTTCTGCTGCTTCGGCTATTCTTTTTCTTTCGTCCATTGAAAGAATTTGCCTGAGGTTAAAATTATCCAGGTACCAGAGTTTCGATCGGACTTGCATGTTTGAGGCTTATAGGGAGATTAAAAGCAATGCATATTAAACGGTAAAGTAGTGTTTGCTGTTTTAGCTATCATCATAAGCTTATCCCTAAAGCATTATAACCAGAAATGCCTGCACGAGTACCCCAAAAAAGAAGGCTAAGTGTACAAAAGCAGCCCCCAGCCAAAGCAGGGAGCCGCATCTGTTTATTTAACTGGATAAGCTTATTATACTTTATCTTTTAAAGATGAGGCTGTTCTGGATCGATACAGGTTTTTTACTTCTCCGGCTCGTGGGCCTTGTTTGGCAGTACGGTCCTTACGGGTAGGTGCTTCTTTCCATGGCATTTTAGCCACTACAAGTTTCGGTATATTTATAAAAACTTCTTTGCCGCTTCGTTTGGTTACTGCATCCAGAGGTATGTAAATTTCATTGGTAAAAATTATTCCCTTTGATATAAGGATGTATCCTTCGTTAACCCCATCAGGCATTACAACTTTTTCTACCGTACCAATTTCACCATTGTCTGAGCCTTTTACCGTATCGCCATCTTTTACTTCTACAAGAGAGGCTGGCTTTCTGGCCGAAATGGCTTTTAGAAACTCTTTAGTGGTAATGACAGCATTAGAAACCAGCGGCAGGTTTAAATGTACGGCTGCTTCGTACTCGGGCAGGCTGGCTGCACCCATCGCATCTTTGATCATGGTTACATCATAGCCATCTTCCATGGCATGGCGGGCTGTAGACTCGCAGCAAAGGTTGGCAGCCATACCGGCAATTACCAGGTGGGTAATGCCCAGGCGCTCCAAGTGGTCGGGCAGATCTGACCTGAACACATCGCAGCTTTTATGCGGAAGCAATACAATATCCCCTTGTTGTGGCTGCAGATCCGGGTGGAAGTCTGCACCCCAGCTGCCTGCCTGAAACATCTTGGTTTCAAACATCATGCGGTTGATGCCGCTTTTCTTCTGTAATTTTTCGTCTGCGTAATCATCTTCTGTATAGGCCATGGGCCCGAACAGTACCGGTATGCCTTTGTTCCGGGCACCCTCAATGGTTTGCTTGAGGTGGTCTATCATGTTGTGCAGCTTCAGGGTGTATTTGGTAAGCTCATAGGCAGCCCCTCCTTCAGAAAGAAAGTCGTTTACAGGGTCAATTACCAATAGGGCTGTTTTGTCTGTCGGGAACGAAAGACTGCTTTCGCCTTTAGATAGAAAAGTAGCTTTTGCTTTGGTATTAGTTAATTTATTGTCTTCCATTATTTGTAAAGGTTAAGGTTAAAAAACAGCTTTGTAAGCCCTGGTACTAATACATAGCCTTATTAGATTCTGCGTTTCATTAGTGCCGGGAGTAGCACCATGTGCAGAAAGAAGGAGCCATGCAGGTTAATGCTACCGGTGTTTTAACAATCATTAAATCTGTCTGTTAGCACAGGGTTACTCTTGTGTACGTGAAACATCGGGTAGCCTGTACCTTATACTTATGGATTTGTCGTGATGGCGACATTGATACTTAAAGAAATGAAAAACGCAGACTTGTCGCAGTACGAGTTGCTGGTGTCTTGCCTGAAGATTTTTATGATAAAGGCGGCACGCATTAAGAACAGCCAGCACCTCGGAACTGGCCGAATCGCCTACTATTCTTGTTTTTTATCGCGGTGGTTGGCGCCCTTACTGCACCAGGCAGCTTTCGGGTTTACAAGAGTTAGAGCAGGATCTGAAAAAAGCAGGCTATAAAATTATTGCCATAAGTACAGACAGCCCCGAGAACCTTACTAAAACGCTTGGCAAAGAAAAGCTATCGTACACTCTCCTTTCAGATAATGAATTGGTGGCTGCTAAAAAGTTTGGTATTGCCTTTAAAGCGCCTAAGGCTTATGATAAATTCTTACCTGAAACCTCAGGAGGTAAAAACGTAGACAAGCTACTACCTGTAGCTTCAGTATTCTTTCTGGATACAAAGGGTAGAATTGAGTTCGAATACATTAATCCCAATTATGCTGAAAGGATAAGCCCTGGCTTGCTGAAAGCAGCTGCAAATGCACTTGCCGAAGAACTTAAAACCAGGAAGTAATAAGTAAAAGACTGCTACCTGGGGTACTCCTGATAGGTAACTGCTGGATGGTCCATCTGGAGAAAACCTGTAATGATGGGGCCGCAATTTCCAGAGCCTATACCCTAAACCTGCTGGCATGCATTAGCCGCAAACTAGGTGCTGATTTTAAACTGGATAGTTTTGAGCATTATGTGATGTACGACCCTGCAAGTGAAATGCCCGCATATATATCATCAGCAAAAAAGTACAACAGGTTTATATTGAGAGCTTACAACGGGTATTTCTTGTTTCGGATCCGGAGCCATGCAGCTTATTTAGAAACCTCTACACCTTTCCAGAAGGCCACATGGTCTTTAATGCCTTTTGCCATTTCGCTGGGCGTAGGGTAAAACCAGGCTGCATCTTTATTTTCCTTGCCATCTACCTCCAGGGTATAATAAGAGGCCCTTCCTTTCCAGGGGCATACAGTATGCGTATCACTCTCTTTAAAGTACTCTTTTTTGATACTATCCATCGGGAAATAATGATTACCTTCAATCATTACGGTTTTATCGCTTTCAGCAATTGTTTCGCCATTCCAGGTTGCTTTCATAGGTTTCTTGTTTAAGATTGGCACATACCCTATTTGATAAACGCAGGGCAGTGGCTATTGTTAGGGAGGAGGAGTGGATTGTCGCCCGGGCGACATATAAAAAAATATGGTAGAAGCTGTTAATAAAATGCCTACCTTTAAAAAGGCAATTTATTAACAACTCGTACGTATGGGAAAACCCTCTAAAACAACCGTTGAACTAGACAAGCTTACCGTGCTGAACGAAGAGCTTGAAAACTACTTTAACAATACTATTATACCACAGCTGTATGTAGATGCCAATATGATACTGCGCAAGTTTACCCCTGCCGCCATGACTCACTTTAAGCTAACTAATAGCGATGTGGGCAGGCATATAGACGAGGTATCCAATAACATCCGTTTCCCTACTATTATTGATAACATTACCGAGGTTATTAATAGCAGTGAGATTCTGGAGAAAGAAATACAGACTACTGATAAGATCTGGTACCAGATGAATATTCTGCCTTACATCATCCGTAAGGAGAACAGGATCAATGGGGTTATTATTACGTTTATCGATATAAACGAACGCATCCAGATCCTGAAAGGGTACGAGAGGCTGAACAGGAACTACGAAAACATTATCCACTCTATTTCGCACGACATGAAAGGGCCGCTTTCTAACATAGAAGGTCTGATCAGGGTATTAAAAAGAACACCTAAAAGCGAAGCAGAAAACAAGCAGATTATTGATATGCTGAGCGAGTCGGTAAGCAACCTGCGTAGTACTGTAGAAGAGTTAACTACCATTGAGAACAATACCGAGTTTGCCCAGGAAGCTGAGCGGGTAAACTTTGAGAATGTAATTGAGGATGCAAAGCTTGCCCTGAGAGATAAAATAGCAGAGACCCATGCCAGGATAAGAACCCGGATAGAGGAGGCAGAAATTAGCTTTTCCCGAAAAAACATAAGGAGCATTGTGTATAACCTGCTCTCTAACGCTATTAAGTACAAAAGGCCGGATAGTTCTCCGGTTATTAATATCACCACACAGCGCCACGAAGATAACATTCTACTTAAAGTAAGCGATAATGGCCTGGGCATACCTGTAGGCAAGCGTACCTCCATTTTTGACCGTTACACCAGGCTGCACGATACCGTAGAAGGCACTGGTGTGGGCTTGTTTATTGTAAAAGGTATGGTAGAAAACATGGGCGGCAGCATATGGGTAGAAAGCAATGAAGGCGAAGGAACTACCTTTGTAGTTAGCTTTAAAGCGAACCCGTAAGCTTTAATGTAAAGTTAGTAAGAAGGCTTGCCTCGCTACATTACGGATGTATAATGCCATGAGTACCGCACTAAATAGTAAAATATATACTTTATTGAACTTAAACAGGCCACTTTCGTTGTACAAGAGAAAGGCGTTATAAACAATCGTATCCTTAGGTAAGGAATCAAACTTTTCAAGTCTTAATTACCATGTATACAATCAGCGATAACGCCACTTCCATTCCTGCATTCTATTTTATGAGTACTACAACGAAGGTAAGTACTGGTAAAAAAACAACCCTCAAGCAATTATTGCCCATCCCCTGATATGCCATAGGAGTAAATAGGTAATATCTTTTTAATATCTGGAGTAATAACAACTCACAACCATACCTCTTCCATTTACTGTAGCTCGTACATTATAACAATACTCATAAAGCTCAGAGGCCTACCTGCCTGTGCATTGGCATAGTGCATAAAGTAGCGCTGCAAACAAAATGCGAAAAGATTAATAAAGCTTTTAAAGCAAGCCCACCCTTATCCGGCTTCTGGTATTTACCGAAACTGGTTTAAAAGGCTATACTCATACTATTTAATAGCCACACCCTCAAATACGGGCAAACAAAGCAAAAAATGAATAACCATACGGGTACCAATTACATTGATACACAACTTAAGAGTATAGGCTTTATCACTCATAAAAGTGAAATGAGCGAGCTATTGCATACGCATGACTGGTCAGTAGCCAGCCTGGGACCCATAGATACCTGGCCCCAAAGCCTGCGCACAATCCTGAGTGTAATTATTCACTCCAAATTCCCCATGCTGCTGTACTGGGGGCCCGATTATGTATGTTTTTATAACGAAGCATTCAGGCCCAGCCTTGCAACCGATGGCAAGCACCCGGGCTCATTAGGAAAACGGGGCAGTGAGTTCTGGCCAGAAGTATGGCATAAAATAGAGCCTTTAATTGCACGGGTAAAAGGAGGAGGGGAGGCTACCTGGAGTGAAGATCAGATGATTCCAATTTATCGTAACGGAGTGATTGAAACCGTTTACTGGACCTATAGTTTTAGCCCGGTACATGATGAATCGGGCACACCGGGGGGCGTATTGGTTACCTGCATAGAATCCAGCCAGAATGTGCTTACACAAGAGCAGCTCGAAGAAAAAACTGATGAATTAAGCTTTGCCATAGAGGCTACCGAGTTGGCTACCTGGGATATTAACCCTTTTACCAATAAAATAAAAGGCAATGAAAGGCTTAAAAAATGGTTTGGCTTGGGTGCAAACCAGGAAGTTAACCTGGAGGCAGCCTTGGATGTAATATTGGAAAGTGACAGACAGCGGGTGATAGAAGCAATGCAAAACGCATATGAGTACTCTTCCGGCGGACTGTTTGATATCGAATATACCATCATTGATCCATTTACAGAGCAGGGCCGCCACGTAAAAGCCAAAGGCAGAGCGTGGTTTAATGCAAGTAAAGTTGCATACCGCTTTAACGGTACCCTGCAGGATATTACCTCCGAAGATATTATCAGGAGGTTGCTGCAGGAAAGCGAACACCGGTTCAGGGTTATGGCCGATGCTGCACCAAATATCATCTGGGCCTTGCATCCGGATGGTACAATAAAATACGTAAATAACTTTACCCTGAAGTTTTTAGGCCTCTCTTTAGAAAAGTTTATGGCCGATAACTGGGTACCTTATATACACCCTGAGGACCTGGAGCTTACCCTTAATAAAATAGGAAATGCTATATTAAAACGTGAAATATACCGTATTGAGCAACGCCTCCTTCGCCACGATGGGGAGTATAGATGGTTGCTTACTCAAGGAGCTCCCAGTTATTATTCCAATGGCGATTTGTACGGGTATGTAGGCTCGTCCATAGATATCACAGAGAGCAAGCATGCAGAGCAAACCCTTCAACTTTACTCTGAAGAGCTTACTGCTATTAATGATGACCTTGCTGCTGCCAATGAAGATTTGAGCGCTGCAAATATGGATATTTCAACCAGCAGGAATGACCTTGAGAAATCAAATTCAATACTAACCCGGGTAAACGCAGATCTGGATAACTTCATTTACACGGCTTCGCATGATTTAAAGTCTCCTATCAATAACATAGAAGGATTGATGAAGATGCTGACGCGGAAAATGGATAAGAACGGTTGGCAGGATGCTTCAGTTGAAGAAATTGTTAACATGATTGACTCATCTATTATTCGTTTTAAACGAACCTTAGAAGGCCTGACTGAAATTTCGAGAGTAGAAAAGCAGATGGAGGAAACCAAAGAAGTTATTGATTTTGCTAATATTATTGCTGATGTGCTTTTGGACCTTCGTATACCTATTGAAGAGGCAGAAGCGACAGTAGAACAGCACCTGGCAGGGTTTCCACACGTAATCTTTTCTGAGAAAAATTTAAAAAGTATTTTTTATAACCTGATTTCCAATGCTATTAAGTACAGAGACCCTGTACGAAGGCCTCTTATCCATCTATCTTATAAACCAGAAACAGAGTACCTTGTTGTTAGTGTAAAGGATAACGGTTTAGGATTTAATACCATTGATACCCATAAGGTATTTGGTATGTTTCAACGGCTTCATAGCCATGTGGAAGGCACAGGTGTAGGACTATATATTGTTAAGAAGATGATTGAAGATGCAGGCGGTAAAATAACGGTGGATAGCAAGGTAGGGGAGGGCTCGGTTTTTTATGTTCATTTTAAGATATAGCAATTCTGCAACCTACTATTGTTAAAATAACAGTACGGGTATAGCTTCATAAAAGCTATACCCGTACATTTTAGTCAATCCACCCCCCCCCCATCATATATAAAACGGCAAAATGGCTGTTTAACTATTTTGAAGGAAGTGCCTCTAGTCTTAGTTAAAAGGTTAACTAACTTACCGCACATGCTCAATATGCCTCCGTTAGCTGTATATTCAATTGGAGCAACAGAGTTCAGGATTACATCGGTAAAAGTAGTGGTAGTGGTGCTGATTATTGTATTTGCACTGTGGCAACCGGCTGATAAAAAAATTACCATCGATACCTTGCAAAAATTGGTAGCGCTTATGCTGATTGACACTGCGCCGGGTTTGGGCGCAGGTATTATTAGCACCTGACCGTAGATAAACTTTTACGGCACAATCCTTGTACTTCTGCTGCCAATCATTCCTTCTCTAGGCAAGGATGTAAAAAGAATCAAAGAAAACATTATCATCTTAATAATATTTTCTTTGATTCTTTTTACATAATTTTGTTCATCTTTTTTATTATTTATGAAATACCTCTACACCAAAGCTGTACTGCTTTTTACAACGGTGCTTTTACTGAACGCCTGTAAGTCTTCTCCGGATATTGTTGAACCTGAGCTATTTACGCCTGAATTTCTTGACCCTGCAAGCTTTAAGCAGAAGGAGCCTACAAGCGTAGGCGATGAAGAATGGAACGTATTAGGCTACGGGTATGATGTAACTGGTGTATATGCTGATGCTAAATCGGTACGCCGTAAAATTATAAATGTAGAAAAATACCATGCTGAAGCACCTACCCGGGTAGTTATGCATTTGGGGCGTTCTGGAGAGTTTAAACTTATAACCGGAGCTACAGCTGAAGAGCTTTCATCAGCATATTCATCCAGACTGGAAACATTAGATGAATACAAAGGATTTAAGGGTACTTTCGGGCAATTTAATACATCAGATTCACCTTTTTCATCCAAATATGTATATGCTAATGTAAGCAGCCAGTCTTATTTAAAGAGGGTCGGTTTATTGACTACTCATCCTATGATGCACTATCTTGAGCCGTCCTTTACAGAAGATGTAGCCCTTTTATCTGCCCAGGAGTTGGTTCGTTACTACGGCACGCACGTACTTACTGATGTGGCCTTAGGTGCCAGCCTGCATATCTTCTACCAATCGCAAACAAGAGAACTCGACCGTAATGAGGCTGCTCTTAACGGAGCTGGGTTGGCTGCTGTACAGCTATTTGGCGAGCAATCATCCTTTAACGAAAGTATAGTCGAGAAAAACTTCAATCAGAAGCTTTATTTTACGATGCGAGGTGGCAGCCCTGACTTAAGAAAATTGGGTCTTATTAACTTGGAAACCAGTACAGTAAAATTTGATCTATCTGATTGGCGGGCTTCTGTTAACGAAGCGAATGCTGAAATGATTGACATTAACAAAGCAGTGCCTATTTATGAGTTAATTGATAATCCTGCCAAAAAAGAAGCGGTTAAAAACTATGTAAATGCCTACCTGGCTCAAAACGCGGTGAAAGATGTTTACGAAACAGGGCCGGTACATATGTATTTCAACAAACAGTACACCAACCACTTTTATACCATAACCCCTACCGACCTGGCAGGCTATACCTACCATGGTGTGGAGTTCAAAGCGTTTTTAGGGCCTGCCCCTGGTGCAGTACCTGTACTACGCTACTATCATCCTGAAAAGGTTAGTCATTTTTATAAAGCTTCACCAGGATTGGAAGGCTTTGATGCCTACAAATATGATGGTGTTGAGTTTTATGCGTATCCGGCCGATATAAGTCCTCTTAACTCAATTCCTGTTTATCATTATGCTGACAACAAACGTGCTAGCCATTACTTTTCAAGAACGGCAAGCAACCCTTCAGGCTACAAATTATCAGGTGTAGCATTTCATGCCTTTCAGCCTTAATCTACTTTTTTAAAATTCGGGAAACTACCCCTTGCGCAAGGGGT
>FPIC01018376.1_pt1 | contig 12431 bp, 12 predicted proteins | sample 1504481 | NCBI WGS metagenome assembly FPIC01 (sample SAMEA4475357, study PRJEB15587) | soil metagenome | biome: Soil; feature: Field | place: India | collected 2015-03-11 | depth 0 m
ACCTTACCTATCCCGCCACCGGTGAGAACAAACGCATCGTTTTCTCCGGTGACCTCGGCGCGCCACATGCGCCGTTGCTGATGCCGCCCCAGCCTCCCGAGCGGGCCGATATCCTCGTGCTCGAAAGCACCTACGGCGACCGTCTGCACGAAGACCGCGCCAGCCGCCGCCAGCGCCTCGAGGCTGTCATCGAGCATGCCCTGCGCGACCAAGGCACCGTGCTGATCCCGGCCTTCAGCATTGGCCGCACCCAGGAGTTGCTCTACGAGCTGGAAGACATCATTCATACCAAGCTCAACAGCCCCGCAGCAGGCCCTGCACAAGCGGGTTCGCTGGCGAACAGCCCCCATGCCACTGGTGAGGCTGTGTCACCCACCAACTGGCCACAACTGCCCATCATCCTCGACTCCCCGTTGGCCAGCCGCTTCACCGCGGCCTACCGCAGCCTGCAACCCTACTGGAATCAGGAAGCCCGCGAGCGCGCCGAAGCAGGGCGCAACCCGCTGGCGTTCGACAACCTGATCATGATCGACAACCACGCCGACCACATCGCCGTGGTCAACCACCTGACCCAGACCGCACGTCCCGCCATCGTCATCGCGGGCAACGGCATGTGCGCAGGTGGCCGCATCGTCAACTACCTCAAGGCCATGCTGCATGACCCGCGGCACGACATCCTGTTCGTCGGCTACCAGGCCCAGGGCACGCCGGGTCATGCCATCCAGCAATACGGCCCGAAAGGCGGCTATGTGGAACTTGACGGAGAGCGTTTCGACATTCGTGCGAATGTCACCAGCATTGGTGGCTATTCGGCGCATGCGGATCAGCGTGGGTTGGTGGAGTTTGTGACAGGGATGGGGGAGTGGCCTAGGGAGATACGGGTGGTGCATGGAGAGATAAAAGCCAAAGAGGCATTAGCTGAAGTGTTAAGGCAGCATGCGTCAACGTCTTTCAAATTAAAGCTGTAGAGCATTACCTCGTTTTATTGGAGCAGAAATGACGATCAAGACCCTCTGTGTATTTGGAACGCGGCCCGAGGCCATCAAGATGGCCCCTTTGGCGCTTTCCCTGGCAGCAGATCAGCGCTTTGATTCCAAGGTGTGCGTTACCGGCCAGCACAGGCAGATGCTGGATCAGGTGCTTGACCTATTTCAACTGAAGCCGGACTTCGACCTGAGTGTAATGAAGCCAGGGCAGGATCTTACAGGGGTAACGGCCGCCATTCTGACGGGAATGAAAGAGGTGCTGGCGAACTGCAAGCCGGATATCGTCCTGGTCCACGGTGATACCGCCACCACTTTTGCGGCGAGCCTTGCCGCTTACTACCAGCAAATTCCCGTCGCCCATGTGGAGGCTGGATTGCGCACTGGCAATCTCTATTCGCCTTGGCCGGAAGAGGCCAACAGAAAGTTGACGGGGGCCTTGGCGACGCTGCATTTCGCACCTACCGAGAATTCGAAGGCCAATCTCTTGCGTGAAGGGGTCGATCCCAAGTCAATCCATGTCACCGGTAATACGGTCATTGACGCTTTGCTGGAAGTAATCGAGCGTCTTGATAAGGATGTGGAACTGGGCAATCAAGCTGCCGCTCCTACCGCCTTCCTCGATAGGAACCGCAAGCTGATCTTGGTCACCGGCCATCGCCGCGAAAGTTTTGGCGGTGGCTTCGAGCGGATATGCCAAGCCCTGCTGGAAACAGCCAAGCAGCATCCCGACGTCGATATCGTCTATCCGGTACACCTCAATCCCCAGGTTCAGGAGCCAGTCAATCGCCTGCTGGCAGGGGTGGATAACATCCACCTGATCGAGCCGTTGGACTACTTGCCTTTTGTATACCTAATGAGCCAGGCGCATATCATTTTGACCGATTCAGGTGGTATCCAAGAAGAAGCACCTTCGTTGGGCAAGCCTGTTCTGGTCATGCGCGATACCACGGAGCGTCCGGAGGCCGTATCGGCGGGCACGGTCAAGCTGGTCGGCACCGATGTGGCAAAGATAGTTGGGGAGCTGGATATTTTGTTGACTGACAAGAACGCATACCAGTCGATGAGCTTTGCGCATAACCCGTATGGTGATGGCAAGGCCTGCCAGCGTATCTGCTCGACACTCTCTGATTTTCTTTCCTGACAAATCTGATTAGCTGCGTAACTGCCTGCTTTACTCTAAATGGAATAATCATGTCATTTGAAACAATTTCGGTCATCGGCCTCGGTTATATCGGACTACCTACTGCGGCAGTTTTTGCTTCTCGAAAGAAACAGGTCATTGGTGTCGATGTAAATCAGAAGGCGGTAGATACAATCAACCGCGGCGAAATACATATTGTCGAACCAGATTTGGATATGGTCGTCCATGCGGCCGTGACCGAGGGTTACCTGAAAGCCGTTACGATTCCCGAGCCGGCGGATGCCTTTCTGATTGCCGTACCCACACCGTTCAAAGGCGATCATGAACCGGACCTTAGCTATATCGAATCTGCCAGCAAGGGCATCGCTCCGGTATTGAAGAAGGGGGATCTGGTCATTCTGGAATCTACCTCTCCGGTTGGCGCCACAGAGCAGATGGCCGCATGGATGGCCGAAGCACGGCCGGATTTGACCTTTCCGCAAACTCACGGTGAAGAATCCGATATCCGCGTTGCACATTGCCCTGAGCGTGTTCTTCCTGGCCATGTCCTGCGTGAGCTCGTGCAAAACGACCGGGTGATCGGTGGCATGACCAAGAAGTGCTCGGACAAGGCGGCGGCACTCTATAAGACATTTGTGGAAGGCGATTGCGTCATCACCAATGCACGCACAGCTGAAATGTGTAAGTTGACGGAAAACAGCTTTCGAGACGTCAATATTGCTTTCGCGAACGAACTATCAATGATTTGCGACAAGCTAGATATCAATGTTTGGGAGTTGATCCGGCTTGCCAATAGGCACCCTCGTGTCAACATCCTTCAGCCTGGGCCGGGAGTGGGCGGCCACTGTATTGCAGTAGATCCATGGTTTATTGTTTCGGCGGCTCCTGATGAATCTAGGCTAATAAAGACCTCAAGGGAGGTCAATGATGATAAACCTAAATGGGTTTTAGAAAAAACACTAGAGGCGGCCGCCAGTATTCTTAGAAAGCCAGTTCGTATCTCTTGTTTAGGCATAACCTTTAAAGCCAATATTGACGATATTAGAGAGAGTCCAGCGCTTGCCATTATTAAAAAGCTCGCAAATGAAAAAGCATTCAAATTAAACGTCATTGATCCTCATGTGAAAGAAAGCGCGGTAGCCGGATTTGAACTATCAAGGCTTTCGGATGAAATTATCTATAATTCGGACGTTGTTCTATTGTTGGTAGATCACGCCGAATTTAAAGGGATATCAAGTAAAGCATTGGAAGGGAAAATCGTGATAGACACTAGAGGGGTGTTGAATGTCAAGTAACAATTGGCACTACTTATTTAAAATTATCTATCGTGCAGTAGCGTACTGGCGCGGTTTTTTTCTGTACGTAACAATAAAGTTGTGCGGTGGTATTTGTGAAGGGATTCCACGCGTCGGAAAATTGGTGACATTTAAATACCCGCCGCATCCAGGAATACGTATCGGCCGAAATTGCGATATAGGACCTTGCAGTTATTTTGATGTGCCTAAAACCGGAATTTTGAATATTGGCAACAATGTCAAGTTAACTGCGGGAGTTGTGGTATCAGCTATAAATGAAGTGACCATCGGTGATAACTCTCTGATTGCTGAGTGGGTATCAATAAGAGACGCTCAACATCTGTTTAAGCTTGGGGAATCGATAAATTCCCAAGGGTTATCCAAAGGAAATATTTGGATCGGCAGAGACGTCTGGATTGGTCGAGGTAGCGCAGTATTTTTGAATGCGCATCTAGAAGATGGTTGTATCTTAGCAGCCAATAGTATTGTTAAAGAGAAAAGGCTTTCTAGTAATAAAATCTATGTGGGAGTCCCAGCAAGGGAGATTGCCGTCCGCCCTGGCGATGAAGATTAATGAAAAAACAAATAACGGGTTATTCGATTCTTTTTCTTTTGCTAGGGTCTGGTGCACTAACGCAGTTCATGATGGCTATAGCTGCTCTTGCTATGGCTAGGTTATATGATCCAGAGTTATTCGGTGAGCTTGGCTTGTACGCAGGATTAGGATCACTAGTCGCAGTTTTTTCTGGGCTTCGTTACGACCATATTGCTTTCTCACAAACAGCTCACAGGAAGCATTCGCTATTTTTTGTTTCCTTCTTAGTGTGTTTTATAGTTCCAATTTTTGCCACCCTGGTTTTTTCTATACTGGCACTATATTTATTTAAGGATAAGTATTCTATAAATTGGGCGATCATCTTTTGTTACTCATATTCAATTTTCTATCTTGCCACGCAATATCTAATAGCAATAGGAAGGTATCGAACGTTTTCATTGCTTCGGTTCGTTCAGGTCGTAATATTGATTGCTATTGGTGTGGGATCGACCGAGTTGGTAGGGGATATTGGGTTGCTATTAGCTTACTCAGTTTCCCAATTCGTTATTGGTGCTTTTGTTGTTGTGTTTTATTTTACAAATTTTACCAAGAACAACATAAGGCATGCTACGTTATTGGCTGGTCGCTTTTATAGAATAGCCAGAATTAACTCTCTTGTTGTGGTTCTGCAATATTCCACTTCCTTTGCCCCGATTCTAATGGGGTATGTGTTATATGATAAATCTGAAATGGGGGCTTATTATCTGTTTGCTCAAATATTTTCTGCGCCATTAGCTATTTTTAGGCGCTCATTTCTTAACTTCCTTAATGTTGAATTTCCCAGTCCTAAGCATGCTTTGATGCTACTGGAAAATAAAGAAAAATTAACGAAAATATTATCCATATTGATTGTGGTGTCGATATGCCTGTTGATTGGAATAGGTGAATTTTCTCAAGAAATTACTGTTATCGTTTTTGGTGTTGAATGGGGAAAATATTCATATTTGTTATTGCCGTTATTTGTGTTTTTTCTGTTGGATGCTTTTTTGCAACCGTTTACAACTCTCCTTACATTGTGGGCGTGTGGAGGGAAAGCGTTTGGCTATGAGATTGTTCGGTTCCTAGTTGTTTTTATTGCACTACCTGTGATTGTTAAATTTCAAGACATTAGTTTTTTCTATTTTTTTATTATGTATTCATTTGTGATGATAGCTATATATGTTTGCATACTTTTGTCAGTGATCTATTCAGTAATCCTTGTCGGCAGGAATAGCCTATGATGGTAATTGCTACGCTATCTTTGTTGGGCGCATATTTGTTTGGCGTATATGTGGAGTGGAAATTCTATAAAGGGGCTGTAGTCGCTTTTTACGTCTCTATTCTGATTGTATATGTAATGCCTCAGCTATATATAATTATCGCCTCCACTTATAGTTCAGAGGCAGTGCTCCTTTTTACTTTGTGGGGGGTGCTTTTCTTCATTAGTTTTGGCATTCTGCGTTTTTTTTTAAGCGTGTCTATCGCATCCAAAATAAGACAGGTTGATTTAACGAAATCTGTTAATTGCTTAATTCAGCCATGCCTTTCGCTGTTTTTCGTCGCGGGTATGTTGTTTTTGTTGGTTGCAATTCGGTTTGATTTGTCGGAAGCAATTAATTTGAATTGGGCTGAGTTGCGAGAAAGTGCCCCGTCATTATTAGCTTTGGCAAATATACTGTTTATCTTGTCCTCATCATTATTTATAGTGCTTTTGAAGCGTGGTGCTTGGGCTTTTATTTTGGTTTTTATGGCGCTCTTACTAGTTGCCGTTGCTCTGATTAAGTCAAGGGCTATACTCGTCGCTTATTTGGCTCCGGCGCTGCTGTATTTTTTTTATAATGCGAAAAAAACTCTATTGTGGTGGGTGGTTGGGGTTGCAGTGGTATTTCTCTCGATGGGACTTTATGTGTCGGTAAGAGCAATACGGCATGTGGGTTCAATAGCGACTATTGCCGAGAATCCTGCTTTGCTTTTAGCAGCATTTACTAGCGCAGATGCTGGTGAGTTTGAATTGATAAATGCGGCCTATTATATATTTGAAAATAGTACCGAAACGGACGAATTCTATAGCGATAGTCTTCTTCGTAGAATGCTTTTTTTCTACCTGCCTTCAGACTTTGATTATTTAAAGCCGAGAGATTTTTCACATGCGATCTGGGATAGTTTTACTAATGTTTTAGGTGTTCAAGGTTCTTATCATGTGGGTGCTGTGCTGGATTCATATTTTAATAATAGAGTATTAGGTTTTTTGTTGTATCCTTTGTTGTATGTCTTTATATTTACAGTTTTTGAGGTTTTTTCGCGAGTATCCTATTTTTTTGGGTTAGTGGCTTATGGCCCAATTGTCACTGCGTGTTTTTATATTGGTCGCGGCTCTATATATAATGGCACTATGATCTTGTTTTCTGTTTTTATTGTTTTTGGTTTGGTTATACTGGTGAGCCTTGCGGCTAAGCAATTTTGTAGACAGATGGTTCGTAGGTCTGAGGGTGAGTAATTCAATGAATATTCTGGTGATGTGCACTGGTTATCCTTCCAAACAGAATCCATATAATTGTACTTGGGCTCATATCCGTAATAGATATTATTTATCTCATGGATGGAGCGTAGAGGTTCTGGTTGTGGGTTCTAACGAAGAATATTATATTGATAATGTTAAAGTGATACGGCATAAGGATGCACTGCATCGCCTCCGTAATGAGGTGTATGATGTTGTGGTTTCGCATTCACCAAATATGCGTGCCCATGTGCCGCTATTAAAACGACACTTTTCCGGGCCGATTGTTTTTTTTATGCATGGTTCGGAATCGATGTCTATAAATAATGACTATCCTAAGCCGTATTCATTTGCGAAAGAGAGTATTTGGAAAAGGATTTTCCGAGATATTTATGATAAAGCAAAATTTGTAGTGCTCAGAAGATTTATTCTTTCTAGAGGAGATTCTATATACTTAATATTTGTTAGTGAATGGATGAAAGGAGTTTTCTCGAAAAATATACTGGACGTTGATTATTTTGGTGTTAACCATAGCATCATAAATAACTCGCTTGGGAGTCGATTTCTGGAGTGCGCTTGGCGCTCCCCGGAATCGCCTAAGGCAGATTTTGTAACCCTAAGACGGCTTGATGACTCAAAATACTGCATCGATTTAATTGTCAATAGCGCGTTGTCTAATCCGGATAAAACCTATCATATCTACGGTAAAGGGCAGTATTTTAAGAATTACCAAAAGCCAGATAATATTTCCCATTACGACTTTCATATAAATAATGACGATGTGCCCGCTTTGCTTAATCAATATCGATGCGCCTTAATGCCAACGCGTTGCGATGCACAAGGAGTGATGGTTTGTGAAATGGCCGCCTATGGTATGCCAGTTATAACATCTGATATCGAGGTGTCACATGAGATGTTAACGGGGTTCGGAAATGTTAAGCTGTTAGGGTTGAATGAATTTAGCGATTTTATTGATTTTGATGCTTTGGATTTTTCCTGTGATTTGGCGTTTAACCGGGAGCGATTTTCTCGCGATGCGACGGTGGGAAAGGAGATGGCAAGAATTAAAGAGTTTGTTGGCTTTAAAAAAAGTTAATTGGTCGGCGTTGTGGGTTGCTGAGAGTGATTTTTTAATCTATGTCGCTATTATATTTGTGTAAATTATTTTTCACTGTTAAATACCTGACTTTTGGTCAGGTTCTCTACCGTCTGATTTATCGTTTTTCCTCTCGAGTTAAATTGATTGCTTTTGGCGATGCGGTCTGTCGTGATTGGCCAGTCTTGTGGCAAGCGCCTAAGTCTAATAAGATCTCTACTAAAGATGCGATTAATTTCTACTTCATCGGCGAGAGGGGGTGTGTTTTAAAGGTCGATGACTGGCATTGTGATCGGTTTAGTATGCTCTGGAGATATAATTTACACTATTTAGATGCCTTAAATGAGGGGTATGTTGGCAGTAGGATGGCTGTAGCTTACGATTTATTAGGTAGATGGGTGGCCGCTAATCCCGCTGCCTGTGGTATAGGGTGGGACCCATACCCTCTCTCAATTCGTATCGTTAATATAATTAAGTTTCTTGGCGGTCAGGAAAGTCCTAATTCTAAATGGCTGATAAGTTTGAGCGAGCAGGCAAGCGTGCTGGGGCAGCGGATTGAACGCCATATTTTAGGTAATCACATATTTGCTAATGGCAAGGCACTAGTGTTTTCCGGGGCTTACTTAAGTGGTTCAGATGCCGATCGATGGTTGAAAAAAGGTCTAAAGATACTTGATCGAGAGATTAAGGAGCAGTTCCTTGAGGATGGTGCGCATTTCGAGTTATCTCCTATGTACCATTCCACCTTGTTGTGGGATATGTGTGATTTGGTAAATCTCGCCGAGCGAGCAAATTTGCCGCAGCTAAGCGCCCGCTTATCGGAGTGGCGCTTGGTTGTGGTTCGGGGATTGCAGTGGCTTCGCAGCATGCAGCATCCTGATGGCGGAATTCCATTCTTCAACGATGCTGCGTTCGGTATCGCTCCTACACTTGCTGATCTGGAGGATTACGCTAGTCGCCTAGAAGGTTGCTCGCCCGTCCCTGATGTGGGAAAAGATAACTTTGGCGCGCACTACCACGCACAAAGTGGTTACGCATCGATTGATTTAGGAGATGGTAACAAAACCCTATTGGACCTTGCTCGTGTCGGTCCTGATTATCAGCCAGGGCACGCTCATGCAGATACGTTGAGTTTCGAGTTGAGCTTATTCGGAAAGAGAATATTCGTAAACTCTGGGACATCTCAATACGGCGATGATGCGGAACGCCATCGACAGCGCAGCACATCGGCTCATAACACCGTTGAGGTGGATGGCGAGAATTCATCTGAAGTATGGTCCGGCTTTCGCGTGGCACGCCGTGCTTATCCCGTCCTTGAACTGTTTGATAATCAGTCAGATAAGATTTTGATACGAGCAAGTCATACAGGGTATCTCCGGTTAAAAGGACGGGTTTTACACCGTCGTGAATGGCTTTTCGAATCGGGGCATATTGAGCTGCTCGATAAAGTGGAGGGGGAGCACGAAGTCGCAGTGGCTCGCTTATATGTTCATCCCAAAATTAGATTTATAGAGGAGCAGCGGCGTTTTATTGCTCGTCTGGAAGGGGGAGGGTATGTGGTTGTAGAGTTTAAGGGGGGGGAGTCTAGCCGGTTAGTGAGATCTAGCTGGCATCCCGAGTTTGGCAAGAAGATTGAAAATCAGTGTATTGAATCAGTCTTTCGAAATGGATCCTTGACCACGCATATCTATTGGGGCGCTTCAGTTTGAGGATTCTTATACTGAGCTTCTATTATCAGCCGGATCTTTGTGCTGGCTCTTTTAGAACGTCTGCACTGGTCAAGGCGCTATCGGAGGTGCCTTCCAGTCAGGGAGTTGCACCTCAGATTGAGGTGATCTCAACCTTGCCCAATCGTTACAGTAGTTTCACCAGCGAAGCACCAGCGCTTGAAGAACATTCGAATCTGATCGTGCATAGAGTGGCCTTGTCTGCTCACAAGAGCGGAATGTTGGATCAGTCGCGAGCTTTTCTGGATTACGCCAAGGCCGTTTTTAATCTGGTGAAAGGGAAAGAGTATGACTTGGTTTATGCTACGTCATCTCGCTTAATGACTGCAGCTCTGGGGGCGTACGTTGCTAGGCGTATAGGGAAGCCCCTTTATCTGGATATCCGCGATATTTTTGTCGATACGATCAAAGATGTGCTGCCAACTCGAGTAGCTTGGCTGATGGCTCCTTTTTTTTCCTGCTTGGAGCGCTGGGCTGTAAATTCTGCAAGCAAGGTTAATCTTGTCTCCGCTGGGTTTCTACCTTATTTCCGCGAGCGTTACCATTCCCAAAGCTTTGCACAGTTTACCAACGGTATCGATGATGAGTTTTTGTTGGATTTACCGTCAGGTGAACAGGAAAGCGTGGAGCAGGTTTTGCGTGTTGTATACGCCGGGAATATCGGAGAAGGGCAGGGGCTTCATAATATTATTCCTGAGCTTGCAAGGAAGTTTGAAAAAAAATTGCAGTTTCGCATTATCGGTGATGGCGGACGAAGATCTCAGTTGGTCTCGGCGCTTGACAAGGCGGGTTGTTCCAATGTGATTTTGCTGCCGCCTATCAAGCGTGACGAGCTTCTAAAGGAATATAAGTCTGCTGATATATTGTTCCTGCATCTAAATGACTATGATGCTTTTAGAAAAGTTCTGCCGTCAAAGTTATTCGAATATGCTGCGCTTGGTAAACCCATTTGGGCAGGTGTTGCTGGTTATGCTGCAAAGTTCATCGCTGATCATATTTCAAATGCTGCGGTATTTAATCCTTGTGATGCAGAGGGTGCGGCGAATTCTGTTTATAAACTGGAAATGGTGACGAAGCCGAGAATTGAATTTGTCACGCAGTTTTCTAGGGACGCCATTATGCAAAATATGGCCAAGGATATAATTTCTTTGCAGGAGGCTGGGTGAGATGGATGTCTTGCTGACAGGCGGAAGCGGCTTTGTTGGTAGTTGCGTGGCTAAGCGATTGCTGGATGAAGGGCATCGAGTCACTGCAGCCGTGCGTGGTTCTGAGAAGGGATTCGATGCACGCCTTGAGTGCTGGAGATTTGAAGAGCTGTCTGCAGATCAGGATTGGGGGGCTGCGCTTGAGGGGAAAAGCTTAGTCATCCATTGTGCCGCCCGCGTACATGCTATGAGTGATTCTGCTGCCGATTCGCTGAGTGAGTTTCGAAATGCCAATGTAGATGGAACGTGCGCATTAGCTTGGCAGGCGGCTGAAGCGGGAGTCAGGCGCTTTATTTTCATTAGCTCGGTCAAGGTCAACGGCGAGAATACTTCTTTTGGGCTGCCCTATCGAGCCGACGACATACCCGGCCCTCTAGATTTCTACGGTATTTCAAAATTTGAGGCAGAGCAGTGCTTGAGAAAAGTGGCTGCGGAAACAGGTATGGAGGTTGTAATTATTCGTCCTCCACTTGTTTACGGACCGGGAGTCAAGGGCAACTTTGCCAGAATGATCACGCTGCTCGAGAAGGGGCGACCGTTGCCTCTCGGTGCGGTAGACAACAAGCGTTCTCTTGTCGGTATCGACAACTTGGCCGACCTGATCATCCGTTGCATTGACCACCCCGCCGCTGCTAATCAGGTGTTTCTCGCTGGCGATGGCGAAGACTTGTCTACCACTGAGCTGCTGCGCGCAGTGGGCAAAGCGATGGGTAAGCCTGCACGATTGATTCCGGTTCCCGCGGGGCTGCTTCAGTTTGGTGCTACGTTGCTTGGCAAGAAGGCAGTAGCCGAGCGGTTGCTAGGCTCCCTGCAAGTGGACATCAGCAAGACGTGCGAGCTGTTGGACTGGAAGCCGCCGTACACGGTTGAAGAGGGCCTGCGTCGCTGCTTCGAGCCCGTCAAATGATCATCCGCAGGTGACCTTCGTGATCCGTATTTTCGATTTTGTTTTCTCTTTGTTAGGGTTGGTTTTTGGCTTCCCTGTGCTCGTGGTGCTTGTGATCATCGGGCTTTTCGATACGGGTTCCCCGATTTTTCGGCAAGTGCGTGTCGGTCGCAACCAGCAGCCGTTTACGCTGGTCAAGTTCCGCACCATGCGGGTGGACACGGCGTCGGTTGCCACTCATCTGGCCAGTAGTGCGTCGATTACGCGATTCGGTCATTTTTTGCGCAAGACGAAGCTCGACGAGCTACCGCAGCTCTGGAATGTACTCAAGGGAGAGATGAGCTTGGTGGGACCACGTCCTGGGCTGTTCAACCAGGATGAGTTGACGGCCGAACGGGCTAAACGCGGTGTCTACGATGTACGCCCTGGCATAACGGGCTTGGCCCAGGTTAGCGAGATCGATATGTCGACACCGGTTCTGCTGGCGGAAACGGATCAGCAGATGATTCAGAACCTGACTCTGGGGAACTACTTCAAGTACATCTTCATGACTGTAGGCGGAAAAGGCGCCGGGGATCGGGTTGTACGGTAGCGTCCCGCTATCAGGTTCGGCCTGGGTTCATCGCCGGTGCGCGCCGTAGCGAAGGGCGGGTGGTTTGGTACATGTTGCGTTATGGCCGGGGCGTTCTGGGTGTTTTGTTTCTGGCGGAAGCTATGTTGAGCTGTGCTAAGGAAGGGGCGTGCTGTGTTGAGGTTGGCTGAAAAACTACGAGCTCGATTGGTTGAATTGCCGCGGCGCTATAAGCGGCTTATCCAGCTGTCGGCTGATGTCGTTTTAGTGTGGGTGGCGCTCTGGTTGGCGTTCGTGGTGCGCCTCGGGGATACACGCAATATCGAGCCGCTCAGCGGCCATGCCTGGTTGTTCGCTATCGCTCCGGTCATCGCAATTCCCTTCTTTATCCGCTTCGGTATGTACCGCGCGGTGATGCGCTACTTCGGCAACGACGCGCTGATGGCCATTGCC
>FPIC01049459.1_pt1 | contig 12391 bp, 12 predicted proteins | sample 1504481 | NCBI WGS metagenome assembly FPIC01 (sample SAMEA4475357, study PRJEB15587) | soil metagenome | biome: Soil; feature: Field | place: India | collected 2015-03-11 | depth 0 m
CTTCTATTTTTCAATAATACTAAGTGGAAAACCAAAATTCAATACTGTCAAAAAAAAATAAGCTGCCCCAACTTCAAAGGCTGTTTTGGGCAGCGTGTGCACAAACTTACTTTAAATCAAACCTTTCTTTAATAATCTGAACAGCTTTTTCCTCGTCTTTCTGGTCAATCAAATATGATATGTCAACCTCACTTGTTGTCACCATCTTAAGCTCAACACCTGCTTCAGCTAAAGTGGTGAAAAGTGATGCTGCAACGCCGGGAATGTCTTTCATTGCTTCACCAAAAATTGAAAGCTTGCTCAAGCCAGACACGATATCAATTCTCAGGTGAGGAATCTCTTTTTTGAACTTGCTTAGTGCAGATATTGCCTTTGGCACATTTTCTTCGTCAAGACTAAATGATAAATTTATGTTTCCTTTATAAGGTGCTGTTTGGCTTATCATATCAATATTTATTCCATGGTTTGCCACTTCATTGAAGATAGATGCTATCAGGTCAATTTTGTTAGGGACATTGTCAAGGGTTATCATGGCAACATTCTGGGTGACATTTAAATTTGTCACAGGCTTCAAATTTGAAACACCTCACATTGAATTAATCAAATCTTTCATATTATATATACCCGCGCCTTTGCCTATCATAAACATTGCAGCCTTGATTGCCCCGTTTGCAAAGATTTCTTTTGAGAGTGCTGTGTGCTTTATCTCGATAATCTCATCAGGGCCGGCAAAAATGACACTGTGCTCACCAACAATTGTTCCACCGCGCAAAGACGCAATTCCTATCTCGTTTTGCTGTCTTTTCTTTCTCCTTGTATGCCTGTCATAGATATACTCATAAGAATTATTTGCAACCTCGTTTATTGCATCAGCAAGCATCAGAGCTGTGCCCGAAGGTGAATCTATTTTCTGGTTATGATGTTTTTCGATGATTTCAATATCAAATGAAGGACCAAGAGCCTTATAAGCCTTTTGAATAAGCTCTGCGACAAGATTTACTCCCAAAGACATATTGGCCGACCAGAAAATAGGAATTTGTTTTGAGCATTCTAAAATTTTAGATTTCTGGTCAGATGTAAAACCTGTTGTTGCTATTACAACTGGCTTTTGCTTCTGCTTTGCAAACTCAAGTATTTTCATTGTTGCTTCGGGAAGAGAAAAGTCAATTATGACATCAAAGTTTTCAACCACTTCCTCGGGACTTTTGTAAACAGGATAGTCAAAGTTTTTAGTTGTGTTTAAGTCAACCCCTGCAACAATTTTGATATTGTCATAGCTTTTGGCAACCTTGCTAACAACCTGGCCCATTTTACCATTGCAACCGTTAAGTAAGATGCTAATCATTTGTGTCTCACATCCAATCCTTGTTATTATTTTATTCTCATTCTTTTATCGAAATGCCATAGTCAACAAGTGCTTTTTTGAGAATTTCCCTGTTCTTTTCTGTCATAGTGGTAAGCGGCAATCTTGGTTTTCCAACATTAAATCCCATCATATTCATAGCTTCTTTTACAGGAATTGGGTTTACCTCAATAAAGAGTGCTTTGATTATAGGAAGAAGCTTTAGCTGAAGCTGTCTTGCCTTTTCAATTTCACCGTTTAAGAAATATTCAACAATATCATGCGTCTCATCAGGTAAGATATTTGCCAGCACCGAAATAACACCAATTCCACCAACTGAAAGAACAGGCACTATCTGGTCATCATTTCCAGAATAAATATCAATTTCGGGGCAGAGCATAGCAATTTCAGCAACCTGTGTGATGTTACCACTTGCTTCTTTTATCGCTTTTATGTTTGGCAGTTTTGCAAGTTCTTTCATGGTTTCAGGCAAGACATTTAACCCTGTCCTTGATGGTACATTGTAGACAATAATAGGAATTGATACAGCATCATTTATTTCTTTAAAGTGCTCAATCAATCCTTTTTGAGTTGTTTTGTTGTAGTATGGTGTTACATGCAAAAGACCATCTGCACCAAGCTCCTGTGCTTTTTTGGAAAGATAAACGGCATGTTTTGTGTGATTACTACCAACACCAGCAATAACAGGTTTTCTGCCAGCTACCCTGTCAATTACAAATCTGATTACTTCTAAATGCTCATCATCTGGCATTGTTGAAGGCTCTCCGGTTGTACCACATACAATGATTGCATCTGTCTTGTGTTCAAGGTGAAAGTCAACAAGCCTTCCAAGAGTTTCAAAGTCTACACTTTCCTCATCTTTAAATGGTGTTATTAAGGCAACACCTGAACCTTTAAAAAGAGACATAGCAAATAAACCCTCCCAATTTATTCAAACTTTAAAGTTTAGCCACTTTTCAATTAGCTAAAGAAATATTCTATTACCTTTTCAGCAATCTGAACAGCATTTGTTGCTGCTCCTTTTCTTATATTGTCAGCAACAACCCACAGATTTACTCCACTTTCAACAGATTCATCTCTTCTAATTCTTCCAACATAAACTTCATCTTTTCCGGAAACATAAATTGGCATTGGGTATAAGAGATTTGCAGGGTCGTCCTGAACAACCACGCCTGGAGCACTCTTTAGAATTTCTTTTAACTCTTCCAAATCAAACTGCTTTTCGAACTCCACATTTATTGACTCACTGTGACCGTTGAAAACAGGCACTCTCACAGTGGTTGCAGTAATCTTTATAGAGTCGTCATGTAAAATTTTTCTTGTCTCATTTATCATCTTCATCTCTTCTTTTGTATATCCGTTTTCTAAAAACACATCAATATGGGGAATAACATTTCCTGCAATTGGGTATGGGAACTTCTTTGGCGGAGCACCTTTTAATCCTTCTTCTAAATCCAAATATCCTTGATACCCTGCACCTGAAACTGCCTGGTATGTTGAGTATACAATCCTTTTTATTTTGTACCTATCATGCAAGGGTTTTAAAACAACAACTGCTTGGATTGTTGAACAGTTAGGATTTGCAATAATTCCCTTGTGCCATTTGATATCTTCCGGGTTGACCTCTGGTACAACAAGAGGAACATCTTTTTCCATACGCCATGCACTTGAATTGTCAATTACAACACAGCCTTTTGATGCTGCAATTGGCGCAAAGTGAAGAGATGTTGAAGCGCCGGCAGAGAACAAAGCAATATCAATACCCCTGTCGAATGAGTCTTCTTTTAGCTCTTCAACTGTGTATTCTCTTCCCATAAATTCAACCTTTGTCCCTGCTGACCTGCTTGATGCAAAGAGGAAATATTCTTCAACCGGAAGATTTCTCTCTTCCAAGACTTTCAAAAATGTTCTTCCAACCATGCCTGTTGCGCCAACTATTGCCATTCTGATTTTCTTTGCCACTTTACTGTAAACCTCCTCTTCAAAAATTAAAATTGTACTTTTGTGCATATACATAAAACTAAAAAAAGCTGGTTTTTGAGCCAGCTTCTGTTAATATATTGTACATCAAGCATACAATATATTAACAGATAGCGCTCCACCAATTTTTCAATTGGTGACAGTTGCATGGATATTCTCCATGCACCCAGGGAAGTTTCCAAGAAGAAAGAAACTCCCTTCGGCGTCTTTTCCTTTCAGCAGGTTTCATCTGTGTCTTCTTTCACATCCACCTGCCTACTCTTAAAAGACGCGCCTCTATCTATTAATATATTATGAGCTATTCATTTGTGGTGTTTATTTAATAATACCATTAAGATTCTTTGCATGTCAAATTTTTTTGAAAGGCTAAGAGCATTTTCATGTGATATAATTTAAGTAACGATAATGTGAATGAACAAAAAATGGAGGATGAAAAGTTTGGGAAAAATTAAAGAAAGATTTGCTAACTTTCAAAAAGCACTTTTAAGATTGAAAGAAGCAGTGGAAGAAAGAAGTGATAATCCTCTTTTGTATGACGGTGCTATTCAAAGATTTGAATTTACCTATGAGCTTGCTTGGAAATTATTAAAGGCGTATTTGGAATATCAAGGTATAGTAAATATTTCTTCACCTAGGGCAGTTTTCAAAGAAGCATTTTCAGTGGGCTTGATTGAAAATCAAGAAAAATGGCTAAAGATGATTGAAGATAGGAACTTGACGGTCCACACCTATGATGAATGTGTTGCAAAGATTATATTTGAGAGAATAAAAAGTGATTACTTGCCATTGTTTATAGAGCTTGAGAAAAGAGTTGAGGAGTTGATTAAATGAAATTTGGGATTGAAGATACCATATTTGAAAAGATTATAGAGCTTATCAGAAATGAAAAGTCAATCAAGAAGGCTATATTGTTCGGTTCAAGAGCAAGAGGGGATTATAAAAACAATTCGGATATTGACATTGCAATTGTAGTAGATGGTGAAACAACAGCTGGTTTTAAATTAGATTTGGATGAAGCTGCTGGACTTTATAAGGTTGACATAATTGAACTTGATAAATTAGAAGATGAAGTATTCAAAAATAAAATCTTAAAAGAAGGAATTGTAATATTTGAAAGGAGAGGTTAAAAGAGAATGTTTAAAGTAGGAATTGGTTATGATGTTCACAGATTTGCTGAGGGAAGAAAACTTATACTGGGCGGTGTTGAAATACCATTTGAAAAAGGGCTTTTGGGACATTCAGATGCGGATGTTTTGGTTCACGCTATAATTGATGCTATTCTTGGTGCTATGGGGGAAAATGATATTGGAAGGCTTTTCCCGGACAGCAGCCCAAAGTATAAAGACATTTCCAGCCTGCTTCTTTTAAAAGAAGTTGCAAAGCTTTTAGAAGAGAAAAACTTGAAAATAGTGAATATAGATTCTACAATAGTTAGCCAAAGACCCAAGATTTCACCATATACTAATGAGATGAAAAATAAAATTGCAGATTGCCTCAAGATTGAAAGTACGCAGGTAAATATCAAGGGAAAAACAACAGAAGGATTGGGGTTTGAAGGAAGAGAAGAAGGTATCTCAGCATATGCAGTTGTTTTGATTTGCGAATAAATGTTTGATAAAATGACGTACAAGGGATATAATTATAAGTATAAGAATAACTTTTGGATGTGATAAGATGTTAGACCTTTATAGTTTATCTGAACAGATAAATGAGAAGAAAGAGATTTTAGCAAAACACGAAAAAGAGCTAAAATCAAATATAGAAGATGTGTTCGCGTTTTTAAAATCGGCAGATGAGAAGAAAATTCAAAGCATTCTTGCCAAAATTCCCAGCAAGGACGAGAAAAATGAGATTTTATTCTGCCTTCCCTACTATAGCAATTACGATGAATTTTTGAAATCTCACAGATGTCATTTGAATCTTGAGTATGAGGTCTTTGCAGTAGATGGCAGCAATACAGAAATAGATAGGCATAATCTAACACCTTACTATGTGTTAAACATTGCCTGTGTCTCTATTGCCTATGGAGAAAAAGAAAGTAGATTTTGGTACAGAACTTTTCCCTACATTTACCTCGACCAGGAATTATATTCTGACAAAGACGATGTTACTTTTAAAAATTCTTCTGAGATATCTCAAGAGCGCCAACAAAAAGAATTTGAGGCGATTTTAGAGTATATTGAAAAGAGCATTCAAACAGATAAGCTCAAAATAGTGCTTTACGACGGCAATCTCATTGACTGGTCGCAGGACAGGCAAGGCATGCGTTTTGGCAGAAAAGCAAATGCTATTCTTGAAAGGATATTCCTGCTGGCTGAGCAAAAAAGAATAGCCGTGTGCGGTTTTATTTCTGTCCCCAAAAACTCAATTATTTCTAATATTTACAGAATATATATGTGTGAAAAGCTAAGGATAAGCTGTAGAGAATGTCCAAAGGAGCAAAAAAGAGAGTGCGAAAAGGTAGGCAGAATAAAGGATGTGGTTTTATTTTCCAGCCTTAAGGAAGGAGAGTATTCAAACATCTTTTACACATTAGGTAGAGCTTTTGATGAGTTTGAAAAAACTGATATAGGCTTTGTTTATTTGAACACAGGTTACGAGATAGCGCGAATAGAGTTTCCGCTCTATATAGCAAACGATAAAGACTGGTTTGAGAGTTGCTTGGGTGCTATTTACCATCAGTGTCAGCTTGGGTTTGGCTATCCCATATCTTTGACCCATGCCCATGAATTTTCTGTTATATCTAAAGACGACAAGGACGCAATAGAAAGCATGCTATATAGTTTTGAAGATGGTCTTGTGCGCCATTCTGCTAAAAAGAATAATAAAATGAAAAGAATAGTATAAAAGGAGTAGTTCTTGAGATGATAGTGGGTGAGATAATAGATATTTCTTTTACCCAACTTACCTGTGAGGCAAGGGACTTGAACAACGTACCTACACCTGGAAGGTTTATAAAATTTGAGTTAGATGATTACACGGTGGTGGGATGTGTTACAAGATACGATATCGGCAGCATATCCGAGGGAGGATATCCGAGAGCTTTGTGGAAATCACCAGAAGAGATAAGAAAGCAGTATCCACAGATTGACCAGATTTTGAAAGGTTATTTTAAATGCGTTGTTATTGGTTACATAGTAAATGAGAAGTTTGTTGGATGTCTTCCTGACAAAAGTATAAGACTTCACAGTTTGGTTGAGCTGGCAAACCAAAAAGAGATTCTTCTTGCCACTCAAAACGGTCTTTTTCTAAATTCTGTGCTGAAAGCAAAAGATATTGACATTATTGAAGTTGTCCCGTGGATGCTCTTTTTTGCATATCTTGCAAGAGGAAAAGATTATTACTATATAGAACAGATGGGGAAAAGTTTAAATGCTTATCTTAAATATGACCTCAATCTTCTTGAGCCTGTAATTGAGAGGTTAGAAAATCTAATAATGACTGTACAAGAAGGGTGATTGAGATATGGCAAGTGGTATGTATGAAGAAAGCAGGATTGGCAAAATCATAGGTGGTTCGTACTCAGAAGGTCTTGCAATAAAAGTCGAGGATGATTCTGTGGTAGAAAGTACAAGGATTGGAACAATTCTTGTGAGCGAGACGGCAAAGAGAAAGTACTACTGTATGCTTACCGACATGGTTATAGAAGGTATGAACAAGCAGGCTTTAACAGAGCTTCCGCGAGGGACATCAAACTATCTTTTAAACAGAATTACAAAAGGAACCTCTATTTACACTGTGTTCAAGGCACAGCCAGTCCTTTCTTTCGACCTTGAGGAAAGGAAAAATCAGCCTATAAGAAACATACCGCCTCATGCATCAAGCGTAAGGCGTGCAACATATAATGATATTTCTGATGTATTTGGAAGCTTTGAGAAGGACCCAAACCGATATTTTCCTGTGGGAAACATTCTTGACATGGACGAAAGCTCTACAGTTTGCATAGATATGGAAAGGTTTATTGAACGAAGCAGTGGCATTTACGGCAGAACTGGTACAGGAAAATCATTTATTGCAAGATTATTGATGGCAGGAATTATCCTTTGTGATAAGGCATCACTTCTCATTTTTGATGCTCACTCAGACCATGGACCTGACAGCGTTGATGAGGAAAACCGGCCTGTCAAAGGGCTTAAAAGTCTTTTTGGAACCAAAGTCCAGATAATGACAATTGAAAATACCTCCTCAATGGCAGGTGTTTTGCCAATTGAGATTGATGTTAGAGATGTTGAGATTGAGGATATTCTATCAATTGCAGAAGAGCTGAACCTCAATGAGACGGCACAGCAGGTTATGATTGCGCTTAAAAACAAGCTTGATGCAGAAGGGAAACACTGGCTTGAAGAGATACTTGTAAATGGCGAAGACTTGGCAGAGAGGTTTAAAGACAGTGAAGCTGTTGTCAATAGAAGCTCTCTTTTGGCGCTTATTAGAAAACTTTCTGTGTTAAAGGAATTGCCTTATCTTAGATATGATAGACGACCTGGCACAAACTCAATTGATATTATTTTAAACTATCTTCAAAAAGGCATAAGTGTTGATATAACATTTGGCAAAAGTGATAAATTACTTAACTACCTTTTTGTTACAAACGTCTTATCAAGACGTATTTACCAAAGATATATGGAGATGTACGAAAGGTATATTTCAAACAGACAAAAATATTCCCCTCCAAGGCCGCTTGTGATTGCAATTGAAGAAGCACACAGATTTTTATCACCCGATGTTGCGAAGCAGACAATATTTGGAACAATAGCAAGAGAGATGAGAAAAGCAAAGGTAAGCCTTATGTGTATAGACCAGAGACCTTCTCAGATAGACAGTGAGATTGCATCGCAAATTGGAACAAGGGTTATTTTATCTCTTTCTGATGAAGCTGACATTACAAGTGCACTTGCTGGTATGAAAAATAGTAAGCAGCTGAGGGCAATTATAGAGTCGCTTGATTCGAAACAGCAGGCATTACTGATAGGTCATGCAGTCCCTATGCCAGTTGCAATAAAGACAAAAGGATATGATAGTAGCTTTTATGATTTTATTTCAATTTATCTCAAAAAAGATGAGGTAGATGAAAAGTACGAAAAAACAATAGAAGCATCTAAGAAATGGCTTGATGAGATGGACTATTAAAAATTTTTTTAAGAGGGAGAATAAAATGGCAATAAAAGGTGTTCATACAGCAGACCTTCATTTTGGTGTGACAACTTACAGCCGCGAAACCCCAGATGGTCTTGGCTCGCGTGTACATGATTTTTTCAAGACATTTGACAGAATACTGCAGTTTATACAAGAAAATGGCATTGACCTTTTGCTAATAACAGGCGATATTTTTAAAGACAGGGAACCAAACTCTACGCTGAGGAATATGTTTTACAAGAGGGTTGTGGATATTTCAAAAGAAGGTGTTTTGGTCATAATAATTCCAGGCAATCATGATATGCATCCATTTGAGACAAAAGACCATTCTGTAAAGGTCTTTGAAATATTTGACCAGCCAAACATTGTTGTTATGGACAAACCTTTTGAAATCAAAGAATTTGAAATAAGAGGTGAAAAGCTTCGCATTGTGGCTGTGCCATACCTTTATCTTGAAAGGTTTGTGGATGAGACATTTCCTCAAAAGACAGAAGAGTTTGATATGATAGCAGCCAATTTTTTTGAGAGAAAGCTCAGCCAGATTTTGGACTCTTTAGAAGACGATATTCCAACAATTCTTGCAGGGCATTTTACTGTAGTAGAGGCGCAGATTGGCAGTGAAAGAGCAATCATGCTTGGCAAAGACATAAAAGTGCCTCTTTCTTGCCTTTTAAATCCAAAGTTAAAATTTGTTGCGCTGGGTCACATTCACAAACCTCAAATTTTGCATGCAGCAAACCCAACTGTCCTATATTGCGGGTCGCCTGACAGGATAGATTTTTCTGAGGCAAACGACAGCAAGGGGTTTGTTGTATTTGAGATAGGCAAGGACAGCTTCAGATTTGAGTTTCAACCTGTCAAGGTAAGACCTTTTTACCAGTTGGAGATTGAGGTGTTTGAAGACCAAGTAGAAAATCTCACCAAAAAGATTCTTGATAAAATAGAAAATAAAATACAAATATTTGAACAAAATACTTCAAGTAGCATTCAGGTTTCGGTTGTAAAGATCATAATAAAAACTCAAAGTTTGATAAAAGAGAAGATTGACGTTGGGCTTATTGAAAGGTTTTTGAGAGACAGATGTTTTGTTTTAGCGCCTATCGAAATTGAGGTAGTTGACTCACAGAAGGATTTTAGAATTGCTGAGGTTGATGAAAAGTCAGACCCTGTTGACGCATTTGAAAAGTTTTTATCGGCAAGCCAGAAATACAGAGGTATAGAGAATAAAGATAAGGTTGTATCAGAATTTAAAAAACTTTTGCATGAAGTTCAAGAAAAATGAGGGCAAAGCAAAAGGTGGGGATGAGATTTGAGACCTCTTTTTTTGAGGATTGAAAATTTCAAATCATATAAAGATACTCAAAACGAGATTGATTTTAGCAATATAAAAGTTGCTTGTATCATAGGAAAAAATGGCAATGGAAAATCTTCAATTGCTGAGGCAATTGCCTGGGCGCTTTTTGGCGAGTTTGAAAGACTTCAAACAGGCAAGCGTGGAAAAGTTGCAGAAACAGAGTATATAAACTCACATAGGGATTATATGCAGGTTGAATTTGAATTTGAGTTGAATAAGACCATATACAAAGTTGTGAGAAGGCTTGACAGGAAAGGAAAAAAGTATCTTTCGCTCTTTGTCAGAAAAGCAGACAGCCTCATTCCTATAAATGAAGCAACTTACACCCAGACTCAAGTAAAGCTTCAGAATATTTTGGGAATAGATTTTAATGTCTTTTTGCACTCAGCCTATCTTTCTCAAAAACGAACAGAAGATTTTTTGCTGTCATCCCCTGAAGACAGGCGTGAAGTTCTTGCAAAGATATTGAACCTGAGCATATATGACAGGATAAACGAACTTGCCAAAGATAAACGAAAAGAAATAAAGGTTTTGCTGGATATAAAGAACAGAGAAGTAGAGGAAGAACATAAAATTTTGTCAGAGGAAGAGTCTATAAAAACTTTGGTGGCTGATTTGGAAAAGAAAAAAGCCACAATGGAAGCTGAATTAAATGGTTTGAGAAATGAACTAAATGCCCTTATTTCAAAGAGGTCTGAAATAGAACAAAAGCTTGATTTATTGAGTCAGAAAAAGAATGAAATGATAGAACATCAGAGAAAAGCTGAGGAGATAAGGTATAAGATTGAAACTGCCAGAAAAGAGCTTTTAAAAATTGAAGAAAAATTAAAGGAAGAAGATAAGATAACTGCAATGGTTAAAGAGTATGAGATGATAAAAGAAAAGGTTGAGCTCAAGAGAAAGGATTATGAAACGTATCTTGAACTTAAAAACAAAATTCTTCTTTGTGAGAGGGACATAAAAAACAAACTGGAACAGAAAAGGATATTTGAAAAAAACATTGAAGAGAGTAGTTTACAGCTGAATAAAGAAACTTCTGAGATTTCAAAGTATGAGGAAGAGATGAAAAAAGTGGAGGTTGAAATTTCGAAGGTCGAAAATGAGCTGGATAAAGTAAAGCAGTATAAACAGGAGCAAGAGAAAAAAAGAGAGGAGATTGTAAAACATGAAAAGTTGTTAGAGGTTGTTGAGAACAAATTAAAAGAGCTTGCTTCAAGTTACAGGCTCATAGAGGCAAATCAGGGAAGGTGCCCAGTATGTTTGCGCCAAATTAATGGCCAGGAAGAAAAAGAGCATATAAAAAGTGAAATTGCAGCCCAGGGGAGAGAATTTAAACAAAGAAGAGAAAGTTTGACAAAAAAACTTGAAATTCTGAAAAAAGAGTTTTCTGAGCTTGAAGAAAAGATAAAACTTGAAGAGCTTCTTCGGGCAAGAGAAAAGAAGTTTCACGGGATGTTAGAAAATCTTAAAGCTAAGGTGGGGCAAAAAACACAAAACATTGTTAATCTACAAAATTTAATAGCTCAGATAACTCAAAGCATAAAGCTTTGTGAAGATGAAGTAGAAAGACTGAAAGAAGAGATGACAAACCTAAAGAGAGAAATTTCCATTTTAAACTTTGATGAGAATTACTACACCCAGCTTTTGCAAAGAGAAAAAGAACTTGAAATATATCAGAGACTTTTTAGCGAGCTTACTGTGAACAAGGTGAAAGCTGAAAATTTAAAAAAGGAAATACTTGGATATCAAGGACAGGAAAAAGAGATTTTGAAAAAGGTTGAAGATTTAAGCCAGGAAATAGCAAGTTTATCTTCTTTTGCACATGATATGATGCTTGAAAGGGTAAAGTCAGATATTCTGAGCTGTGAAAGTAAGATAAAAAATCTTCAAGAAAATCTCAATTCTGTTTTAAAAGAATTGGGAATCCTTGAACAGAAGCTAAATCAGATTGAAGAGGCAAAAGAGAAGCTCTCAAGGCTTGAAAGTGAAATAGAAGAGATGAAAAAAAAGATTGAAATATACGACATAATAATAGATATCACAGGACCAGATGGAATAAAAAACGAGATAATCGCAAATACACTGCCGCAGATAAGAGATGAAGCAAATGGGCTTTTAAAAATACTGACAAATGGAGCATTTTCAATAGATTTTAAAACCCAAAGAGAAACAGCATCTGGAAAAACAATTGAAACTCTTCAAATAGAAATTTCTGATGCAAACGGTACAAGAAACTATGAGCTTTTTTCGGGAGGGGAGCTTTTCAGAATAAATTTTGCTATCAGAATTGCTCTTTCAAAGGTACTTCTCAAAAGAGCAGGTGCTTCTATCAGGATGCTGATTTTAGACGAAGGTTTTGGCTCTCAGGATGAAGAGGGGAAGGACCACATTGTTGAGTGTCTGAATAGAATCAAAGACCAGTTTGACACTATACTTGTTATAACCCACATTGAGGATTTAATGGATGCATTTGACCAGCGAATTGTTGTTAAAAAAGATATGGAAGGGTCTAAAATTTTTGTTGTATAATATAAAAGTATTTCTTGAAATAAATGATG
>FPIC01012268.1_pt1 | contig 12377 bp, 7 predicted proteins | sample 1504481 | NCBI WGS metagenome assembly FPIC01 (sample SAMEA4475357, study PRJEB15587) | soil metagenome | biome: Soil; feature: Field | place: India | collected 2015-03-11 | depth 0 m
GATCTTTCAACCATATCATCATACTCTTTGTTGTCCATTTGTAAAACTTCATTGAGCGCCTCCGCATACCCTTGTATATTCTTTCCATCGATTACATAACCTGCGCGATAATCTTTTGCAGAAGACCATGGAGTGTTATTACTGATGATCACTACAATCCCTGATAGCAAAGCTTCGACAATTGCATGACCGTAATTCTCCGTTTCTGATGGTAGTATAAATGCATGATATCTTGAGAGGACTTCCGGAACATCAGAATAGTCCAAAATGCCTCTATACGTAATCTTGACATTTGGAGGGCTATTCTTTATCAGATCTTCACATTTCTGCCAGTAGACTTTGTCTTCAACGGGTCCATATATGTCAAATTCTACATTTCCACCAAGTTTTTGTGCAGCTTGTATTGCGATATGCAGATTCTTTATTGGATGGATTCTTGAAATAAATACTAGTTTCAAGTGACCCTGTTTTTTTTCTTTTTTGTCTTGCCACTGTATTGTCCTCGGTAGATTATCCAGTCTTAGTATCCTTTCATCTGATACACCAAACCATTTTTTTATTGATAGCGTCTCTTCTTCGCATGTTGACTGCCAGTATATATTCTTATTGTTAAATAGCAGCCGCATCAGAAAAATGTAAGGAATTTTTTTCAATCTTTTCCTTCTTATAGCATTTTCAAGCAGCTGCCCCCTCGGTGCTATAAGAACACCTGTTTTATGCTTTCTTGCGAAAAGTAAAGTGGGAAGCACCCATTTAGTACAAAATAAGGAGTTCAAATAGATCATGTCTGGATCTTCAACTTTGATGGTATTGAATACAGAACTATAACTTATCTTTCTATAAGGAACGTATAATACGTCGGCTTTGCCAACCCTATTCCAACCTTCTTTTATTCCGTCTAAAGGTTTTGTGTCGTTTTTTTCGTGATTCACTGCTATAACTCTGAAGTTGTATAAGTCACCTAAAGACTCAATTATGTTGCTAATAGAAATAACTGGCCCACCGTATGTCTTCGCAGGTAGGTACCCACCAGCAAATAGTAGAATTTTCGGCTTCATGTCTGCTATCCTCCTAACGGTAGTTGTTCAGAAACAACTATATCTTACCCTCATTCTTTCTTCTCTCATAAATCATTGCATCCACTAGGAACCTATACCAAAAAGCTTGGAGAAAATGGAATATTAGCCCTTCTTTTCCATCTAGGAAACCAAGTCTAATGAAATATCTATAGCAGAAGTAAAGAAACGGCCTCACAAATAGAGGCATTTTATAGTACAATTTGTATTTCAGTATCCGCTTCATTCTCGTTTTCGTGTCCAAGTAACCAATGCTTTCTTCTCTTTTCTCAAAATAATCTTGAACCTCTTTTCTGGCATATTCGTTATGCTTTGCAATCCAACTATGCAAATCCTTAAAATCAAAGTGAAGTAAATCATTTTCAAGCTCTAAATAGCTGCCCTCTAGTAATATGATGTGCTCATCCATATTTCTGTCTTCAACGTCTGCCTTTCCATGCTTAAAGAGTCTTAAAAATTTCAAAGGGTACATCCCGCCATGTCTTATGAAACGGCCCAGAAAATAATTTCTTCTCTTGATGAGGAATCCATTAACATTGTCATTTTCGTGTGCTTTGGTTTTTTCTTCTATCTCTATTGCTGTTTCTGGCGCAAGCCTTTCGTCTGCATCAATTCTCAATACCCATTTGGTTCTTATATTTGTGTTTTCCAACGCCCACTTAAACTGTTTGGAATGGTTTATAAACTCGTGCTGATATACATCAGCTCCCATTCTCCTTGCTATATCAACGGTATTATCAGTACTAAAACTATCGACAACAACTATTCTTTTTGCGATGCTTTTCACGGACTCAATACATTGAGCGATGTTTAATTCTTCGTTTTTAGTTAGGATTATAACAGTAAGGTCAGCCATTAAACCACCCTTTCTTCTCAGGTAGATGCTGGTATGTAAAACTGATAAAACGCCAAACATTCATTATTCTCTAAGAAGATACTCCTTTATTGCACTATTGCGAAGAGTATGTTTAAGTGTCCTCTTGCTTTGAACGAGTCTACAGTGATCCTCAAAAGAGTTGTCACAACAAACACCGCATACAACAGCTTTAGCGCAATAAATATGAGTGATATCTCGAGCTTGCTATTCCACAACTTAGAAAGACACCCCGATATCCCTAGCGTCTACCGGCAAAACCTCCTTAATTCTTATCATGCAGAGCTTATTGAATGATGGAGTGGACTCTTTCCTGGACTACCGACCCTGCATACTGAGTTACTTTGTGAAATTTTCACCAACCTCTCCCCCAAACAACTCTGTTTACGTAGTCAGTGTAAGAAAGTATTATCCTAAGCACCTTTTCTGATACGTTAGGGACGAAGTAATCCCTTACTATTCTCAACGTATCCTTCTTTTGCGTTTCCAAAACCTCAAGCCCTTGCAGAATCCTTTCCTTCTTTAATCCAACCATCATAACAGCTGCTTCTTCCATGGCTTCTGGTCGTTCGTGTGCTTGCCTTATATTTAATGCCCTTAGACCTAGAATTGAGGCTTCCTCGCTTATTGTGCCGCTGTCGCTTAAAACAGCCTTTGCTTTTATCTGTAGCTTAACGTAATCGGTAAAACCAAGAGGTTTAAGTGTCCGTATTAGGGGATCAAATTTAATCCCCTTTGCTTCTATCATTTTCCTTGTTCTCGGGTGCGTGCTGAATATGAGAGGCAATTTGTACTTTTCTGCAACGGCATTCAAACTTTCAACCAAATCCATAAAGTTTTCTTCTGAGTTTATATTTTCCTCTCTATGAGCCGAAACGACAAAATATTTTCCTTCCTCAAGTCCAAGCCTTTCAAGAATGTCGGATTTTTCAATATCATTCATTTTTGCTTGAATAACTTCATACATGGGACTACCCGTCTTGATTACTCTGTCTGGTGGAAAACCTTCCCTTATCAGGTATTCTCTTGAGATGTCGCTGTACGTTAAATTTATATCAGCTATATGGTCGACTATCCTTCTGTTAGTTTCCTCAGGCACCCTTTGGTCAAAGCACCTGTTTCCGGCTTCCATGTGAAATATTGGTATATGTCTTCTTTTGGCTGCTATTGCGGAAAGGCAACTATTCGTGTCGCCCAGCACTAAGAATGCATCTGGTTTTTCTTTTTCCAAAATAGGATCTATTTTTATGAGTATATTACCTATCGTTTCTACTGCTGAACCCGTTGCAGCATCCAAAAAGTAATCCGGTTTCCTTAATTCCAAATCTTTAAAAAATACCTCGTTTAATTCGTAGTCGTAATTTTGGCCGGTGTGTACTAATATATGTTCGATTGCTTCTGACTGGTCGAGTTTTTTAATAACTTGAGAAAGCCTAATGATTTCTGGTCTGGTTCCGACAACTGTCATAACCTTAAGCTTTTTCATATTCTATACCTCCAGGTAGTACGTGTCCGGTTTTTCTTTATCAAATGGTTCATTTGCCCACATGACTACGACCATATCAGTGTCGCCTAGATTTTGTATGTTATGTGTGTAGCCAGGGGGTATATCGACCACTTGCAATTTATCACCACTGACATAGTACTCGATTACTTCATCAGAATGTATGTTTCTAAATCTGATTACACCTCTTCCACTTACCACAAGGAATTTCTCAGTCTTCGTGTGGTGCCAGTGGTTTCCTTTGGTAATTCCAGGCTTTATTACGTTAACGGAAACCTGGCCTCTGTCAGGAGTTCTAATGAATTCAGTAAAAGAGCCCCTGTTGTCAACATTCATCTTTAGGTCATAGCCGAACTTATCCTTTGGCAAGTAGCTAAGATAGGTGCTGTAGAGTTTTTTTGTAAATTCATCACTCATATCTGGAATCGAGAGATCGTCTCGGCTTTTCTTAAACGAGTATATTAGTTCTGCAAGGTCACCGAGTTTTATCTTATATGTCTTACTTACTTCACAAAAGTCTCCCACTCTATTTTCTCTACCCTCTAATGCCTTTATAAATTCCTCGACAACGTCGTCGATATATACCAACGTTAGGACAACATTCGGGTCGTTTATTTTTATAGGCAAATCATTGGCTATATTGTAACAAAAGGTGGCAACCACACTATTGTAATTTGGCCTGCACCACTTACCAAACACATTTGGTAGTCTGTAAACAAGCGTCTTATTGCCGTTCTCCCTTCCAAAAGCAAAGACCAAATCTTCTGCGGCTTTTTTGCTTCTTCCATAAGGATTGTCAAGTGCTGCTTGTATAGATGAACTCACAAGTATTGGAGATTTGTTATTGTACTTTTTTAATAGCCCCAGGAGTTTACTTGTAAAGCCGAAGTTCCCTTGCATGTACTCTTCCTCGCTCTGGGGCCTATTGACACCTGCTAAGTGATATACAAAGTCACATTCCTTGACGTACTCTTCTAAGAGGTTTTTGTCGGTATCTTTGTCGTATTCAAATATCTCTTTGTATCCCCTATTTCTAAGCTCCGCTATAAGATTTTTCCCGACAAATCCCTTGGCACCTGTAACGAGGATTTTCATCATTCCACCCCACTACGGCTTAGAACGAAGGCTCATTGTACGTAGGGCTTTCCAGCTCTCTTCTTACGTACTCTAACGTGAGAAGCTTTTCTTTAACCTCTTCAACAGTTAGTCTCCTTGTGTTTTCTGAGGTATAATCGTAGTACTTGCTCAAGTCAGGCTCCCCTGTGTCGAAGTACTTCTCGTAGTATAAGTCTTTTGTGTCCATTGGAACTCTGAAAAAGTCACCCAAATCTTCTGCGATCATATGCTCCTCTTTACTCAACAAGGTTTCGTGCATTTTTTCACCGTGCCTGATACCTATTATACGTATTTCGTTATTCGCATTGAAGAGCTCAAGTAAAGCTTTCGCAAGATCACCAATTGTTGATGCTGGAGATTTCCGAACGAAGATGTCACCAGGATTTCCATTTTGGAATGCATAAAGAACAAGGTCAACCGCTTCGTCTATGCTCATGAGAAAGCGAGTCATGTTTGGATTCGTGATTGTGATAGGTTGACCAGTCTTGATTTGACGTATGAAGTGCGGGATAACCGAGCCACGAGACGCCATAACATTACCGTATCTTGTTCCACAAATTAATGTCTTTTCCGGATCTACTTGCCTTGACTTAGCGCGTACTACTTTTTCCATTAGGGCTTTCGACATTCCCATTGCATTTATGGGATACACAGCTTTGTCTGTTGAAAGGCATACCACTTTTCGAACACCAAATTCAATTGCTGCCGTGAGAACGTTATCTGTTCCGATTATGTTTGTTTTAACTGCCTCCATAGGAAAGAACTCGCAAGAAGGAACCTGTTTCAGCGCTGCTGCGTGAAATACGTAATCAACACCGCGCATAGCCTTCCTTATGCTTTCCAAGTCGCGGACATCACCTATGTAGAACTTGATTTTGTCGTTTTTATAGAATCTCCTCATGTCATCTTGCTTTTTTTCATCGCGCGAGAATATTCTTATCTCTCGTATGTCTGTATCAAGAAACCTTTTCAAGACGGCGTTACCAAACGTACCGGTTCCACCTGTAATTAGCAAGACTTTGTCTTTGAATATGCTCATCCCTGGTAAACTGTTCGGTCCCATGTTGCTCCCTCCAAAATTGAAGATTTATTTTGCTTCTTATGTAAAATACCTGTCTACTCTATCTAACAACTCCTCTTTATTAAAGTTCTTACAATAATACTCGCGGGCATTATTCCCCAGTCGTTTTAGTTCATCGCTGGTCATATTGACCATTCTTACTATGTTTTCCGCTAGGCTATCAACATCCCCGGCTGGTGAACATATTCCTGCATTTGCTTCGCTGACTATTTTAGCTGTTTCTCCATCCGCCGAGACCAGGATGGGGATCCCGCAAGCCATATAAGATTGGAGCTTTGCTGGTATTGTCATTGTGAAAATTGGATTATTTGTTAAGCATATCAAAGCTGCATCACATGCAGCCAGGAACTCTGGGATCCGCATTGCAGGCTGTTTATCAATAAAATTGAACATATCAGAAACCCCAAATGAATGTACCATATTGACCAATGTCTCTTTGTACCTTCCATCACCAACGATGTTAAAGCGCACTTGTCTCCCCTGCAGTTTATCTTTTAGTATCAGCGCTGCCTTTGGCAATATGTCCAGTCCTTGTGCAAGACCAATGTTACCGGCAAATATTATATTAAACGCACCATCATCCGGAATTTCTCTTATGCCTTTCTTCGGTAACGGTTTGTAAAAGTCCTCGGCATACTGAGGCCAGTATTCAATTTTCTCCTTTGGAACGCCTCGATTTGAAATTGCCTCAACGAAACTTCTCGAAGTCACAAAGATTCTTGTGCATCGATTATAAATGTAATCAACCACCTTACCTATGGCACCGATAATGTACTTATTACTTATACCAGTAACCGCTTGGAAGTTCTCAGGCCATAAATCCTGCACATATATGTAGCACGGAATTCTCCTTTTTCTTGCATACCATATTCCGGGTAAAGCCTGCATTATCGGTGATGTGGCAAATACGAATACATAATCTGCTTTAATCCTCGTAAATAGATTCCAGAAAAACCCGGATACAATGAATGATAAATAGTTGAAAGAAAGTGTTAGATGGTTCTTTCCTCTGGGAAATATGGGTAGCCGAATAATTTCCACACCTTCGTAGTTTTCTCTTCTTTTTTTGAACGGCCCATATCCAGTATAAAATTTGCCTTGAGGATAATTTGGTATACCCGTAATTACGGTTACTCTGTATCCCCGTTTAACCCATTCCACACATAGATCATTGATCCTAAATTGTTCAGGATAAAAGTGCTGAGAAATTACTAAGATGTGTCTTTTCATAAATGCGTTTAATTACCTCCACAAAGGCCTTGAACATCTAACTTTCAATCACTAATTGTACTTGAACGATATAAATCAGACAACTTTATCGTGCTTTACTCTGAAGAATGGGCTAGGGTTGTGTTTGACTAACATTTATTTAGAGCGGTTTTTAATTCTTCTGCTCTTAATACCAGTTTTTCAATGACTTTTAGACAAAAGACTCAAATTATAATTGACATAGGTGTTCAGCAATCTTACGCTTAGGAGGACTTCACCTGGCCCCTTTTCTAAAAATCAGTGTCTGAAGAGTAAGTAAAAAAATCTTTAAGTCCATAAATACATTCCTATTCTTCACATAATACAAATCATACTCCGTTTTTGTTCTGTACTCTTCCAAACTCGAAGAATGTTTGTAATTTATCTGCGCCCAGCCGGTGAGGCCCGGTTTTACTAAGAGACGATAAGAATAGTACGGGATGTTAGGCTCCATCATTTTGTGGTATTCTATCATCTCTGGACGAGGACCTACAAGGCTCATTTCTCCTTTTAGTATATTCCAAAACTGGATCGATTCGTCTATCCTTGTTTTGCGAATTATCTTGCCTATTTTGAGCACTCTCTGTTCAATGTTTTTGTTAGGATTCGAGGCATCTATCGGCTCGTTCTTCAGTGAGCGTAGCTTTACCAGTGTGAAGATTTTTCCATCTTTTCCTACTCTTGGCTGTCGGAAGAAAATTGGACGTCCGTCCTCTATCGCTATCCAAATTGCCGATACTAATATCACTGGCGAATACACCACCAGCCCGACTATCGAGAGCACTATATCCATTGCCCTTTTCGCTGGTGATTCTTGGACGTTGCTGAAGTAGACTTTGTAGTAATCTTCAAACTTTTGCATTACTTCCAACGGTATTCTTTTTAGTATTTTTTCAGCCAAATTCGGTAGGTATTCGACTTTGTGCGTTAGTTTGATGTTATCTAATTCTTCTTCTATTTCTTTTTCCAGTTCTGGGTCTGCGATGAGAACGCTGTCGTATTGGAGAACTTTTTCTTTGAACACAACAGGTGTTGGATTGATGAAATCAACGAACTGGTATTTTCCTTTGGATTTTTCTTCAATTTCTTTGAGTATGTGGTATACTTCGGATTTTCTACCAACTACAAGGTATCGTGTTGGTTTTCTTGTTTTAGCAGTTATTTTTTCAATAGCGTAGTTGATGAATGGCACAATGAAAGCAAGTGTGAATTGAGATATCATCCGGTTTCGGGAGCTGAATGATAGCTCAAATGCTTTGCAAACGCCCAATAGAAAGAGTGATGCAAATGTGATTCCAAGAACGCTTCTGACCAAAGATTCGTTTATGTCTTCTGCGTGTTCGTAAAATCTAAATGCGTAAAGTGCCAGTACTGTAATGATTGGGAATAAAAGTGACGCAAAGATGCTATTTGTGGTGATATAGGTCATTACAAGAAACGTAAGATAACTTACCAGTATTTGTGGTGCCAAGGGCTCGCCCCCTTGTCTGCTCATATATTTTACCTCATTAAAACAATTAAAGCAAGATTGTATGAATATCACGAGAGATATAGTTTTTTTCAGTTTCAGTCCTTGCTAACCCAGAGTAAGTTAAGTTCTTTCATTGTGTAAGCTGTTAGTAAATCTTTCTTTGTTGAGATTTTTGGTTTAGCTACTAAGAAGCTCTTTGCCGAGAATTCGGCTGTGTACCTTGCTTCAGCGGATGAGACGTCTGGAGTTATTATGAAAATTGTATCAAATTCTCCGTTAAGATTTTCTAATTTTTCTTTAAATTTCGGGCTGAGTGTCAGATAATCGCTGTCGTCTTCAGTTTTTAAAACGATACAAAGGTTTTCGCTGTATTCGGGTAAGTTCTTATCCGATTTGTCTGATACGAATTTGGATATACTTATCGCCTTTTCTTTGCTGACGTTCAGGCCCAGTTCACCGGCGGTATCGATAAGGACCGTTCGTCTTCCAAGTGCTGCTGAAAGTTTTGCAAGTTCAAAAGCAATTTGGTTTTTTTCTGGTATTTTTCCTGCGGAGGTAATGTGTGTGATTTTGTTTGAATCACTGGTTTCAAAGGTGTAGACAAGTGTTTTTTTGAGTGCTTCTGAGTTCTTTTTAGCATCAAATGGATTGGTGTAGTCTATGGTTTCCTGTCCAAGTAAGCTAACAACTTGTTGTTTGTCCAAAATTCTTTGGTCTGTTGCTTCGCGCAAGAATGCTCCGAGTATGCCAAGGAAGATTCCAAGCACGCCTCCAACGGCGAGTGTGAGCTTTTTGTTCGGCTTGGCTGGTTTTTCGGGGATGAAGGGTTCGTCAATAACAACGGGTATGTTAACCCCCATTCCTGCTGTTGAGAGGCGGAGTTCTTCTTGTTTGGCTTTTAGCGTAGTGTAGACTTGTTGCTTGACTGTAAACTCCCTTTGTAAAGCAATATACTCTCGCTGAATTTCGGGGAATTTGTTAAGTTTTCTATCGAGCTCTTCTTTTGCCTTCTCAAGACCTTGCAAAGTTGCTTTTAGGCCTTCTTTTTCAGTTAGAGCTTTACTAAGAGAGGCATATAATTCACTCAAAACCGGGTCTTGTGCCTCAAGTTTTGTACTTGTAATTCTTGAAAGTTCCTCGTTTATCATTTTTTTGACTGAGTCTATCTTCTTTGCTACTTGTTTTACTTCAGGTGCTTCTTCTGTGTATTGTAAAAGCAACGAATTGCGCTGTATTTCCAGTTCGGCCAATTGCTTTTTCAATTCTTCGAGCTGTTTGCTGGACGGTGTATATGATTGCGAAGCTGCCATTCCTTTGACTTCAGCAATACGCCTATTTAGTGAAGCAATCACTTCTTCTGTTGACTGTATGCTAAGCTGCGTGTTGATGATTTTTTTGCCAATTTCGGTATATGCTTCCATTAACTGTTTGATTTCTTCAGTTGGTAGAAGAGATTTCTCTTTTTGGAATTGTTGGAGCTTTTCTTCTATTTGTGCAAGTTCTTTTTCAACGACTGGAAGCTGCTGCTGAACAAAATCGTAGAGATATGAATTCTCGTCTCTGCTGAGTTCTTTTGCGATCTCAACGTAGTTCTTTATTATTGACTGCACAATGTTGTAAGCGAGTTCTTTATCGTCTAATTCGACACTGAGTTGAATAAGTGATGTGCTTTTTTTGGATGAGGCTTTGATAACGTCTTTGGAAAGGATATCTATAATCTGGTTTTCCGTTATTTCTGTGCTGCCCTTAGCCTTTGATTTACTTTTGAAGTATTCCACAAGTTTTAGTTCGTCCACAACATTTTTAAGTACCCTTCTGCTTTTTATTAATTCTAGCTGTTCGTCTACTCCTGGAGCACTTGTAGAACCTCCAAGTAATATAGCTGCGGCACTTCCCAAGTTGAGACTGGAAGCACTTTTTGCCGGGATTTTAATCGTTGCGCTGATGCTGTATATTGGTTTTGCGATAAAGAGCAGGTAGAAAAGTGTAACCAAGCTTGTGATTAGTGTAATGGAAATTATAATCCATAGCCTTCGTTTTAAAATTTGGAACAAATCGCCGAGTGTTATTTCTTCGCTGGTTTGAACAGGTTGTCTATCTTCCATGTTACTATTCCCCCTCACCGAAGTTATTTAAATAATCCTGAGACGGTGTTGTAGAAATTTATAAGTGTTGTTATGACAGGTATCCAATCGAGAGCCGACTTAAACGGGTCTGATGGTACAAAGACTATGTCTCCGCTTTCAAGGATTAGGTTGTTTTCTATCCTGCCTCCAGAGATTGCACCTGCAAGGTTGACTTTTTCGGCCTTACCATCAAGCCCGCCTCTGTAGACCCAAACTGTTGATGGAGCTGCCTTTTGTGTAAAGTAGCCAGCCTGGATTACCGCCTGAAGAACGGTTGTGCCTTCGGTTAGCTGGATGATTCCTGGCTTGTTGACTTCACCAAGCACGTATGCAAAGTTCTGTGGCACATCAAGTATCTTTACAACATCGCCTGGGTTTACGTTGTAACCACGTGCTTGCGCTAAGTCTTTGAGTTCGATGGTTTGTTTTGAAGTGCCACGCGCCAGTTCGACTTTTCTGTAGTTTTTGTCGATACCTGCTTTGGTGAGGATTTCGTAAAGTGTTGTAGGTTTGTCCATGTAAATCATTTCTGGTCTGCCATCTGCTTTAATTAAGTAAACGTAGTTCTCTTTATCGACATCGAACAGGAGAATGCTGTTGTTTACCAATTTGAGATTCGTGTATTCGTCCCATTTGATTTGCTCGACTTTTTCCCCACTAACTATGGTTATATTCCTGCTCACACCTTCTTTGATTCCACCGAGTTTCCCAACAAGTGTTCTCATGTCGAATTCTTCGCTCTGTTTGAATGTAAAGAGTCCGTTTGGTACACCTTTTCCAAAAACATACACTTGATTCGGTTCTTTTTCGGTCACGTAGACGAAGTCACCATCTTCGAGTTGCGCGTTTTCAATGCCTCTGAAGATGTTTGCTGCGTCGTATTGAGCTAACAATTTGCCGTCGCGGATGATTAGGACTTTGTCTGATATGTAGTACGCTTCTGGATCAACTATCAGCCCGCCGAGTTTGGCAAATAGTGTTTTCAAATCAGGTGTTTCGTAGTAGTCAAATGAGACTCTTCCGGTGTTTCGGATGTATCCCATCGCCGTTACAAACACAGGCTTTTTGAGTTCAACGCTAAGAATCGATGCTTTCGGTACCGATATATCAGTTGTGAAGTCTATTTCTTTTTCTCCAAGTTTGATGCTCTTTATCCTTCTCAAATCGCTGATACCAACCTTAGCGAGAATTCTGTGAATGGTGATTGGTTCGTTGAGTGCGAACGACACGTACGATGAAACATCTCCAACAAGGTAGACGGCATTTACATCCGCTTGTTTGAAGACGATTGTATCGCTTTTTTCGATTACTTTATCTGCCTGTCCGTAGAGTAGTTTAGTCGGCTCGAAGGCTTCTTCTTTACCGTTTCTGATGAGAACCACTTCGGTTATGTTTTCAGGTACACTGACGAGTTTTTTGAATACGTAGCTGACCGTCTTTGGTTCGTAGTAGGAAAGCTGCAGAACGCCCGGCAGTCCTGAACCAGATATGTACACAACGAATGGTTCGTAAGCAAAGAGGACAGTGTCGCCAAGTGAAAGTGGAACATCCTTGTTGGAATAGACCACATCTTTGAGTTCCAGTGAGATTTTGTTGTTAATTATCGCCTTTCCTTCGTTTTCAACATCGGGTGAAGCAAGGCCTATTTTGTTGACCAGTGTTTTTAAAGTCTTTGATTCGTCTGGTTCAAGTGTTATTTTGCCTGTCTGCTTGGCATATCCTTGGACGTAGACGTAGAATTCTGGGTATTTCTTAATCTCTACGCTATCTCCATTGTTCAATGTGTATGTGTCGAGCTTTGATAGGTCTATGACCTTGTCGTTTATTTTAATAGATTCAATCCATTTGAGTTGGTCTGTCTTCAATCCACCGATTTTTGTG
>FPIC01016842.1_pt1 | contig 12345 bp, 9 predicted proteins | sample 1504481 | NCBI WGS metagenome assembly FPIC01 (sample SAMEA4475357, study PRJEB15587) | soil metagenome | biome: Soil; feature: Field | place: India | collected 2015-03-11 | depth 0 m
TAGAAGTGACTATGAGGGATGGAAACATTATTAAGACGAAGAAAAGAGGAAAACGGAAGTATTTGAAGTTTTAGAAGTGACTATGAGGGTTGGAATCTCGATATAGTATAATGATTAGTAGCACCTTATATTGACGTCCAGTTTTAGAAGAGGCTAGAGGGGAAGCAAGCAAAATTGCTTCCTTTATTTGTTTTGCAATGAGTGTCGTTTTGGAAGTCAGGATAAGGTATATAGACGCAGGCTGGCGTTTGATAAAAGTTTCTTTCCACGCGTTTTTCAAAAACAGTTGTGTTTGGTAAGAAGGTTTTGAGTGTGGTTGTGTTGAAAGATTTAGGCATGGAAAGTTAGGAGTTTTGTAAATCCAACTGTGGAGGTATCGAATATGGTAAAGGTACTTACGTTCTTGGGAACAAGTTCGTATCAAAAGGCTATAGTTAAGTTTGATGATTTTGAAACATCTCAGGAGTTATTCCCACTTGCTTTGTTGGAATTTTTGAAGATGAAGGAAGGCAAGGATATCTCAGCTGCGTTTTTCTTGACTGAGGAAGCTATGAAAACATACGATAAGTACAATGTTGAACGGTTTTGCAGTGAAAACGGCATCAAAGTCCAGAAGATTAAAATTTCGGAAGATGAAAGCGTAACTGATTTTGTACGAAAGGCTGCGGAGTTGATAGATGATGGAGACCTGGTTATTTTGGATGTCACCAATTCTTTTAGATCAATTACCATGACAGCAGTTGTTATTTATATGTTCTTGCGCGAATTGAAGAATGTTGAAATGAAGGTTCTGTACGGTAAGTATGATAGGGCTACAAACATGACGAAATGTAAGGATATGACCGAATTAATTGATTTAGCCGACTGGATCTATGCTACAAGGCTTTTTAAAGAGTTTGGTTACGCTTCTATCCTGGCTAACAAAATTAAGAGTTGGAATGAAAGATATTACAAGCAAGGTGGCTCTTCACACAGAAAACCCAGAAAGCTAAAGTCCCTTGCTGATGCGATAACGTCTGTATCTGAAGCAATCAGATTAGGTTCAATAAGGATGATTCACAAGTCTTTGAATAAATTCTTGGGTTTACTGAAGGAAGAAGGCTCAGCTGTTCGTGAAGACGTCAGGGAATTCATCCCGCAGTTTGACTTGCTTTTTGATGCAATTGTGGATAGGTATGAAAAGTTTTTTGCACCTGGCGATTCCGCTAAAAATGAGCCTGTGCTTAGCGAAAATGAATTAAATGCCGAAAGAGAGCTGCTTAAATTCTATTATGAAACAAACGATTTAGGTATGGCAACCAGACTGGCAAGGGAATATTTGAAGAACGTTGTGCTTTTCAAAGAGGGAAAATTCGACAAATTGTTCGACGTAGAAGAGCGTGAAGCTATTTCGGTTAGTAATGATACTTTAGCCCAGGCTCGAAACCACATAGCTCATTTTGGATTTAACAAAGATTCGTTGCCAAGCCCTCAGAATATTCAAAGAGAGATTCAAAATTTGATTGAAAAGGATTTCGAATCAATAGTTTCGAATTACACGCCAAGTAAACAGTTGAAAGCTATACTTTCACCACTTGGAACGACACCAGGCGCGCTTTATACAGTTCTGAAATCAATTCCTGGAGATTTACTTGTAATTGTCACATCCGAGCAGGGCGAAAAGCTTGTGCCAGAGATTATTGAAAAAGCAGAATTCAAAGGTGAGTATCACGTGATACTTGTGAATGATCCGTTCAAAGGTTTGGATGAGACCAGCAAAGTTGTTCAGCAAGCAACTGAGAGGTTGAAAGACGCTACAGAGTTAGTGATAAATCTAACTGGTGGCACAACACTTTTGAATTATATGATTGAAAGAATTAGAGACAACGTGAGGTATGGTAAGAAAATTAAAACAGTGATAGCATATGACGAAAGACCTTACGATGAGCAGAGAAAGGAACCTTACATAGTTGGTAACATCTTGGAATTACCGAAATGATTTTAAAAGTCTATCAAAGGCAAGGTATTTTGGATATTCTAAGTCCTATTTTAAAATTAGCTTTAGAAGATGGAACAATAAATTTTTACGCAGGCAAAAAATTCATGGATAGTTCTTTAAAGTATTAAAGGAAGCTGATGCTGAGTTATCAAGTTTCTAATATTTCAGACAAGTTTTTTACCGTTTCTTCGTTTATTGGGCATAACGTTAAGATCTCTTGAGGTCAAAGAAGGAAAAACGCATCTGGTTTAAGTTACTCTGCTTGAAGACAGACTTTTCGAATTATTTACAAACGGAGTTTTTGAGCAAAATCTATCTTGTGAACCTATGAGAACTGATGATGTTCCTTTTGCTTTTGATGGGTTTGTAAAAGTAACTAAGAGGTTTGGGAAAGCAAAAAGAATATAGTCAACGGAACGATTTGAAAGTGAAATGACCGATTGAAAAATTGCATAAATACTCACAAAACTTGCCTGGCTTTTGCCAGGCTTTTTTTGTTTTTTATATGTCAGGTTCTCCCTTCCGGAACGTTATATTATTCGGAAAACGTCGAAACCGTCTAAGGTGATAGGAGGGGGTGGGAAGTTTACAGAAACTTTTTTAGAACTTGCAGGCTGATTACGGTGCGGTTGACTTATTTCTCAACTATTTGCATGTTTGAAGATGTTTGAAGGAGGTTGATTGCGGTGATAAAGTCAAAAAGTTTAGCTGTTGTGGTTTTATTATTTTTCACAGTTATGTTATTGGTGTCGTGTGTTCAAACTCCAAGTAACAGTTCTTCAAGTTCGTGGAAGATTGTAAGTGAAAAAGATCCAATGACCGGAAAGGAAGTCTGGCACGCCATATCTCCGAAAGTCAAACCGCTGAAACCTATGTCATTTCCTTACAACGATACGGAAGCTTGGCTGGTTTTTTCAACTGACGGAACAAACGAATGGATTTACATAGGATTTAACAATATACCAAATATTGAAGACTTCGAAATCGTTGGTGATTATCTACGTATCACCACAAGAGTAAAGTGGGATAACGAAGAACCTATATACACAGTGTTCTACCAAAAGTTTAGTTCCAACTTTTTGCATTTTGCAGAGTATGCTCAGAACATTGAAAGAGTCATTAATCACAAAACTTTATTACTAGAACTTGATTGGTACTTAAATGGATTAGTTTACTTCGAATTTCCTCTTGAAGGGGCAAAAGAGGCAATAGAAACCATAAGAAGCAAGTTCAGAAATTGAGTTAGTAGCTTTTGTTATCGAACAACATTTTCATGAAAGACTTCAAAATCAAGCGGAGGTGGAACTTTCATGGTGGAAAAGAAGATTATCTTAGCGGTATTCATATTCGGTTTGTTTTCAGCACTTGTTTGGGCACAAAGCGCAACAAATGCTTCAAATCGTGTAGCTCCAGAAGATAGTTATATAGCAACCTTTGAGAACGAAGATTTGCAAATATTGGTGGAGCTTCAGCCCTATGGTAGCACAAACCTTATTCAAATGGTGCAAAAAGTTTTAAAGATTACGTTCGTTAACAAACAAGAAATTCCTATAAAAATCATTTGGGACGAATCTATCTTCACAGACAACAACGGAAAACCAGCAAGACTCATCAAAGAAGGACAAAGGTTTATAGTATCGGACCAGCCACAAGTTCCTTCGATACTTCCACCAGGTGAAAGAGCATCGTTCTTAGCCGTTCCACAAAGTCATATCACATATTCTTCATCGAGTGGTTGGTTTGTGACTGGAATTTCCGGAAACATTAGAAAAAGAACGTTAATGATAGCCTATGAAATCAATAACATCAAAAAGTATGCAAAGATGGAAATTGAATTTGAAACTGCAAAAAGTGCTCCAGACAGACTAACCTTTCCAACGTTATCGTATCTATCACCAGTTTCCAACCCACAAGGCGAAACAATTGGTTACCAAGGATTCAGCATTGTCTTTTTAGGATACGTTAGTAGAAACTACTATAACCCTATCAAACCAGGTTCTTGGAACAATTTTTGGCAATGGGGAACAATCGCTCTCTTTGTACCTTACATTGGAATCGGAACAGAATACGTAAACAACGACAACAGCTTTACATTTTCGCTCTACACAATCTACATACTTCCAATGATTGATTTTGCGTTCTCGTTTTAAGTAATTAGCTACTAACTTCCGGTTTTGCGGCGGTTCCCCGCCGCAGTTTTTTCCAAAAAAGTGTACATTCTTTTACAAAAAAATGATACAATAAAGGTAAGTTGCATAACAGCTATCAGTATTGAGAAGGAATTATACCACGAATGAGAAGAAGAAAAACAGAAAGAGCAAAAACTTCTCAAAACGTTAAAAGTGTAGTTAATATATGTTTTGTGGAAAGTGCAATTAACGGTATTACAGCTAAACACACAAAGAACTGACGGGAAATAGTCATTAATTGGATAACTGAGCTAAAGTTAGTATTTTCAAAACCAAAATAGGGGGTGAACATATGATTTACGCACAGGTAAAGTGTAAAGTTGTAACTCCGATAATTTCGCGAAAAGACCCACAAACTGGAGAATTCGACCTAACAGGGCAAAGTATTAAAGGTGTTCTACATTTTTGGTTTCGAGCAGTAGCACCAAGGATTATAAATATCTACCGTCTCAACGAGGATAATAAACCGAAATCTCCAAAAGAAAACAAAGAACTATATGAACTTTACAAAACGTATGAAAAAGAAAAATATGCTGGACTGAAACTACTTGAAAACGAAATATTTGGTTCCCAGAAGAAGAAAGCACCATTCGGAGTTTGGGTGGAATATAACAAAGATGATTTAAGAATATATAATTCTAATAAGAATAAGAATAGGAATAACACAGACGAAAATAAGAATAGGAAAAACACGGACGAAAACAATGGCAGCATAAAAAGTAATGGTGCTTTTACATATGCATTGTATGGAATTGAAAGAGCAGAATATCTTGATGTAGATAGTTTGTTTACGTTGCACTTTACATTTGAAAATAAAAATATTGAAAATGTCATATCATCTCTACTAAAACTTACGAGCTTAGTAGGCGGAATTGGAGCAAAAACAACAAAAGGATTTGGAAGGTTTGAAATTATCCAAAATGAGGAGGAAAAATCGAACAAAAGTGTTAAAGAGAGGATTGAGGACGTTCTAAATGAAGCCGAACTTTCTATTAAAGAATTCATAGAAAGCAAAGAAATTTTAAATACCCAAAAGAAATTGAAAGACATATTAATTTACGCTACCCAAACTGAACTTTTAGATTTTCCAAATCTTTGTAAAGGTTCATACCTCTTAAAAGACACTAAAATTAAAGCGGCTGACCTATCGAGTGTAATTTCAAAGATTTACGAAAAGCAAAAGTACACAGAAAGTTATTCAATAGGATGGTACAGACAGTTAAAGTACGTGATTCGACACAATGGAGAATTAAAGAAAAGCAAGGACAGTCTTATTAAACTCGCTGAGGTATTAAAAGGTAGGAGTAAAGAGCCAGTTGAAATTCCTGTAGCATTTTTAGGTTTACCACTTCAATACTCTTTTGGTAATGTTTCTGTAAAAATAAATCAAGATGCAGGCGAGAAAAAAGAAGATATACGGATTACGAGAAAACCAAGTTGCCTGAGAATATTACTATTCAGAGATAGGGATGGAAAATACTTTGTGAATGCTCTTCTGCTAAAGAGTCATGTTTCTCCGAGAATTGAAAAGGGAAAAGGATATAAATTAAGCATTGTCCCCACTAAGTCAAAAAAAGAAAATAACGAGAAACCTGAAAAGAAAGAAGCTTACTTATCGGCTGACTGGGAAAAGTTGTCTGAATTTATCACAAAATTCGAGAAGTAAGTTCCTCATCAGGAGGTGACAATGATGCCAGAAATTAATTGGAAAGAAAAAGCAGCAGCCTTGCTTCATGATCCAGTCTTCAAAGCGTTTAACATAAAATCGCATGAAGACCTTGCAAGTGAGCTATGTCGCATTGCAGGTGTTCCATACATTCGAGGTCAAGAAGACATAGTTGGAAGCTCACTCGACAGAATTCCGTTACCTAATGAACTATATGGAAGACAAATTAGAGTAGGTATGGATGAGCTTAAATACTTTATTCATCCTATAAGCGGAGAAAAAATTACAGTTTTAGAACAAGACCTTTATTCAAAGATAGCAGATGCGAACTTGCAGGAAAAGTACATAGAAGAACTAAGAAACAAAATAAAACTTATAAGAGCGCAAAATACAGATGATGAAAAATTTTACCATGCACTTTGGTGGGAACTTGGTTATCTGACAGACTTTGTCGGCTTCATGCCTGCAGACACACGTGTTCCAAACCATTCAATCATTGACCACCTTGAAATAACAGCGGCATTGCAATCATGCAAAAAAGACGGAAAAATCGATGCAGCTCTTGTTATGTTCGCAATAGGACCAGTCCAGGAACTTATAGCTCAGGCTAGAAAAACAGTAGATTTGTGGGCAGGCAGTTACTTGCTTTCTTATTTGACGTATAAGGCAATTGAATATATAGGTATCAATTACGGATTTGATAATATCGTCTACCCATACTTAAGAGGAAATGCTTTTGTTTATAGAACTCTGCAAAGGCAAGGAGTTACGCTATTTACTGAACCACTCATGGATGAGAAAATAGCCTCCGTACCTAACGTATTCCTTGCAATAGTTCCGGCTTGGGAAGCAAAAAAAGTAATAAATATGTTCGAGGAAGTTGTGAGAAAATCCTGGGAAGAATTAGCAAGTGATATCTTAGAAAAAAAATTAAAAAACCCGACCGAAAAAGCAATAGAACTCAAAAATATCGAAGAATACAAAAAACAAATCAAACTATTTCCAATTATCAACTCAACAATGATTCCATTACCTGATAATGTCAGTGGAGTAAAGAATATCATAGAATACGTAACTATCGACGAAAAATTCATAAGCGAATTTAAAAGCTACATTTCATTCATTGAATTTATCGAATCAAAAGGCGGTTACAAAATAAATGCCGGTAGTTTTTATCGTTACGTGTTCAAAGTGCTAACATCAAGATTAAATGCCATAAAAACTATTAGGTATTTCCACCCGTACCAAAGTGATGAACAAATCGGAGCACAAAGAATTCCAGACGATTTTGGAGCGGGAGTAAGGGCATGTGTAGAAGTCTTAGATACAGTGGGAAATGAGGTAAAAATAGATTACCTTGGAACTGTGAATATAGTCAAAAGATTCCTCAGAGATGTATTAGTAAGCAAAAAACTTTTCGACGAGAGAATTACGTTTAAATCAGTGCTTGAAATTGCGTTAGAAAATGATGTAAACAAAGAAGTATCCGGAAAAGTTAAATCAGGAGAATTGGAATTGAACGCTGTGGAAACTCAGCAAAAGCTCAAAAACGGATACATTGCTGTTCTCATGATGGATGGAGACAGGATGGGAAAGTTGGTTTCTGGTGAAAGTGCACCAACAATGAGCAAAATGCTACACGATAAAGCAGTTCAAACTCTGAAAGAAATTCAAAATAACAACCCAGGCGAAAACTTTTTCTTTGATAAACCGATATTAACTCCTTCATATCAGAAAGCCATCTCACGAACGCTTGGAATCTTTTCTTCACTTGTTCAATACGTAGTAGAAGACGAATACCAAGGAATGCTTATTTACGCAGGTGGAGATGATGTACTTGCAATATTACCAGCCGACAAAGTGCTCCCGTGCGCAAACAAAATAAGAAAAATGTATTCTGGAATAGGAGACATTGAACTTAAGATAGGCAGCACGACATACAAATTCGCCAACGGAGTTCTTTACAAAAATGGTATGCCCTACACAACAATGATGGGACCAACTGCAACAATGAGTGCTGGAATATCGATAATAAATCACAAATCACCACTTAGAGTAGCAATAGAACTTGCACGAAAACAAGAACACAGAGCAAAAGAAAAACTTGGCAGAAACGCATTTAGCATAGCAATAGTTAGAAGGTCAGGGCAAATCCAAGAGGTTGGTTCAAAATGGGAAATAGATGGTATGGATGTCATAGAAAAATCTTATGAGTTATATCAAAAATCAGAGCAATTCAAACTATCGCATCGCTCATTTTACAAAATCTTGGAAAGTGATCTTGAACTCGCTAAAGAAGACGAAAGATTCCTTGAGCGGGTTATTGATTATATACTCAGAAAATCTGATGCCAAGTCAAAAAAATCCGAAGAGTTCAAAAGATTTACAAAAGAACTAAAGGAGTACGCAAAAAGAGTGTTCGCTACTTCAAGTATATCTGAAAGACCATCCAATCCATTTGACCTAATACTAACAGTTAGATTTACAAAACGAGGAGATAAGCGAGGTGGTAATTAATGAGTAAAGAATACTATTTTGTTTACTTCGAACCAGAAGAATGGGTAGCATTTCGTGAAGTCAAACAATTTGGTTCAGGCGGTTATGCACAAACAGTGTATCCATCACCTTATCCATTCTATGGAGCAATACGTAGTGCGATACTAAAAGCCCATGGTATCGAGCTACAGTATCATAAAAAACCAAATATACCAAAACAACTTCAAGAACTCGTTGGAGATGAGAACAACCCTGGGAAAATAAAACTAATAGGTCCGTTTATTTACTCCGAAGAAAACGGTCAGAAAAAACATTACTTCCCCGCACCAAAGAATGTATATCTCAAGCAGAACAACGAGGAGAAACAGTACAAAAGAATGCAGTACTTTGAAGCTGAAACAAAAGTTGGAAATTTTACATTGAAGGGCTTGGCTTGGATTCCGGAAATGATAAATATCGAAAAAGCAGAAGAAGTATATATCGAACTAAGAGAGCTCGAAAAATACAAACAAGGGCAAAGCTTCAAACTGAGCTCACCAAAGAATTTTGTTATTGAATCAAAAGTTGGCATTGCGTTAGAAAAAGACTACAAAAAAGTCAGAGAATCAATGCTTTATACGATGAATGTCTACAGATTCAAAAACGGTGGATTCTTCATGATAACTGATAGCAAAGAGACAGTTCAAGAGCTTGAAAAACTTGAAGGAGTATTCTTAGGGGCAAAACAAAAATGGGCAAGAATAAGTGTAGAAAAAGTAACCACAACACTTTTTGACAAACCTGAAAACACAGATTATGAACAAACAGCAATAATGCTCATTACCCCGGCCATATACGATGGGGGTGTCGCACCTTCTGACCTCAAATTTGGGAGCTCTCAGATACTTGCCATAGCTTCTGGAAAAAAGATGGTTATTTCTGGTTGGGATTATGCTTTTGGTCGTCCAAAACCTATTTATCATGCAGTTGCGCCAGGTACCGTGTATTATCTTGAAAATATACCGTCAGAAACAGACGTAATCAAAAAAAGTAAGCATAACCTTTTTGGTTTTGGAAGTTTCATTTATACAACATATGAAAAATTCAAAGCCAATATTCAATAAATAGGAGGTTGGGAAGTATGGAAAACAAAAACTTGGAGAAAGTTGTTGTTACTATGTATGCTGAATCACAAATTCATGCTGGAAAAGGTATGGATGTTGGAATCGTAGACTTACCAATTCAAAGAGAAAGAACCACAGGCTTTCCAATAATTCAAGGCATCAAAGGTTCTCTCAGATCAAATCTAGCATTCGAAAAAGGAACAGAAGTACTCATTTTTGGCAGTGATCCATCAACTTCAGACGAAAACAAAGAATCAACACCCGGACAAATCGCATTCTCGGAAGCGAAAATTTTACTCTTCCCAGTAAGACACCTTGAAAAACTGTTCGTGTGGGTAACATCACCACTTGTATTAATAAGGTTCCTAAGAGAAATCGGAAAAGCAGTCTTAATCGAAAAAATTCAAAATTTGAATATTGACGATGAAACGGCTTTCGTTATAGGAGCAGAAGGACAGAACGAAATAATGCTTGAAGACTTCAAATTCAAAGCGGTAAAGAATGAAACATTAAAAGAAGTTGCGGAAATCATTTCAAAAAATGTAGCTACAGTTGATTACATAAAAAACAAACTCAAAACCGACATAGTTCTCGTGAATGACAAAATATTCTCTGCAATCGTTGAAACAATGACAGAAATCATTCCAAGAATCAAAATTGACAAAAACACAGGAACAGTTGCTACTGGAGCGCTTTGGTACGAAGAATACTTACCACAAGACACAGTAATGTACTTCGTAGCAAGAAAAACACTATATGCAAATAGAAAAGCACAAGGGACAGACAACTCAGATATACTTGACGAACTGAAAACCAAAATTGACAACGCAGTTATAAACATCGGTGGAAAAGAAACAGTTGGAAAAGGATTAGTTGCATTAAAGGTGGTGAATGGACAATGACAGAAGTAATCAAAAAAGCTGTGGAATGTGTAAGGGAAATAGATAAAACATCCTCAAAAGAAAAGAAAGACAAATACCTTAGCACAGTTAAAGGTTTAGGCAGTATGATTATCCAGAACGGTCTGTATGGCACGATACTCTTTCTAAAGGTTAAGGGACATGATGAACTGATAAAACACCTAGATACTCTTGTACAAATACAAACTGGTGAAGAGAACTTTTCTCAACAAGTTATCGATGGTACTGCTGAGCAGAACTCAAAATACTTCAAAATACAATATGCAGCGCTCGAGGGGGTGAAATGGCTTAGAAGATACGCCGACATCTACCTTGGAGGTGAAGAAGATGACTCAACAAGTGCACGGGAACAAAAATAACGAGGTAGTGAAAAACAAAAGTTTGTATTGGGATAAAATAATCTACAAAAAGTTTCGCCAATATATAATTGGAAATTTCAAGAAAAATGACATAATTAAAGAGATTGTCAAAAACATGGAATTTGATGACACAATCATCCAGGCGATAAAATCACTTAGTGAACGCAGAAACAACATAGTAAAAAATTACAGTAAAAAACACATACTTATCGACGGAACATTTAAACTAAGAACTAAACTACTTCTTGGAAGTGGTTTACCATCGTTGATAGAAGTAGGCATACATCTATCAAGAAACTATGGAATACCAGTCATACCAGCAACATCAATAAAAGGTGCTTTTGCTCATTACCTCTTAGAAAAAATGGAAGAAGACAAAACAATAACAAAAGAACTTTACAAAAAAATCTTCGGAACAGATTTGAACAACCCTAGAGAGAACCAGCGAGGATTAGTGATATTTCTCGATGCGCTCCCACAAGGAGATATGAGAATTGAGATTGACTTAATAAACAATCATTTCCAGCCTTATTATATGGGTCAAGACTTTCCACCAAACGATTGGTACAACCCTGTTCCAGTTCAATACATTGTCGTAGGAGCATCAACTTACAGATTTACAATACTACTAGACAAAGAAAACGACTTTACCGAGGAAGAAAAGAATAGAATAAAAACTGAATTCAAAAACATGCTAAAACTCTATGGAATAGGTGCTAAAACAAACTACGGATACGGGAGATTCGAGCCTCAAGCAGAAAATTAATATCCCACCTATTTTAAAAATCCTCTTCATCTATGCCCAAGCCAGTGCGTGGTCTACGTCCGCTGCTGGCTTGGGTTTTTTTCTAACCATACCATCCTACCTTAAGAACACACCACCTTCTGAAAAAACTGGAAAACAGAAGTAAAAATAAAAATGCTTTTAAACATCCATTTATTTGGTATACCTCACTTTGAACAACAGTTTGGTGATCTAAGTCCGCTTCATAATGTGAACCGTTGCCAAAAAATAATATTGTACTTAACGAGAGCAAATCTAAAGAAACCTGGATGCAAAGTCATGCCTCGAAGATTGGAAAGCTACCTTAGGAAAAATACAAAACCTAAGAATAAACAATCAACATCGACATTATCTGAGACAGTTCCAAAATCACGTGGTTTTACGCAAAAAAGCGCATATTAATTAACGAACCGCCGTATATCGGTTAGCGTGAGATAGGCGGGATAAAAGAGTGCTATGTAAATTGCCTAAGTGCCCGTCTTTTATTCACTTTCGCTTTAATTGCCCACACTTAAAGAATTCATACCATACGTTCATTCGTTATTACAATATTCATTTTCACCACATCTTTTCGTTACGTAACATAAGAGAACACAACAGTAACATTAATATCTTCACAATATCAATAACTCATAGCGGTATACCTTTGAAAATTAGAGCAATTATAAAAAACATCCGTTGTTATCAATATAAATGAAATACAAATACATATAAAAATTATCATAAACGCAAAACAAAACTACACAAATTCCCAAAGATACCTTCATATAGCATTAACAACAATCCTAAAATTGCACTAATACAACATGTCTAAAATACACTTTGTAACGATTATGTAAACTCACAAAAA
>FPIC01010501.1_pt1 | contig 12321 bp, 9 predicted proteins | sample 1504481 | NCBI WGS metagenome assembly FPIC01 (sample SAMEA4475357, study PRJEB15587) | soil metagenome | biome: Soil; feature: Field | place: India | collected 2015-03-11 | depth 0 m
TTTCAATACTTTTAGTTAACATTATCGTTTCGGGGATGGGGGAAATTTTCATGAAAAAACGAAAAAATGCTCTATTCCTGAAATCATTAGAAAAATTTAGAAACGGCAGTGTTCTTGTAGCGGTGCTCGTTATTCTTATTATAACTGTCGTAATACTTGGCAAATTGTGGTTCCTCCTGGGACTTCGTTTGAAAGGTTATCCATAAGAACCGACAGTTTGAGAAGACTTCTTAAAAATGAAACGTCAAACGATATTAAGATTAGCATTTTGGCTTCGATTTTTGATAAGACAATCTCTCAAAAATTTTACACTTGCTCTACCGATGAACCTTCTAAACAAATATGATGACTTGTGACCAGATGGCACAGATATCTTTTTTGCATTTGGTAGTAATCTGTAAAAACCATTAGAGGCTTGAGGCGGAATAACTTTATCAAACACCCCTGTGAACATTAAAACTGGTTGGTCGATAAACTTCGCATACGAAATTGGGTCGTAATGAAAGCACATCGGCGTAAGTGAGAATATCTCATCTATACTTTTCAGTGAGTGAACCTTTTTTCTACTTGCACTCCTTAGTTCAATGCATTTTTGCTCGTCCTTACATCCCCACTCGTTACTATATTTCGCATATCCTTCTCTAACAGGTTCCACATAAGGTGAATACCAGTTTATCCAACGCCAATCTCCACCAGAAAATGCAATGATACCTGCTTCCAATCGCTTATCCAAAGCCATACTCATTGCCGTTATCATACCACCGAAGCTGAATCCCAGAATTCCTGTTGGAAGATTTTTCACATCCTCGAGCGTCTCAAGCAAATCAATAGTTCTTCTCACATCTTTAACCGCCTGATGAAATCTAACGACACAATGTGCTGGCGAATGATGGAAGAACGGTTCGCCACCATTCCAATCCGGTTTTGCACGTTGCATATGATATGGTTGAATCACAAAAAATGTTTCGATACCTTTCGAAGCAAAATACTCGCCAAACCACATCAGGTAAGGTATATGTCCGTTACCTATTCCATGTAAAAATATAACCTTTGCCCAAGGATTTGTTGAACGGAAACGATATGTGTAAATCCTCTTTGATTCGGGAATATCAGGTTCATACACCGTATCATACGACAACAATTCGTACTTTTCTGTTTTTTCTACCTTAAGGTTGAACGGTAATGTCCTATCATACTCGTAAATGAACAACTCTATCACCCCCACAAGAGGTCTCAAAGGTGAAGATTAATCGAAATCAGTCACTTTTCGAATAATACAAAGAATATCCCGTTGTGTATCCAAGAAGAAATCCATAATAAACATCTGAAAACCAGTGGTTTTTTGACCAAAGTCGTTGAAGTGAGAATATTGTCGGAACAACGTACCAAAACTTCCCGAACCTTTCGGCAATAGGTGTAAATATCGCCCAACTTATCGCGGCGTGTCCTGATGGGAACGACTGGTAGGCGTTTTCCATTGAAAAGAATTTAAAAAGAAAAGGATTTCCATTAACAAAAGGTCTTGCACGCCCCACCAGAAATTTTATAGTTCCTGTTATAAGCACACTCACTGCAAAACTTTCGATAACAGTCCACGCTGTGTAGCTATCAAATGGAAATATCAATCCCGATGCTATTATTGAAATTAATGCAAAATCAAAAATATCAATGTCATTCAAGACTTTGAAAAAATCCGAGCTCGGGAGACTTTCGTTAACAGTGCTGTCGAGTGCGAAGCTAAACGCTCCTAATGAGAACAGATAAATTTGCGAATCATTGGTCTTAAATAAAGACGATAAGTCCACTTTCAACTCGTCAAAATAATCCGCACTACCGCAAGTTTGACCAAATGATAGACTGAAACTGAGCAATATTACTAGAGTCATTGCTGCAAAAATAACATTTATGTTTAAAAATTTTAACTTCCCCATCCAATCTCACTCCTGGCAGACCGCGTTCTAAAAAGATTATACTCTCAATCTATTACTTTTCAACCAACCACAGCCCTAACTTCACACACTTGTTTGAAAAAAAGTAGTATAATAAAAACGAAGAAACACGATTTAAAAGTGAGGTGATAGGTAATGAAAGGGATTAATTTTACTATAATCTTCATAATTGCAGTATTCGTAATAGGTGGCATCGCCATTTATGCTTACGAGCACTTTCGTTACTCTCCATATGCTCTGCAAGTCGATTTAGGAGTTGTCATAGAATGGCTTAGAGACAGACATGTTGACCTCGTTGATGCCAAATTAATTTATGAATTAACCAACACAAAACTAACAATCGATAAACGTCAAACACCATACGAGTTTGCCCTCGCGGTTTACCCGTTACTTTCGATTTTTAAAGACAACACAACCCGTTTGGAAATACCACTAAAATCAACGGACAAAGTATTACCCTTAAGGTTTAAGTACGTCGATGGAAAAGTCGTTGTTTCGATGAGCGAATGTGAAATACCCGTTGGTTCGACTATATTGTCGATAAATGGTTATCCTATAGAGGATATCTTAGAAAAGTATAAGAATTTGTATCCCACGTGTGAGAACTTCCAACAGGTCTACTCCTTCGTAGATAAGCTCCTACCACACTATCCTAAGATAATTGATGCAAGTACTTTACAAATAAAGTATCAACTACCCAATTCATCTGCTCAGCGCACATCTTACATCAAAACCATTTCCTTTAAAGATTTTCAAAAAGATATGCATTTAACACCCGTTGAACTATACAACCTGGGACAATACACCATTGTGAAGATTAACACCTTTAATATTTCAAAAAAAGAGGATATGAAAGTCGTAGAAGATGTATTTCAAAAATTGTCAAACAAGAACGGAAGCATAATTTTCGATTTGCGTTACGCCTCTGATGGTGATGCTACCATCCCTTCAGCCATCATCTCAAGACTTATAGATGAACCAACTTATCTTTACCCGAAACTAATAACACGCTATAGATACCGTCAAGTAGAAAAGAAGCAAATTCCCATTGAACCAGACAGCGCCAGAATTTCCAAAGACGTTTATTTCATTGTAGACAGTTCTTGTTTTTACACACCCCACAAAATTCTGCTTTCTTTTGTTGCAACTAATAAGATTGGGAAAGTGCTAACAACAGAGAATGAAACAAGCACACTTTTCTCAGACCTTTCATTCTACACAGACGAGTTTTGGAAGATTCTTCCAAACACAAGAGCTTATATTGTAATGCCGTTATCAAAGGTAATCGTTGAAAACAATTTAGAAGAGGACCAGATTCAAATTGTTAATCTGACCTTTAATGAAAGTCTGCTGTTCGACAAAACGGCATACAAAGACTGGCTTAAAGAATTCATTTCTAGAATAAAATAAAGTCAGCAAAAAATCTTAGGGTGGTGAGAGTATGTTCTCAGAACGGATATTAGAACATCTTCAAGAAACGAAAGTTGTAGATTTTCTTGATGAGCTAGAAATACCTGCGTACGTTGTAGATAAAAACCGACGTATCGTTTTTTGGAACAAGCAGGCTACAAAGTTAACAGGTTACGAAGCAAATGAAGTAGTTGGTAAATTTTGTGCTGAACAAGTATTGAACCATGTTGACAGAACGGGTATTCCTGTGTGTAATACTGAGCTGTGTCCACTTTATCAATCAATCAAAAATGGTATCCCAGTTCAAGTACCATTTGCGGTGTATGGACTTACCAAATCAGGAAAAAGGCGCCCGTTTTCAGTTGTTGGTTTGCCCATAAAAAAGGATAACGAAGTACTTGGTGCCATTGAATTATTCACTGATGCCGAAAAAATGGATGCAGATATGAGCCTTGCTATAAGAATTCAACAAAGTTTTATCCCACAAAACACCGAGAATATCGAATTCTTCTATCGTCCATCTACTGGACTTGGAGGGGATATGATATATTACAATCCACCTTGGGTAGGCATAATAGACATAAGCGGACATGGTATTGCGGCTGCGCTTGTAAGTATGCTTGTTCGTACTACTTTGGATACAATAATTGCGTTCGACCCTCCATTACAAGGTTTACCGTTCCTTCTGGAAAACGAACTCAAAAAATTCAGCTTTCAAAACATATACCTCACAGGCATTATTGGTCAACTTAGCGAAGGGGTTTATAGATTCGTTAACATGGGACATCCTTCACCAATAAATGTGACCAAAAAAACGTTGATTGAAACGAAAAATGTAACACCTGTCGGATTCGGGTTCTCTGAAGAATACGATGAATCCGTCATCAACACTCACAATCTAAACGATGGGAACTTGCTGTTGTATACCGATGGATTAACGGAAATAAAAACAAAATCGGGAATGCTTACTAGTCAGGGGTTACTTGATATACTTTCACCAAATGATACTACGCCGACGATATATCTCAAAACATTACATTTGCGTGCTTCAGGTTTACAAGAAGACGATATAACTATGATACTTTTCAAAAAATAATTAAGCGTCTGCCAGAAAAATGCAGGCTTTTTTTCGAAAAACATTACTTGGAGTGCGTAAGCAAACTGTAAAACAGTTGGTTAAGCGATAAGTGAATTACTTTGCTCTACCCAGAGTAAAATAGGGGGATATTTTGTTTGCTGTATTTTTTTAATTGTAATAAATTCAATCAGGGGGTGAAGTTATGAGGTTTTCTCTGAAATCGGGGCTTAAAATTTTACCTGTCATCCTAATCTTCTTATCAATCTTGGCATTCGCACTCGACGTAAAAATTATCTCTCCTAAGAATGGGGGCTACGTTTCATCAGAGTTCCTAGTTGGTGTTTCAGCCAGCGACCAAAAGGGTATTAAATTAGTAGAGCTATACGTTAACGGTTTCAAAATTTCGGAAAAATCTAATGAACCTTATGATTTCCAAATTCCAGTTAACGTTGGTCAACTCAAGTGGAAACTTCAAATTGGCAACTACATAGCATCTTCCCCGGCATTGACAGCTGATGGAACAATTTATATCGCGAGTAAAGATACTAATCTCTACGCCATATCCTCTGATGGAAAAATAAAATGGAAGTTTAAAACCGGTGGTGAGGTCTTTTCTTCACCTGCATTAGGACCGGACGGAACTGTATATATCGGTAGTTCGAACACATATCTTTACGCTATAAAACCAGATGGTTCACTGAAATGGAAGTTCAAAACAAACGACCGCATTGTTTCTTCACCATCCATAGGAAAAGATGGCACGATATATGTTGGAAGCTACGATGGGCATCTTTATGCTGTTACGAAGGATGGTAAGCTTGTATGGAAATTTAAAACCGGTGGCTGGATTTCCTCTTCACCGGCTATTACAGAAAATGCAATATACTTTGGAAGTTCTGACGACTACTTTTACGCAGTCACCACCACAGGTAAACTTATTTGGAAGTTCAAGGCGAATAACGATATAACCTCTTCGTCCGCAATTTCAAACGATGGTACAATTTACTTTGGAAGCCTCGACAATTTCCTTTATTCAATCAATTCTGACGGAACACCAAAATGGAAGTTTGAAACTGGTGATGACATCGTCTCTTCACCTGTTATAGGACCTGATGGAACGATTTACGCAACAAGTAAAGATGGCTATCTCTATGCGATTTCTTCGGACGGAACACAAAAGTGGAAATTCAAAACAGAGAAAGAAATAACCTCCTCTCCACTAATAGGTGCTGATGGCAAAATTTACGTATCAAGTTCAGATAACATGCTTTATTGTCTATCTTCCGATGGCCAGTTATCCTGGAGCTTCAAAGCAGCAGCTGCTATTATCTCGTCGCCTGCTATAAATCTTGGTGGAACGATTTACTTCACAACGGCAAATGGAATTATCTATGCAGTTCAAACTTCTTCGTTTGGACTTGCGAACAGTTCGTGGCCCAAGTTCAAAGGAAATGCCTGCAATACAGCACTTTTTGGTGACAAATCGGGAATCAGCTCATATTTGGAGCTTAAAGCAATTGCGTATAGCAAATCTGGTAACAAGGCACAGGAAGTTATAAAAGTCATTCCAGATTACGTGCCACCAGTTCTTTACTTCAAAGCTCCAAAGCATGGAGATTTTGTAAAAAAAGAGTTCACTGTAGAAACTGAAGCAAAAGATGATAATGGTATCAGCAAAGTAGAATTGTATTTGCAAGGTCAGAAGATAGCAGAAAAACTAACTCCGCCATATACATTTGTTATCGACCTGAACACAGTTCAGATTCCAAAAATTGGAAGTCCAAACATAGAAAACGTAGGAAGAGAAATATGGAAGGCAAAGTTGAATACTGAAGTATGGTCAAGTCCTGCGCTGGCAAGAGACGGAACAATGTACATAGGAACTTACGATGGTTTTGTGTACTCGTTAACCCCTTCTGGACAAGTTAAATGGAAATTCCAAACAAACGGAAGAATTCACGCTTCACCATCGATATCGAATGATGGAACCATATATGTTGCAAATCTCAATGGGTATTTATATGCGCTCTACCCGGATGGTTCCTTGAAATGGAATTTTAGAGCAGGGGATGCAATATACTCATCACCAGCCATTAGCACAGAAGATAGTACTATTTTCTTTGGAGGTCGAGATGGATTCATATACGCTGTGGATGCTGATGGAAAACTGAAATGGAAGTTCCAAACAAAAGGTGAAATTCTTTCGTCGCCAGCTATAGACTATAATGGGACAATTTATATCGGTAGTAAGGACGGGCATCTGTATGCACTAACACCAACAGGTAAACTACTTTGGAAATTTAAAACAGAAGGTGAAATAGACACATCTCCAGCAGTAGGCATTGATGGTAGCATATTTATCGCAAGTAGCGATAAATACCTTTACGCAATCACGTCCGAGGGAAAACTCAAATGGAAATTCCAGACACCTGATGGTATAAAGTACTCAGCAATAATAGGTCCAGACGGGACAATTTACATAGGCAGCGACAAACTCTACGCAATTTCACCAGACGGTAAGCTAAAGTGGGAATTTGAAACTGATAACCGTGTTACCTCATCTCCTACACTTGGCTTTGATAATTTAATCTACGTTACAGCTGGCAAGTATCTATATGCGATAACTGTTTCAGGTGAAAAGAAATGGGTTTTAGAACTTGAAGAAGATGCAGGAGTTTTAACGTCTCCAACAATCAGTGATGACGGTAGGTTATACATCTCAGGTTCAAATGGTTATTTGTTTGCAATTCAATCTTCTTCGTTGGGATTAGCAGCAAGTCCTTGGCCCAAGCTTGGTAGAAATCTTGCAAATACAGGAAATATCGTCGATGAACTTGATTATTCTGGAATCAAGCTGGAACTAACCGTAGTTGCTTACGATGTTGCGGAAAACAAAAAGAAACAAACAGTATTTGTTAAAGTAGACAACAGTGAACCACAGGTTTATATTTCACCGTACAATGACAAAGCCGTAGTCACTGGAAATGTTCAAATCACCATCTACGCATTCGATAAGAGCGGAATAGAAAAACTGGAAACATACTTTGACGAACAAAAAATCCACGAATGTAAAACAGGATTTGCCATTTTGAACATCAACACTTCAGAATACAAAGAAAAACCATATACATTAAAAGTAATTGTGCAGGACAAGTATGGAAACAAATCAGAAAAATACATAACCCTCATCATCGATAGAACTCCTCCGAAAGTATCATTTGTAGATTTGAGAGATGGTTCAAAAATAACAAAAGAATCGAGTATAGTTGTAACAGCAAGTGATGAGAACGGAGTTTCCAAAGTTGAATTGTACGTTGCCGGTCAGAAAGTAGGTGAGATAACCTCTGAACCTTACGAATTCAATTTAAACCTCCTTGATGGTGTGCTCAAGTGGAAAACAAAAACCAATGGTGATATACTCTCAACACCAGCCGTGGCAGATGATGGAACAATCTACATTGGAAGTCTTGATGGTTACCTATATGCAATATCACCTGATGGAAAAATCAAATGGAAATTCCCGACTGACTACGAGATTTGGTCATCACCTGCAATAGGCAACGATGGCACAATATACATTGGAAGTAGTGATAGTTATCTTTACGCTGTTACACCAGATGGTAAGCTAAAGTGGAAATTTAAAACTGGCTATGAAATCTGGTCTTCGCCTGCTGTAGCTCCTGACGGAACAATTTACCTTGCGAGCAAAGACAGTTACGTATATGCACTCACACCACAAGGAAAGTTGAAATGGATATTCCAAACTGGGAACTGGATTTACTCTTCCCCAGTGATTGGTAACGACGGCACTGTATATGTAGGTAGCACTGATAAGTACTTATATGCAATTTCTCCCACAGGAAAGCTCAGATGGAAATTCAAGATGGATGGCGAAATCTTGGCTTCACCAGCTATTGGAGCTGATGGCACAATCTACGTGGGATGCAAAGACACATACCTTTATGCAATTTCACCAGACGGAAACCTGAAATGGAAATTCAAAACAAACGGAGAAATACTCTCATGCCCGGTTATAGGACCTGACAACACTATTTATTTCGGTAGTACAGACAATCACCTCTACGCTATATCACCTGATGGAAAGTTGAGGTGGAAACTCAGAACAGGAGATTCAATAACTTCCTCCGCATTGATTGGCGCTGATGGTATTATATACGTAGGTAGCAACGATAACAACTTGTATGCGATAACTCCTGACGGAAAGTTCAAATGGAGATTCCAAGCCGATGAGGATATAGCTTCCGGTTTGGCAATCAGTAAAGACGGTGTAATATATTTCGGAAGTGATGACAACCACCTTTATGCACTTTACACAACATCATTCGGATTGGCTAACGCACCTTGGCCCAAAGACAGAGCAAATAACTTCAACACAGGAAGGTTTGGAGACAGGTATGGTGTATCGGACGGTGCAGTCACAATTAAGGCTGTTGCTTACGACATTGTCGGAAATGCAACCGAATGTGTAATCCAGGTGTTTGTAAAATGGTAAATCTGAAACTTCACAAAAGCCATCCGTGAAAAGTAATATATCGAATTTCCCATAGTTCATTCCGCACGGCTTCAGTCCTTCCTGAAGCCGTGCTTTTTTATTATACCATCCCAATCTCGAAAATGAATCAAATCAAAGCATTACATAAAGAATCTACGCAAATCAAAAGAATACAAAATACTTGCTTAGTGCGCAGATATAATAGCCAGGTTTTTAATACAATTAAATGGCTACTTTGATTATCGTAATACTCTATACTCAACTTCCAAGCAATTAAAACAAAGGGCACTAATTTTTATATTTCCTTATTGACAATATTCGAATTTTCTTATATACTAAAAATGGAAAACAAAATTCCTTATGGAAGGTGGTCTATATGGAATTGGAAAATGTGGCTGAACTTTTGAAAATTATCGGTCACCCGACAAGATTAAAAATATTACAGCTTCTAAAACAAAATGGTGAATTGTGTGTTTGTGAACTTCTTCCTTTGCTGGAAGTAAGTCAACCTAACCTCTCTCAACACCTTTCAATTTTGAAATTGAGTGGATTGGTCGAAAATAACAAAGTGGGCAACACTATCAGATATCGACTTTCAGATAACAAACTATTGAACGAAATTTTAGAGATTGTAGAAAAACATACTTATTCGGAGGTGAATCCAAGTGGCAAGTGAGATTAAACTGTTTATAGCTATTCTTATTGTATTTTTAATTTTCTACTTCGTTCCATTTGATTTACCGATTGTTAGTGAAAGCATTCTCAACGGTTTCAAGATGCTCAACGAATATGCACGTGAACATGTTCTTCTCTGCCTTGTGCCTGCATTCTTTATTGCAGGAACAATCTCTGTCATGCTGAAGAAAGATGCTATTCTAAAACTCCTTGGTCCTGATGCAAAACGATACATTTCCTATCCGATTGCTGCAATCAGTGGCGCCATTCTTGCTGTGCGTTCCTGTACAATTCTTCCACTCTTTGGTGGTATATACAAAAAAGGTGCTGGAATAGGACCTGCAACGACATTCTTATTTGCTGGACCTGCGATAAATATCGCTGCAATATTCTTGACAGCACGCGTACTCGGTTGGGATTTAGGGATTGCCAGAATGATAGCAACAATTACAGCAGCGATAATAATTGGTCTTATTATGGAACTTTTATTCAAAGAAAAAGGCGTTGGTGGCTTTGTTCAGACAACCTCAGATGGTACAGATAACGTAAAAGCAATTGTTTTCTTCCTAATACAACTACTCTTCATCATTGTCTCAGGACTAAAGATTAACCCAACTGTTAAATATTCAACTTTGGGTGTTCTTGGACTTAGCACATTAGCAATGGCGGTATTTGGATTTGAAAAGGACCAAACAAAGAGCTGGATAGCTGAAACTTGGGACTTTGCGAAAAAGATATTACCATACCTTTTTGTTGGTGTATTCCTTGCAGGAGTTATCACAAAACTATTGCCACAAGATGTAGTTGTTTACTTGCTTGGAAAGAATAACATATTCTCAACTTTTATAGCTTCCGTTATAGGTGCACTAATGTACTTTGCAACCCTTACAGAAGTTCCTATAGTTCAAGCACTCACACAACTTGGAATGGCAAAAGGTCCTACACTTGCATTGCTCATGGCTGGAAACACTCTTAGCTTGCCAAGCATGATAGTTATAACAAAACTTATCGGCAAAAAGAAAGCATTTACTTACTTCGGACTCGTTGTGCTTTTCTCGACTCTGTTTGGAATGATATATGGGCTGATAGCTTGATACAACCAAATTAATATGGGGAGGTAGTTGTATGGCAAGGAAAATTGAAGTTCTCGGTGCAGGTTGTCCAAAATGCAAACAGGCCATCAAAATCATGGAAATGGCTGTTCAAGAACTTGGAATTGACGCAGTTATCGAAAAAGTCCAAGACATCGACGAAATCATTTCCAGAGGAGTAGTCACAACCCCAGCAGTGGCAATTGATGGAAAAGTGGTGTTGAGTGGAAAGATACCAACGTTGGACGAGGCAAAAGCATTGCTAAGTAAATAAGACATTGTATAAAAAAGCTGAGCGGGACAATTTTCCGTTCAGCTTCTTTTATTGTTCCACATATCTTCAAGCTTATTTAAATCTCTCAACCTTTACTCCTCTTCAAAATAGTCCGAATCAATTTTTTTAATCTCAATCACACTATCCACACGCACTCCGAGGTTGTATTTAATCATATAATCAAGCAACTTGTCACCATCGATAAGAACAACTTTTATGTCCTTTATATTTTCAGCATATTGCAGAGCTTCTTTGGTAAACGATGCGGTTGTGATGAATATACCCTTTCTTGCACCCTTGCCATGAAGTGCGCCAACAAAGCTTTTTATTTTACACCAGAAGACAGTTTTTTAAGTGATTGAGTTATTCTTGATTTAAGATATTGCCTCATAAATAACTTTTTATGCCAAGAAAAAGAATCTTGGAAATTCACACTTAGACATCTTGATTTTCTTCTCCCAGGAATATTTTCTCGCTTTGATTAGTTCTTAGTCTATAGTATTCTCTTCCTTTGTCTGTAATTTCCCAAACTCCTCTTGGAGAATCCTTAGATAAAAACCCTTGTCTTACCAAATAAAATCTCACCCACCGTGCAGTATTTTCCCAACGTATATCCCCTGAGCTGGGTAGTTTCTGCATATCGTACCATGTTAGTTTCACTTTCATTTTCTCATAGACTCGTTTGAGAACCTGTCCTATTTTTGCTTTTCCGCCAAGTTCTATTAGGGATTCTAATATTGGAATAATATATTCCTCTTCTGGTGTCCTCAACCCTTTTTTTAGTCTTTCTTTGGCTTTTTTCATGCCAAGTTCTACTGATTCTGAATTGAAAAGCCCATCATCGCTTTTTTGAATGCTTGTTTCAGAAGTCTCATTCCCAATCTCTTCCTGTTCAAAAATCTCTCTCCATTCTCTCTTAAGTGCCATTACTTTTTCTTTGTATTCTTTTACCTTTCGCCCCACATCAATAAGTGCTTTTGCCTTATCAAACTCTTGCTGTTTAGATAATTGAGCAATTCTCTCACTGAGCTCGTTAATTGCGATGTCGATTTCTTCTTCCAGAATCTCAAACGCAACTTCCACACCCTTGCTCTTATCTTTGCTGCCTGCCAACATATCGCCTCCTGAAAATACTCAATGTTGATAGTTTCAGCACATGAGTTAGCACTAGTCTAAAGTTCGTCTCACGCTATTGTTACTCCTCAGCTTTTCAACATTTTGTAGATAATATTCTCTTCCTTTATCTGTTACTTCCCATATCTCATTAGGAGAATTGGGTTCAAAGAGTCACTCTTGAATCATCGATAATGTTAACTAAAAGTATTGAAACT